>ERZ772882.512-NODE-512-length-50962-cov-13.428723_pt1 | contig 50962 bp, 46 predicted proteins | sample MGYA00580576_ERZ772882 | MGnify/ENA primary metagenome ERZ772882 (study PRJEB29015, sample SAMEA2737658) | human gut metagenome | biome: human gut; feature: human-associated habitat; material: faeces | place: China | collected 2012 ... | reverse complement strand
GTTAATATGGTTAATGTTAATTATATGACTTTAGATGCTACACAGAATGAAAAATGTAGAACATGTAAATATTTGCCTATTTGTATGGGCGGATGTCCTGTACATTTTGCGGAACAAGATAACTGTACATATTTTAAGTATAATTTTGATAAATATTTAAGAAAAGTTGCTGAAGAACTAGAAAATAAATGATTTAGGTTTTAAGAAGTCGAGTTATTGCTGATATATATATGAATATTATGTAATAATTAGATTTCTTTGAATAGGAAAGGAGAATAAAAATGAAATATTTAATTGCAGGTTATGGTGCTGGAAGAGGATCATGTTTTGGAGTTAATACAGGAGATTGTACTTGTAATAATGGATCTTACAATGCACCTTGTGGATTGAAAAATGAACAAGACAAAGCTTGCCCTAAGCATTGTTGGGTTTTAGTATGCTCAACAGCGAAAGTAGATCCTTTTGGATTGAATAGTTAAATTATAACAACTGGGAGAATTCCCAGTTGTTATATATATGAGGAGTTTATGAAAGAATTTTTTTTGGCTCTTGTAAATTTACTGAAGGGCAATTTTTTAAGTGTGTTTTGCTTGAGTTTAGTTGGTTTATTCGATTCATTGATAAATTTATTACTTCCAATAATATCTGGACAATTTATTAATGAACTGATAACAAGTGCGGATATGCAGGTTATAGTAAAATTTTGCTGTACAATAGCTTTGTTAAATGTTATTTCATTAATGTTTTCTTTTGTAGAAATGAGATTAAATTTAAAAATTCAAATGAATGTATCGAATGCTTATAATTTAAAAATATTGAAAAAGTTAAGTAAAATTGACTTATTGTATTTAGAAAAGCAAGATCAAACATATTTAAATCAAAGAATAAATAATGATGTAAATGCTATGACAATATTTTCAATTAATCTTTTTAAAGATTTTGTTGTACAAATAATTACACTGATTGTATCAATTTATTTGCTCGTATTCATAAATAAATCAATTTTGTTTATTCTTATAATAGTCATTGTTGTATATATGTTTGGTTACCACTTTGTAAAACCGCATTTATTACAATCAAAAAAATTAGTATTAGAAAGCCAGTCACAATATTTTTCAAAATTAGGAGATTATATTAAGTGTGTAAATATGATAAAAAGTATTATTAAACCAATTTTATCTGATTTTTTGGAATTAAAATCTAATTTTAAAAAAAATCAAAATTATACATTTATAATGTCAGGAGGAGAAAAAGCATTATATACATTTGCTGATATAGGTGTTTATATATTGGTGGGAATTCAATTGATAAAGAAGAAGATTACAATTGGTATTTTTACAGTCACTTCTTCTTATTTTGATAATGTTATTGGTTCTATTAAATTTTTTTCATCATTATATCAAGAATATTTGAATACATATGTTAGTTATCAAAGAATTAAAGAAATTGAAAATATGAAAGATGATAACGTAGGAAAAATCAAAATAAATATAGTGGATAAAATCTCTGTGAAAAATTTTTGCTTTTCTTATGGAGATGTAGAAGTGATAAAAAATTTAAATTTAACGTTTAAAAAAGGAGTAATAAATATTGTGGTTGGAGATAATGGATCAGGGAAAAGTACATTTATAAAATGTTTGTGCGGTTTATATGGTAGTTACATTGGTGAAATTTATTATAATATGAATGATTTGAAAGAGCTTGATCAATATAATCTGAGAGAAAATAATATTGGATATGTAGAACAGAATCCAATATTATTTCGTGGCACTGTATTGGATAACATATGTATAAATAAGGTATCAAGTATTGATAAAATTATTGAATATTTAATCAATTTCAATTTAATTGACGTGCAGAACGATGCTTATACATTTCTTAACAAGTGTATAGATGAGAATACAGTGAATTTTTCTGGTGGAGAAGCACAAAAGATATGTATTATTCGTGAATTATTAAATAAAAAAGATGTAATTATTTTTGATGAACCTACTTCTTCTTTGGATAAAAATGCTAGAGATGTGTTTTTGAAAAATATAGATGATTTAAAAGAAAATCATATAATTATTGTCATTACTCATGACATAGAATTAGTGAACAGGTTAAATTCAAGTGTGTTTTGTATAGAGGGAAGGGGTTAAATGAAAAAGAGTTTTATTATATTTATAATAATATTGGCTATAGGAATTGGATGCTTTTATCCTTATAAAGAAAATATTAGATATATTTTAGATTATTTGTTTTTTGTTGATGTAGTAGAACAAAATTCCTTTTATTTAAATAATGTACCCAATTTTTATACAAAAAAAATATATTTTAATAAATTAATAGACTGCAATAGTATGTCAGATTTTTATGATATTCTATCCGAATTTTCACTAAACTATGAAATGGATGGACATTTTGGCATAGTGGATAATGCTTCTTATAGAAGTATGCAAAGAATATATATGGATTTGGTTAAAGATGGTACAGTTAACTCAAGTAATTGGAATTATCAACAATTAGAAAATCAAAAAGTGTTTGATTGTTATTCTAAGTTTGAAAAGAATGGTGAATTACTTGATGAGAATTCTAAAAAAAACGTTAAAATAGATTGTAATTATAATAACGATTTCTTTGTGATGAAGTTTGATACTTTTGATATAAGTCTATTAGATAGTTTTGTGTTAATAGAAAATCAATTACAAAATTTTACAGGTGATAAAATTATAATTGATATTTCGAATAACAAGGGTGGATCAGATTTAATTTGGCAAAAATTAGTATCTATTCTAAGTGATGATGATTATATATACAAAACAAAGATCATTGGTCGGGGAAAATTATCCAAAAAATATGTAGATTCGTATGGAATAAATACAATAGGGGATACATCGTCATTTTTTTATATGGATAATATAAAAATAAAAACAAAAGGGCTATACAATTTTGATAATATCTATCTCATTGTTAATGATAAAACATTTTCTGCGGCAGATTCCTTTGCCAGATTTTCTAAATCAACAGGATTTGCGTCTGTTATTGGAAGAGAAACTTCTGGCTTTGGAACTAGTTTAGATCCGATGATAGTAAAACTACCATTAACAAATTTGTTGCTCGTTTTGGATGCAGTTGGAAAAAATCCTATAACTACTGTTCCTGATTATACAGTTGATGATATATCTGTAGAAAATGTAATGAATTGTATATTGAAAAATCATTATTGAAAAAGCAAGGACGTAGTAAACCTTGCTTTTTATAATGATTGTTTTTCATCAACGTAGATACACTCAAAGCCCATGTTCATCTTCTTTGGAAAATAGTCTTTTACTAGATAATATTCAGTATCTCGGTTGAATACGATATGATAGTTGACTGGATTTAGGTTAGTCGTACATAGTCTTTGAAGACCAAAGAATAATACACTGGATATGTACTTTCTTTCATTCGCAAATGTACGGGCAATTGTGTCTCTGCCGTATTCTTCTTCATCCTTTAACTTACCTTTGTAGTAGAACTCCCAAAAGTCAACTTTTAGCTGATCCCAGTCTTCCACTACAGTTAATCCGTTACCGGATCTTTTTTTATGCAGTATACCAGCATAGTTGGCAGTACGAGTATTTGATATCTTTGTATCAAGACGAATATCTATATTGGCAATCCATCCTTCACATGTTTTCTTACCGATATATAGAAGGGCAGTTTTTGTACATGCGTCTGATAAATCATCATCTTTTAAATTGTCATAGAATACTTCCTGTTTTGATTTGCCTGTGTATTTTGAAAACAAAGCCAACTGTTTAGGATTCATAAGTCTACCATCTTCATTTACTAGAGTATTCAATGTTTTATAGTTGATTCCTACCTGTTCAGCAAGTTGTTTCATGTTTAAATTTTTTTCTGAACATAAAGAATCTATATAGGATTTTACAGACATAGGACCCCTCCAAATCTATAGATATATTAACATGGTAAAGTACATAAAAAAAGATATCTGGAAATATACGCATTGTGCAGTTGCAATTTCCGGATTAAATGGTATGATAAATATGAAAGTTATAAGTCGTATTTATAAATAACTTTCTAGAAAGGGGAAATTCAAAATGGAAAAGTTATATTGGGGACCCACGGATGTGGCAGCCTATGCGAACATCAGCAAGTCCAAGGCATACCAATTCATTCAGGTTATGAAGGATGAGTATGAGCTGGATGAAAGGCGACTTTTAAAAGGAAAAGTTCCGGTTGTGATCGTGAAGGATTTTTTTGATTTTAAGGTAGAAAAAAAGGTTTAATTTGGCTGGCACCAAATTAAACCGGAGGCATATAATATACCTCGAAGCACGTATATTATAGCACATTATGCAAAATGTGGCCTCCTTTTTATCTTTTTTTGGAGGCTTTTTGAATGCTTATTCAGAAAGTCTATTTCGTAATGAGGTAAAAGGAGTTTTTTTATGGAAAATAATAAGAAGATTAAACCCAATTCCTATTATTCTATTCAATATTGGATGATAAATGAATTGGGGTTAAAAGGATTGGAATTGAGTATTTATGCGATTATCTATGGATTTTCGCGTGATCATTGTGGTGCATTTACAGGCAGTCGTAGTTATTTGGCAGATTTTACAAATTCAACTAAAGCTGGTGTAGATAAAGCTTTAAAAAGTCTAACACAAAAGAATTTGTTAGAGAAGAAAGACTTTGTAAATCATGGCATTAAAAATTGTATTTATGTCGCAAAAGAGGTGGCAAACTTAGTTAGCTACCAGTCAACAGAGTTAGGTGGGGTGGCAAACTCAGTTAGCCAGGGTAGCCAACTCAGTTGTCCTAATAATATAGAAGATAATACACTCTCTTTAGAAGTGAAGCATTTTGGACTTTATGGAAATGTTATTCTAAATGATGAACTGTATGATCGATTGCTTATTGAATCGGAAGAATATGCGGATGAATACATCAATAGACTGGATTCACATATTGAAATGCATCAACTTCACAAACAGTATTCTACATATGCTCCTAATCAGTTCTTTATCAAGATCTTTGACATGTTAAGAAGAGACGGGCATGTGGAGGTGTAGTCTATGTCTGTGAAACGTTTAGGGAATAAGAAATATGAAATTCGAGGTACGGTTACTCTATCTACTGGTAAATATCATCGTTATTCTTTTCGAAAGACTTTTAATTCCATCAATGATGCGCGTGAGTTTGAATTGAAATATAAAGAATCTTTTAATGCAGAAACACACACTTTTGAAAGTCAATCTTATACATTGAAAGAGTTTATTGACGTATATGATCTGGCTAAGGCAAATCAATTAAAATCAAGCACAAAACAAAGTAATACATATATTTCAAAATACTTTGAATCTTTGTATGATGAAAAGATTCAATCTCTAACATCTGGACAGATCAAACAGATTACGGATGCTGCATTTAAAAAAGGCTTGAGCGAAGAATATGTAAATAAGATGCTGACATATTTGAATAAGATATTTAACTATGGATTAGAAATGGGATATGTACAGTTCAATCCGGTCAAAAGAATTCCCAAATACAAAAGGCCGGACAAGATCATTGATGAAGACGATTTCTATACTCCGGATGAATTTGAGCAGTTCATTCAATGTTTTCCAAGAAACAAAGAAAACGGAGAATACGTCTGTTATGTCATTGTGAATCTTTTGTATTTTATGGGATGTCGATTTGGCGAATGTGTTGCACTAACAATGAACGATATTGATATGGATAAGGGAACAATTCGATTCAATAAGACAGTAGCTAGGTATGTGCAGGGAAGATCGTATCTGGTTACTCCGCCAAAGACAAGGAACAGTATTCGAATGATAACGATGCCCAAACGAATGAAATGCATCATGCAGGAATATTTGGATTGGTACAAAGACTTGTACTGCATCACAAAAGATACATTTCTGTTTGGAGTGGACAGACCTGTTCTTGCGAAAGTTGTGAAGAAGCGTATGGCAATCGCATGCGAAAGATCAGGAATTCGCATGATCAAGATTCATGGGTTTAGACGAAGCAATGCATCACTTCTGTGTAATGCGAATGCACCTGTATCATTGGTTGCAAAACGCTTGGGTCATACACAAACGGAATGTTTGAAGACTTACGTTAAGTTCTTCAATAATTCCGAGCAGGATCTGATCGACATCATTGATTCTCAATTCGAATGATGTCGCTAAAAGCTCAACGCAGTTGCCCGTCATTGAACTTCATTATCGCCTTTAGTGCGGTAGTGGGGTTCAATAGGGAAGGGCATTACCATCAAGCTGGTAATTATTGCAAGCAAGGCTTGCTCAAAAGAATGTGTGGAAATAATTAATGAACAATAATAAGGGGGATACGTAAATGAATCGATTTAAATTATATTTAAATGATACGAATATTGAACATCAAAAGGAATGTATAAAAATACTTTTTAAACATTTTAATGGTACTTATCGAAATACATATAATGGCAATTTGGAAGTGATTATTGAAGAAAAAGCATCGACTTCTGGAAGACCTAAGAAAAAACTTCCTGGTGTGGATGTTCTTAGAGCAGAAAAGAAGGAAATGACTTTTGAACAGATGTGTAAAAAATATAATGTTTGTCGTACAACATTATATAAAATATTAAAATCGGGTGATTTGCATGAATGAAGTATCGGTTACGATTACGGCTGGAGAAGGATGTGAAGAACATAATCATGGCTTGGAGTATCGCTCGAAACTGGAGCATACGCATGATACGGGCAAAGATACAGTGATTGAGCTTGTGCCTTATGAAAAAAGTTATAAGGAACAAATTAATGAATTGATGAAACCGTATATTAAAGAACGTAATGATTATACTCTGAAACGCAAGGCTGCCGCTTGGGATCGATATAATAGTGGTCAAATTAAGACAAAGCCACGTAATCGGGATTATCCATTGATTGGCAATGATTATTATACGCAGCATCTGCATGATCAGATGCGCAACCCTAAAACAAATAAAATGGAACAAATAAAGATGTTTCGTTCTTTAATCATTGGTTTGGGCGATAAGAGTGATCGTGAAAATGGCAAGATAACGAAAGAACAAGCACTTCATATTTTTAATGAATTTCTTGTGAAATTTAAAAAGGATTTTCCATACTTTCATATCTTAGGTGCCACTGTACATTTAGATGAATCTGGATTCTATCATATGCACCTCGATTTTAAACCTATTTATGAACGTGCAGAGGATATGGAATATATTCAGAAGCATGGCGGAGGATTGCGCTGTGGCACAGGGTTAGATGAAACATTAGTACGCATGGGGTATAAACCGGAACAGTCTATAATCAATGAAAGAGATAAAGTTCCGATTTTATTTAATGCGATGCGAAATAAGATGTATAAAATTATGGAAACCATTATGAATGAGAACGATTTATATTTGATGTATGGTGCTACAAGTATTAAGGAACCGGAAAAAGATGCGTCAATAAATATGCCGTTAAGTCAGTGGCAGGATACAAAGGATAAGACATTAGAAATGCAGCATAATATGAATATCGCAAAGGAATTTTTGAAACAAGACACTGTGGATGAAAAGAATATTGTGTATGCGTATGAGAGGTTGGAAAATGTATCTTCACAATTAACCGAAATGGAGAATTCACCAAAATCCAGGTTGAATAAGAATAAGATCGTTGTTGAATACCATGTGTTTGATCAGCTTAAAACGTTTATTCAGGAATTGAAGTCTATGATTGGGGCGTTGTTGAAACGTATCAAATTGTTGGGTGATAAAATAGATAATTTGAAAGATGAGAATAAGACGCTAAATAACAAGCTGGATAGTACAAAGAATGAATTGATTCAATATAAGAATGATAATAAGTTATTGAAGATTAGACTAAATGATGTGAAAGAACAGAATTCAGTGTTACAGACAAAAGTGAATGATCATAACCATAGTATGTTGACAATGAGTAAGAAGCTGAATAAGTCTGAAACTAGAAATATTGCACTGACTCGATTTGTGAAAGAAACAACGAGAAATCAGATTCACTTAAAAAATGGACAAAGCATTACGGTATATGATGCGATAATGAATAAGCTAAGCCTTGAAGATAAGACAAGGGTTAGAAAAACTATGGATTTAGAGGGAAATAAAAACAATCGAAATCGATGAAAAAAAGCGGATAATTTACTATCCGTTTTTAATATGCTTTGAAAATTTTTTGCGATTTTTTTGCGAATTTTGTTTAGAAAAACACTTGTTTTAGTGGCTTATATAGATATGGAATATAACCATAATGTGAGAATGTGCTTTAAATAAGGTATAAAAAAGCACCTGGCAAATGCTAGGTGCAATCTTTGACAAATGGTGGTCTCAGTCGGAATCGAACCAACGACACAAGGATTTTCAGTCCTTTGCTCTACCAACTGAGCTATGAGACCACATGGTTGCGGGAGAAGGATTTGAACCAACGACCTCCGGGTTATGAGCCCGACGAGCTACCAGACTGCTCTATCCCGCGATATGAATTAATTAAGATGGCGCAGAAGCTGGGATTCGAACCCAGGCGCCGCTCGCACGACCTACCGGTTTTCAAGACCGGACCCTTCAGCCACTTGGGTACTTCTGCATATGTATAATTGGTGGACCCTGTAGGACTCGAACCTACGACCCGCCGGTTATGAGCCGGATGCTCTGACCAACTGAGCTAAGGGTCCAAGTTAAACTCGTTGGTGGCTGGAGTGAGACTCGAACTCACGACCTTCCGGGTATGAACCGGATGCTCTAGCCAACTAAGCTACCCAGCCGAATTAAATAAAATAATGGTCGGGATGACAGGATTTGAACCTGCGACCCCTTGATCCCAAATCAAGTGCACTACCAAGCTGTGCTACATCCCGATATTTTTAGAAAAAAAATAAATGGCGCGCCCAGCAGGAATCGAACCCACAACCTTTTGATCCGTAGTCAAACGCTCTATCCAGTTGAGCTATGGGCGCATTTATTTCAACTGAGCTTTTGTGTCTCGCTCAGTGCCCATTAAATATACCATCACTTTAAAATGATTGCAAGCACTTTTTTAAAATTTTTTTAATTTTTTTTAATTTCGTGTTTTTACACCTATATACGTAGTATAATTACCTATATATATAAGTAAGAAGAAGGAGATTTAAATCATGAGTAACATTGAATCAGTAAAAGGACACTTAATCGTATCATGTCAGGCACTTCCAGATGAACCTTTACATTCATCTTTTATTATGGGACGTATGGCTAGAGCGGCTAAATGGGGTGGCGCTAAAGGTATTCGTGCTAATACTGTAGAGGATATTAATGAAATTCAAAAAGAAGTTGATTTACCAGTTATTGGAATTATTAAACGAGTATATGGGGACTGTCCAGTATTTATTACACCTACAATGAAAGAAATCGATGAATTGATTGAAGGGGCACATCCAGAAATCGTTGCCTTAGATGCAACTTGTCGTGTTCGTCCAGATGGAAGAACTTTAGATGAATTGTATGCAGATATTCGTGCGAAGTATCCAGAACAAAAATTAATGGCAGACTGCTCTACATTAGAAGAGTGTCTTCATGCCGCTCAATTAGGCTTTGATTTTGTAGGAACAACATTAGTTGGATATACAGAAGAGAGTAAGGGCGACAAAGTTGAAACAAATGATTTTGAGTTAATGCGTAAATATTTAGAACAATCAAACGTACCAATGATTGCTGAAGGAAATATTGATACACCAGAAAAAGCACGCCGTGTATTAGAACTTGGATGCTTTAGTGTTGTAGTAGGATCTATTATTACTCGTCCTCAATTAATCACAAAACGATTTGTAGATTGCATTGAGGGATAAGTATGTTAAAGAAGGAACAATTAGAAAAATTATTAGAGCGTTGTATGGCTTCTTCTTGTGATTTTGCCGAAATCTTTGAAGAAGAAGGAACAACGGAATCTTTATCCATGCTAAATGGAAAATTAGAAGATACAAATGTATTGATTCGTGCTGGTATTGGAATTCGTCTATATAAAGGTGTGCAATCTGTATATGGATACACAAATGAAACAAGTGAAGAATCATTAAATGCCTTAGTGGATGATTTGCGTGGTGGATTTGGCATAGAATCTAAATCTGTATCGATCTCTTTGGTTGAAGAAACTCATGAAAATCTTCATCCAATCAAAGAAAATCCTGTTGAAGCTTCATTAGAATCTAAAGTTGCCTTAATGCTACGTGCCAATGATGCAGCAAAGGCATATTCAGATAAAATTCAAAAAGTATCTGTAGCGTTGGCAAGTGTATGCCAAAATGTACAGATTTCAAATAGTGAAGGAAGACTCGTACATGATACAAGAATTCGTTGTCGTATGTCTGTATCCTCTTTTGCACAGGATGGCCAAAACTTACAATCTGGCTATGAAGCACCAGGTGCAAGTAAAGGCTTAGAATTCTTTGAAGAAAGAACACCAGAATCTATTGGAAAAGAAGCAAGTCGTATCGCATTAGTATTATTAGAGGCAAAAGATTGTCCATCGGGAAAAATGCCAGTCATTATTGATAATGGATTTGGTGGTGTTATTTTCCATGAAGCTTGTGGACATGCCCTAGAAGCAAGTTCAGTCAGTAAAAATCAGAGTGTATTCTGTAATAAATTAGGCCAAAAAGTCGCAAGTGATAAAGTTACAGCTATTGATGATGGCACAATTCCAAATGCGTGGGGCTCACAAAATGTCGATGATGAGGGAAATCCCCAACAAAAACGTGTATTAATTGAGAATGGCATTTTAAAGAGTTATATGATAGACCGCTTGAATGGTCGAAGGATGGGTCTTGAATCGACTTCAAGTTCGCGTCGTCAGTCTTATAAATTTGAAACAACTTCGCGTATGACAAATACATATATTGCGGCAGGAAATGATGATTTTGACGAAATGTTTGAAGGAATCAAGCGAGGACTATACGCAAAGAAAATGGGTGGTGGAAGTGTAAATCCACAAACCGGAGAATTTAACTTTGCCGTATTAGAAGGTTATTTGATTGAAGATGGTAAAATTTCTTATCCCGTAAAAGGCGCTTCTTTAATTGGAAATGGTGCAGATATCCTATTTAATATTGATCGCGTGGGTAAAAACTTAGAGCGTGGACAAGGTATGTGTGGCGCTAGTTCTGGTTCGATTCCTACAGATGTAGGTCAACCGGCCATTCGTGTTTCACAAATTACAGTAGGAGGTACGGCCAATGAATAAACAAGTATGGATTGAAAAAGCACTTGGCCTAGGTATTCAGGAATTTGAAATCTATCAATCTACAACGGTTGAAAAAGAAATGACTTGGTTTCAAGGACAAATGGATACTTTAGTATCCAGTAAAGTGACAGGTACAAGTATTCGCGGAATTGTAGATGGAAAAATGGCCAATATGGCATTGGAAGAAATAGATGATTCTATGTGTGAAACTGTTTTAAAATCATTGATTGAACAAGCCCATATTATTTCAAATGAAGAAACTGATTCATTAAGAAAACCAGAACCAATTGAGTACGTAAAAAAAGATGTGACTTGGAATATGGCTAGTACAGAATATGTGAAGGATATTCTTCAAAGCTTAGAAGCTAAGATTCTAGCCTATGATCCACGTGTCATTCAAGTTGGATATTTAGGCTATAGCCAAGGCAGTGGAAGTCGCAGTATTGTGAATAGCTTAGGCATGGATGTACAAGATGCAGATGAAATGCAGTACATTGTTGCCAGTGTTGTCGTTAAAGAAGAGGAAGAAGTCAAGGATGCAAGTTTAGTTGAAGTTGTATATGACTTTGATCAATATGATTTAGATTCATTCGTTTCTCGTGTTTGCGATAAGGCTTTAAATAAATTAAAGGCCACACCAATTCCAAGCTGTACATGTCCAGTCATCTTTGAAAAGGATGCGATGACATCTTTATTTGCCGCCTTTACTGGTTTATTTAATGGGGAATTAATGTATAAGGGAATTTCACCTTTAAAAGATAAGTTTAATGAACAAATTTTCTCTGAACAAATCACAATTATTGATAATCCAAAGAATACGGATTGTCTAAGTATTGCCAATTTTGATGATGAGGGGTGTCCAACTTCTTCAAAAACTTTGGTGGATCACGGAAAATATGTTATGATGCTTCATGACACAAGAAGTGCCAATCGAATGCATACAAATAGTACAGGAAATGGCTTTAAATCGGGCTATGCATCTAGCGTAAGTGTACAGCCAATGAATTGTTACATTGTACCGGGAAATGATAGTTTTGAGGATTTATGCACAAAAATCAAAGATGGCTTTGTCGTACAGAATTTAGCAGGTCTTCATGCTGGACTTGATTTTGTTTCTACAAACTTCTCACTACAATGCTCAGGCTTCTGGGTAAAGGATGGTAAAAGAGATAAGAATGTTACTTTGGTTACCGTCGCAAATAATTTCTTAAATATGATGAAACACGTAATTAGTGTGGGTAACGATTTAGATTGGAGTTATCACCAGGTTGTAAGTCCAAGTATCGCATTTGAAGAGTGTACAATTTCAGGGGAATAAATATGGTAAATGAATTTAAAAATGAAAAACTACAAGAAACATTAATTGTATTTAATAGAGAAAAAACAGATTCAGCATTTAGAAACTTGTTGGATGCGTTTATTTCGACTAATTTTCTAATTCCAGCACAATGGGATAAAGACCCTTCTCGCAATGAAAAGGGAGTCTTAGTCTTTGAACCAAATACACAATTCCAATTGTCTTTGATTCAAAATGATAAGGGAGATAGTTTCTTTCCTGTCTTCTCAAGTATGGATCAATTGAAAAAGTGGGATCAGGATAGTGAAATCCATTCCTTGGTTATGACATATAATCAATATATGCCATTTGTGAAGATGGCATTAAACCAGATTCATGGCATTGTGATCGATCCATTTGGAGCCAATGTTTTATTAGACTGCAACTTATTGGTTGAACTTGATAAAAGTCGTGGTTCACAAGTGAGTGAAAATCCAATTCATAAAGGAGACAGTTTAAAGCTTCGTGATCCTATTTCAAGTGTAACAGAACTTCAAAGAGCTATCTGTGAATTTGGTGACTCTCACCCAGACATTCTTTCTATTTATTTGAAAGAAAGAATTGTGAAGGATCAGCCTAGCCACTGGTTCTTAGTTGTGGATATGATCAATGATGATAAACAAACGATTCAAGATTTAGGAAACTTCTGTACGCCTGTAAGTTATGGAAAAGGTTTTGAATTTATGTTTGGAAGTATGGAACTTGCCAAGAAAATCATGGCGGATACAATTCCAACATATGTAAAGGTTACAAAGTAATTAAGGTGCAATTCAGCACCTTTTTCTTGGACAATATGAAATTGCGACATTTGAAGAGAATGGGCAAACATTTGAATTTACAAATGAATTTGACGACGATGATGAATGGTATTAGGAGGAATTGTAAGTGGCTTCTGAAGCAAAGATTAGAGCTAACAATAAATCGAATAAGATTAATACAACGATGGTTTGCGTTCGTTTAAGTTACAATACGGACGCAGATATTATTAAGAAATTGGATGAAGTTGATTCTAAAATGGGATATATTAAGGAATTGATACGAAAAGATATGCAGACTCAAAAAAAATAGTCTGCATTTTTTATTGGCATATTTTTTGGCATATTTTATATTGAAAATCGCAGTATTATAGAGTACGTAAAAGTACTGTAGATTACTACAACAATATGGTGGAATATATCTGTCCGATTCTTATATAATAGAAGTATGAAAATACCTGAATATATATTAGAAATCATTCAAAAAATAAATGATATTGGATATGAAGCGTATGTGGTAGGTGGATGTGTTCGTGATTATTTACTAGATCGACCAATCCATGATTATGATATTTGTACAAGTGCTAAACCCGAAGTGATACTAAATTTATTTGATCGAAGTGTGGGAACAGGACTCAAACATGGAACGGTAACGGTTTTATCGAAATCACCCGTTGAAATCACAACCTTTCGCTTAGAGAGTGAATACAAGGATCATCGTCATCCAGATAGTGTGAAATATGTTTCAACAATTGAAGAAGATTTATCAAGACGTGATTTTACTGTGAATGCGATGGCCTATCATCCAAGTCGTGGCTTGATTGATCCGTATAAAGGACAATTTGATCTTAAAGCTAAAGTCATTCGTTGTGTGGGTAATCCAGATCGAAGATTTAATGAAGATGCTCTAAGAATGTTGCGTGCCTATCGTTTTTGTGCAAAACTTGGCTTTTCGATGGATGAAACAGTAAAAAAATCCATCGATACAAATGCATCTTTGATTCAATATGTATCTATAGAAAGAATTGTGCATGAGCTCAAAGAAATCATGGAAACAAATCCACAAGTGTTGCAAGATATGACACTTCTTTTAAAACCTGTATTTAATGAGTTGGATTTGGCATTGATGTGTAGTCAAAACTCAATCTATCACTATACCGATGTCTTGCATCATACTTTAGATGCGATGTGCTATTTAAAACCATATGATGAAACTTTGGCCTTTGCGTTATTATTCCATGACCTAGGCAAAATACAAGTAAAGACAACCGATTCGAATGGAAAGGATCATTTTAAGCATCATGCGAAGGTAGGAAGTGAATTGTCTAAAGAGCTTTGTCGACGTTTTAAACTTACTAATGAACAAAGAAAGTGGATTCCATTCTATGTCTTACATCATGACGATAAATTTACCTGTGATTTAGATTGTATTTATAAGTATCGTGTTACATATCATTTGGATGAAGAACACTTATTGAATTTGCTTCAAATTCGCTATTGTGATGCGATGGCCCATTCTGAATTAGGACAAAAATCAGCTATCGATGTAGAATTGTTCTATGACTATTACATCCAAAATAGAAATCGCTGTATGAGTATATCCCAACTTACATTGAATGGAAAAGATATTATAGAGGCTACAAATTTAAGAGGAAAACAGATTCAAGAAGCTTTGAATATGTGTTTAAAATATAGTTTTTATCATCCTGAAAAAAATAATAAGAAGGATTTGCTGAATATACTAAAAAATGAGTTATGACTTTTCATAACTCATTTGTGCTAATGTCTTTTTAAAATTTTTAATAAATAACGTTACTGTTGTGCTTACTGCAATAAAATCTGCGATCGGTTCTGCTAAGAATACCGCAAAGATATGATCGGATAAGATGTTTGGTAAGATAAAAATCAATGGAATCAATACGATGATTTTTCTAAAGATAGCTAAGAAAACGGAAATCTTGGCATTTCCAAACGCAATGAAGGTTTGTTGGCAAGAAATCTGAAGCCCCATCAATAAGACGCATGCCATATAGATACGAATGGCCCAACTTGCCATTGCCATTAAGTCTGGATCGTTTGTGAAAATAGAAATAAATACTTGAGGAAATAATTCCACTAAAAGCCAGATGATACTTGCGTATGTGAAACAACATAGTGTTTGAAGTAAAAATCCTTTTTTAACACGATCTGCGTTTTTAGCACCAAAGTTGTAACTGATGATGGGTTGTCCACCTTGCGTTAATCCTTGAAGTGGCATCATCGCAAACTGCATAACACTCGTTAGAATGGTCATACTTCCAATCGCAACGTCCCCACCAAATTTAGAGAGTTGCATATTAAAACATAAAGAAATCAAGCTTTCTGTTGACTGCATCACAAAAGGTGCGATACCTAAAGCTAAACTAGGAAATAATAGGCTTGGTACGATTTTAAAATTTTCTTTTTTTAACTTAAGAACCGTCTGTTTACCACTCAAGAAATGAATAACCCAGATTGCACTGATAGCTTGCGAAATAATGGTAGCTAGTGCAGCTCCTTTTACGCCCATATTGAATCCAAAGATAAAGATAGGGTCTAAAATAATGTTGAAGATAGCTCCAATTAAAACGGTCATCATACTTGTTTTTGAGAAACCTTGACAAGAAATAAAGGCATTCATTCCGAGTGTCATTTGGACAAAAATGGTTCCTAAGGCATAAATACCCATATATTGTTTGGCATATACAATTGTTTGTGAACTTGCCTGGAATAATTGTAGTAATGGTGTTTGAAAAGCTAATAAACATACAGTTAGAGTTAATGAAATCATAATCAATGCGATAAAACAGTTACCCATGATTTTTTCAGCCGTTGGATTATCTTGTTTACCCATATAAATACTAGCTCTTGGTGCACCACCCATACCGACTAAACACGCAAAGGCGGATACAATCATAATAATTGGTAAACAAACGCCTACGCCTGTTAGGGCGATGGCTCCTACATTTTGAATGTGACCAATATACATGCGGTCAACCACGTTATAGAGTAAGTTAACAATTTGACTTAAGATGGCAGGAACCGCCAACATAAAGAGTAACTTACCAACTTTTTCATGTCCTAAATCCACTTCGGACGCTGTTGTAAATTTCATTTTATTTTGCTCCTTCTATTTTTTCATTCATTTTATTCATTGTATCAATCATACATTGAATATCTTTTGTGGGAATATCCTTGAATAAAACTTGATTGATTTTATCAATCTCAATAGAGATTTTTTCTAATACAGGAATCGCTTCTTCCGTTAATTCAATATAAGAAATCCTTCTATTTTCTGAAACTTTCTTCATTGTGATCAATCCCTTTTGTTCCAAACTTGTTACGCTTCGAGAAACCAAAGCTTTTGAAACACCGAGTACAACACGAAGCTGTGTGCTTGTTGTAATGGAAGTGTTATTTTGTAGTAAAATCAAAATTGAGATTTCATTTGGGGAAAACGTGTATTCTGAAAATCGATCTTTGATTTGTTTGCCATAATATTCACGCAATCGATTGGATAAACGTAAAAATTCTTCAATTGTCAACATATGTCCTCCTAATGTTTACTTGTGAACAGTTCAATTGTAAACAAACGGATGAAATGTGTCAATAATATTATATTTAAAATGTTTTTATTCTCTGTTGACACAACAAAAACATCATGCTATCATGTAAACGCATTCAGTGAGGATTGTAACTGTTAGGCAGGCAACACCTTGATGATATTAATAAATAAATATGAGATGATATTTGTTTTTTGATATGATTGAGGTGTTTTTTTATTTATTGGTAAGCAGGTGAGAGAATGAGATTAAAAAAAGCATTTAATAACAATGCTCTTCTAGCATTGGATGAAAATGAAGAAGAAGTTATTGTGATGGGGAAGGGAATTGCTTTTGGAAAAAAGAATGGAGATAGGATTGATGAGTCATTGATTCAAAAAAAGTTTGTTTTTGATAAAAATGAATTAAATGAAAAGTTTTCTCAGTTGTTTGATGAAATTCCACAGCAATACGTCGAATTAACTGTATCAATAGTTGAAATGGCGCAAAAAGAATTAGGCATAAGATTTGATTCAAGTATATATTTAGCTTTATCTGACCATATTACATATGCTGTTCGTCGTTATAAAAAGAATGAGAATTTAAAAAATGCATTATTATTTGAGGTGAAAAAGTTTTATCCAAATGAATTTAAAGCTGCTTTAAAATCTTTAGATATGATTCAATATGAAACGGGATGTATTATGGCCGAAGATGAGGCTGGATATATAGCAATGCATTTTGTGAATGCACAACAAAATGGAGAGGAAATGTCACAAACTGTTAAAGTGACAAAAATGGTAGAAGATATTCTGCATATAGTGGAATACCATTATCAAATAAAATTGGATGAAAACTCCTTAAATTATACTCGTTTTGTTACACATATTCGATATTTTGCGCGTAGATTGTTTGCGAAAGAATTGAATCAAGATACAGATGACATTCTTTATCAACAAATTAGAGAACGTTATCCAGATGCTTATCGTTGTGTTTTAAAAGTAAAGAAGTATATCAAAGAGAATTGTGACATAGAATTAACGAATGAAGAAATGACTTATTTTATGTTACATATTAACCGTGTTTGTTCTAGAATTAAAAGTTAGCTTTCAGGCTTGTAACTGTTAGGCAGGCAATAACCTGAGCTTATGAATGATTTCGAAGGGATTCGTTGTCTTTTTCATATGCTCAGGTTTTTATTTTTGGTAGTAACTGTGCAATCAGTCTACATATATTAGAAATTGAAAGATTATGGTACCAATCTTAAAATTTATCAAAAATCAGGAGGAAATTATGAATAAGTATGAAACTATAGCCAATGAAGTTGTAAAAAATATTGGCGGAACAGAAAATATCGAATCTGTTACAAATTGTATGACTCGTTTAAGATTTACATTAAAAAACGTGTCAAAGGTAGATGTAGAATCTTTAGAAAAAGTAAAAGGTGTACAGGGAGTTGTAAATAAAAATGGTCAATTTCAAGTAGTTATTGGATCAGATGTATCACATGTATGTGATGAAATAAAAAAAATGGGTAGTTTTTCTGAAACTGTAAATGCAAACAGTGAGGAAAATGTATCTTTAGTAAATCGTGTATTAGGTGCAATTACAGCGATTTTCCAACCAGTAATTCCTGCTATTTGTGGTGCAGGTATGATCAAAGCTGTATTAGCGTTATTGACAGCATTTCATGTTGTGGAAGCTACTTCACAAACTTATGTTTTATTAGCTATGGTAGCTGATTCAGCATTCTATTTCTTACCTATTTTCTTGGCTGTATCTAGTGCTAAAAGATTTGGATGTAATACATTTATTGCTGCTGTTTTAGGTGCTATGTTGATTCACCCAACATATGCAGGAATTGTATCCGCTGGAGAAGCTTTTAAATTTATTGGTTTACCAATTAAACTAGTATCGTATGGAAGTAGTGTAGTGCCAGCAATTCTAATCGTTTGGGCTCAATCTTATGTGGAAAAGTTTGCAAAGAAAATTAGCCCTAATGCAGTTAAAGTATTCTTGGTTCCTTTAATTGTATTCTTGATTATGACACCATTGGCATTTGCTATAATTGGTCCATTAGGTTCATTTGTTGGTGATATCTTATGTAATATTTTTGATTTCTTGAATAATCAAGCTCGTTGGGTAATTCCGGTATTAATGGGTGCTTTCTGTCCATTGTTTGTTATGACAGGTATGCATTACAGTTTTATGCCAGTGCAATTAGCACAATATGCAACATTAGGATATGGAACATTGTTAGGCCCTGGTATGTTAGCAAGTAATATTTCACAGGCAGGTGCATGTTTTGCGGTGGCATTAAGAACGAAAGATAAAGAAATGAAATCAACAGCATTATCTAGTGCAACAACTGCTTTATTTGGAATTACTGAACCAGCTCTTTATGGTGTTACTATGAAATTGAAAAAGCCTCTTTGGACAGTTATGATCAGCGGTGGTATTGCAGGTCTTTGGGGTGGACTAACAAATATGCGTACATATGCAAGTGCTACAGCAGGGGTAACAGCGTTACCAGTATACATTTGTGATGATTTATCTAATGTTAGAAATGCGTTTATTTGTATTGTGATCGCATTAGTGAGTTCTTTCGTATTAACTTTATTGTTTGGTGTACCAAAAAACGAAGATACTTCTTCTGACAACGAAATTTTTGAGGCAGATAACACAAAATTGAATAAATATACTGAAATTGCTTCTTGCATGAATGGCAAGGTTGTTCCTTTAGAAAATGTGGAAGATGATGTTTTTTCTAAAAAAATCATGGGTCCAGGTGTAGCAATTCTTCCAAGTGAAGGAAAAGTATATGCTCCTTTTGATGGAGTTGTAAACACTGTTTTCCCTACAAAACATGCATACGGTTTAACTAGTGTAGATGGAATTGAAGCAATTATTCATTTGGGATTAGATACAGTAAATTTAGAAGGTAAATATTTTGAGGCTAAAGTAAAGAGTGGTCAAAGTGTTAAAAAAGGTGATTTGTTAGCTGAATTTGATTTAGAGGCATTACAAAAAGAAGGTTTCAATATGGTAACGCCAGTTATTATCACGAATAGTGATCAATTTATTGATGTAATTGAAACACAAAAATCAGATGTAAAAGTAGGCGAAGAATTAGTGAAAGTCTTTCGTTAAAAAATAGAAAGTTAGGTGTTAAAATGAAATTTCCTAAGGAGTTTTTATGGGGAGGCGCTACGGCAGCCAATCAATGTGAGGGTGCATGGAATGAAGATGGCAAAGGTGCTAGTATTCAAGATTATATGCCACATGGAATTATGCAAGGACCTAGTGAAGTCATTGATGAACATAATTTAAAATTAAAAGGAATTGATTTATATCATCATTATAAAGAGGATATTGCTTTATTTGCTGAAATGGGATTTAAGGTGTATCGAATGAGCATAGCATGGTCTAGAATTTTCCCAAATGGCGATGATGAAAAACCTAACGAAAAAGGACTAGAATTTTACGACAATGTATTTGATGAATGCAAAAAGTACGGAATTGAGCCATTGGTTACTTTGTCTCATTATGAAACGCCTTATCATTTGGCAAAAAAGTATGATGGATGGAGAAGTAGAGATTTAATAGGATTTTATGAAAAGTACGTTCGTACAGTATTTACTCGTTATAAAGGAAAAGTTCACTATTGGATAACATTTAATGAAATTAATAGTATTTGGCATTTTCCTTTGATGGGTGCGGGTATTTTAACACCAAAGAATTTATTGAACGCACAGGACTTATATCAAGCAGCACATCATGAATTAGTTGCAAGTGCGTTGGCAACTAAAATTGGTCATGAAATTGATTCTGAGAATAAAATTGGATGTATGGTTTTAGGTCTTACAAGTTATCCAAGAACATGTAATCCAGATGATGTAATTGCAACTATGGAAGAGAGTAAACGTGGATATTTCTTTACAGACATTCATATGCGTGGATATTATCCTTCTTATGCATTAAAAATGATGGAAAAAGAAGGTGTGGTACTTGATGCTACGGATGAAGATTTAGAAATGTTAAAGAACACGTGTGACTTTTTATCATTTAGTTACTATATGTCAAAATGTATTGCTTCAAATCCTGAACAATATGAAAAAGGTAAAGGAAATTTAACTACAGGAGTAAAAAATCCTTACCTACAGGAAAGTCAATGGGGATGGCAAATTGATCCAAAAGGGTTAAGATATTTGTTGAATACATATTATGATCGTTACCAAAAGCCATTGTTTATTGTAGAGAATGGTTTGGGTGCAAAAGATACATTGCTTTCAGAAGAAAAAGATGGTTATTGGGTAGAGGACGATTATAGAATTCAGTATATGAATGATCATTTAGCACAAGTTTCAAAGGCAATCGAAGATGATGGTGTAGAAGTTATGGGATATACATCATGGGGATGTATTGATTTAATAAGTGCATCAACTGCTGAAATGAAAAAAAGATATGGCTTTATTTATGTAGACCGAAATAATGATGGTACAGGCACATTTAAACGATATAAAAAGAAAAGTTTCTATTGGTATAAAAATGTTATAGAAACAAATGGAAAAATTATTAGCTAAGTGAATGAATTTTCATTTAGCTTTTTTTATTTAATAATTGATAAAAATATGATGTGACGTAATCGACTATTTGAATAATGTGCTATAATTTTAACTAATTGGGGGAGGGACATGCATGACGTTAAAAGAGTTAAAAATAGGACAGAGTGCATTGATTAAGGCCGTTGGAGGAACGGGTGCATTAAGACAACATTTTCTAGATATGGGAGTTATACCTGGAGCCGAGGTTACAGTTGTAAAGTTTGCGCCTATGGGCGATCCAATGGAACTACAGATTCATGGTTATGAATTATCGCTTCGTTTAGATGAAGCTGAAAAAATATTGGTTGAATTAATTGATGAGAGAACACGAAAGCATGAGAGTGCAGAAAATATAAATAACACCGTTCACCCTGGTTTAGGTGAAGATGGTAAATATCATGTAAAGGCAGATGCACATCCTTTGCCAGAAGGAACATGTTTGACATATGCCTTGGTAGGAAATCAAAACTGTGGAAAAACCACTTTGTTTAACCAACTCACGGGATCGAATCAACATGTTGGAAATTTTCCGGGTGTAACCGTCGATCGAAAGGATGGTCCAATCAAAGGGTATCCAAATACAATGGTGACAGATTTACCGGGTATTTATTCGATGTCACCTTATACGAGTGAAGAAATTGTATCGCGTAATTTTGTGTTAAATGATAAGCCTAAGGCTATCATTAATATTGTAGATGCCACAAATATTGAGCGAAATCTATATTTGACTATGCAACTTTTAGAAATGAATATTCCGATGGTTGTTGCACTTAATATGATGGATGAAGTTGCCAATAATCAAGGTTCGATTGATATCAATGGTATGGAGGCTATGCTTGGTGTACCAGTTATACCTATTTCTGCAGCTAAAAACCAAGGTGTAGATGAATTGATTGAACATGCCATTCATATTGCGAAATATCAAGAAAGACCAGGTCGTTTAGATTTTTGTGGGGAAGATGATTTCGGTGGAGCTGTTCACCGTTGTATTCACTCCATTTGTCATTTGATTGAAGATCATGCCAAAAAGGAAGATATTCCTTTGCGTTTTGCGGCCAGTAAGATTATTGAAGGCGATACATTGATTCTTGATCGTTTGGATTTAGATGAAAATGAAAAAGAAATGATTGAGCACATTGTGCTTCAAATGGAAAAAGAGCGTGGACTCGATCATAGTGCGGCCATTGCCGATATGCGTTTTTCTTTTATTGAAAAGGTTTGTGAACAAACCGTTGTTAAGCCTAAGGAAAGTAAAGAGCGTGTTCGAAGTGAAAAAATTGACCGTATTTTAACGGGTAAATATACTGCCATTCCTATGTTTATTGGAATTATGTTACTTGTATTCTATCTAACATTTAATGTGGTTGGAGCATGGCTTCAAGGCTTATTAGAACTTGGTATTGATTGGATCACACAAGTAGTGGATGCATGGATGACAAGTGCTCACGTAAGCTATGCTGTACATAGTTTGGTGATTGATGGTATCTTTGCGGGTGTAGGTTCTGTCTTATCTTTTTTACCAATCATTGTGACACTATTCTTCTTTTTATCTATGATGGAAGATAGTGGATATATTGCGCGTGTAGCCTTCTTTATGGATAAACTATTAAGAAAGATTGGGTTGTCAGGAAGAAGTATCGTTCCTTTATTGATTGGATTTGGTTGTACGGTACCAGCCGTTATGTCGACACGTACTTTACCAAGTGAAAGAGATCGTAAGATGACGATTTTATTGACGCCATTTATGTCTTGTACCGCAAAATTACCTATTTATGCCTTCTTTGTGAATGCATTCTTTCCCAAACAAGGCGGCCTAGTTATGGCAGGGCTTTATGTTTTGGGCATTGTCGTAGGTGTTTTAATCGCATTCTTATTTAAAAATACTTTATTTAAAGGTGAAGCTGTTCCATTTGTGATGGAACTTCCAAACTATCGTTTGCCTGGATTAAAGAATGTGAGTCAATTGTTGTGGGAAAAGGCGAAGGATTTCTTACAAAAAGCCTTTACGGTTATTTTTGTGGCAACTGTACTTGTGTGGTTCCTACAAAGCTTTAATTTACAATTCGATATGGTCAAAGATTCAAGCCAAAGTATTTTGGCAATGGTAGCCGGATGGATTGCTCCTGTATTTGCACCATTAGGACTTCAAGATTGGCGTATTGTGACATCTTTAATTAGTGGATTTATGGCTAAGGAAAGTGTTGTTTCTACACTACAAGTATTATTTGTAGGTGGTTTACATAGTGCATTAACTACACTATCAGCTGCTTCTTTACTTGTATTCTGCTTGATTTATTCACCATGTGTGGCGGCTATCGCATCTATTAAACGAGAACTAGGTGCAAGATGGGCAGTCGGTGTAGTGGCATGGCAATGTGTACTTGCATGGATTTTAGCTTTTGTGGTTCATGTGATTGGTTCTGTATTATAAGTAGCTTTGTGCTACTTTTTTTTTGAAAAATATTGGTTTATAATTTTTCCATATCTAAGGGAGGATGTTTACTTATGTATAAGTTAATTGCGTGTGATTTAGATGAAACTTTGATCAAACCCGATCGAACAATTGATTCTAGAGATATTGAAGCCATTAAAAAATTGAAAGATTTAGGTGTTAAATTTGTACTGGCTACAGGAAGAGGCTATAACACAGTGCAGGGTACATTAAAGGAATTGGATCTTTTTGATGAAGCCAATCAATATGTGATTTCATATAATGGTGGGGCTATTACGGAAAATAAAGACAATCGACTTTTACATTTTGAAGGTATTTCTTTTGAGAAAGCTGAAGAATTATATAGACGCGGATTAAAGTATGATGTAGTCATTCATGTATATACGCGTGATGCGGTATATGCATATAACTTAACGGAAGATGAAAAAAGATATGTGCAGAATCGTCAGGAAATGATTGAGGTATTTGATCAAAATTTGGATTTTTTAAAGGGGCAGGAAATTGTAAAAGTATTATATACAAATACAGATTTTGAGTATCTACAAAGCATTGATCGTGATCTAAAGGATATCACATTTGATATGGATGTTTCATATTCAAGTAATCGTTATATTGAATTTAATCATAAGGGTGTAAATAAGGGGGCTGGACTAAAAAAATTAGCAGATCTATTACATATTGATATTCAGGATACGATTGCGATTGGAGATAACTATAACGATTTATCCATGATCAAAGATGCTGGTTTAGGTGTGGGAGTGCAAAATGCGGCTCCTGGTATTAAACCAGATTGTGACTATATCACAACGGCTACTTGTGAAGAAGGAGCTGTTTGCGAAGTCATTGAAAAATTTGTATTAAAAGGAGAGTAAAATGAAGAAACTGATTCAATTATATGTTTCTTGGTTTAAGATGGGTCTATTTACTTTTGGTGGTGGATATGCCATGTTGCCAATGATTCAAAAGGAAGTGATTGAAAAGTATCATTGGGCTACAGAAGATGAAGTCATGGATTATTATGCGATTGGTCAATGTACACCCGGTGTTATTGCGGTCAATACATCGACATTTATTGGATATTATCAAGCGGGCATTCCAGGAGCAATTGCAGCTACTCTAGGGGTTGTGACTCCATCCATCATCATTATTAGTATAATTGCAGGTTTGATCACAAACTTTTCAAGTTTAGCCATTGTACAACATGCACTAAATGGAATTCGTGTAGCTGTATGTATGTTGATGATCAATGCGGTATTAAAATTAGGAAAGGGTAATATTAAAAATAAGATTGGTTTCTTGATTTTTGCGGTGGCTCTTATTTTTGCGATGTTTACTAAAGTATCTACGGTGTTACTTGTGATTGGTGCAGGCATAGCCGGAGTTATCTTCTCTAGAATAGGATGGTTAAAGAAGAATGCCTAAATTGTTGTTGATGTTTTTAGAGTTTTTTAAAACCGGACTATTTGCGGTAGGAGGAGGTCTTGCGACCATTCCTTTCTTAAGAGAGATTGGGGTTCGTTATGGCTGGTATACTATGAGTGATCTATCTACAATGATTGCCGTAAGTGAATCGACACCAGGTCCAATGGGTGTCAATATGGCTAGTTATGTAGGTTTTAGTCAATATGGTGTATTAGGTTCGATTATAGTAACACTTGGTTTGATTTTACCAAGTTTGATCGTTATCTGTATCATTGCCAATTTCTTGGAGAAATTTAAAGAGGCAGAGCTTGTTCAACAAATCTTTGCCGGATTAAAACCAGCTGTAGTTGCCTTTATTGCCGTGGCTACCATTGATATTTTGGTAACAACTTTATTTGGTGATTATACTTTCTCCACATTTCATTGGAAGCAGTTTATTTGTCTATTCATATTGTTGGCATTGAGTAAGTATAAACCGAAATTACATCCAATCTGGTTTATTGTAGCTAGTGCGGTTGTAGGAATTGTATTCGCATTTTAAAAAAGACGGGTTTCCGTCTTTTTAATTGCATAATTTCCAACCAGAATTCCATTCTAATTGGGTTACAGAACAGTTTTTGATGTAAACAATATCTTTTTCTGGTAAATTACTGATGGTGTTTAATAAGGCTGTAATTACACCAGAATGTGTAACGATTAAAATATTTCCATCTTTATTTTTTTTATGAATTTCATCAAGACCTTTTAAGATTCGTTTTGTGAAATCTTGCATATTTTCTCCATCAAATCCGTCAACCTTTTTTCCTTGCATGACAGGATAAATAGATTTTAATTTTTCTTCACTGTCTCCTTCTATAGATCCAAAGTTAAATTCCTTTAGGTTGTTATTGATGAAAAGTGGGATATCTCGATCTTGAATAATTGTAGTGGCTGTTTCAATGGCACGATGCATTGGAGATACGTAGCAAGCATGAAATGGGATGTTTTCCAATTCATAGTGTAGTTTTTTAGCTTGCTGAATGCCTTCTGATGTCAGTGGTGAATCGCAGCAACCTTGAATTAAGTGTTTTTCATTAAATAATGTTTTTCCATGACGTACAATATATAGTTTTAGCATGTTTGTGTTCCTCGCTTTCGTTTTACACTTGTATTATATGGAGTGGGGGTGTATGCTACAATCATCAATAAATGGATATGTGTTGAGATAATGGGATATGAATAAAAAAGCAAATGAACAGTATAAAAGTAACGAAAGAGAAATCTTGGATGTATTTACGCGACTTCTTGAAGAAAAGGATTTACAGAAAATAACGGTTAAAGAAATTTGTGAAGATGCACATATAAACCGTTCTACCTTTTATAATCATTTTGAAGATGTGTATGGTGTATTAGAAAAAATGTGGATAATTCATGTAGAGAATATGAAATATATATTTAGACAATCACATTCTTCTAGTAAAAAAGAAAATTTGAGGATGATTTTAGAGTACATAAAAGATAATGAATTGTTTTATAGGGTGAGTTTTCATTCGCCTATCTTTTCTAAAATATCATCTGGTTTTGAAATTGTTTTTATAAGTCATGAAATATCGGGGACATGTTTAAAAGAGAAATATGAGATGGAGTTTATGAAGCAAGGATTTTTAATGACAATTTCATATTGGCTAGATAACGATTGTAATTTAAGTGTTGATGATTTATTGGATGTGATTGATACATTTTATTCATTAAAATAAAAAGCAATGTCCGGGCTTGACATTGCTTTAGGGAGAGGAAAATTATTAAGATAAAAATGTATCTTGAGTTATAGGGTTGAATAATTTTCCAAAGGGTTAATCATAAGATAAGGCATTTCTTATGACACTTAAAATATATATTTTTTTTGAATTTAACGCAATGAACACATATTTTGATTTGTACATTATTATGTGTGTAATCTTTTTGTAGTTTGTGTTAAGCTACTAAGTAGAAGGAGATGATTTTAATGTGTACCGCATTAAGCTTTAATCAGTTTTTTGGAAGAAATTTAGATTATGAATTTTCATATGGAGAACAAGTAGCTGTTACGCCACGCAATTATGATTTTCATTTTAGACATTTAGAACAACATGAAAGTCATTATGCTCTGATTGGAATGGCTCATGTATTTGAAGAGTATCCATTATATTATGATGCCATGAATGAGAAAGGCTTGGGAATGGCTGGATTAAACTTTGTTGGGAATGCAAAGTTTTATGAAGTCAAGGAAGGCATGAACAATGTGGCTGCCTTTGAATTTATTCCTTGGATCTTATCGCAATGTGCAAGTGTCAAAGAGGCAAAGGCCGTATTGGAAAATACGAATGTTTGTGCGACACCATTTAATGAACACTTTCCAGTAGCTGAATTACACTATATGATCAGTGATGAAAATGAAAGCATTGTCGTGGAGTGTATGGAAGATGGTATGCATGTATATGATAATCCTACGCATGTTTTGACAAACAATCCGCCATTACCTATGCAGTTGTTCCGTTTGAATGACTATATGTATTTATCAAACAAACAACCTGAAAATAACTTTGGATTGGATTTAACTGCCTATTCACGTGGCTTTGGAGCTATGGGACTTCCTGGAGACTTATCGAGTGGATCTAGATTTGTGCGTGTTGCCTATACAAGAGCCAATGCGACGAGTGATAAGAATGATTTAAGTCAATATTTCCACATTATTGGTAGTGTCGCGCAACAAAAAGGTCTTTGTGAAGTAGAACCAGGAAAGTATGAATATACGATTTATACGTCTTGTTGCGACTTGAAAAATGGAATTTACTATTATACAACATACAATAATCATCAGATCAGTGGTGTGAATATGTTTAATGAGAATTTAGATGGTGAAACACTTATTTCTTATCCAACGATTGAAGAAGAAATAATTCATATGCAAAATTAGCCTGCTTCATGTAGGCTTTTTCTTTTGTGTATAATAGTGTATAATGCAAACGAATGAAAGCGTTTTATGAATAATGGAGTGTAATAGAATGAAAACGACAAAAGAGAGTGTATTTGAATTTGTACAAAAACAATTGATGACGAATTCAGACTATAAAGATGGAATCAGCACAAAAATCATTGCGGAGTATTTTCAGCTTCAAAGATCGAATGTTTCGACTTTATTGAATGAATTAGTTAAAGATGCACGTCTAGAAAAGACAAATACAAGGCCAGTATTGTATTATTTGCCACAAAAAGAAGTAGGCAATGAATTAAATACAGTGGGTAAAGCGATGATTGGTACAGATGGAAGTCTTGCCAAAGCGTTGCAGGTTGCCAAGGCAGCTATTTTATATCCAAACAATAGTTTGAATGTATTAGTAACCGCAAAACCTGGAAGTGGAACCACTCACTTTGTGTATACACTATATTTATATGGTAAAGAAGCGGGCGTATTTAGTGAGTGTGCACCGTTTTATAAAATGAATTGTCGTCACTACAAAAATAATATTGAGGAATTAGATGAAAAATTGTTTAGTCCTAAGAACATAGAGGATTCTTTATTTGCGAAAAGTCGTGGTGGTATGTTGTTTATTGATAATGCGGAATTGTTGAATTCAACAGAAAAGAGTCGGCTTTCAGAATTTTTAGAATCTGGACTATTATTTAATGAAGATCGTACGGATTTTATTGATGTAAATTCTACATTCTTAGTGTTATCATGTGGTCCTAATGGATATAACGAATTTAGTCAAAGAATGTCTATGGTCATTCAATTACCAGATTTGGCAAGTCGTCCATTAAGTGAAAAACTTGCTTTAATCAATTATTTCTTTATGATTGAGGCTAATAATGCCAAAAAGAATATTGAAGCAAAACGCGAAATTTTAGAAGCTTTATTATTAACAGACTTTCCTTTAAATGTTAAAGGATTGGAGATGGAAATCAAAAGAGCAAGTGCAACGGCATGTGTTCGTGTGATGGATGATCCAGATTCAAATATTGAGGTAACCATCTCAGATTTAAACAACGAGGTTCAAAAAAGTTTGATTCGTTCGAGAACACAATCAACAGAAATTTTTGATTTATTAGGAACACAGATGTTGTTTATTTATGATTGTAACGAACAATATCAATCCATCACATACGATGATTCACACGATTTATATGCGGAAATTCGAAGCCAATATACGGAATTATCAAAGCGTGGTATCAATACGGATACTATTCATAACATTATTAATAATCATGTTACAACTTTATTTAAAAAATATAATTATTATCGTAGTTTTAATGATGAGTATGATACGGAACAATTGTCTAAGATTGTAGATCCTAAAATCATTCATATGGTAACTAAGATTATGGACACTTGTAAAAATGAGCTTCAAAGAGAAATTCAGCCTCAAGTATTCTATGGCTTATGCCTGCATATGAATTCGCTTTTGACTTTACAATTAAATCAATCGCGTGTGGATGATGATCAGATTGTGCATATTGTACAAGAATATCCAAAGGAATATGGAATATCCATTCAATTAGGACAAATGTTTAAGGATACATTTAATATTGAGCTACCAATTGAGGAAATTGTTATTATTGCGATGTTCTTGATTAAAGATGAAGAGGATACAGAAGGACACCCTGTACTTTTATATATCTTCCATGGAGAAGGTGTTGCGACTTCATTATGTAGTGTCACAAATACTTTGACACATACGAACAATGTATATGCCTATGATTTGTGTTTAGAAAAAGATTCAACTACGGCTTTACAAGAAATTAAAACATTGGTACAAAGAATTGATAATGGGCAAGGTATTATTGTCATCTATGATATGGGATCTATCAAAACGATGTTAGATACAATCAGCGAGGAAACGGATATCAAGATTCGTTATATTTATTTTCCAATCACTTTACTAGGATTGGATGTTGCTAGAAAGTGTAGTCAGGAAATAGATTTAGAGTATGTGTACCATACAACAATGCGTGAAATGAAGTCGATGCTACAAATGAATGATTCACGAAAAGAAATTATCATTACATTATGTCATACGGGCGAGGGTGGTGCCTTCCAGTTAAAACAATATATCGATCAATATTCAAACCTAGGCTTTAAAACAATTCCTTTGGCAATTTCCAAGCGAGATGAATTGATTTCACAGGTCATGGCTTTAAAGAAAATTTATCGTATTCATTGTTTTGTCGGAACCTACGATCCTAAATTAATGGGAATTCCTTTTGTTTCTATGACAAAAGTGTTTGAAAACAAACCAGAAGCTATTGATAAAATATTGATGTTTGAACCGATTCAATCGAAACAATTGGATTATTCTGCCGTATACTCTTTCTTGGAAGAACAATTCAAGTGTATTTCTGTATCTAAATTAAAATCGATTTTACCATCGATCATTGATGAATTGGAAATTATTTATTCACTAAGTGCAGACCAAAAGGTAGGTCTATTCGTGCATATCGCATGTTTACTAGAAAATTGTAAACAAGGAGTTTGTAAGCAGGCATGCAAAGATGCAGATACGATCTTAGAGGATTATCCAGAAGACTTTAAAGTTGTGTCGAAGGTGTTAAAGCCTTTAGAAAAGGCTTTTAAAGTCATTATTGACGACAATCAAGTGGCTGCCATTATTATGATTCTAAATAAACTATAAGAAAAGAGGAGTAAGACTATTGATCTTGCTCCTCAAATTTTTTAGTTAAAAATTTCTTTAATTGTTTATGCGTTTCAGGCTGCATATTCCCCTTTATAATCTTTTCGCCGTTACGAATCTTAATAATATCATCACGCATATCATATAAAACGTGGGACATTCTTCCAAATGTAATCCAGTTGTGCCATGTACGATATAAAACATTTTTTTGTGGAAGCTTTTCATCTCCACTTATAAATTGCTCAAAACTGATTTTTAACCCCTCTTTCGTTTCTTGTGTTTCATAACATACACGAACAAATGAAGTAGCTGATTTGACTGTAGATTGATAAATCTGCCCACGAACATATTTATCAATGACAATCTTTGATCTGGCATCCTTGTTTTCGTAGCTGTAACCAGATTTGATTACACTCTTCTTTACATTCTTTTTTGTGGTTTTAGAAATCTCTTCTAATAATTGAGCTTCAAGATAGTCATAAAACTCATCCGAAGTGATTTCAAATGTTCTTATTAATTTCATGTCTAAATTATATCATGGCATTTAGACCATTTCTGATAGTTATCTCAGACTATACATAAGTAGAAATGGATTATACACAAATAAAAATAAATTTGATTTTTATATACACTAGATTAAAAACTATATATTTTTAGTGGGTTTATACAGAAAACACTAATTTATACACTAATTTTGTGTATAAATCGTCTTTTTTATGCTTCTGAAAGCGCTTTGACAAAGAAAAACTTATACACTAAAGTATAGACTGTAAAGAGTTGAGATAAGAAAGGAGCTGTTGAAATGGCTGAAGAAAACAAGACAGAACAATCTGTCGAAATGATTTCCTTTGGGATCATCGCTAATGCAGGAGATGCAAGATCCTTTGCCTTTCAAGCTTTAGAAGCTGCAAAAAAAGGGAAGTTTGATGAAGCAGATGAACTGATGAAAAAATCAGATGAGGCTGCCACATTGGCACACAAGGCGCAGACAGACTTGCTGTTCAATGAAGTGAATGGAAACCCAACACCCGTCAATGTGTTACTGGTACATTCACAGGATCACTTGATGACAAGTATGTTAGCACAGGAATTGATTAAGGAAATGATCATCATGTACAAGAATGGAGGAAAGACAGAATGAAAATTTTATTAGTTTGTGCAGGTGGAATGTCAACAGGATTGTTGATGAAGAAAATGGAGAAATACTGGGAAGAAAGAGGCGAAGAAAACAGTATCAATGCCGTAGGACTTTCAGAATACATGGATGTATATAAAGACTATGACATCATCATGACTGGCCCTCAGGTAAGTTACCGTTTGAACCAGATCAAACAGGATACAGGACTTCCAACAGAAGGAATTCCTTCATTCGACTATGCCGTAGGCAACTGTGCAAATATCATGAAAATCGCTAATAAACTATACGCACAGAAATAATTTAGAATAAGAGAAAGAAAGAGAGAAACAGAATAATGGATGGTATTTTTAACAGTCCTTTTATGGTCAAACTTCAAGAGTTTGGACAGAAATTAGGATCAAACAAATTTTTAAGCGCATTACAAGGTTCAATGATGTCATGTATGGCTCCAATCATGGTCGGAGCAATCTTCTCAATCATTTGTGCCGTAGGACCAATGTTTGGAATCTTCCAGAATGGAGATGCCGTATATAACGTATTATATGCTCCATATCACTTTACAATGGATCTATTGTCATTGTGGATCGTATTGATCATGGCTTACAACTATGGAAAAGCATTAGGATTGAAATCACCAATCATGACAAGTGTGCAGACAGCCGTATGTTTTGCACTTATCGCATGTACTTGGTCAACAAATGAAGCAGGAGCAAGTGTTATCGATGTAACTTATTTAAGTTCACAAGGTATGTTCGTAAGTTTCTTCGTATGCTGGTTCGTATGTCAGGTTGAAAAATTCTGTCAGGATCATAATGTAAGAATCAAGATGCCAGATGTATGTCCACCATCATTGGTAAATGGATTCTCAGCAATCCTACCATTGGCATTCGCATTGATTCCTTTATATGCATTAGAAGTAATTATCTCAACTTGTACAGGCGGAGCAATGGGAATCTGTTCAGGATTCATGGCTATCTTGTCAGCTCCATTAAACGCATTAGTATCTGTTCCAGGTATGTTTATCTTGATGCCATTTGCAGCTTTATTATGGTGCTTTGGAATCCATGGAACAATGATCATCTATTCAGTATTAATGCCAATGATGTTACAGGCATTAACAAACAATGCAGCAGCGTTTGCGCAAGGTGGATATGAAGCATTAGTATTCTATCCAGTAACGTTATTTGGATGTATTGGTGTATGTGGTGGTTCAGGAAATACATTGCCACTAGTATTGTTTGGATTAAAGGCAAAATCAGAACAGATCAAAGCCGTATCAAAGATTGCCTTAGTACCAGGATGGTTTGGAATCAACGAACCAGTGACATTTGGTATGCCAATCATGTATAACCCAATCTTATGTATCCCATACATCTTGAATGGTATCGTTGTAATGGCTGTTACATTGGTAGCATACAAAGTCGGATTCTTAGTACCAGGATTTGTACCAATCATGACATTGATGCCAATGGGATTCGCATCATTCTTAGGAACACTACGTTGGCAAAATGCAATCTGGGATTACTTAATGTTGATTCCAGCAGGACTAGTATGGTATCCATTCTTCAAGGTATATGACAACCAGTTATACAAGAAAGAACAGGAAGCATTAGCAGCAGAAGCTGAATAAAATAATAATTATAACGGCGTCAGGCCTAGTCGCTGGCGTCGTTATTTTTTAGAAAAAGAGGAGAAAAATAATTATGGGACTTTTAGGTGAAACAAAACCAGTTAAAAAACCAATTTTAGGCGTTTCTTTATATCCAGAACAAGAAACCATGAAGGAAATCGAAAATTATTTAACAATGGCAAGCCGTTATGGCTTCACAAAAATCTTTACAAGTATGTTTAGTGTTCCGGGCACAAAAGAAGAAGTGTTTGATTATTTTAAAAATTTTTGTGATTTAGCACATAAACATGGAATGAAGGTATCTGGTGACTGTAACACCGCATTCTTTAAGAAAATGGGTGCTAGCGAAAGTGACATCTCCATCTTTAAAGAAATGGGAATAGACATCATTCGTATGGACCTACCATATTTTGATCAAAGAGATGTGACTTTAATCAACAACCCTTATAACATTACAATCGAATTATCAAGTTGTATGATTCAAGCTGTACGTATGGCATTAGAAAATGGGGCAAATCCAAAGAACTTCTCAACTTGCCATAATTTCTATCCAGAACGTTATACGGCATCCGATTTAGAAAGTATCCGCTCCATCAATAAAGAATTGGCAACTTTGGGCATTCCGAGTGCTGTCTTTATTTCGAGTAATGAAGACAATACACATGGGCCATGGCCAGTACATGATGGACTTCCAACTGTTGAAGATCACCGTTGGATTCCAGCTGAATTGCAGGTTCGTCATTGGATTGCGGTAGGTGATGTGGATGAAATCATCTTCGGAAATGCGTTTGCGAGTGAAGAAGAATTTAAAGCGATTGACCAAGTGATGAACCAAGCTTATGTCAATATACCAAAACTAGTTGGACAAGACTACTTGGCAGAACTGCTTCCTCATGGAGATGTAGAAAGAGTTCCATTTAAAGTCATTTTAGATGATGGTGTCACAGATTTAGAAAAAGAAATTGTCTTTGATAGTGTATATCACCAATGTGGAGAAACACCATACTACATGATTCGTTCTCGCTGGACAAGAATGTTCTACGGTAAAAAGAGTATCCCGGAAAGAAAAATAGATGAAGAATACTATCATCGTGGAGATGTAGTCATTGTGAATGATAACTTGGCACATTATCGTGGTGAAGTGCAAATTGTATTAAAAGATATGAAGGTGGATGGTCAAAGAAATCGTATTGGTCATATTCCAGAAGCCGATCATATTTTATTGAATGAAGTAAAATCAGGCAGAGGCATCTGCTTCTTAAAATAGAAAGAGGTTTATTATGTCATTTAGAGAAGATTTTTTATGGGGTGGTGCAACAGCTGCCAACCAATATGAAGGTGGATGGGACCAAGGTGGAAAAGGTGTCAGCAGTTCAGACTGTTGTACTCGTGGCTCTAGAACACAACCTAGAAAAGTAACTTATAAAACAAGTGATGGTGTTGTACATGCCGACATGATGTTTGGTTTAGATGCACCAGAAGATGCTGTGTTTGGATGTTATGAGGGATTTGATTATCCAAGTCACGAAGGTGCGGATTTCTATCATCGTTATAAAGAAGATATCGCTTTAATGGGTGAAATGGGATATAAAACATTCCGTATGTCGATTAACTGGACACGTATTTTTCCGTTAGGATATGAAGAAGAACCAAATGAAGAAGGGTTGAAATTTTATGATGATGTTTTTGATGAATGTTTAAAACATGGCATTAAACCATTGGTTACTTTGTCTCATTATGAAACACCAGTCGGACTTACAAATAAATGGGGTTCATGGGTCGATGCTCGTACAATTGAATGTTTCTGTCGTTATGTTAAGACAGTTGGTGAAAGATATAAAGGTAAAGTTGAATACTGGTTAACGTTCAATGAAATCAACTGTTTAGGCTTTGGTGGCTGGATGGCTGCGGGTGTTCCTAGTCGTGATCCACAAAAGATTGCGAATGCCGCAAAACATCAATTGTTGGCAAGCGCAAAAGCGGTTCAGATTTTACATGAAATTGATGCGAACAATAAAGTGGGAAACATGATCGGATATGGAATGATTTATCCTCATACATGTGCGCCTAGAGATGTTTTAAAAGCTTGGTCTAGCTTTAATGGAAGCTATTTCTATTGTGATGTACAGGCTCGTGGATATTATCCGGCTTATAAACTAAAGGAATATGAAAGAAATGGTATTGAATTTAGTTTAACAAAGGAAGAAAAAGAAACATTAAAGAATGGTACAGTTGACTTCATTAGTTTCTCTTACTATATGTCAAACTGTGCTTCAGATGATCCTGAAGTTTTGGCTAATCAAGGTGGAAACATGATGTTTGGAGTGAAAAATCCATACTTGAAGGCAAGTGACTGGGGATGGCAAATTGATCCAACTGGACTTCGTTTATCTTTAGACTATATGTATGATCGTTACCAATTGCCGTTGATGGTTGTTGAAAATGGTTTGGGAGCACAAGATAAAGTGGAAGAAGATGGAAGCATTCATGATTCATATCGTATTGATTATTTGCGCGATCACATTAAGGCTATGAAGGATGCCGTTGAAATCGATGGTGTGGATCTTTGGGGCTATACTCCATGGGGATGCATTGACTTAGTGTCGGCTTCAACTGGTGAAATGCACAAGCGCTATGGCTTTGTGTATGTAGACTATCAAGATGATGGAACTGGCCAAGGAGATCGTAGTAAGAAGGATTCTTTCGATTGGTATAAGAAAGTCATTTCTTCAAATGGAGAAGATTTAGATTAATGAAATACGCAATTTTTGTAGATGTGGACGGTACTCTACTAGACAATACACAACAGATACCAGAAAGTGCTGTCTACGCAATTCAAAATGCGCGTAAGAATGGTCATTATGTTTTCTTGAATACGGGAAGATGTAAAGCAGAATTATTCGAATCCATATTAGATGTTGGGTTTGATGGAATTATATGTTCATCTGGTGGATACATTGAATATGAAGGTCAATGTATTCGCCATTTGACTTTTGATGAGAATGATATTCAATCTTTAATCCAGTATTTTGAAAAAAACAAGATTGGCTATTACTTAGAATGCAATCACGGCATGTATGTCGATACACTGTATCAGGATTGGATGCAAGAAGCCTTTAAGGATTTTATGCCAGAAGGGGCTGAAGAGTATACGAGTTCAATGATTGTAGTGGATGGTTCGCAACAAATTTATGAAGTGAATAAAATCTCCTTTTTATGTACTTTAAATAACTTTGATCAAATCTATAAGGATTTGCATGAACATTTCAACATCATAAAAAATACCATTCCTATGATTCGTGAAGTGTCTGGAGAAATCAGTATTAAGGGTATTCATAAGGCAGATGCAGCTGATATCTTATTAAAACATATTGGTTTAGATCATCTTTCAACGATTGCGATCGGGGATTCGGATAATGATATTGAACTTTTACAACATGTAGATATAGGTATATGCATGGGAAATGGAACAGAAAAGTGTAAGGCTGTCTGTGATGAAATTACCGATGATGTAGAGCATGATGGATTGTATAAGAGTTTTGTAAAACATAATTTAATAGAAAGCAGGTAAATCAAATGAGTTTTCCTAAGAATTTTTACTGGGGCGGAGCTACGGCTGCCAACCAATATGAAGGTGGCTGGAACGAAGGTGGAAGAGGGCCAGCTATGACAGACGTGACAACAGGTGCGACTAAGGATACCCCTCGTTACGTGACGTATAGAAATGCGGATGGCACAACAGGTAAGATAAGTATGTTTGGTGGTACTTTACCTGAAGGGGCTGAATATGCATGTTTAGATGGATATTATTATCCAAATCATATCGGAACAGATTTTTATCATCATTATAAAGAGGATATTGCGCTTTTTGCACAAATGGGCTTTAAAATGTTTAGAATGTCAATTTCTTGGCCAAGAATTTATCCAAATGGAAATGATGAAAAGCCAAACCAGGAAGGGTTGAATTTCTATCGTAGTGTATTTGAAGAATTACATAAGTATGGCATTGAGCCATTAGTCACAATTTCGCATTACGATGATCCTTTGTATATGGAAGAAAAATTGGGTGGCTGGCAAAATCGTGAAACAATTGGATTATATGAAAAGTATTGTCACACTATTTTTGAAGAGTATAAAGATCTAGTTAAGTATTGGCTGACATTTAATGAAATCAATAGTGCAATCATGGCTGTATCTTTTATTCCAAATTGTCCAGATGAAATCGCAAGAAAAGGGTACATTAAATTACATAATCAGTTTGTGGCAAGCGCAAAAGTAGTGAAGTATGCACATGAACATTATCCTCAATTTAAGATGGGATGTATGATTGCAGGAATGATTAGTTATCCTTTGACTTGCGATCCAAAAGATGTTCTTGCCAACCAACACCATATGCAAGATAGTTTCTACTACTGTGGGGATGTACAAGTGCGCGGAGCATATCCTGGTTTTGCACGAAAATCATGGAAGAAGTATAACTTAGATCCTAGTTTCTTTGAACAAGATAAAGATGTATTAAAAGAAGGTAAAGTAGACTTCTTTAGCTATAGTTACTATGCGACTAGCTGTGAAACAACGCACAAAGATGCAAAGCGTGATGGAGCTGGTAACATTTCTATGGGATACAAGAATGAATATATTCAATATTCTGAATGGGGATGGGGAATGGATCCAGACGGACTTCGTTACTCATTAAATGAATTGTATGATCGTTATCAAGTGCCTTTGATGGTTGTTGAAAATGGCTTGGGCGCAATTGATGAATTTGAAGATGGAAAGATTCACGATCCGTATCGTATTGACTATATGAAAGCTCATGTAAAAGCTATGAAAGAAGCCATTGAAGATGGAGTAGATTTAATTGCGTATACACCTTGGGGATGCATTGATTTAGTGTCAGCTAGTACAGGTGAAATGCGTAAACGCTATGGCTTCATCTATGTAGATATGGATGATGAGGGTAAAGGAACATTAAATCGTTACCGTAAAGATAGTTTCTACTGGTATGAAAAATGTATTAAATCCAATGGAGAAGATTTAGATTAGGCGTCAGACGACGTCTTTTCTTTTTTTACCCATAATTTTCCATAATTTAGCGAATGTATACATAGTGTATTCGTGTTTATACACAAACTAAAATAAATTGAAATATTGTATACACTAACGAGAAAACTATTTAGAAACAGTTAATCTATACAGAAAACACTAATTTATACACTAATTTTGTGTATAAATCGTCTTTTTTATGCTTCTGAAAGCGCTTTGACAAAGAAAAACTTATACACTAAAGTATAGACTGTAAAGAGTTGAGATAAGAAAGGAGCTGTTGAAATGGCTGAAGAAAACAAGACAGAACAATCTGTCGAAATGATTTCCTTTGGGATCATCGCTAATGCAGGAGATGCAAGATCCTTTGCCTTTCAAGCTTTAGAAGCTGCAAAAAAAGGGAAGTTTGATGAAGCAGATGAACTGATGAAAAAATCAGATGAGGCTGCCACATTGGCACACAAGGCGCAGACAGACTTGCTGTTCAATGAAGTGAATGGAAACCCAACACCCGTCAATGTGTTACTGGTACATTCACAGGATCACTTGATGACAAGTATGTTAGCACAGGAATTGATTAAGGAAATGATCATCATGTACAAGAATGGAGGAAAGACAGAATGAAAATTTTATTAGTTTGTGCAGGTGGAATGTCAACAGGATTGTTGATGAAGAAAATGGAGAAATACTGGGAAGAAAGAGGCGAAGAAAACAGTATCAATGCCGTAGGACTTTCAGAATACATGGATGTATATAAAGACTATGACATCATCATGACTGGCCCTCAGGTAAGTTACCGTTTGAACCAGATCAAACAGGATACAGGACTTCCAACAGAAGGAATTCCTTCATTCGACTATGCCGTAGGCAACTGTGCAAATATCATGAAAATCGCTAATAAACTATACGCACAGAAATAATTTAGAATAAGAGAAAGAAAGAGAGAAACAGAATAATGGATGGTATTTTTAACAGTCCTTTTATGGTCAAACTTCAAGAGTTTGGACAGAAATTAGGATCAAACAAATTTTTAAGCGCATTACAAGGTTCAATGATGTCATGTATGGCTCCAATCATGGTCGGAGCAATCTTCTCAATCATTTGTGCCGTAGGACCAATGTTTGGAATCTTCCAGAATGGAGATGCCGTATATAACGTATTATATGCTCCATATCACTTTACAATGGATCTATTGTCATTGTGGATCGTATTGATCATGGCTTACAACTATGGAAAAGCATTAGGATTGAAATCACCAATCATGACAAGTGTGCAGACAGCCGTATGTTTTGCACTTATCGCATGTACTTGGTCAACAAATGAAGCAGGAGCAAGTGTTATCGATGTAACTTATTTAAGTTCACAAGGTATGTTCGTAAGTTTCTTCGTATGCTGGTTCGTATGTCAGGTTGAAAAATTCTGTCAGGATCATAATGTAAGAATCAAGATGCCAGATGTATGTCCACCATCATTGGTAAATGGATTCTCAGCAATCCTACCATTGGCATTCGCATTGATTCCTTTATATGCATTAGAAGTAATTATCTCAACTTGTACAGGCGGAGCAATGGGAATCTGTTCAGGATTCATGGCTATCTTGTCAGCTCCATTAAACGCATTAGTATCTGTTCCAGGTATGTTTATCTTGATGCCATTTGCAGCTTTATTATGGTGCTTTGGAATCCATGGAACAATGATCATCTATTCAGTATTAATGCCAATGATGTTACAGGCATTAACAAACAATGCAGCAGCGTTTGCGCAAGGTGGATATGAAGCATTAGTATTCTATCCAGTAACGTTATTTGGATGTATTGGTGTATGTGGTGGTTCAGGAAATACATTGCCACTAGTATTGTTTGGATTAAAGGCAAAATCAGAACAGATCAAAGCCGTATCAAAGATTGCCTTAGTACCAGGATGGTTTGGAATCAACGAACCAGTGACATTTGGTATGCCAATCATGTATAACCCAATCTTATGTATCCCATACATCTTGAATGGTATCGTTGTAATGGCTGTTACATTGGTAGCATACAAAGTCGGATTCTTAGTACCAGGATTTGTACCAATCATGACATTGATGCCAATGGGATTCGCATCATTCTTAGGAACACTACGTTGGCAAAATGCAATCTGGGATTACTTAATGTTGATTCCAGCAGGACTAGTATGGTATCCATTCTTCAAGGTATATGACAACCAGTTATACAAGAAAGAACAGGAAGCATTAGCAGCAGAAGCTGAATAAAATAATAATTATAACGGCGTCAGGCCTAGTCGCTGGCGTCGTATTTTTTTAGAAAGAGGTATTTATGAGTTTTCCAAAAGAATTTTTATGGGGTGGTGCAACAGCTGCCAACCAATATGAAGGTGGATATTTAGAAGGTGGAAAGGGTATTAATACAAGTGATACTTTGACGAATGGTTCACACACAGTGGCTCGTCGTGTTACTTGGAGAAACCCACAGACAAATGAAACAGGAAGTACACCAATGATGTTTACATCGGCAACAGATCGTTTTATTCCAGAAGGAGCGATTCCAGCTGTTTTAGAAAATGAATATTATCCAAGTCATACCGCAACGGATTTCTATCATCACTTTAAAGAAGATATTGCCTTGATGGGAGAAATGGGATTTAAAACTTTCCGTATGTCTATGAACTGGGCTAGAATCTTCCCAAATGGAGATGATGAACAGCCTAATGAAGAGGGTTTAAAATTCTATGATGAAGTGTTTGATGAATGTAAAAAATATGGCATTGAACCATTGGTTACTTTGTCTCACTATGAAACTCCAATTGGATTGACAATTAAATATGGTGGATGGAAAGATCGTCGTTGTATTGATTTCTTTGAAAAATACGCAAAGACAGTTATTGAGCGTTATGTTGGCAAAGTAAAATACTATTTAACATTTAATGAAATCAACATTATGTCTATGATGCCATATATGGCAGGTGGACTTGTAGATTTTAGTGATCAGGCCAAAGCGCAAGGTGCACACAACCAATTTGTCGCAAGTGCTAAAGTCGTTAAATTCTGTCATGAAAATCATCCAGATATCAAGATTGGGCAAATGTTGGCATATGGACCTGTTTACACATATACTTGTGATCCTGCAGATCAAATTTTGGCATTAGAAAGAAGCCAAGAAACAATCTGGTATGCCGATGTACAAACAGGTGGACACTATCCTGAATTTAAATTAAAGGATTATGAAAGAAAAGGTATTCAATTAGAGGATTGTCCAGAAGACTATGAATTATTAGAGAAATACTCAGCAGATTTCTTAAGTTTTTCATGTTATGGAAGCAGTACAGTAACTACGCATGATGTGGGTAATGATAGTGGTGGAAACTTTGTGATGGGTGTTACCAACCCTTATGTAAAGACAAACGCATGGGGATGGGCAACGGATCCTGCATGTTTACGTTTGGCATGTAACACATTGTATTATCGTTACAATAAGCCAATTTGGATTGTTGAAAACGGTATTGGATGGTCAGATGTTTTAGAAGAAGATAAAACAGTACATGATGATTATCGTATTGATTACTTACGTCAAAATATTCAATCCATGGATGATGCGATCAATAAAGATGGTGTTAACTTAATGGGATATACAATGTGGGGATGCATTGACTTAGTTTCTGCGGGAACAGGTGAAATGCGTAAACGCTACGGATTTGTGTATGTAGATCGTGATGATGAAGGAAATGGAAGTTTGAATCGTTATAAGAAAGATAGTTTCTATTGGTATAAAAAAGTAATTGAAACACAAGGTGAAGATTTAGATTAGTAAGAAGGAGGGGGCGGAATAGTTTTTGTTTCGCCTTTTCTTGCGAGGTACAACATGAAAAAAATAATGGTAAGAGCCGATGATTTAGGTTTTTCTAAAGCTATAAATTATGGGATATATGAAACTGTAAAGAATGGTGTCATTAAGAATATTGGTTTTATGGTGAATATGCCAGACAGTCTTCATGGTTATGAATTAGTCAAAGATTATGATATTTGTCTAGGCCAACATACAAATGTATGTGTGGGAAAACCCATTAGTGATCCTGCATCTATTTCGAGTTTAGTTCAAGAAGATGGAACTTTTAAAACGAGCAAGATGTATCGCAGTACAAAAGAGGATTTTGTGGATTTAGATGAAGCTATTCTAGAAGTGGAAGCGCAATATAATCGTTTTAAAGAAATAACAGGAAAAGAACCGGCTTATTTTGAGGCGCATGCCGTCATGAGCGAAAACTTAAATAGGGCCATTGAAATTGTGGGGAATCGGCACAATTTAAAAACGTTGATTGTTGGAAATGAAAAAGTGAATGGGCAAGATATGCATATGTATATGGACAGTATGTTTCCAAATTATGATCCGATGGCTTCTTTTAAAAAGATGGTTGATGAGGCAAAAGATGGGTTTAATATGATGGTTTGTCATCCGGGTTACTTAGATCAATATATTTTATCGGTTTCCAGTCTAACAATGCCTAGAGTATTAGAAGCGGATTTTTTAACGAGTGAAGAATTAAAAGTGTATATAAAAGAAAATGATATTCATTTATATACATATGATGAGGTATAGAAGATGGCCCATTTAACATGTAACTTTTTTTCAAAATCATTAATGCGTACGGTCGATATAACGGTGATTTTACCAACGGATAAATATGTGTTCACAGATCCAGATTTCAAGCCGCAGACAACCTTTAAAACGTTGTATTTGCTTCATGGAATTTTTGGCAGTACATCCGACTGGATTAATGGCACAAGAATTGAAGCTTGGGCTCAAGAAAAGAATTTGGCGGTCGTGATGCCTAGTGGAGAAAATAAATTTTATGTAGATCAGCCGCATAGTATGGATAATTTTGGAATATTTATTGGTGAAGAACTTGTGGATTTCACAAGAAGAAGTTTTCCTCTTTCAGATAAACGAGAAGACACTTTTATTGGAGGTCTATCGATGGGTGGTTATGGTGCATTGCGTAATGGTTTAAAATATCATGATACATTTGGTTCGATTATCGCCTTGTCGAGTGCTCTTATATTAGATGGGGTATATACATCGACATATGAGGATGTAAACCCAATGGGCAATCGCTATTATTATGAATCAATTTTTGGGGATATTTCAAAATTAAAAGGCAGTGATATGGATTATTATGCCTTGGTGGATGGTTTAAAATTAGATGCGTTTCCTAAGTTATTTATGGCTTGTGGAACCGAGGATTTTATGTTGAAAGAACAGAATGAACAATTCCATCAGTATTTGTTAGAAAAAGGAATAGAACATGAATACCAAACAGGCCCTGGAGGTCATGACTGGGTATTCTGGGATACGTTTATTTATAAAGCACTGGAGTGGCTTCCATTGGATGAGGCTACTACAGGTGTTAGTAGTGGAAATGTAAGTATAGAAAGTGAAGGTAAGTAAGATGAGTTTTCCAAAAGGATTTTTATGGGGTGGTGCAACAGCTGCCAACCAATGTGAAGGCGCATGGAATGTAGATGGAAGAGGTCCAGCTTTAACGGATGTAAAAACAGGAGGAAGTGTAAATGCGCCTCGTTTAGTGACATATATCGATAAGGATGGAAATCCTCATGCTGAACCAGAAAGTCCAAGAGGAATTCCTGAAGGAGCGCATTATGCGGTGCTAGATGATTATCTATATCCAAATCATGATGGAATTGATTTTTATCATCATTATAAAGAAGATATTGCCTTAATGGGTGAAATGGGATTTAAAACGTTCCGTATGTCCATTTCTTGGTCAAGACTCTTCCCAAATGGGGATGAAGAAGTACCAAACCAAAAGGGTATTGAGTTCTATCGCAATGTATTTACAGAATTAAGAAAATATAATATTGAACCATTAGTTACTATTTGGCATTTTGATACACCATTATATTTAGAAGAACACTATGGTGGATGGAAGAATCGTAAGTTGATTGAATTCTATACGCGTTTTGCGAAAACATGTTTCGAAGAATTTAAGGGCTTAGTTAAATATTGGTTAACATTCAATGAAATCAATAACACGGTTATGTTCTTAGAAATGTTTGGCAATACGGCGAGTGATGAGGATTACCAAAATGCGTACCAAATTTTACATCATCAGTTTGTGGCAAGTGCCAAAGCCGTTCAGATTGGACATGAAATTGATCCAGAAAATAAGATTGGATGTATGATTTGTGGAATTACATTCTATCCAATGACTTGTGATCCGAGTGATATTCTTTTAAATCGTCATACTTGGGAACAGGGAATCTTCTATTGTGGGGATGTGCAATGTAAGGGTAAATATCCTACTTACGCAAAGCGTTTGTGGAAAGAGCATAATGTGGAATTGGAAATTTTACCGGAAGATTTAGAGGATTTGAAAAAAGGTACAGTAGATATGTACTCCTTCTCTTATTACATGTCTACAGTTGTGACTACACATACAGTAACTGATAAAGTAGGTGGAAACTTCTCGGCAGGAGCTCGTAATGAATATCTTCAATATTCAGATTGGGGATGGGCAACCGATCCAACAGGTTTACAGTACTATTTAGAAATGATGTATGACCGTTATGAATTGCCTCTATTGATTGTTGAAAATGGCTTGGGAGCATTTGATACAGTGGAAGAAGATGGAAGTATTCATGATCCATTCCGTATTGATTACTATAGACAACACATTCAAGCCATGGATAAAGCCATTCAAAATGGTGTGGATCTAATTGCGTATACAACTTGGGGATGTATTGATTTAGTTTCTGCAGGAACGGGTGAAATGCGCAAGCGCTATGGATTTATTTATGTAGATAAACAAGATGATGGTACGGGAGATTATTCGAGAAGTCGTAAAGATTCATTCTATTGGTATAAAAAAGTGATCGCATCGAATGGAGAGAATTTAGACTAATGGAAATTTATCTTGTGCGTCATGGACAAACTTTATTCAATCAACAAAAGAAAGTACAAGGTTGGTGTGATTCTCCATTAACACAAGAGGGTATTCAACAAGCGATTGCAGTGTCAAAAACACTGCAGTCGATTTCTTTTGAGTGTGCCTATAGTTCAACGAGTGAAAGAGCTATGGATACGATGCATTATATTTTACAAGATAGAAGTGTGCCATATGCCTATGTGAAGGGATTGAAAGAGTTGAACTTTGGATCTTTAGAAGGCGAAAAAGAAACGGATGTATTTACGGATATTAGTGTGTATGAAAAGGGCTTTGAGATGTATGGTGGAGAAACCTTGCCTACATGTAATCAACGGTTTATGACGTGTTTAGAAACAATCGCCAAATCACATACGGATAATGTACTTGTAGTTGCGCATGGTGGAGTGATCATGGGGGCATTGCGATGTCTTGATGAAGCTCGTTTTATGAAGCATATGCAAGAAGTGGGGGACGTTGAGAATTGTTCAGTGACAATTTTAGAATATACAGATCATTTTGAAATTCTTGATTTGGCAGATACATCTTATCGAGATAGGGGGCTATTGTTGTGAGAATATTTGCGATGGATATAGGGGGCAGTTCAATTAAATATGCCTTATTTGATGAAAATAGAAATAAGTTGGATAGTGGAAAAATTAAGACGCCAGCTCCAACTTCGATGGATGAAAATTGTGAATATACAGTAAAAGATTTATATGATGCGATGGATACGATTATACCTAGTAATATTGATGGAATCGCATTAAGTATGCCTGGTGTGATAGATTCTGAAAATGGGATTGCCTTAACAGGTGGAGCTTTGACATATATTCAAGAGGAACCTGTTGAAAAAGTGTTAAGTGAAAGGTATGGTGTGCCTGTATGGATTGGCAATGATGCCAAGTGTGCAGGGAGTGCTGAAGTTGGATATGGTGCTTTAAAAGATGTTCAGGATAGCGTTGCGATTATCTTAGGTACGGGCATTGGTGGATGTTTGATCAAAGATAAAAAAGTGCATAATGGAAGACGCTTTTCAGCAGGAGAAGTGTCTTGTTTATACACAAACAATGCGTATCCTGCTGATTATCATGGCTTATGGGCTTTCACAAGTGGAATTGCTGGTTTATTGGGTTTAGTACAAAAATATTTAGAAACAGATGAAAAGTATAGTGGAGAACAAATCTTTGAGATGGCTAATTCTGGCAATGAAAAAGTATTGGCGGCATTAGATGAATTTTGTTTCTACATTGCTTTACAGCTTTATAATATTCAGGCTATTTTTGATCCGGAAAAATTTGCGATTGGTGGAGGGATTTCAGCACAGCCATTATTGATTGAAAAAATCAATGAACAATATAAGAAGTTATTTATTCCTGTATTTCCTTTGCGTCCTGTGGATGTGGTGGCTTGTGAATTTAGAAATGATGCCAATCTAATTGGAGCTTATTATCAGCTTCAGACAAAGATGGTGAGTGTATGTTAAGCGTGTGCATCTGCTGTGGCGGAGGTTTTTCGAGCAGTGTATTGATGCGTAAAGTTAAAAGTGAATTAGTTGAAAAAGGGTATGATGATAAATTGAAGATAGGTTTTTGTCCTTTTAAAGAAGTGCATGAACATTATGGTGAATATGATGTAGTCATGGTTTGTCCACATCTTTCATATAAGATTGCCGATTATATTGAGAAGTATGGTAATCAAGTTCCTATCTATGTAATTCCAGCTATGATGTATGGAACGATGAATGTAAAAGAAGTGTATCAGGATGCTTTGGATATTTATGAAGGATATAAAAAAACACATAAAAATCCGATGTATTTTCCTGGAGAAGACAATAATATGAAGCGTAAAAATCGTAATGTGAGTTATCGTAGGGCATATCATATAACAGGAGAGATTGAGTTTTAGGGATGGTGAATATGAAAATATTATTTGTGTGTGCTGGTGGAATGTCGACTGGCTTGATTGTTAAAAAGATGGAAAAATGGGCAAGTGAAAACGGAAAAGATTTAGTTGTGAAGGCGACGGGTGTTGGAGGCTATGAATCAAAGTGGCAGGACTATGATTGTATTTTAGTAGGTCCACAGGTTCGTTTTAAGATTCCGGAAATGAAAGAGAAAGTTAAAATTCCAGTGGCTCAAATTGAAACGTTGGATTATGGATTACAGAATGTCGACAACATGTTGAAGCTTGCGTATTCGTTAGTGGAGAGTTCAAATGATTAAGTTGTTCGCATCGGATTTAGATGGTACTTTATTGGCTAGAAGTCATCAGTTTGATGAATTGATTAAGGTCACGGTTGAAAAGATAGTTCGTGAGAATGCAGTTTTTACAATTTCAACAGGTCGTGATTGTTCAATGACAGAATTGAATGGTTTAGAAAACAAGATTTATCGTATTTGTATGAATGGGGCTTTGATTATGAGTCCTGAAGGTGAAACGTTAAAACTAGATTTAATTGATAAGGATATTTTGAAAATTATTCTAGAAGAGTTTGATGATTTAGATTTAGAATTTATTACACCTTATAAAACATACACGAAACAATCGAAAGAGGAGTTCTTTGAGAAAATGGAGAGAATGCCTCATCCGGATGGGGATAATGTTGAAGTTGCGAAGTTCTTTATGGAGAATGTCTCAAAGCGTTTGGTGTTTGATCAATCGAAAGAGGAAATTTTGTCTAAAGATGTTTGTAAGATCAACTCACATTTGCAGCCTGGTAAATCGTATAATCGTTTGTATAAATTTTTAGAAAAGTATTCGAGTTCCATTGTGAATGCGCCTTGTGATAAAAATTTGATTGAAATTACGAAACAAGGTGTGAATAAGGGAAATGCCGTACATTGGTTAGGGCAGTATTTACATATTGAAGATGATGAGATAGCGGTATATGGTGACGGTGGCAATGACTTACAAATGTTGTCGATGTTTGAACATTCGTATGCGCCATGTACAGCTTTGGAAGAGGCAAAGTATGCCGCAAACAATCAATTGGGTCCTTATTATGAATATAGTGTGGCTCGAAATATGTTGGAGACTTTGGCGAAACAAAAATAATTTGTTTCATTTCATTTAAAACGTGTTAAGATAATGGAGGATGCTTGTTGAAAGTATCTAAATCCATTATTCTAAGCAAAAAGGGAGGTTTTTAGCGATGCCTCCTTTTTTGCGTTTCATAATAAAAAGCCTACTGGAAATGGTTCCATGTAGGCTTTTCTAATAGTTCATAAGCTGTTTTTGCGTTTCTAATGTTTGTGTTAGAGAATTTATCGAATAATTTATAATTGTTGAGTCTGACCATTAATTTTTTATCGGTTCTAGGAAAATGAAGCGGGAATAATTTATCAAATCTTTCACTTTCGCTGATTAGAATGGATGTTACTTCGTTGTTGATAGATAAATAACTTAGAAGATCTTGAATGGCTTGTGAGTCGAAGTAAACTAAAACTTCTACGTGTGCTTGATGATCTTTGGTAGAGTATATCGCAAATCCTTTCGGTTGTTTATCTTCATTAACCATTGTGACAATGGATTTTTTTAAGCTTTTATGATATTGAATAAGCTTGTTGAATTCATTTTCACTTAATAGAATACTGCCATCAAAATACTGCATGAATTGGAAATATAATGTGTATAAGTTCTCTGCTTTTTGTTTTACATGATAAGGATTACCACTTCTGCATAGTGGAGCTCCAATCCAATATTCTTTTGTGTTTGAAATGTGTTGAAAGCTTTTGGCCTCAAATAATTTTGGCATGTTTGTGTATGTGATGGTTAATAAATCGTTATAGGTAGCTTGTGAAATGGCAGCATCTAATAAGTTAGAAAATTGTTTTCTTTGTCTATAATCTGGTAAAGTTGCAGCCATACCAATCACAGATACGCGCATTTGTCGATCTAAAAACATCATCGTTCTTTTTGTGACTTGAAGACAAGAAGTGATTTTATCGTCTTGCCAGAAACAGAACATGTGTTGTGGGTCATATTGATATTTCATCCAGGCATCGATTTCTTTTTTATCCATATTAAATGCGGATTTAATCAACAAGTCTTTGATTTGTGCATCATATCCAACACTGTTGTGACAAATCATTGGTTATCTCCATCTTCTTCGTGTTCTGTATATTCAACATCAATAGCTCCATGTTTTGGGGTTGATTTTGGTTGTTCTTCTTGATTTTGTGTACTATTGAATGTATGAACATGTACATGTCTTCTTCCTGTAAATAGGGAAATAATCCAGAAGAAAATGATGATTGGTAAAATAAATGGAAGTAGCCAGCTTGCTAGGGTTCCAAATATAAAGATAATCACAAAAAAGGCAATAAGAGTAAGAATACTATCCATAAAGGTACCTCGCTTTTCTAAAGTATATCATACTTGATGAAGTGTTTTGTGTTTAGTCTGTGTGAACTATATCACACATTCTGTTTCAATATCTTGAATATATTGAATTTGAATTTTTCCGTTTGAAAGTTCCATTAAATCTTTTGAGATATCACATTGATTTACGAAATGATAAACGACATCTTCTTCATATTGTTGTTCAATAACTTCGATGTTTTGAGTTCTAAAATAATGATCGATTTTTCCAATCAAATCATAAGAAAAATGAATTTGATATTCATGAAGAGTGGTTACAGTGGTAAGAGTAGCTTGTTTTAGAGCTTCTTGTACACTAGATGAGTAGGCTCTTACAAGTCCTCCAGTTCCAAGCTTGATTCCTCCAAAATAGCGTACTACAACGGCTAGAATATCTTGCATATCATTATGCATCAACACATCTAACATAGGGTGACCTGCTGTCTGACTTGGTTCTCCATCATCGTTAGATCGCATAATGTTTCCTATAATCATAGCTGTACAATGATGATTGGCATTGGGATGTTCTTTTTTTATAGCTTTTAAAAAGTCTTTTGCCTCTTGTTCATCTTGTGTTCTATGAAGGTAGGTAATAAATTTACTTTTTTTAATTTCTATTGTATTTATACAATCATTTTGAATTCTTGGCATAGTTGTATTGTAGCAAAGAATAGCTATATTCTACAAGTTTAGTAGAAAAGAAACCATTCTAGTGTTGGCGTCTAGAATGGTTTCTTTTGTTTATTATTATTTTTAGGAGAGAGATATGAATATTGGTTTATTTCTATATTCATTGCCTTATCTTTAAGGCACTTATAGAATAACATTCCATGTTG
>ERZ772882.508-NODE-508-length-51172-cov-27.161884_pt1 | contig 51172 bp, 50 predicted proteins | sample MGYA00580576_ERZ772882 | MGnify/ENA primary metagenome ERZ772882 (study PRJEB29015, sample SAMEA2737658) | human gut metagenome | biome: human gut; feature: human-associated habitat; material: faeces | place: China | collected 2012 ... | reverse complement strand
CTGGTGTATCTGGAGGAAAAGGGCTTTGCCGATTTCGACGCGCTGGCCGACGCCGCCGCCGATGCGGAGAAGCGGTTCCATGATTTGAAGGCGGCCATAAAGGCGGCGGAAGCGCGTATGGGCGAGATACAGACCCTGCGGACGCACATCATGAACTATTCCAGGACTCGCAGCGTTTACACCGGCTACCGCAAGGCGGGGTACTCGAAAAAATACCTTGCGGAGCATGAGGGGGATATCCTCATCCACAAGGCGGCGAAGAAAGCTTTTGATGCGTTTGGCCTTAAAAAGCTGCCCACGGTCAGGAGCCTGAACGAGGAATTTGCAAGGCTGCTGGCAGAGAAAAAGGCGGCCTACGCCGAGTACCACCGGGCGCAGGAACAGATGCGGGAGCTGCTGATCCACAAGGCGAACGCCGCCTATCTGCTGGGGCTGGACGAACAGAACCGGCAGTCCACCGAGCGGCAGCGCGAGGAGAAATAGCGATGGCACATCGCGCAGCCACAGATGAAATCTGTGTTACAGGGGGTATGGGGAACGCCCCATCAAGCAAAAGGCGGGGACTCGTCAGAGTCTCCGCCTGCTGTCTTTTGGCTCCAAAAGACCTTGCTTGCCACGTTTGTCATGCCACCCTGAATGTCTCTCTACAAAATGTGCACTCTCAATAACAAAGAAAACCCGACTCTGTAAATAGAACAGAGTCGGAATATAAAGAGGTAACAGATAAGATACATATCAGAAACTCCAAACTAGGATTATTTCAATATGAATCTCAATTCAACCCAGCAACCAGGGCTTATTTATCTGCTATGCTTTGCTTCCTGTAGTCAAAGCTGTGCCACCAGATACAAAATCAACAATAATGACAGGCCCGTCACTAATGCATGCCAAGCATCCGCCAACACATACAGCTGCACAAAGCCAGAACCCTTTTGTTTGAAGTTGCTTCATATCACCACCTCCTTTCAATAGGGTAGTATGATTGAGCAAAACCCTGAAATTCTCGCAAAATCAGCTATAATTACCAATCTATAGCATCGTAGCTTTACAAGGCTTTCGTTTTGCTCATAGTTGTAAGGTAGAACAGTTAGATGTTATTTAAGTCCTGCGCTAGAGCCTGAGGCTAGAGCGGCACCGCCGGTTGCTGTGTCCGCAATAAAGATTGGCCCATCTAAAAGGCAAGCTAAACAACCAGCTCCACAGACTGCAGTACAAGCAGCAAGGCATTTCCAAAACCCTTTAGTAGAAGCTTTATGCATGTATTTCCTCCTCCTTTCTGTGTTTGTTTTTGCCTGATTGCTGAGTAAAACAAATAGCACGCGGGAATTCAGTGCTTTGCTTCAAATACAGTTCATGTAGACGTTGACATGAAATACACAGCGCTGAAAGCCCACAATTTTCGCATACTGGAGATGTAAATGTCTTTTTCCACATCTTCGCCAACTGGTGAATAATATCTGCCCAACTTTTGTTATTTATTATTGACAAGGGAAGCAAATATTGTTTGCAAACACCCACAGAACCATCTAAAGATATGAAAATTCTCCCGTCATAGCACTGATTTCTGATTCCCGCGTTTGTGTTCGAATACAACGTCACGTTACGCTTCATGTTTAAATGGCTGACGATGGGCAGTTTATTTTTTTGGATAAAGTCAATCGTGTTGTTGCATAGAACTGACTCATCAAATTCTTGCATCAAATCGCGAGACTGTACTTCGAATCTAATCTGACTTTTATGCATAACATTGATAATGCTGTCCATTCTCAATAGATTCTCCTCACATAGAATGAGTAGTATATTCACGTTGTTTTTGATGAAGTCGAGTTCTTCATTGCTATACTCAATAAGAGATACAGCATTAGTATAGACCCAAATGTTTCCTTCGGGAGCCAACTGTTTATAGGCACTAACCACATGTTGGAGTAGGGTATAGTCCATCAACGGATCACCCCCCAGAATATGTAAATCTGGCAATCCGAACGTTGAAAGATATACAAAAAAGCCTATCACCTGTTCTTGAGAAATTACACGATTAGTGTTAGCTGCGCTACACGACATGCATGGAAAGCAAGTTACTTCTCCACATTTTCTACAATTCAAGTTACATTTGTCGTTGAATTGCAATGTGATTCTTGAGAGTTTGGGAGGGCGGACAATAAATGAAGAACTTGCTGCCATTTTTGAGCCAAGGTCAATCGCGGTATTATGGAGTTCTTCATCATTTGAATAAAACACAGCATTCGCTTCTTCTAATTCTGATTGGAAAGCTGTCCATAGATTACCATATGTTTCATATAGCTTTGCCAATGAAGCGACGTTGGCGATCTCGGCGGCAATCTGAACTTTGTCTTGATCGAGAATATAAACATTAGATGTTAAAGCGTTCGATAGATACGCATAAGCACCCTTCTTATGTAAAGCCCAGCCAACCCCAAATTTAACGTAAATACACATTCAAACCTCCTTTGTTATTCAGATTTCAGCACAATGGTTTTAAAACCCGAAAGCTTATTCTGATGATCAATCAAAACCCATGTGGCATTTGATTCTTGTATTCTTTTCTTTAAATAACTAATAGTATCAACGTCTAAATTCGACATTGCCTCATCGAAAATGAATATACTTCTGTCAAGTAGGAAAGCACGCGCAATGCATACTTTCTGGATTTCGCCGCCAGAAAGCCTACATCCATTTTCGCCAATTTTCAGATCATTCCCCTCCGAGGACAGCCTTTCTTCAATAATGTCCAAGTGCAATTGAGAAATAAGTTCATCGACTTTTGATTGATCAGGATGATCAATACCGTATGTAATATTTGCTCGTATGCTCTCATTAAAAACATAATTTCGCTGTGACACATATGATATTTGACTAATTACCGATGATTTGCTCACATTCACCGCATTAATCCCATTTATATATATGACACCTTTTGTCGGGCTAATCAACTGCATCAACAATCGAATTAGTGTACTTTTCCCGGAACCATTTTTTCCTGTGATTTGAACCTTATCTCCACTCTTAATAGTCATTGAAAAATTCTTTATAACATCGTCATCCTCATTGTAGGAAAATGACACATCGCAAAAATCAATTGATTGTATAGAATCAATGCTTTGTGTCTTGTCTTCTTTTGTTACGCTGCTTTCGAAAAAGAATTTAGCAACACGATTGAGCGCAATAATGGCTGGTTGAACAACAATAGATGTTCCGATATAACTAAAAATCGGAGAATATAGCTTTCCAGCATAGGTTGATATTGCTACAAAGGAACCCATAGTAAGATCCCCAGAAATAAAGAATAACCCACCAATCAAATAGACAATTGCTGTAATGATGGAGCTAGCAGAACCCATACCAACTGTAAATGCATTTAAAGTGTTTGATTGCTTTTTTTGTTTCTCTAGCGCAGAACTATTATATTGATTGATTTTTATATTTTCATACTCCTCAAGCCCTTGAGATTTAACAGTCTCCATTCCCCTCAACGAATCTTGTATCTTGCCGGCATACTCTGCGTTACTATCAAGAGACTCCTTTATTTGCTTTGCCATTTTTTTAGCAGCAGAAACAGATATAAGTATTAGAGCTGGAATTGGTATGCATAAAACCAGAAGCACTTTCCAGTTAATCGAAAAAAGGATTATCGATGCAAAAACAAACTCTAAAACAGCGGACAACACAGATAGTGAAGTTGATGAAAATAGCGTATCAATGGAATCAATTTCTTCAACTCTAGCATTTATGTATCCAATCTCATTTTCAGAATAGAAAGACAGATCTTTTTCCATAAGACAATCGTAAATCACGCTTTTTACTCTTTTCAATAGACCATTGCCGAAGCTAATCATGCCTTTATTTGACAAGTAGGTCAAAAGTGACTTTATTGCGTGTGTCAGCAGCAAAGCAACAATACAGAGAACTAATGCTTGTACATCCGACCTCATAAACCCTACATCGATCGTCAATTGGAGGATCTTCGCAGGCAGCATTGCGAGCAATGCTGTAATCAAATATAAGACCAAAGAAACAACAAACAGCCTTTTCTGTCTGCGCATGTAGTCCTTTACGATTGTCCAGAACTGTTTCATACAATACCTCCTAATATTAGAACACCTATCCAGAGCAATAAGCAGAATCCAAAGATTGCAGATTAACTTAGCATGATATTAAGCAGTCCTTCAGTTATATCGGCGTTTAAATTTCGTTTGACTAAAGTGTTCACTTTTGTTGCAAAGAAATTTGGATTTGCTCTTTCTATTTCAGCAATAACCTCTATGCAATGGAAAAAAGCGGCTTTTCGCAAAGCACATTTTTGAGCCGTAAGACCTAATGAATCAGGCGAAACGAGTTGAGAGAAGCACACCGAACAAATACTCGACATATTGCAATTTCCGCAGAAGTCAGACATGATGCGGTTCATCTTATTTATTAAATGAGAAATACGCTTAAAGTCAAGCCCGTGTTTAATATCGCCAATTTTAATATCATCTAAGCCAACCTTTTCGCAAACTCCAAAAGTTCCATCAGGGTAAACATAGATTTTTTCACCTGGAATACAGCACCCATTGACTACATAAAGACCTCCGATATTTCCAAATTTCGGTCTGTCAAAGGCATGTAGCAATTCTTGACCTATCATCAGGTCAAGAAACCAATTGCTGTCTCCGTTTTTTGCCAATCTGATATACTCCTGCTCTAGATAACGGTAATCCATCGCAAACTGGTCTCTATGCTCAGAAGAAAACTGATCATAGTAATCCGTACCTAAATCAAAAATTTGGCTTACCCTTAACAGATGGGGCATACCCCCTCCACTCATCCTGTCACTATTCATATAATACTGATATAGTTTTCTTAAATCTGTAAGATAGTCAATACAGCAAAGGCTGTAAATAAGAGGATAATCCTCAAAATTGGTTTGAATGATTCTACATATTTCATCATAAGTTGGGGCAGTATTAGATTTTAAACGATTTCTATCGTGATTATCTTTATACCCATCGATACTAACACAAATAATCACATTATGTTTCTTTAGGAAATCCACCATCTGCTGGTCTCTTAGCATTATGCCATTAGTTGTAATGGTGTAATGCACTAATAGGGAAGGATAAGTCTGTTCGATGTATTCAATAACTCCTTTAATGATGTCAAAGTTTAAGAGAGGTTCTCCTCCATAAAAGGCAATAAAAGGCGTTTTATGCAAATAAAGCTGCTGATCTATTATACAATTAAGATAATAATCAACAGCAGATACCGCTACGTCCAAAGACATACGGTTATGACTATATTTACTTGTGTACGGATAATGATCCGAATATACGCAATATTTACAGCGCAAGTTGCACTCATCAGTCGTTTTAAGGATCAACTCGGTGAAGCCGTTTAACTTAAAGTACTGCTCTATTGCATCAGACGAAAGTTCAACCACAGATCCGTCTATAGCACTTTTCGAAAGCATGTCCTGTAAAGCCTGCAAATACTTTTTATTATGGCTATTTAAATGAGCCTGAGCAAACTCATTATATGGCTTTTCGAAAATCACGCCAGTTTTATTGTCATAAAGCATACTGCTTTTATGAATCTTGAATTCACTTATCATAAACGCCCCCTAAAGTCGGTACTCTACAAATATGATACCATAGGGCGTGGCTGTTTTCAACTGCGGACAATGGTTTGATTAAAATATATTTCTTTGATAAAGCAAGCTCGATGTACAAGACCAAAATATATTTGAGTCAGCATCTTTTTTTCCTCTTGACTTTCTCCGAGTTATGTGTATAATAAATCTATCGGGAACTATTGTTCCAGATAGGAGAAAAGTACAATATGAGAAGCAAGAGTGAGGAGCTGATGCTCCGCATCCGAGAGTACATCGAAAGCTACTTTGAGCGGTATTCCTCTACCCCCACTGTCCGGGAGATCGCCGGAGCCATGAAGATTGCGGTTTCCTCCGCACACAGATACCTTGTGGCAATGGCGGAGAAGGATATGGTTTTCTACGAAAACGGAACGCTATCCACGCCGAAGATCCGGCGGATGAACCCGGCGGTGAGCCCTGCTGCCATTGTGGGAACTATCCCCTGCGGCTCGCCGGAGGAAAAGGAAGCCCGGGTGGAGGAATATCTGCCTCTGTCCGTGTCCTTCTTTGGAAAGGGCGATTTCTACGCCCTCCGAGCCTCCGGCAGCTCCATGACGGGGGCGCAGATCGACGACGGCGACCTTGTTATCATCCGCCAGCAGCACACCGCCCAGGTCGGAGAGATCGTCGTTGCCCTCACCGATGAGGACAAAAACACGCTGAAGCGGCTCTTATATGACGATGACCGGCAGAGCTATTACCTCCACCCGGAGAACAAAGACATGGAGGATGTCTATGTATCCGGGCTTCGGGTACAGGGCGTAGCCACCCATGTGATCAAAGCCCTTTGACGGAGGTATTGCCCATGCAGAAAAAATATGTGTCCGTCAACGCGGAGGTGGATACGGACGGCGTGATCCGCCCGCTTCTCATCCGCTGGCATGACGGCAGACAGTGGGAGGTGACAAAGGTGCTTCATACCTGTACTGCTTCTCACGATGAGTTTGAAGGCGTCCGCTACACCGTCAAAATCGGTCGTGCGGTAAGATATTTGTATCGGGAGGGTCAGCGCTGGTATGTTGACCGCTCCCCATAGGAGGTGTTTGTGAGACATGAGGATTTTTTCCTATGAGGAACTCGACGAATTGGGCGAAGGTCTGATTCGCCAATACCTTGGGAAGGATGCCGAGCGCACCTGCTGCGTGGACATCGAGGGGTTTGTCACGGACTTTCTGAAGCTGCCCCTGCTGTACCGCAGCTTTGCCGAGGAGGACAGCGACAAGATCGGCTTCATTGCGGACGGCGTGACTCCTCTGCGCGTCTGTGAGAACGGAACCGTCGTCCGGCGCGTGTATCCCAGAGGAACCATCGTGATCGAGCGCTGTCTGCGGCAGGAGCACGAAAGCGGCAGACGGCGCTTCACCATCAGCCACGAGTGCGCCCACTACATCATGGACAGGGCGGTTCCCAGCGCCGCCTTTCACCGTGAGTTTGACGGAGAACGCGCCTACACGCAGGAGGACTTCAAAAGCCTGTTCAGCTTTCGGGAGACGCAGGTAGACCGCATGGGCGCAGCCCTCCTGATGCCCCGCTTCATGGTACGCAATGTAGTTGCCATGTATGGCTGCGCCGGAGGTATCCCTGTTTTCGGAGACAGCGTTCTGCGGGCAGCGGACAAGCTCCTGATCAAACAGATGGCCAACGCCATGGGCGTGTCCTTCTCCGCCTTTCTCATTCGGCTGCGGGAGCTGGACTGTCTGTGTTACCGCCCGCTGGCGGAGTACATCACGGAGGAAATGGGGCTGGGACAGGACGGTGGCGCAGGATGAGGAAAGCAAACGCTCCCCGTAAGCTCTCGCCGGATGTGTCACGCAGGCTGTCCGATTCCCGCAGGCAATCCGCCGCGCTGACACTCCGGGAGATCCACTGCCCCTTTTGCAGCTTTCTGGTGGAGAAGGTGTTCTCCGACGCAGCGGGACACAAAATGGTCTACTGCCGAAAATGCAAGTCGGAGTATCCCATCAATCTGGGCTGTTTCCGCAGGATGAAGGCGAAACAGGCCGTCTGCCGCCTGCTTTCAGGAAAACCGAGGCAGAAAAGATAAACTGAATACAAAAACCGACTTTTAATCGAGCAAGCGGAGAGAATCAGATTCGTTCTGAGGAGACTGCCAAGCGCCGTACAAAGTCAGACTGAACCAGTAAATGGGTTCGGTCTGCTTTGACGGCGCTTTTTTGCTGCCCGATTGCTTTTACGGCAACCTGGGGCAAGATTGCAAAGCCTCTCAAAAATATATTGTTCTTTTTCTCATTTTTCCTGTAAGATTCCCCCTTTTTCTCAGTCTAATAAGTAAATAGCGGGAGAAATCCCTAAATGCCGGGGGGTGGTAGTATGGTATACTTAAAGCTTTGTTGGATGAGCTAATCAACCAACAACACCAAAGAAGGGGGCGTGTGCGCCATTGCACTTTCCCCGTCCGAACATGTAAGGTGTTTTGAGAAAATCCTGACATGCTACATATTAAAAAATGAGGAGGCCTTATGATACGAACAAAACAAATTACCGTCGTGTGCGCAAGCGTTGCTTTGCTGTGTATTCTCTGTGTACAAGCTTTCGCTACTCGCAGTGCATCCCCCAATTATGCAACGAACTCGCATGAAGACATGTCCCTTTACTACTATGGTTACGTTCAGTGCCGACCTTCCTACAATGAGGATGGAAAGCACGCGCAGGCCGGCTATATACGCTATTGGAGGTATGACCTTTTGGGCAATACTGTCAATGACACAGGTAGACTCTATACTCCCTATGGCACCGACCAGACAGATTCTCGCCTACTGACCAAGAGTCACACTTATACGGATTCAATTATTCCGAATCCGCATAAGACGCAGTTCAGATATGGATTTATCTGGCAACCGCACCGCGACAAAGCTATTCCGTGGCCACTGCCGTACTCAATTGGTAATGTGACTAAATAAAATGCCTTGAGTATTTGGTCATAGCGGATTGAGTTCACCTAAAGGATCAGGGGCGCAGACTCGTGCATGGATGTTCTCTCCATTGTTCGATTTTGTTGCCCCGATTCGAATGAAAAGGAGGAAAAATGAAACAAAGAAATTTGATGGTTTTAACTCTTTCCTGTGCGTTACTGATAATCATTGAGCTTGGTATATCAATCATCTACTCTGATTACATATATAACCCTGCGAAAGGTCTAATTTCAATAAATGTTGCCAGTCAAACTTATAATGACCCCAATTGGGAGCCGGGCATGGAGAACCCGACTTCTTCGCAGAATGCGGCGAATCTTATGCAGGAAATCGACGATTGGGCAAACAGTGCAAAAGCAGCTGTTATTCATAAAAATGCCTTTTCAGCCGGTTGCGGCTATTCAGACTACTCCGGATGGCTGTTGTCCGCACTTGGCGTTTCAAAGGCAAAGGATGAAACCACTGGCGGCAAGGGAGTCTACACGACTGAAGGCAACTCGTTCAATGACGCGTATACAAATGATAACATATTGTTTCCGGGCAAAGCTGATTTAAGAATTTTAGGTACATTCAGCGATGAAGGTTTGCCCCCTGCACTTGCAGGCTGTGATTATTTTTATCCCTTAACAATGTCTGAAGTAACAGATGGAGTGTATTTAACAGATGCAACTGAGATTGACTCGCTGTTAAAGCTGTTCGATGACAAAGGTTATGAAATTCTTCATGTGCAAAGACCGCTTTCATTTTTCGCATTAGTGAATAGAATGCTGTCCGATGGGTTTGTTACACGTGCAGTAGCTTGTGCAATGGTTGGGTTGTTTTTCTGCTTTATATATAGCATTGTCATGCTGTATAGGGAAAATCTTAAAAGCCTGCGAATTCGCCATATCTTCGGTCTGTCAATGAAGCAAATAACGCTTGGGTCATTAGGAATCGCCACTTTAATTGCAGCTGTTGCTGTCGGCGTTTTTTCAGTTATACTGTTCAGCGGACTGTCCTACATGTCAAAACATGATTTGAATCGCCTGTTTTGCTATATAACGGTCGGTATTGCGGCATTGTCGGCAGGTACTTCCTTGGTGTGCGCCATAAGCACCAACAGAGCGGTTTCAAGGAGGGAAAGGCCATGACATTGTTAAAACAGGTGCTTTCAGATTTATTCAAGGAAATCGGTTGGATAGTACTGTACGGATTTCTTGCTGCAATGACCGTTATGACTTGCATACTGGTTGGGCTCAGCTATAAACATGTGTCCGGTCAAAACTCTGCGATTACCCGTTTTATCGCAAATGATGTTTCGCTGCTTCAAATCAAGAGCTGTGACCTTAATGTTCCATCGTCATCAATGGATGAACCGACATCTGCATATTCAGAACCCTCTCAGGGCAGTACCGCTTCCTTTATGGACTATTTTGAAAGGGCATTCTCTGCAGAAGGAATCCTCGGAAGCTATGTTATCTTGCCCTTTGACAGGGACGGCTTCAACAATGTGATAATCTATTTCGGAAAATATGCGGAGTTAACAAGGTTCAACCTTCCGGCAGAAAAATCAACTGTGATTGCTGTGTCCCCCGACATGAGAAAAACGGTTGGGCAAACCGTTTCTCTCGCGGCAGAGACCTTCTCGGTCGATGCAGCCGTGCCCGACGATATGGATCTTTATCATCCCTATTACTACGCGCCCTCAGACGCAGAAGAATTGAAAAAGACACTGTACATTTTTACAGACAGCTACATGTTGATTAACAGGCTGTTCCCACAGGCGAGCGGCGAAATGCTGTTGGATCACCTCATAGCCATCGGTGCAACAGAAGCTGAATTGGTGGAATTGCGAACCGTGCTTTTTAATTCGGTGGGTGTCTATGTAGGAATTCAGTCGATGGAAGCCTTCATAGCGAGTGCCGAGGCAGGCGGCACAAGAACACATCAAACCTATCTGCTGTTCTATATTTCAGCATCCGTTGCTCTTATCGGAGCTATGCTGGCAAATATGATGCGGTCACTGAGCTTTATGATGCCAACGTATTCGATTCATCATCTGTTCGGAGCGTCCGGGAAGCATATCTTCATGCGAATGCTCCTGTTTACGGCAGGCTACAACATTCTTCCACTCTGTGGGATAGCGTTGATTATGTCAATGAACATGCTGGCTTCGCCGGTCAATATCATAATTCTTGTGCTCACGGTGCTTACAGTTGCAACGATTATTTCGGCAGTCAAATTCAGGCAGTTCAAGATATGTTTTTCACAAGGTTTAAGGAGGGATTAACTCATGTACTCAATTATGCTTGACAAGGTAAGCAAAAGCTATCAAACCAATAATTATGTGGTAAAAGCTGTAAATCAGGCTGATTTCGCAGCGGATAAAGGCACTTCGGTTGCGATAATCGGACCTTCCGGGTCGGGGAAGTCTACCCTACTGAATATGATGGGCTTGATTATCTATCCCGACTTTGGGCGCATTCTTATCAATGGCGAGGATGTCACCAATTTGCCAGACACTGCTCTCTGCCATTTCCGGAACTCCTACTTCGGCTATGTCGTTCAGGACTTTGCCCTTATTGAACGGGAAAGCGTTTTCAACAACATCCGAATTCCTCTGTTATACAACAAGAAAATCAAGCGCGGAGAACACAAAGAACGTATCCATCGGGCAGCAGAAAGCCTTCTCATTCAGGATAAGCTGCATCGCAAGGTTGAACAGCTTTCCGGCGGCGAACGTCAAAGAGTTGCCATTGCAAGAGCCATTGTCTGTGACCAACCGATAATCCTTGCGGACGAACCGACAGGTTCGCTCGACGCTGTAAATCGCGACAGAGTTATGGATATTCTAATGGATTTATGCAACGAGAAGGGGAAAACGCTGATCATCGTCACCCATGACACCTCCGTTGCCGAACGATGCGACAGGATTATCAGGATGAAGGATGGGCAGATTACAGACCGGGCAGGCGAATAAACTCACCGAAAGCTGTCCACGTATGGTATAATTAAATCGCATGGAAAACCTGAATCTATAAAACGGGAAGGAGGTCGAAAAATGATTGACATTGAAGCAGCCTTTGAGGAACATTTCAGCTACGTCTATTTGTACATACGCAAGCTGTCACATAACGAGGCCATTGCCGAAGAGATTACGAGCGAGACCTTCTTCAAGGCACTTTCCGCAATCGACAGCTTCAGGGAGGACTGCGATATACGTGTGTGGCTGTGTCAAATCGCAAAGAACTGTTACTTCACCCACGTTAAAAAGCTCCAACGGGAACAGCCCCTTGAAAGATCCGACGCCGATGTTCCCGACAGCCTTCTATCCGGGCCGATGGAAGCCATGCTTTCAAAGGAAACCGTTATGGAAATACAGCGGTCGCTCCATGGGCTGGATGAACCGTACAAGGAGGTCTTTATGTGGAGGACGCTTGGAGAGCTAAGCTTTAAACAAATCGGAGCATTGTTCGGCAAAACGGAAAACTGGGCGTGCGTTACCTATCACAGGGCGCGAAAAAAGATACAGGAAGGAATGGAGGGTTTCAATAATGAAAAATGAATGCAGCATTGTCCAAGACATCCTGCCACTCTACGTGGAGGACATGGTGTCCGAGGATACTGCGGGTTTTGTGAAGGAGCATTTAAGAGGCTGCCCGGAGTGCCGTGCAGAATTGAAAAAACTGCGGGAGCCGGTGACAGTTCAACTGGAGCCGGATATCAACGCCGCACCGCTGAAACGGCTGAAAAAGACGTTATTGATGAAAAAAATGCAGACCATCTTATGCACGGTTGCCGTACTGCTGGCACTGCTGCTGTCCGGCATTTCGCTTCTTATCGCACCGGAATATTTTGAGTATACATCGGATTTGGTGACTGCTTCGGAGACCGGAGCTGGCGAGGTAACGCTCTCTTTCAGTGGCAAGGTAACGGGCTATAATCTTCAACAGATCGACGATCCTGACGGACGCAATACAGTTTACCATTTGGAAGCATGGACCTCCGCATGGGACAGAATGTTCAAGAAAAACGGCGCATGGGCCGTGACCGTATCGCCGGAGAACGATAAGCCGTTGTTGATCTACTTTACACAAATTGCTGATGGCAGCTCGGTGAATCTCTATGGTGAGGCTGCATCGGATAACAGTGGCTGGGTCGCTCTGCCCGGGCTTACCCTTGGCTATTGGCTGCTGGGCAACATAATGCTGTTCATCATCGTTGCTGTGATTTGGTTTTGCGTGCGGAAAAAGGAACGTATCCGCCGTCGAGCGGAGTACCTGATGCTAATTCCCGTTGCCTACGGGCTGGGGCATCTCTGCGTGCTGGGTTTTCGAACTGTCTCCTATTCGGAATGGCGGGATTTTCAGCTGATTCTTGCAATTGGCATATTGCTCTACTGCGCCATGCTGCTGGCATTGAACATCTTTTACGCTGGTAGAAAGCGCTCAAACGCATATAGAAAAGAATTGCGATGAAAAAGACCAACTAAATATACAAACCGACTTTTAATCGAGCAAGCGGAGAGAATCAGATTCATTCTGAGGAGACTGCCAAGCGCCGTACAAAGTCAGACTGAACCAGTAAATGGGTTCGGTCTGCTTTGACGGCGCTTTTTTGCTGCCCGATTTCTTTGTACGGCGTTGAGAGTCCTTTCCCGGCTTGGCTCGGGAAAGGACTTTTTCCATGAAACGCCGCTTTGAACAATACATCTGCCGCTACCCGTGAGCTCCGAATTTTTGATTTCACCCAAATTCAAAAATTCAAAGGAGATCACGGCATGAAAACATTAAAGGAGTTCGATTACGACCTTTGGGCAATCGAGGAAAACGGAAGAAAGAGATATTTCGCCAGAATCAAGGCCACCGGCGAGGAAACGGAGGTCAGCCTTGAGGTGATGCGGCTGCTGCTCCGTCAGGAAAAGCAGATGCGCCGGGAGTACGCAAAACAGCAGACCATCGGGCCGGTTCTGAGCCTTGACGCCATCCGCGACGGTGGAAGCATGGATGAGGCCGCATGGCTGTTGGATACGCGGCAGCTCATCGACTCCGAGGTGCTCACGGCAGAACTTACAGACGCATTCTGCAAAACGCTGACGGACAGCCAGCGTTCGATCTTTCGGGAATGCCTCATCGAGGGGAAAAGCCAGACTGCGTATGCTGCGGAGCACGGCATCAGCGTCCCTATGGTCAACAAGCAGATTCGCGCCATCCGGGGAAAGGCAAAAATATATTTTTCCTGATGGTTAAAATTCCTCAAAAAAATGTCCATTGAAAGGTGAGAGGACAAATCTCACCGCAAGGGATACGGAGATTCAGTTTTCTCAGAGCCGCAAGGCTCAGCGAACCTTGAAAACTGAATATCCAGGCATCAGGCACATTCCCAACGCTATGGGCTGAACCCCTGAGCCGCTTTCGTGAGTGCGCCACGACCTCAGAAATGAGCGAGCGATACAACTTACACGATAAAAGCCGGGCTGCTCCCGGTGGAGGCGATGACAGGTGTTGGGGACAATGATACTTCCGTAATTCGCGGCCCGGCCACAATGAAGGCGGGGAGGTTCGATTCCTATGGAGCGGTGCAGCACACCGCCGCCTGATGCTCTCCCTGCTCTCGGGGCGTCGAGGACAAATAGAGAGCGTACATACCCGAAAAACCACAATGACAAAAGACAAGGAGACGCAATATGAACGTACAGGACAGATACAACAGCGAGAGGTATCCGGATATGACCTGCTTTCTCGCCTTGAGGAATATCGAAAGAAACGAAAGAAAGGAACGGAGAAACCGCATGAAGGAAAACTGGATTTACCGCAGGGGCGACGTGTACCTCGCCAACCTCGACCCGTATATCGGCTCCGAGCAGGGCGGCACACGCCCAGTCGTAGTGTTGCAGAACAACACCGGCAACTACTACTGCCCCACGCTTATCATCGCACCCATCACGTCCAAGGCGGGCAAGAAGCCGTCCCAGCCTACCCACTACTACGCCGAACGCATCCACGGGCTGGAGGTTCCCGGCATGGTGCTGCTGGAGCAGATCAAGACCATCGACAAGCGGCGCGTGAAGAAGTACCTGGGCAGGATGACCCGGCAGCAGATGGATGAGATCGGGGAAGCCATCGAGGAAGCCCTCGGGCTGTACGTCCCCGAGGAAATGGAGGCTCCGTAATGAATCCCGTACTGACCATCGACCCGGAGTTCGAGGCGAAATGCCCGCCGCTGACCGAGGACGAGCTTTCCCAGCTGGAAGAAAATATCTTGGAGGAAGGGCTTGTGCTCATGCCTCTCATCGTGTGGAACGATACGATTGTGGACGGTCACAATCGCTACCGCATCGCGCAGGCGCATCCGGGCATTGCGTTCCGCACCCATGAAAAGAACTTCAACAATAAATACGAAGCCCTTTCCTGGATTTGCAAGAATCAGCTTGGGCGGCGCAACCTTACGCCGCAGCAGAAGAAATACCTGATTGGACAGCGATACAAGGCAGAGAAACAAATACACGGCGGCGATAGAAAAAGCGAGCAGGCAAAATCAAGTTCCCAAAATGGGAACTTGATTTCTCCGCTTAAAACTTGTGACCGTATCGCAGAGGAAACTAATACCAGCAAAAACTATGTAATTCGTGCAGAGCACTTTTCGGATGGAATTGACGCCGCCGAGGAAGTCCTCCCCGGCATCAAGAACGACCTGCTGCTGGGCAAATACAAGCCCCGCGAGACCGACGTTGCAGCTATCGCCAAGGCTGCCCCTGAAGAACGCCGGGAAAAAGCGGAACAGCTCAGGGTGATCCCGGAAAAGAAGCCCAAGGCAGATAAGGAGTCTGCCCGGAGCGGCACAAAGCGCCAGCAAGAGATTTATGCGACTATCGACAAAAGCTACGAGGATATGAAGGACTCCAAGCGCGTCACGGAGGATTCGGCACTGGTAAGCCTGCGCTATACGGCGCGGAACATGGTCGAGACATGCGACGTGCTTTTTACGAACTTCCCCGGTCTATTGGAAAAGCCGGACTACAAAGATCAGGTCATTGAAATCATGCAGGAGCCAAAACAATACATTCTCAAATTGGAAGGAGAAACAGACAATGAACAGCATTAAGACACTCTACAAGCTGATGGAGGTCAGCAGCCGGGATTTGGAGATTCCCGATGCATACCAGCGCAAGCTGAACACCGAGCGTGTGGCAAAGATCGTGGCCGGGTTCAATGAGCGTATCGCCAACGAACCGAAGGTTAGCTTTCGTGACGGTCACTATTATGTGTTTGACGGGCAACATACTATTGTGGCGCGCAAGCACATGAACGGCAACAACGACCTGCCGATCCTCTGTAAGGTGTACTACGGTATGACAGAGGCTGATGAAGCTCTGCTATTTGCCATGCAGACCGGCTACTCCGCAGCCCTGACGCCCAGCGCCAGGCTCCGCGCCAATCTTCGCGGAGAGGACAAGGCGTCGGGCGAGTTTTACAAAGCGACCGAGGACGTAGGATTTCATGTGGGCTTTGAGCGGGGCGGCGGCACGGGACGCATCCTCTGCATCAACACCGCCTTTGCGGAGTTCAAGCGCGTCGGCGCAGACGTTTACAAGGAAGCGCTGACCATCCTGCTGGAAGCCTGGGGCGGCGATCCCGATTCCCTGAGAGCAGAAATCATTCAGGGAATCGTCCATTTCGTGGAGCTGTACCACGGCGAGTACGACCGGGAGCGGCTCATTTACAGTCTCCGCGCCTACGAGCCCAAGTTTATTTACGCGGCGGGCAAGGCGGAAAAGGAGCTGCGGGGCGTAAAGCGCTATGTCAACCTGTTCTACCGCATTTACAACGGCAGGCGCAAGCACGAGATTCTTCCCATGAAGTTCTGACCGCCTGCACAGCTTCAATTCAACCATAAGGAGGTAATCCATGCAGGAAAAGCGGACAAAACCCGGCGAAAAAGCAAAACATGATCTGAATGAGAAAACGACCTATCGCTTCGGCAACAGGTCGTTTATTGTTGAACCGGTGTTCAAGGAGGAGACGCAGAACACATTGGGCTGCGTCCTTCTGCGCCTGATGAAATCGGAATCTGCGGGGGCATAGTCCCAGGCGGTGGGGCGCACCCCCGCCGCATACATGACAACAGGGCGAGACAGTGATATACTTGTTGTGGAATACAAGTGTTGCTGTTCGGCTGCCCGGAAAGGAGGACTGCATGAAACAGTCGAATAACAACAAAAAATCCCGTGACGTGACCGCCTTTCTGTATGAGAGGCTTTCCCGTGACGATAACATGGACGGCGAGAGCTACAGCATAGGGAATCAGAAAAAACTGCTCACCAAGGTAGCAAAGGAAAAAGGCTACACGAACCTGGTTCATTTTTTTGACGACGGCATCTCCGGTGTTACGATGGATCGTCCCGGCTTTGCCGACATGATTCAGCAGCTGGAGCAGGGAAAAGCGGCGGCCGTGTTTGTAAAAGATCTCAGCCGCCTGGGGCGTAATTACATCGAGGTCGGCAGACTGACCGAGGAGTTCTTCCCCAATCACGACATTCGGCTGGTCGCTGTTTCGGACAACATCGACACCGACGAAGGTGAAAACGAGCTGGCTCCCATCCGCAATCTTTTCAACGAATGGTATGCGCGCGACATCAGCAAGAAGCGGCGCATCAGCAACAAGATCAAGGGCAATGCCGGCGAACCCATGGGGCAGCCTCCTTACGGGTACATCAAAGACCCTGAGAACCCCAAACGCTGGATCGTGGACGAGGAAGCGGCGCGGGTCGTGCGGCGGATTTACCGCATGACGTTGGAAGGGGTCGGAACGGAGCAGATTGCCGCGAAGCTTGAAGAGGACGGCGTCCTGACCCCGCGCGCCTACTGGCACTCCAAGGGAATCAATCGCCCAGGCAAAGTCAAGGATCTGCCGCCCACCCATTGGAACAGCTCCAGCGTCATAAAGATGCTTTCCGTGCAGGAGTATTGCGGGGACATTCTCAACTTCAAGACCTATTCCAAGTCATACAAGAACAAGAAGCGACTGGAGAATGACCGTGAGAACTGGGCGATTTTCAAGGATGTGCATGAGCCGATCATTGAGCGAGCCGTCTTTGAACAGGTGCAGCAAAAGCGCGGCAAGATGAGAAAGCGTCAAGCGAAGGACGGGGAAAGGAGCATGTTTTCCGGGCTTCTGGTCTGCGCCGACTGCGGGAGCAACCTTCATTTTCATTTCAATCAGGGAAACCCGGAGATCAAGTATTTCAACTGCTCCAACTACAAGGGCAATCGCGGCACCTGCGGCTCCACGCACTATGTCAGAGTGGACTTTCTGGAGCAGGTCGTTCTCGGCGAAATCCGCCGTCTGACGAAGTATGCCGGCCTTTACGAGGACGATTTTCTCAAAGAAGTGATCGGTCACTCCCGGCAGGCGGAGGAAACGGAGCGCAGACTGAAGGAGAAGGAGCTGAAATCACTCCTTGCCCGCGACGATGAACTGGACGGCCTGTTCGAGCGCATCTATGAGGACAATGTTTCCGGCAAGCTCAGCGACGACCGCTTTGCGAAGATGTCCCGCCGCTATGAGGAGGAACAGAAGGAGCTTTCGGAGAAAATAAAAAAGCTCCGTTCCGAGATCGAGAAGCAGAACAGCCGTGCAACCTCAACGGATATGTTCGTGTCCATCGTCCGCAAATACACCCGCGCCAGAAAGCTCACGCCGCGGATGCTCAACGAACTGGTGGAGAAAATCGAGGTCTACAATGCCGAGAAGATCGACGGCGAATGGGTACAGCGGCTTCGCATTCACTACAACTGCGTGGGGGAAATGAACATTCCCAACGAACCGGCACTGCCCATCCCGGCCGTCACCGTCAACACCAGAAAAGGTGTGTTCGTGAGCTACACGACCGACGACAGACCCGCTGTTTGAGCAGAAAAAAAGCGAGTGTCCTCACAGCTTTTCAAATGCTGTAAGAACACTCGCCATGGTGCGGGCGACCGGACTTGAACCGGTACGGTGTCACCACCGAGGGATTTTAAGTCCCTTGCGTCTGCCGATTTCGCCACGCCCGCATATTAATAATGACCGCCGGAGGCTTTTCCGGCGGTTATTATTATATTGTATTATCCGATGTTTGTCAACAAATTTGTGCTTTTCACGCTTCCATTCCGAACGGGTCGTCGTAGTGGTGCGCCTGTTCGAGCATCATATCCTTGACCTTCATCAAGCGCGTTGTTGTGCTGCGCTCGTTCTCGTCGAGCTTCATCGAGATATACTTTATCGTCTCCTCATACTGAGGGATCATAACGTGCTCAAGGGCATTGACCCTGCGGCGCGTTTTTTCTATCTCGCCCGCGAGCAGCTGGCACGACTTCTCGATCTCCGCAAGTCTCAGCATATCGGGCATTATCTCCGAAAGTGCGCTGACTGCATTGTCAAGCTCCGCCGAGGTGAACGCCGTTCCGTATGAATAAATATCGTTCTTGTCAGCAGTTTTATACTGAACATCGAAAACCGGGATCATAACGCTCATCACGTTTTTCTCCGAGCTTTCGAGGCTCATCTCCTGCGTGGGGAGCATCATCGCGACGCTCAGGCTCTTGTCATTCATGGCGCTTCTCGCTATCTCCATGTTGACATTTGCCTGCTTTATCCCCTCTTCCACACGGATGCGAAGAGCCTTATTCTCTTTTACGAGATCGAGGAAGCGGCGCATGAGCTCATCGCGCTTGTCTTTGAGCAGCTTGTGTCCCCTGCGCGCAGTCGAGAGCTTGCGCTTGAGGTTCGTCAGCTCCATGCGCGTGGGATTCACGTTCATTACCGCCATTGTCTATCACTTCTTCCCATATGGATTCAGAACTTGCCGTAATACTTGTCGAGGAACTCGTCGCTGACTCGCTTGAGCTCGCTGCGCGGGAGAATCGAGAGTAGCTTCCAGCCAATGTTGAGCGTCTCTTCGATGCTTCTGTCGGTATCAAAGCCCTGCGAAACATATTCTTTCTCGAATTCATCCGCAAACTTTGCATAGAGCTTATCCATATCCGTCAGCGCGTCCTCGCCGAGGACGACCATGAGCTCCTTGGCGTCTTTACCGCGCGCATACGCGGAGAACAGCTGGTTCATCGTGTTCGAGTGGTCGGCTCTCGTCTTGCCCTCGCCGATACCCTTATCTTTAAGTCGGGACAGGGACGGCAGAACGTCGATAGGCGGGTTGATGCTCTTCCTGTAAAGCTCACGGCTGAGGATTATCTGACCCTCGGTGATGTAGCCCGTGAGGTCGGGAATGGGATGGGTCTTATCATCCTCTGGCATGGTGAGAATCGGAATCATCGTTATGCTGCCGGGCTTGCCCTTCTGTCTGCCTGCGCGCTCGTATATCGAAGCGAGGTCGGTGTACATATAGCCGGGATATCCGCGGCGGCCGGGGACTTCCTTTCGCGCCGCCGAAACTTCACGCAGAGCGTCGGCGTAGTTCGTGATATCGGTCAGGATAACAAGAACATGCATTCCGCGGTCGAATGCGAGATATTCCGCGGCGGTCAAAGCCATCTTCGGCGTTGCGATACGCTCGATGGCGGGGTCGTTTGCGAGGTTCGAGAACATTACGGTTCTGTCGAGCGCGCCGGTGCTTCTGAAGCTCTCGACGAAGTAGTTCGACTCCTCGAAGGTTATACCCATTGCCGCAAAGACAACGGCGAACTGCTCGTTGTCGCCGAGGACTTTAGCCTGACGCGCTATCTGCGCCGCGAGGTTTGCGTGAGGCAGACCGGATGCCGAGAATATCGGCAGCTTCTGACCTCTGACAAGGGTATTCAGTCCGTCGATAGCGGAGATGCCGGTCTGGATAAACTCCTGCGGATAGCTTCTGGCGGCCGGATTCATCGGCAGGCCGTTGACATCCATTCTCTTCTCGGGGATTATCTCGGGGCCGCCGTCTATGGGTCTGCCGAGTCCGTCAAAGACGCGGCCGAGCATATCGGGCGAAACGCCGAGTTCCATCTGTCTGCCGGAGAAACGCACCTTGCTGTTGGCGAGGTTGATTCCGGCGGAGTTTTCAAACAGCTGAACGAGTGCGTTCGTGCCGTCAATTTCGAGCACGCGGCAACGGCGGGTCTCGCCGTTTGCCAGCTCTATCTCGCCGAGTTCGTTATATTTAACTCCCTCAACCTCGCGCACGAGCATAAGAGGTCCCGAAACCTCCTGAATAGTTCTGTATTCTTTAGGCATCAGTATTCCTCCCTTGCGTCAACAACGGCTTTTATCTCGGAATCTATCGCCGCGCAGACTGTTTTATATGTGTCCTCAATGTCCTTTTCAGGGACATATTTGAAGCGTCCGATGCTCTCCCTTGAGGGTATCGAGACGAGTTTTTCAATATCCGCACCCTTTTTGAGCGCGTCGAGAGAGCCGTCATAGAAGCGCAGGACAAGCTTCATCATAAGGTACTGCTTGCGAAGAGACGAATATGTGTCAACCTCGTGGAAAGCGAGCTGATGCAGGAAGTCCTCGCGTATCGAGCGGGCTGTCTCCATCTTGAGTCTGTCGGTCGGGGAAAGGGCGTCCATACCGACGAGCTTGACTATTTCATCGAGCGAAGCTTCATCGGAAAGCAGAGCCATGAGCCTTGCGCGAAGCGTGGTCCACTCCTCGGAGACATTCTCGTTGAACCAGCTTCCGAGCGAGTCGGCGTAGAGCGAGTAGCTCGTCAGCCAGTTTATCGCCGGGAAGTGGCGCTTATATGCGAGCGCCGAGTCGAGTCCCCAGAAGACCTTTACTATTCTGAGTGTCGCCTGGGAGACGGGCTCCGAAATATCGCCGCCGGGAGGCGAAACAGCGCCTATGACCGAGAGCGCGCCCTCGCGTCCGTCCGAGCCGAGGGAAATAACACGTCCCGCACGCTCATAGAACTGGGCAAGTCTGCTGCCGAGATAAGCGGGGTAGCCCTCTTCGCCGGGCATTTCCTCAAGTCTGCCGGACATCTCGCGCAGAGCCTCTGCCCAACGGGAGGTCGAGTCCGCCATGAGGGCGACGGAATAGCCCATGTCTCTGAAATATTCCGCTATCGTGATGCCCGTGTATATCGACGCTTCACGCGCGGCGACGGGCATATCCGAAGTGTTTGCTATAAGCACGGTGCGCTCCATGAGCGACTTGCCCGTATGCGGATCGATAAGCTCGGGGAACTCATTCAGAACATCTGTCATCTCGTTGCCGCGCTCGCCGCAGCCGATGTAGACGACTATATCCGCCTCAGCCCACTTTGCAAGCTGATGCTGGGTGACGGTCTTGCCGCTTCCGAACGGGCCGGGTATCGCCGCGACGCCGCCCTTAGCTATCGGGAACAGCGTATCGACGACGCGCTGACCGGTAACGAGCGGGACATTCGGCGCGAGCTTCTTTTCAAACGGTCTGCCGCGGCGCACGGGCCATTTCTGCATGAGCGTTACGGGCAGCTCCTCGCCGTTCGCGGTCTCTATCGAGCCTATCTGCTCGGTTACGGTGTAATCGCCCTCAGCTATAGATTTGACAGTACCGACGACGCCGGGCTTCACCATTATTCTGTGTTCTACTATCTCGGTCTCCTGCACGGTGCCGAGGATATCGCCGCCGACTACCTTGTCGCCCGCTTTCACTTTCGGCACAAAATGCCACTTCTTCTCCCTGTCGAGAGCGGGCACCTCAACGCCTCTGACGAGGCTGTTGCCGACGAGCTCGCGTATCTTTTCGAGCGGGCGCTGAATGCCGTCGAAAATGCCCTCGATAAGTCCGGGGCCGAGCTCGACGCTCAGCGGCTCGCCCGTTGACTCGACGGGTTCGCCCGTGCCGAGTCCGGAGGTCTCCTCATAGACCTGAATAGAGGCTCTGTCGCCGTGCATCTCTATTATCTCGCCGATAAGCTTGCTGTCGCTGACGCGCACGACGTCGAACATGTTCGCCTCGCGCATGCCCGTTGCAACAACGAGCGGACCGGCTATTTTTGAAATCTTTCCTGTAGTCATATCTGTTATCACGCCTTTCGGTTGAGCGTCATTATTTGTCCAGTATGTCCGAGCCGACCGCCTTTTGAACGGATCTGCTGACATTCTTCATACCCATGCCCGTGTTCCCCTTGACTCCGGGAATGGGCACTATTGCGGGCAGAGGTCTTGTGCGGTAGCGTTCGAGCTCGTTTTCGAGCCCTGAGGCAAGAGCCTCGGTGATGAATATCACCGCATACCCGCTCTCCGCCATTTTATGGAGCATCGGCGCCGCCTCGGCGGGGTCGTCGACGGGGAAGATGTGCATTCCGAGGGACGCAAAGCCGAAGATGCTGTCTCTGTCGCCCATAACGGCTATCTTATGCATAGACTTCCCTCACTCTCGCTCTTATTGTCTCTGCGGAAAAGCCGTTGAGCTTCGCCGAGAGTATAACTCTGACATTTTTCGTCTCCGTCTCGACGGCGTTATAATAAGCCGCGAGCGGGTCGGAACCGAACGCCGTATATTTGGCTTCGGTCATCTGCTGCGCCGAGAGCTCGTCGCACTTCTTTTCAAAAGCCGTAAGCCCCTCTTTGAGGCTGTCCGCAAGGGAGCCCAGTTCAGTGTTCGCGAGCATATCCGCAACTGCGTCAACACCCTCGAACGCCGCGTGGATCAGCTCGTCTGAATTAAGGCTTTCGCACGGGCACAGCGCATTTTTGATATATTGAGCCGTTCTGCCTGCCGAAGCGCAGCGCAGCGCCGTCTTTATATCGGCGGCAGCGCACGAGAGCTCAACTTCTTTCATCAAAAGATTGCTTCCGCTCTTTTCGGCGAACTGCTTTCTCGTTTTCAGCGCCGCCGTATCTATCGCGGTGTCCGCAAGTCTGCCGCTCTCGAGCTTGACTATCGCGTCATAAGCCGCCTGCGCGCAATCCCTCATGCACTCGGGCAGGGAGTCGAGCTCGTTTCGCTCGACGCACCCGATTATCTCCGCCGGATCCCACACGCTCGGTTTTACAACATAGTCGGACGGGTCGAGGTCGGAGAACTTCGCCTTGAGCGCCGCTTTGAGATTGAAGAAATCGTTGTTTATCACGAGCGCATCGAGAAGTGAAGCGTCCGGCGCGCTCTCTTTGAGCAGCTGCCACGCGGCGTTCACATGCTCTTCGAGCATCGGCGCATAGTCGTGACCGACGCCGTCGGTCTGCCAGCCCTTGTCGCCGAGCAGTCTCAGCGCCGCCTCATAGCTCTCAGCTGATATCAGCTGTTCAGTCTCGGCGGGAGTGAGCAGATTCACTTCGTTCGCTCTGATTCGCGCTACGGCGTAGGCATATTCATTTTCATGCATATTTTTCACCGCCGTTTAAAATATCACGCCGCAGACTTTTTCGCGGATGGTGTCCTTCTGCTCATTTATGAGCGCTCTGAAGGTGCAGTTTATCTCGATATCGCCGTAGACGAGGATAAATCCGTTTTCGATATCCGCGCCCTGCGCCGCGAGCTTCACCGAACCGTCTTTCAGTTCGGCATTTATTCTTTCAGCAAAGCCCGACGGCACGCGGTCAAGATCGGCTTTCGAGAGCCTCAGCTCCCCCTCGCCCTTGCAGGCATTTCTGACGGCGAGCTTTTCGAGCGCCGCGAAATAGTCGTCCGCGCCCATATTGCACATTGCGTCATAAGCCGCCTCTATCGCCGCGTCTACTGCCTCGACTTTAGCTGAGAGCTCCGCTCTGCGGGCAATGCCGCTTATATTCGCTTCGGACATATTTAATATCGACTGCGCCTTTTTCTCGGCATCCGCTATGATATCGGAATAAGCCTTTTCGGCGTGCGCGTTCGCGTCCTCCGCGATATCCTGCGCCTTTTTCTGCGCCTGATCCGCAATCTCGCGGCAGCTCGCCAGAGAATCGGCATTTATTTTTTCAATTATTCTGTCAAGTCCGCTCATCATTTCATCCCTTTCGCCGGCGCATACGCGCCGTTTTTTCGGTCATCAGATATTGAGTCCGCTGATGCTGAAGATCGAAAGGATTGAGACGAGCAGGGCGATAACGGCGTAGGTCTCGACCATTGCCGCCATGGTTATAGCCTTACCGTTCTGGTCGGGCTTCTTGGCTATTATGCTGACGCCTGCCGCCGCAGTCTTGCCCTGAGCTATTGCGGAGAAATAACCGACTATCGCAATGGGCATGCAGGCCGCAAACATCATAAGACCTTTTTCTATCGAGAGAGGCTCGAAGCCGCTGCCGATAACGCCCATTCTGTTGAGCGCAAGGAACGCTGTAAGGAAGCCGTAGAGTCCCTGAGTACCGGGGAGGATCTGAAGGATAAGCACTTTACCGAACTTCGTGGGGTCTTCTGTGATAACGCCCGCTCCGGCCTGACCGACAAGGCCGACACCCTTTGCGGAGCCCATACCGGAGAGGATAGCCGCAAGAGCGGCGCCGAGGACGGCTATTGATGTTCCGAGACTTGAAAAAATAGACATTATTGTATTTCCTCCTTGAATCTGAAATGTTTTGTATCTGCTTTTAAGGGGGTGAAGGAGCGCCCTCCGCCCTCATAAAATTTTGAGAAGAATTCAACATACTGAAGCCTGTTCGTGTGGACATATGTGCCGATAAGATTTATCGCGATATTCGCCGTATGTCCGAGCAGGAATACTATAATAAACAATATAAGCTTTGCGACTTTGTTGCCGGGCATTGTGCCGAGCAGGTTAATAACCGTCGCTATAACGCCGGTCGAAAGTCCGAGCGCCAGAAGGCGCGAATAGGATAGGATATCTCCGAGATATCCGGACGCCGTGTTATACAGCCCGTAGAGTCCGCCGCCGAGCTTACCGATAATGTTCTTGGCGCTTCGCCCGCTCGTCAGAACGGTCAGCACCGCGCCGACAAGGGCGACATATTTGCCTATTGTCGTCAGCGTCTGCGGCACATCGATTATGATTCCTGCGCCCAGCGGTGCGATACCTGCGACGAGCAGATAGACGGGAACGACATCGCAGAATGCGTCAAGCTTCTTGCCGTCCTTCCAGAGCATATAGAACCTGACCGCAAGACCCGCGAACAGGTGGATTATGCCGAACAGGAACGAATAGAGCAGCAGCTTCATCGGGTCGTTGACCGGCTCAAACCAGACCGCCGTCGACGCTATCTCCTTGCCGAAGAACTCGCGCGCTATGACCTGCGGCGCGTCGCCGAACCAGCTGCCGAACATCGTGCCCCAAAACACGGTCGAGATTCCGCAATAGAGAAACATATTGACCGTCTTTTTCATCCTGGGCTCGAGCTTGAGCTTTGCTTTGGCTATGAGCATGGCGATGACCATTATCACGCCGTAGCCCGCGTCCGAGAGCATGATGCCGAAGAAGACATAGTAGAAGAACGCCATAACGGGGTTCGGGTCGACATCGTTGCGGTTTGGCATCGAATACATTTCGGTTATCGGCTCGACGGGCGCGACAAAGGCGTTGTTTTCGAGCAGCACCGGCACATCGGCATCTGCGTCCGGGTCGGTAATTTCGATAGCGACCGTGTATTTCTTTTCGAGCGCGTCAATAACTTTTGCAGCCCGCTTCTCGGGGATATATCCCGTGAGGACGAAGATGCGGTTCGTCATGGCTATACGCTCAAGAGCCGCGTATTTTTCTTTCTTTATCGTGAAATAATCAATGACGAAGCTGATATCATCGTAGCAGCCCGCAAGCTTCACTATTTCGGCTCGCGCCGTTTCGGAATCTTTTTCGTTCTGCTCGATCTGCTTTTGAAGCCGCTCATATCTCACGCGCGGCGGATGCTTCGTCGGGTCGGACGGATAAGCGAAATTGAGCGTTCTCAGCACTTCGAATATCTCTTTTTCGCATTCCCTGTGGCATATAACAACGGCGCAAGTGCGCTCGCTGTTAGCCGAGATTATCTGCGCGTCGACTTCGCCTATCTCCGGCGCTGCCGCCGCTATCGCTTCGAGAAGCGACTGCGCGTCATACTGCACCGGGAACGAGCCGATAAACACCGCAGACGAATCCGTGCCCTTGCATTTCATCGGGATATCGAGACTCAGCCACGGCTCGAGCGCGTCCATCGCGGTGCGGCACCGGACATTGTCCGCCGCATATTCGCGCATATCCGCTTCGAGCGAGTTTATCCTGTAGCACTCGCGGAGTATTTCATCCGCCTCATCGGCTTTTTTAAGATACTCCGAAACCTCGAGTTCCTTTCTGCCGCCGAACGACGACATGAGGCTCTGCATCAGTCCCTTTTTCTGCGGAGCATATTTGTCGAGCGTTTTCTGCGCACTCTCCGCCGCCGCGAGGTACCGTTCAAAGGTCGAAACGGTGACGCCCGTTGACAGCTTGCAGAGCGATTCGCTCTCTTCGCAGTCGGTCAGCTCGACAGTACCCATACGCTGAAGGCAGTCGATTATCTCCTTGCTCTGTTCAAGCGGAGCGAGCAGCTCGATGCACTTCATTTTAAGCTTTGCCAACCTGACACCTCCTGACTTTTCTGTAATTTCTGAGCCGTTTCATCAGATCACCGTCTCCATAACCGCTCTGATTGCATCGGCTCTGTGCGTTTCTGCCGCCGCAAGCACTTCGCGCTTGCGCTCCCCTGCCGCCTTTTCGGCTTTCTCCTCGTTTGCACGCGCCTGTTCGCGCGCACCCGCGATGATTTCTTCCGCTTTCTTTGCGGCCTCAGCCTTCTTTCTTGCAACTGCGCCCTCGCCCGCTTCGACCGCCGCGTCGACGGTTTTCTGCGCCTGTTCGTGCGCCGCTTTCTGCGCCTCTTTGTCCGAATTTTCTGCATCGAGCACCTTTGAAAGCATTTCGGACGCCATAGAAACACGCTCCTTTCATCGGCGAACATATATAAAAATATTTTTACGCCGCATTTTCTGTTATTTTACCACAAAATTATGACCGAAAAATGAACAGAAAGCACAAATATTTTATCTATAATGCTTATATCTATATGTCCGCATCTTATCAGATATTTTATCACACTGCAAAGCGCGATTAAATACCCAACATTCGCCCGCTGTCGCAAAGTTGCACATTCGGGCGCATTTGTCCAAAAGGTTGTAAACTCGGGGCGCATTTGGTATAATGAGGCATACCCAAAAACGGAGGAAAAAGATATGACGGAAAAACTCTCGGCATTCGATCTTGAAACATTTATGTCTAAGCTCGTCGACGCGCTGCCAAAGCTCGCCGGGGCTGTGATAATAATCGCGCTCGGCTTCTGGGTCAGCTCGCTTATCGGCAAACTGCTGATAAAAGGTCTGACGCGAAAGGGCGTTGACGCATCCATCCACTCGTTTCTGCGCAGCATCGTAGTCTGGCTGCTGAGATTTGCGGTCATACTCTCCGCGCTCTCGACTCTCGGCTTCAATCTGAACTCGTTCATCGCCGCCCTCGGCGCGGCGGGACTGACCGCCGGCATGGGTCTGCAAAACAGCATCGCCCAGTTTGCCAGCGGCATACAGATACTCGTCAACAAGCCTTTTAAAAGCGGCGACTTCGTCGAACTTGAGAACATAAGCGGACGGGTTCACGAGATAAAGCTGATGTACACGGTGTTTACGACCGTTGACAACAAGCGCGTTATAGTCCCGAATTCGCACATCACGAGCAACAATATTATTAACTACAACGCCGAAGGGCGCCGCAGACTCGACATGACCTTCTCCGTCTCCTACTCCGACGACATAGCCCTCGCAAAGCAGGTGCTCCGCGCGCAGGCGCTCAAGAACGAACTAATCTATAAAAATCCCGAGCCGGAAGTCGTCGTCAAGCAGCAGTCGGCGAGCAGCATCGACCTTCTGCTCATGGCGTGGTGCTCATCTTCCGATTATCTGACCGTCTACTACAAACTGCAGGAGGATGTCAAAACAGCCTTCGACGAAAACGGAATCAACATCCCATTCAACCAGCTCGATGTCCATGTATCTAACTCATAAGTTTTAAATTTGTCATAATTAACAAAAAACGCCCAATTGTCTGCGGCAGATTTTTTTGAAAAAGTTCTTTTTGACTATCAATCGGGCGTTTTTTATTATATAATGTTAGATGAAAGTAAAAAAGACAATTTAATCTGCGGAGGGAATTATTATGTCAGAAGCTTTAACTGCACCGGATTTTTCAACTATTCCTGTAGGACCGCTTGCGCTCATCGCACTGCCCGGCTGTGAGGAGCTTGCCGCAAAGATCGACGCCTATCTCAAAACATGGCGCGAGATCCGCGAGAGCGAGCACAAAACAACCATCGCATTCTCAGGCTATCAGCGTGACTCCTACCTCATCAAGGCGGCATTCCCGCGTTTCGGTTCGGGCGAATCGAAGTGCCACATCCAGCAGTCCGTTCGCGGCTACGATATCTTCATCGTCTGCGATATGTTCAACTACGGTCTGACCTATAAGATGTACGGCAAGGACAATATGATGAGCCCCGACGATCACTACGCGAACCTCAAGCGCGCCATCAGCGCGATCGGCGGCAAGGCAAGACGCATCACCGTCATCATGCCCATGCTCTACGAAGGAAGACAGCACAAGCGTTCAAGCAGAGAATCCCTTGACTGCGCCATGGCTCTTCAGGAGCTGAGCACTCTCGGAGTGGACAACCTCATCACCTTTGACGCGCACGACGCGCGAGTTCAGAACGCTATCCCGAACCACGGCTTTGAAAACATTCAGCCTGCTTACCAGATGATAAAGGCGCTCGTCAAGAATGTTCCCGATCTCAAGATCGACAACGATCATCTGATGATAATTTCCCCCGATGAGGGCGGCATGGGTCGCTGCATCTATTATTCGACCGTCCTCGGCGTTGACCTCGGTATGTTCTACAAGAGACGCGACTATTCGGTCGTTGTTGACGGCAGAAACCCGATAATCGCCCACGAGTTCCTCGGCGACAATGTTGAGGGCAAGGATGTTGTCATTGTTGACGACATGATCTCCTCCGGCGAGTCGATGATCGAAGTTGCAACGAAGCTCAAAGAGCTCAAAGCGAGAAGGATCTTCGTCTGCACCTGCTTCGGCCTGTTCTGCAACGGACTTGAGGCTTTCGACAAGGCATACGAAAGCGGCCTTATCAACAAGGTGTTCACCACCAACCTCATCTACAGAACCCCCGAGCTCAAACAGCGCGAGTGGTATGTCGAAGTTGATCTGTCGAAGTACATCTCCTATGTTATCGACACTCTTAACCACGACACTTCGGTCAGCAAGCTTCTCGACCCGAAGGACAGAATAAACAACCTCCTCGTCAAGAAGGGCTTCCGCACCGCAGAAGAAGTAAAGTAAAAAAGTATAGTATAAAAGACCGCCTGAAATTCAGGCGGTCTTTTATATCTACATCAAAATTGCAATCCGCAAGCCTTCATAAACTAAGCCGGAGCTGAAAGCCCCGGCTTTTGTTCATTTTATTTTCCGGCTTTGAGATCCTTCATCATCTCGGCATAAGCCTTGACGAGGGTCGAAGCAACCGTTCTGCCGAAGGAGATGGTCTCCTGATAGTGGTCGCCGAGCAGGTCGGAACCGTCGAAGAAGATCATGCAGTAGTCATTGTCAGGCACGACATATCCGCAGGCATCGTTAGCCTCGCCGAACACGTAGAGCTCAACATTCTTGCCCGCATAGTCGCTGACGATGCTGTTGAGCGACGGATAGCCGAAGTCCTTGCCGCTGTAAGCGTTCTCGGCAAGGCAGGCGCCTTTTCCGTCGATAAGCTCGGGCGATACTTCGCCGGGCAGAAGAGCAATTTTAATGTTCTTGCCTATCTCAAGATAGCCTATCTCCGTTGTGGTATAGAGAGTCTCGTTCTTATCGTAATATATCTTGTTGCCGACGAGTCTCGCCTTGCCGACAGCCTCGATAACAGGATTGCTTATCTCGACCAAGACTTCCTTGTGCCTGATGTTGAGTATGGGCTCAACTCTCGTCTCCTCGACGGGCTCCCAATTCTCATACCAGACGCTTATTTCGCTAAGCTTCTTCTGCTTCTCCTCGTCGGTAAGCTCGGTGTTGTTCTTTATCGCTTCGGCGGCATCGGCATAGAACTTATCGTTCGTGAGCCAGTCGCCCGCGCGCATGATTTCATCCTTGGTCATGGTCAGAGCAACTACCATTCTGCCGAGCTCGTTGCCGTAGCGGGTAGCCTCTTCGCTTCTGCGCACGGTGTCAACGCCGTCGTTGGTGACTCCGCGGGCGGAATAGATGCCGCACAGAGCACCGTTGATGAACATGAAGTTCGTGTTGTTGTTCTCCGCGCTGCTGATTATCTGCTCCATGTAGTAGGTGTAGTCTGCGGAGAGCTCCTTGCCGCTGCTCTTGCTGGTCTTGAGACCGGTGATATAGGGATGAGCGGACATGTTGACTATATAGGTCTCGGTGCTGCCGTCGTCGGGGACGAAGCGGAGTCTTGTGAGATTGTCGACAGCGTCGAACACGCCGCGCTTGTCGTTGATGTAGTCCTCGCCGAGGTGGTCGAGGGTAGCCTCATACATCTCGCCGGACTTCATGTTCTTGCACGCCTCAACGATAGTGTCGGTGGTCTTTTCAAAGAGGAAATTCATATACTTCGGGTCGGTGCCGGAGGAATACTCGCCCTTGCCGCTATAGGTGACGCCGATGTTTTTCGCAAGCTTGACGAAGAAGGGATTCCAGAGACCCTGCGTGTCGATGCAGCTGTGGCAATGGGTCGCAAAGACATTGACAGAGATTATGTTTTCGTCTTTGAGCTCTTTTGCAACGCGGTCGCGGATCTGCTTGATGTCCTCGCTCGCGATGCCGATGCACTCGATGGTCGAGAAAACGACCTTGCCGCGTCCGTCGTCAACAACAACGGTGCGAACCTTCATGTCATCGAGCACGGTCTCGACAGTGTTCGACGGGAAGTTCTGAAGCAGGTAGCCCGCAAGATAATAATGTCCGTTGAGAACATCGTCGGGGACGAGGCTCGCCTGGCTGTAGCCGAGCTGCCACTTCGCGTCCTTAGAAGCCTCGCTGACAAATTCCTTGCTGCCCTTGTAGAAGTTCTCGCTCTCGGGCTTATAGTCCTCAAGCTTGGTAAGTCCCCTCGGCAGCGGAACCATGTCCGCAATGAAGCTGATTATCTTTGTGAAGATGCAGTCGAGATAGGTCATGAGAATACTTGTCTTCTCTTTATCCGTCTCCATCTTCGCAAGAGCCATGATGAGTCCCCACGGGGTGCTCACATCGTACTCCTTGCCGCCTATCAAAACCTTGAGCGGTTCGATTTTTGCCAAATTCTTGACCGCGCCGGCAGCGTCCTTGGCAACGGTAGAATTGAAGTCCTTTACCGAATCCGGGACATACTTGTCGTAGTACTCATAGGCTTTCTTGGCGACTTCAATGCCGATTTTCACAAGTCCCGCGATAATCTGCGGAATTTCCGAGATCGAGACGTCAGTCGGTGCGGCATTCGCGCTCGCTGCGCTTGCAGTGGCGGCGAAAGAGCACGACATAATCATCGTCAGTGCCAGAACGACTGCGAGAATCGATTTGAGTGCTTTTTTCATCGTTTGTTGCTCCTTTATTTTTATTTTTTCAGACTGTATATCACAGGCGCGGATTCCACGCCTACGTTGCGAAGAACATATTCATAGCTCCATTGGCAGCCGCTTGTGCGCCACGCATCGGGACCTATACAGTGGCACTTTTTATCATAAAGATGAACTGTGCCGAACGCATTTCTGCGGTTCGTGTAGAGCTTCACCGCTATCTCATGCCTGCCCGCGCCGATATTTTTGAGCTCCAGCTCATACGGCGGGAAGATTATCTCCCCCGCGTGAACGCCGTCAACGAATATCTCCGTCAGCGCTCCGTCGTAGTGCGGGACGGTGAGGCGGATATCCCCGCCGGGGCAGTCGACGCCGAAACGGTAGGTCACACAGCCGCCGTAGAACGGCAAGCCCTGATTGACTATGCTGCCGAATGCGAGCTTATCCGGGCGCTTTATAAGCTTTTTGAGCCTGCCGCGCACCTCAACTCCGAAGTCGCCGAGCAGATAGCACCATTCGACATTCGTGCGCTTGCCGAACGGGAGAACGATTTCGAGAATATTTTCCCCCTGCGCTATTCTCGGCAGGGCGACCGTTTTTACGGCTCTGTCAACATAGAAGCCGATAACGGTGTTGTCAACCGCCTGACCGTTTAGCGTTATCTCCGCTTTCTCCGCGTCCTCAAGGGCGAGCGATACGCCGTCAAACGCGAGAGCGCTGTCTATCTTAAAGCGGAGCCTCACCTTATGCTCGGGCACAGGCTCATGTATGACCCACGGCTGCATCACCGCGCCGCTTCGAAGCGGGAAGCCGAGCTTTTCGCGGCAGATGTTATCGGCTCTGAGAAGCTCCTCCTCATGCTCGCTCAGCTCGTCGCCGTCAAGCGCGAATCGAGCCATGTCGAGCAACATTACATTCGGCTCGTCAAGCTCGTATTCAGTCTCATAGGGGACAAGGATTTCTTTATCCTCAAGCTTCTTCGGCTCGGCATACTGCCTCTCGGAGCGGCCGTTATAGAGCCTTAACAGCAGGCTGTCAAAGTCAAAGAGCCTCGCGCTTATCACGGTGTCGCCGTTGAGATAATCAAACTGCGCGGGCTTCAGCTCGCCGCTCAAGGTATCGTATATCACGGGCGAATATTCGCCTTTTACGGTTATTTTTATATCGTCGTAAAACGCCAGATCGCAATCATATGAATCCTCCGCGTGTGCGACAAACAGCCACAGGCTGTCCGTGTCCTCGCGCAGCTGATAAATAAGCCCGTCGGAGAGATAGCCGTCCTCGTCACGGATGCAGACGGAGCGTTCGGAATCGAGCGCCGTCAGAAGCGACGCGCGCTGATAGGGTATGTGCTCGCTGTTTTTGAAGAGCCTCTCTCCCCTGTCGGACGGCTGCGCGTTTTCGAGCGTCGGAGCTTCGCCGAGGAATATTACCCTGCCGCCGTCCTCGCGGAACTTTTCGAGCCTGTCGAGCGTTGACGAGCGGAGCGTCTCGCACCCTGGTACGACTATCACGTCGTACTTCATCTCGCCGACTCTCAGCGGCGCGTCCGCATGCGGGCAAAGCCCGGGCAGCAGCGACTCGCTGATAAAATCGAAATCTATGCTGCCGAACAGCAGCCATTTTGTCAAATCCTGGAAATTCTTGTCAAGCTCCTCGCGGATGAGTCCCGATTTGTCGTTGGGTCCCCAGTGGAGCCAGAAGCTCTCTACCGGGTGGATAACGCCGACCTTTACAATCGGCACACCGCGGGTCATCGCCGTGTTGACTCGCGCGAAGTGATCCTCAACGCAGGAATATTTTTTGTACCACGGGGACTGATAGTTTATCGAGGCGGGATAGTCTCGCTTCGCCTCGCCTGCCATGGAGACCCACGACAGGTGCGGCACGCGCACCGTGACGCCGAGAGCCGCCTGCCAGTCGCCATTGAGTTTGTGTCCTCTGAAGTCAAAATCCCAGTCTGTAACGCCGTAAAGCTCGGAGAGCACACCTTCATAGCCGAACTGATGCGCGGCGGACTGAGCCTGCTTCGCGGTCGTGTATTCTTTCCACGAGCAGAGCATATCAATGCCGGGCAGCCCGAACGAGCGGTATGAGCGCATCGCTTCACCAAGCGCACCCGTCTGGCTTTCGAGCGTCGGCTCGTCCATCATGTGACCCGTCAGCGCGATGCCGTTTTCGCGGCACCAGCCGCCGACTGTATCGGCGAACGCCGAAGAGAACCTCTCCGCAATATGATCGTGATAGCGGTAACGGGCGGCGGAAACTTTTCCGTCCGGCAGATCCCAGAATATTTCCGGCAGGAACTCCATTATATCCTGAGAATATGTATCTGAATATGTCTTTGCAAAATCGTCCGTCCACGGCATGATGAGGTCGTCCGTGTCGGTCGAGTTGTCCATGAGCGTCTTGCGCGTGAACTGCGGCTCGTCGGTGAAAATCGCGGGGACAGTTTCATCGAACTCGTCGCCGACTACCTCTTTGTACCGCTCGTGAGTGACCTCAACGAAGCGTTCGACCGCCTTTTTGTCGAGCGTGTTGAGATAAGCCTGACCGTTATACCACGGGTTCGCGCCGCTTATTTCAAGATAGGCATACCACTTCGTCCCCTTGGCAGGGTCGTTCTCGTCGATGCGCCTGTAGCTCTTCAAATATCCGTCGGAATCGAGCACTATATCGTAGCAGGCAAGCAGCTCGCCGTCCTCGGAGCGCACTCCGCGCGATGTGGAGTCGTCCGTGAAGCCCGCAGAGCCGTCATATGGTCTTACGGTAAAGAGCAGGTGGCGCGCGCGGAAACGCTTATCTTTCGTGACTATTCCGCCGGCGGCGCCGGAGGGCCATCTGTCCTCGTCATAGAGCCACGCGAGCATTTTTTCGCTCTTCGCCTTGTCGGTGCAGGAGCGGATGAGATGCATGAACTCGTCGCTCAGATATTCCGTATCCATGCCGGTTCTGACATGCATATGAAATCCGCCGAAGCCCATCTCATGAAAAATTTCTATCTGCCGCAGAAGCTCGTCCTCTTCGAGCCTGCAGTTCCACGCCCAGAACGGCGCGGCGCGGTACTCGCTCGTCGGGGAGCGAAACAGCTCGTCAGACAGGGTGCTGAGATAATTCTTTTTATAAAGCATATATTCCTCCGCTAAAAATATCGAACCCCTTTTTGATTATATAATTATACCATAAAAGTCCCTGTCCGTTGTCACAAAAATTGACCTCGAAAGCTGTACAATTTGACGAACGACGGGCGCTTTATAACGGTTGATTTTCCGTTTCGCGTGCTCTATTATAATGATGCACGATGCATATTTGTTTAGTTCAAAGCTTCGCAATATGGACATTTTCCTGCGGCGAAGAGCAAAAAAACGGGCGGCACAGAGCTAATCTGTACCGCCCGATTCTGTTTTATATCGGCTTATTCAGCCTTTTTGCTCTTCTCTCTGTTGCCGAGCACAACATTCGTCAGGATGCCGAGGATGAGTGCGCAGGCGATGGAGGTTATCGTGACCTTGCCGAAGGAGACGGTCAGGCCGCCGATACCGGCGATAAGAATAACGGAGACAACGAAGAGGTTTCTGTTATCTTCGAGGTCAACTTTCTGGATCATCTTCAGACCGCTGACTGCGATGAAGCCGTAGAGCGAGATGCACACGCCGCCCATGACGCAGGAGGGAATCGAAGCGAGGAAAGTTGCGAAGGGTGAAAGGAACGCGATGATTATCGCGAGGACTGCCGTGCAGACGATAGTCGCAACGGAAGCGTTGCCGGAGATAGCCACGCAGGCTATGGACTCGCCGTAAGTGGTGTTCGGTGCGCCGCCGAAGACAGCGCCGACCATCGAGCCGATACCGTCGCCGAGCAGAGTTCTGTGGAGACCGGGCTCAACAAGGAGGTCAGTTTCAACTATGGAAGAGATGTTCTTGTGGTCAGCGATGTGCTCTGCGAAGACAACGAATGCAACCGGGACATAAGCCACTGCAACAGCCGCTATGTAAGAACCGCTGAGCTCGCCGAAGGCGCCGAAAGCCTTGAGGAAGGTGAAGTCGGGTATCGAAACAAAGGTTTTGACTCCCACTCCGTCAGCAACGAGTGCAGTGAAGCCGCTGAAGTCGATAACTCTAAGAGCGTCGTTTCCGGTCTTGATGCCGATGACGGTGAAGATAGCCGCAACAGCGTAGCCGGAGAGGATGCCGATGATGAACGGGATGAGCTTGACCATCTTCTTGCCGAAGACGGAGCAGAACATTGTCACGAAGAGAGTGACGAGACCGCAGATGATAGCGACATAGACGCTTGCGGTCGGCTCGCCGTTGACTGCATAGGAGCCTTTCTGGAGATCGCCGATAGCGTTGCCTGCGAGCGAAAGTCCGATTATAGCGACGGTGGGTCCGATAACGGCGGCGGGCATGAGCTTATTGATCCAGCCGACACCGGAAATCTTGACTGCTATTGCTATAACAACATAGACGAGACCCGCGAACACAGCGCCGAGAATCAGTCCGAGATAGCCGAGCGCAACGGTGGTCGCGCCTGCGAAAGCGGCTGCCATCGAGCCGAGGAAAGCGAAAGAAGAACCGAGGAAAACAGGGCTCTTTGCCTTCGTGAAGAGAACATATACAAGGGTGCCTGCGCCGGCGCCGAAGAGCGCCGCGACAGTGCTCATCTGCACTTCGCCGCAGTTATAAACACCCGAAGTTATCATGGGAACTGCGATGGTCGCTGCCATAATCGCAAGCAGCTGCTGGAACGCAAAGACGATAAGCTTGCCGAACTTCGGCTTGTCTTTGATACCGTAAATCAATTTCATACTATTGACCTCCTCAAATTTTGCCTGTCTATACTCAACACAGTCCCGGTGAACCGCTTCTGCGTCAAAGTCTTATTTGCTGTATATCGAGACGCTTGTCTCATCGTCGAACGGCGGGATCTTCACAACGACCACTTCGCTGCGCGAGGTCGGCACGTTCTTGCCGACATAGTCGGCGACTATCGGGAGCTCCCTGTGTCCCCTGTCAACAAGCGTTGCAAACTGTATCTTCGCCGGGCGGCCGAGGGAGATTATCGCATCCATCGCGGCGCGCGCCGTTCTGCCGGTGTAGAGCACATCGTCGACCATGACGACCGTCTTGCCCTCAACGGAAAAATCAAGCTTGCCGGAGTTCACTGTCGGCTGGCTTGCGCTCTCGCTCAGGTCGTCCCTGTAGAGCGTGATGTCGAGATAGCCTTTCTGCGTCTTCACGCCGAGGCTCTCGATCTTTGAGGCGAGGATATCCGCAAGCGGCGCGCCTCTTCTCATTATGCCGACAAGGCATATCTCATCCGAATCGCCGTTTCGCTCGATTATCTCGTGCGATATCCGCGCGATCGCACGGTTGACCGCCGCGCTGTCCATGATATAGGCCTTGAACTCCATTTACTCACCCCGAAGCATAAAAAAATACGATCCTGCCGCACCGACAAAATCGCACAAAAACACGCAGATATACCCTATCCGCACTGAATATGACCATCTTGTCGGCATCTCTGTACCGCTCTTAAAGATTTTTTGCTGTGAATACTATATCATATTGTTCATCGGTTGTAAAGACCCAATTTATAGTTTTTTCAACTTTTTTCGCCGCCGAATCTTACATAAATGTAAGAACTCAGGCGCACAATGTAAGGCTTTGTTATTGAGAACGACCCACTCATTTGATATAATCATTATCGACAGGAGGAGTTTTTATGAAAACCAAAAGCAAAAATAAGAAGCTGCGCATCGCGCTCGGAATATGCATACCGCTCATAATCATTATCGCTGCGGCGTTGGCAGTTGTTATGAAATACGGACCGACATTCGGATTTTATCTCGTCCCGCCGTCGGCAGAGCGCTACGGCAAGGACGCTCTTGCAACCATAGGCAAAAACGGGATATATTCGGGAAGCGACGAGTGGAAAAGCACTTACGAAGAATGTCTCAAGATGATAGAAAACGCCGAGAGCTATGAGGACACATACCCCGCGATTAAAAAGGCTCTTTCGGTTTGCGGCGGCAAGCACTCAATGTTCATGACAAAATCGGAATCGCAGGACACAACCGAGAGCTATGACAAGGTTCTGCCCACCGTTTCGCTCGACGGCGATATTGCAATAATAAAACTCCCCGATTTCCTCGTCACAGCCGAAGATTTCCTCGGCACAGCCGAAGCGGGACAGAAATACGCAAAAGTCGCGGAGGACTTCATTCACGAGAACCGCGATAAAATAAAGGGCGTTGTGCTCGACCTGCGCGGCAATATCGGCGGTGACATGGGTCCGATGGCGACGGCTGTCTCGTCGCTGCTGCCAGACGGCGAATTGGTTTATTATCACTACCGCAGCTACGATATCCCGGTCACGCTCAAAAACGGCGTTGTCAGCAATGCGGGCACGGGCGGCAGGAGCCTCTATCCCGAAGAGAAGCTGAATGTACCCGTTGCGATACTTACCGACGACATGACTGCGAGCTCAGGCGAAGCTCTGACGCTCTGCTTTAGAGGACTCGAAAACACAAGGACTTTCGGCGCACCGACCGCAGGCTACACAAGCGTCAATATGCTCTACAACATGTATGACGGCGCGCAGATGTATCTGACCGTCGCGTTTGACAAGGCGCGCACGGGCGAGATATTCAAAGAGACTTCTATCGAACCGGATGTCGCCACCGCCTCCCCACTCGAAGCGGCTCTTGAGTGGCTGAGAGGCTGAAAATAAAATACAGCACCCCCCGCAAAAGATCGGAGGGTGCGTTTTAACAAAGCGAAAGGATCGGCACATCTGCGCCGACCCTTTTTATTTTTTGATTATTTTGCTTTCTTGTCTTCCTTTTTCTTGTGGAAAAGAATCTTATCCACGGGGAAATAGAGGAAGAACTGGAGAGCTGAGCAGACAGCGGTAGCTATAGTGAGCGAAAGGCCGCTGTTCAGATGGAACTTCGAGGTGCAGAACTCGAAAACTACGGGGTTGAACCACGCAGAGAAGCAGACGAGAGCAAGGGTGAAGATTATGTATATGGGCAGAGTAATAGCGGTGTTGGAGCCCGAGTTGAAAGTCTTTTCCTTGTTGATGAAGAATGCAACTATCTGCGCCAGAAGGTTCGAAACGTTGAATGCAATGAAGAGCGCAAGTCCGCAGCGCTGACCCTCGATGACCGGATAGTCAAAGACGAACCAGTGGAATGCCTGCGTGCTCAGAGCCTTGATCGCGGGGATGTTGTAAAGAATCGCGAGAGATGCAACCTGAACGATGCAGGCGCCGAGGCTGACGACGATGAACTTGACAAACTGCCAGAGTGTGTTGATGCCGGAGCCTTTACCCGCTGCGGCCTTGTCGATATTGTTTAACTTTCCCATTTACTTCACTCCTGTGATAAAATTTTCAATTAATTTTATCATACCCGCCGAGATAAATCAATAAAAACGCCCGTACTTTTTGGATATTGATTATTAAAAACAGATAAATCGGCATAAAAAAGATCCCGCAGGAAAACCTACGGGATCAAGAAGCGTCAATTACTCGATAATCTTGATAACAACGCCCGAGCCGACGGTACGGCCGCCTTCACGGATAGCGAAGCGGAGACCCTCTTCGATAGCGATGGGAGCGATAAGCTCAACAGTCATATCGATGTTATCGCCGGGCATGCACATCTCTACGCCCTCGGGAAGGGAGATGATACCGGTAACGTCAGTAGTTCTGAAATAGAACTGAGGACGATAGTTGTTGAAGAACGGGGTGTGACGGCCGCCCTCGTCCTTAGTAAGGACGTAAACCTGACCGACAAACTTGGTGTGGGGATGAATGGTGCCGGGCTTAGCAAGAACCTGGCCGCGCTCGATATCGGTTCTCTGAACACCGCGAAGAAGAGCGCCGATGTTGTCGCCGGCCTCAGCGTAATCGAGGGTCTTGCGGAACATCTCGATTCCGGTGCAGACGGTCTTGCCCTTCTCTTCCTTAAGACCAACGATCTCAAGCTCGTCGCCGGTTCTCAGCTGTCCACGCTCAACTCTACCGGTGGCAACAGTACCACGGCCGGTGATGGTGAAGACATCCTCAACAGGCATAAGGAAAGGCAGGTCAGCCTTACGGTCGGGAGTGGGGATATAAGTGTCAACAGCGTTCATGAGCTCCCAGATGCAAGCAAGCTCGGGGGCGTCAGGATCATTGCCGTTGTACTCAAGAGCCTTAAGAGCAGAACCCTTGATGATCGGGGTGTCATCGCCGGGGAAGCCATACTCGTTAAGAGTATCGCGGATCTCCATCTCGACAAGCTCAAGGAGCTCAGGATCGTCGACCTGGTCAACCTTGTTCATGAAGACGATGATATAGGGCACGCCAACCTGGCGGGCAAGAAGAAGGTGCTCCTTGGTCTGAGCCATGGGGCCGTCGGTAGCAGCTATAACAAGGATAGCGCCGTCCATCTGAGCAGCACCGGTGATCATGTTCTTAACATAGTCAGCATGTCCGGGGCAGTCAACGTGAGCATAGTGACGCTTGTCGGTCTCATACTCAACATGAGCGGTGTTAATTGTGATACCACGCTCTCTCTCTTCAGGGGCTTTATCGATGTTTGCATAATCCTCGAACTGAGCCTGACCCTTAAGAGAAAGGTACTTTGTGATAGCAGCGGTGAGGGTGGTCTTACCATGGTCAACGTGACCGATGGTACCAATGTTTACATGGGGTTTATTGCGTTCAAATTTTGCCTTTGCCATTGTATATTTTCCTCCTTATACTTAAAGCAATTTATATTTTATAGTTTAACAAATATTAAGACGGATTTCAAGCATTATTTATAAGCTTATCAATCTTTCTTTGCACGGGCAGAGATAATCTTCTCGGAAATGCTCTTCGGAACTTCCTTGTAGCCGTCCGGTTCCATTACATACTGACCGCGACCCTGTGTCTTAGAGCGAAGGTCGGTAGCGTAACCGAACATATCGCCGAGCGGTACGCGAGCGTTGATCTGCTTAACGCCTGAGCGATCCTCAAAGCCCTGAATCTCACCGCGGCGAGAGTTAAGGTCGCCTATAACATCGCCCATATACTCCTCAGGAACGATAACCGTAACCTTCATAATAGGTTCGAGAAGTACGGGGTCAGCTAAACGGCAAGCCTCTTTGAATGCCATTGAACCGGCAATCTTAAACGCCATTTCGGAGGAGTCAACCTCGTGATAAGAACCGTCGTACAAAGTTACCTTAACGTCAACTACGGGATAGCCTGCAAGCACGCCGGCCTGTAATGCGCCGCGGATACCTGTATCAACAGCGGGAATAAATTCCTTCGGAATGGTACCGCCGGTAACAGCGTTTACGAATTCATATCCGGCACCGGATTCGTTCGGTTCAACGATAATCTTAACGTGACCGTACTGACCTGAACCGCCGGACTGACGCTTATACTTAGTCTCGTGGTCAACCTTCTTGCGGATGCTTTCCTTATAAGCAACCTGCGGAGCGCCGACATTAGCTTCCACCTTAAATTCACGGAGAAGTCGGTCAACGATTATCTCAAGGTGTAATTCACCCATACCTGCGATAATGGTCTGTCCGGTTTCCTCGTCGGTATAGCACTTAAAGGTCGGGTCTTCTTCAGCAAGCTTTGCAAGAGCAAGGCCCATCTTTTCCTGACCTGCCTTGGTCTTAGGCTCGATAGCTACACGGATAACCGGCTCCGGGAAGTTCATCGATTCAAGTATGATCGGGTGTTTCTCGTCGCAGAGGGTATCACCTGTTGTGGTGTTCTTAAGACCTACGGCCGCAGCAATGTCACCGGCGTAGCAGGTCTCGATATCCTCACGGTGGTTAGCGTGCATCTGGAGAATTCGTCCCATACGCTCTTTGTTCTGCTTAACCGAGTTATAAACGCCGGAGCCTGCGTCAACAGTACCGGAATAAACACGGAAGAAGCAAATCTTACCAACGAACGGGTCGGTGGCAATCTTAAACGCGAGAGCGGAGAACGGCTCTGTATCGGAAGAATGTCTGTCTTCCTCTTCACCGGTCTCGGGGTTGGTTCCCTTTATAGCTTCAATGTCGGTCGGAGCCGGCATATAATCTACGATAGCGTCAAGGAGCGGCTGAACGCCCTTGTTCCTGTAGGAAGTACCGCAGGTAATCGGAACCATATTATTTGCTATTGTGGACTGACGGATTATCTTCTTTATCTGTTCAACAGACGGCTCTTCGCCCTCGAAGTATTTTTCCATCAATTCCTCGTCCTGCTCAACAACATGCTCGATAAGCTCGGTATGATACTTGTTGGCAAGCTCAACCATATCCTCGGGGATGGGCTCGTGTCTTACATCCTTACCGAGGTCGTCATAATAGATCTCAGCGTCCATATTAACAAGGTCTACGATTCCTCTGAAGGTATCCTCAGAACCGATAGGCAACTGAATCGGAACACCGTTGCAGTTGAAACGCTCCTTGATCATATCAAGAACATGGTAGAAATCAGCACCCATAATGTCCATCTTGTTAACATAGATCATTCTCGGTACATGATATTCGTCAGCCTGACGCCAAACGGTCTCAGACTGAGGCTCAACACCGCCCTTAGCGCACAAAACGGTAACAGAACCGTCAAGTACACGGAGTGAACGCTGAACTTCAACGGTGAAGTCAACGTGTCCGGGAGTGTCGATAATATTGATACGATGGTCCTTCCAGAAACAGGTGGTAGCGGCAGAGGTAATTGTTATACCTCTTTCCTGCTCCTGCTCCATCCAGTCCATAGTTGACGCGCCGTCATGAGTTTCACCCATCTTACGGTTGATACCGGTGTAGAAAAGGATACGCTCAGTGGTGGTAGTTTTACCGGCGTCAATATGTGCCATTATACCAATATTTCTTGTCATTTCAAGAGATACTTTTCTTGGCATATTAACCTCCAATCCGCATAAAACGGAAACAAAATATCAGTAGATACAAACTACCATCTGTAATGAGCAAACGCTCTGTTGGCTTCTGCCATCTTGTGAGTATCCTCACGCTTCTTGGCAGCGCCGCCCATGCCGTTAACGGCATCTAAAATTTCGCCTGCGAGACGCTCTTTCATAGTTCTCTCGCTTCTGGCGCGGCTGTAGGTTGTCAGCCAGCGCAGACCCAAGGTCTGCTTTCTTTCGGCACGAACCTCAAAAGGCACCTGATAGGTAGCGCCGCCCTTACGGACAGCCTTAACCTCAAGCTGCGGCATAACATTTTCCATAGCCTGATCAAATACCTCAAGCGGGTCCTTGCCCGTTTTTTCACTGATAATGTCGAAAGCGCCGTATACTATTCGCTGAGCAACACCCTTTTTACCGTCAAGCATAATGTTGTTGATAAGACGGGTAACTTTCTTTGAATTGTATACCGGATCCGGCAATACATCGCGTTTCGCGATAAAGCCTCTTCTTGGCACTTTACTTCCCTCCTTCATAGTAATGAATTCATTGGTACTCGAAGCTTTTCCCCGTGGCACCAGGCAGAGGCGTTATAATATACATATATAATAAACGCCGCTGCTCATAATTGCAGCAGAGATAATTTCAATTAAAATTACTTCGCACCTGCTTTAGGACGCTTTGCACCGTACTTTGAACGGGCCTGCATTCTCTTTGCTACGCCCTGAGTATCAAGGGTTCCTCTTACGATGTGATAACGCACACCGGGGAGATCCCTAACACGGCCGCCTCTGATAAGCACAACGCTGTGTTCCTGAAGATTGTGTCCGATTCCGGGAATATAGGCTGAAACCTCGATTCCGTTGGAAAGACGAACTCTGGCAATCTTACGGAGAGCTGAGTTAGGCTTCTTCGGCGTGGATGTTTTAACGGCTGTGCAAACGCCGCGCTTTTGCGGAGAATCGTTATCGGTCTGCTGACGCTTCATAGAGTTATAACCCTTTAAAAGAGCCGGAGCCTTAGCCTTCTTCTCAACAGTTTCACGACCGCTGCGAACCAACTGGTTAAATGTAGGCACTGTTACACCTCCTTGAAAAATATTCGTTGCGAAAAATAAAGACAATTTCGCATACTATTGAAGTATATCATGTAATCCTGTGCTTGTCAATGTTTTTTTGAAAAAATCCGCACGGCAGTCACTGCTGTGCGGATTGAAGAAATATAATGTTAAAACTGTTTTAAGAAAGGTCGGAAACCCACTCCGCGACCTCGGTTTTTGAAACACCGGACGAAAATCTTTTTCCGTCCCTCCAGTCTCCCGAACCCGCTTTTGTTTTTAGCATCTCTCCGCTGTTTCCGAGTCCAGAGCTTGCGGAGGTGCAGAACGGAATTACTGTTTTACCGGTGAAATCGTTTGCCCCGACAAAGCTGTCGGCAGGCCATGCGGCAATTCCCCACCAAATCGGATAACCTATATATACGGTGTCGTAATTCTCCCAGTTATCGGGCACGCTTTTTACAAGCGGAACATTTCGGAGACTTTCGTCGTTATGCTCAAGCGTTACACGGCTGTTTTCATCGTTCCAATTAAGGTCGTCGCTTGTGTACGGAACCTGCGGCACGATTTCGAAAATATCCGCATTTGCGCTTTCGGCTATTGCTTCGGCAACGGCTCTTGTACTGCCTGTCGCCGAGAAATATACCACAAGCGTTTTTCCGTCCGCCAAAACAGATTGATTACTTTTATCTGAGGTGCTTTCGGTGTCGCTTGCGGTGTTTTTATTTCCGCAGGCGGTAAAAGAAAGTATTAAGGTAACGCTTAAAAGAAAAAGCAATAATTTTTTCATAATATCATACGCCCTTGCCCATATCATATGCCTGCTTTAAGGCAGGTGAGCTTTTTATTTCGCCCGGTTCGTGAGCTCCGCTTCCTATAACAATACCCTTTTCCTCGGCGCCCTCCACGCAATCCGCATATCCACGGAAACAGGCAAGCGCGGTATCAACAGAGGAGCGGTCGGGATCCGCCATAGTGACAATGTAGTAAAATTCTTTGTTTTTGACTTCAAGCCATCTTGCCACGGTGCGGTCGATAACCGCCTTTATCTGGGCGTCAACGGAATAAAAGTACACGGGCGAAGCGAGGACAATAACATCCGCTTCAATCATTTTTCGGAGTATTTCCGCCATATCGTCGTTGTGAACGCATTTTCCGCCGTTTGCGGCGCAGTAATAACAACCGATACACGGAGCAATCTTTTTTGTTGCTACTCTGATTTTTTCAACCTCGTTTCCGGCGTCTGCGGCGCCTTTCATAAATTCGTCACACAAAAGGTCGGAATTTCCGCCCTTTCTCGGACTGCCGGATAAAATCAAAACTTTCTTACTCATATTTTTCACCAATTCTTTTTTTCTTTAGTGCAGTTGGTCTGCTTTTTGCGTTCTTCAACCATATTCACAAACCATTCCACCATAGCGGGGTCGTAATGTGAGAAGAACGAGCTTGTGTTTTTGTCAAGTTTTGCGATTTCAGCCATATCCCCGTCTGTCAGTTTAAAATCAAAAACATTCAGGTTTTCTTCCATACGCTCAATATGTGTTGATTTAGGTATTATGACAATACCTTTCTGTAAATGCCAGCGGAGAATGACCTGCGCGGCGGTTTTGCCGTACTTTTCACCGATTGCTTTAAGCTTAGGCAAATCGAACATACCGCCGCGGCCCTCGCCGAACGGCGCCCATGCCTCTAATTGCAGACCGTATTTTTCGTTCCACTTTTTTGCGGTCTCCTGTTGATTTTGTGGATGAATTTCAATCTGATTTACCATAGGCCTTATTCTCGAAAATGAAGCAATATCCACCATACGGTCGGGATAAAAGTTTGAAATTCCGATAGCGCGCAAATACCCTCTGTCGTAAAGCTCCTCAAGCGCTCTCCAAGCTCCGTAATAATCTCCGAACGGCTGGTGTAAAAGCATAAGGTCGATATAATCGGTTTTCAGTTTTTGCATAGACTCAAATACGCTCTTTTTACATTCGTCATAGCCGTAATGCTCTACCCAGACCTTTGAGGTCAAAAAAATTTCCTCTCTCGGCACACCGGATTTTTCTATTGCCGAGCCGACTTCTTCCTCGTTAAAGTAAGCCTGCGCCGTATCAATGGCTCGGTAGCCTACTTTCAGTGCGTCAAGTACGCAGCGTTCGCACTCGTCCTTTGTTATCTGATAAACGCCGTAGCCTAATTGCGGCATTTTTACGCCGTTTGATAAAGTTACATATAACATTTTAAATATCCCCTTTCAAAATTTATTTAAGCTTTGAATATTCTTCGTCCGATACAGGCTCGCACCATTCGGTTCCCGAATTTTCTCCCGGAACTTCCACCGCTAAATGCGAGAACCAGCTGTCCTTTGCGGCACCGTGCCAATGCTTAACGCCGGGGGCTATATTTACCGTGTCGCCCGGCATAAGAATTTGCGCTTCCTTGCCCCATTCCTGATAATAGCCTTTTCCCGCAACGCAGATAAGTATTTGTCCGCCGCCCTTGTTGGCTTTATGAATATGCCAGTTGTTTCGGCAGGACGGCTCAAAGGTCACATTGAAAATCCCCACCTGCTCTTTGGAAACCGGAGCCAAATAGCTTTGACCTATAAAATATTTTGCGAATGCGGTATTAGGCTCGCCAATCGGGAAAACCATTGAGTTTTCGTGCTTTTTTCTTTCGTCTTCGGCGGTGTCTTCCGTCCAAATGTCCTTTGCCATTCTGAACGCCGCCCATGCTTTCGGCCAGCCTGTGTAAAATGCGGCGTGGGTTAATATTTCGGCAATTTCGGTTTTGGTAATTCCGTTTGCCTTTGCTGTTTTTAGGTGATACTCAAACGAGCTGTCGCACAACCCCTGTGAAATCAGCGCCGTAACCGTAACAAGCGAACGGTCACGGAGCGACAGTTTGTCTTCTCTGCTCCATACCTCGCCGAAAAGAACATCGTCGTTAAGCTCGGCAAATTTCGGTGCGAATTCGTCTAAGGCATCTCTGCCCGCAGTAACCTTTTTCATAGCTTATTTCACCCATTCCTCTATGTCTTTTTTTGACTGGTTTACACTGCCGCCGTGTATCGCCAGTCCGTTTTCAACCGTAGCGCCGGGGCAAAGTTTTTTTATGTCGGCAACGCTTCTGCCCATGCCGCTTCCCTCGTGCGTGCAAAACGGCTTTATAATTTTGCCGTCAAAGTTAAAATGCTCCAAAAAAGTGAAGACAGCCATAGGCATTGTGCTCCAGTAGTTCGGGAAACCGAGGTATATTACATCATAATTGCTTACGGTGTCGGGATAACTCTTGAGTTTGGGTCTTGCGTTCCGCTGTTGATCGGCTTTTGCTTCCTCAATACAGGCATTGTAGCCTTTGGAATAAGGCTTAAGCTGTTCTATTTTAAACATATCTACGCCTGTCAGCTCTTCTATAATGTCTGCCGCAATTTCGGTGTTTCCCACTTTAAGCGTTTTAAGTGTGCCGTTAAAGTAGTTTTCATCTGCTCTTGAATAAAAAGCAATTAATTTTTTTGCCATTTTAATAACCGCCTTTCGTAATTCAAGTATATTACAAAACTTGTTGACACGGAATATCCGATATGTTATTATGGTATAAACCAAAGGTTGATAGAGGTGTGATATGTTTAATCCGTTACTTGTTACTTTTTTAGCGGTTGCAGATTGCGGAAGCTTTACAAAAGCGGCAGAAAAGCTCTTTATTTCGCCCACAGCGGTTATGAAACAGATGAACGCCCTTGAAAATCATATGAAGTTAAAATTGACAGAAAGAACGCCTGCGGGAATCCGTCTTACTAAGGCGGGCGCAGTGATTTACCGTGATACAAAATTCATTATGGACTATTCGGACAAATCGGTCGCTGCGGCGAGAGCGGCTATGTCTGATTACGATACGACATTTTGTGTGGGCACATCAATGCTCAACCCCGCAAAACCGTTTATGGACCTGTGGTATAAGGTAAATAAGGATTTTTCTGATTATAAGCTGCATTTAGTGCCGTTCGACGATAATCACGAGGGAATTTTATCAGAGATAAAAAAGCTGGGTGAAAAATTTGATTTTCTTATAGGGGTATGCGATTCGAAGGCGTGGCTTTCTCTTTGCAATTTTTTACCCTTGGGCAGATATAAAAAGATGGTGGCGGTGTCTCGCGAGCACAGACTGGCGTCCAAAAGCCGAATTGATATAGAGGATCTTTACGGCGAAACGCTGATGATGGTAAGCCGCGGCGATTCGGGTGTAAATGACTTTATTCGCAACGATCTTGAAAGAAATCATCCGCAAATACTGATTGAGGATACCGAACAATTTTATGATCTGTCTGTTTTTAACCGATGCGCCGAGACGGGGAATGTCCTGCTTACAATAGAGTGTTGGAGCGAGGTTCATCCGGGACTTGTTACCGTTCCGGTCAACTGGGAGTACAGTATTCCTTACGGATTGTTGTACAGTCTTAATGCGGACGGGGATGTTTTAAGACTTGTTCAAAGAGTAAAAGAAATATCGCTTTGAATTTACTTAGCACTCAACTTTTTTTCGGAAAAGTAAAGATGGCGCCTCGGCATCGTCTATTTTAATTTTAACAATCTCTTTGAGCACACAGCAAATTTTTGCTGTGCGCTCTTTTGTTGTTGTCTCAGACAATAAGAGCGTGCCGATAATGTCGGCACGCTCATTTTTAAAAGTTTGGCGGTTATTCGGCACCGTCATTTTGTTTACACTGTTTCCCCGTATGATCTATTGTGTAATTGTCCTTTAAAATAAGATCGCTTATAAATACAAATTCATAACCGTCGTCTTTTAAGCATTTAAGTATTGTGGGGAGCGCTTCGGGTGTGTGATCGGCATCATTATGGAAAAGAACAATTGACCCCGGGCATACCTTTGAGGTCACGCGCCTGCAAATGCTGTCTGCAGTTGCGCTGTCCTTCCAGTCAAGGCTGTCATCATTATATATAAAAGTAAAGTGCTTTTTACAAAAAGTTTAAAATTTTCATTGTTGAGAATATTGTCGTAATATGTTATAATAACGAACGGAATAAGGTGAGCCTATATAAAGGTAGGCGGTTAGCCCTTTGATTTTCAAGGGGTATTTGCCCCTTGACATTGAGTTAGGGGGTGATGCTATGGAATACTATTATTTAATAATTTTAATTCTGATTGTAGCCACCGGCTACATATTAAGCATAAAAAAATAACCGCCCAACCCTACCAAAGTTTTGCGGTTATTCGTTAAAACAGTAGGCTAACCGTTTATCAATGGGTTTGCCTTATTTCACTTATATTATATCATAATTTGAATTTTTGTCAAGCACCCGAAAGGGTGTTTTATTTTGTCTTTACATTTTATTCGGAAAGTGCTATAATAATGACAACCACACAAAAACTTAATATGTACCACTATGTTTGGAGTCAGCGATTTTGTTTCGGCAAAAATGCTTACTTCTTTTTTCCGTTGTCTTCGGACTAGTGGTAAAAAAAGTTTTTGTGTGGTGCAAAACGAGGTGGCATTTTTCGGTGTGTGCGACTTCGTGTTGCGCACACTTTTTTGTTATAGGGGGTTAGAAATTTTATTTTTCGCTGTTAACTGAAAAAATGTAAAAAACAAAGGAGAGTTCTTTATGAAAAAAATTATTTCTTGTATTTTAGCAGTTATAATGCTTGTTAGTGTTGCCGTATTTACCACCACAACGGCAAGTGCGGAAGAAGACTTATGCCGAAAATTTGATAATGAGTTAGGTTACATTTATTACAGAGAGAAAAATTTTTCTGAAATGAGTGCTTCAAGCATTGCCTACTATACCGCGGGTCAGTATGTAGATAATGAAACCGATTGCGAGTTTTATTTTTATGATTTTGAAAAAGACGAATATTGCCCCGACAATGAGGGTAATTACATTAAAGTGGATGCCGACAAGTTTGATGTCGCGGTTAAAAAATGCTTTAATTACACCGGCGATTTCAGAAAAGATTACACTGCCGAAATCGCAGAGAGTGAAATAAAAAGTGATTATTATAACGAGGCAGAAAATTACTATATCGTGATGTGGAATTCTGGTGCTGGCGGAGGTGTTGATTATACATTCGCAGGCTATATCAAGACCTCAACAGGCTATAAGGCTTATATTATTATACTTCCGGCGAAAATGGCGATTGGTGTGTGGAACAGATACTTGATGATTACGAGCCGGCAGATGACCCATCCTTAGACATCACGGAAAATTACAACTACATAGCACAGAATGATGATTTCAAGACTCTTTGTGAATTTTATTATAATAAAGAATATGACATTGAAGAAGAGGGTACTTTTGAAGATAACTACATAGACAGCAAAGAAAATTTTGACTTTGAAAAATTTTGCGAAACAACCGACTTCAAGGATGATATTATGAATGATTTAACCAAAGAGATTTTGAAAGATGACAAAGTATATCAACGAATGGATGAAATCAGGCAATCATACAAGGAGAATGAGCAAAAGTATTACAACGAGAAATACGAAGATTATACAAATGAAGAACTTAAAACAGAAATGGATGAACTCCGTAAAGCCCCATTTATGCCAACAGCGGTCACGATGAAGAGATACAAAGAAAAATATATCGTCTTAATATGGATGCTATGGAACGAACCCTTGAAAAAGCAAAAAACCAAATCAGCAAACCGGACCCCTCTTTTGATGATGATTGGGAAAGATAAACAAACCACGAAAGGAGTTAAAAAATTATGGAAAGAATAACATTTTTACTAACAAAACAAGAAAAAAAGGAATTGAAAATTAAGGCAATTAATGAAAACAAAAGCCTGACAAAATACATTAAAGACCTTTTGAACATAACCACACAAACACCACAAAAAACAGCCACGGAGAGAATAAACGAAATAAACGAAACACTACAAAAAAACGGAGCGAATATGACAACAGAACAAAGACAAGCACTAAAAAGCGAAAGAGAGCAATTAAGAAAGGAGTTATAATTTATGAATAAAAAAGAGCAAGAATTAAACGAACTTTTACAACAGGAAAAAATAGAGCGATTTATAGACCAACTAGAATATTGGGGCGACCTCACGGACCTAAAAAAAGAGAATGAGAAACTAGAAAATAAACTTGAAAAAATAAAAAATAGAGACCATCCCAAATATTGTGTAAACCTCCAATGTGGTGTAAAATAGAAAGAACA
>ERZ772882.490-NODE-490-length-52324-cov-6.107482_pt1 | contig 52324 bp, 51 predicted proteins | sample MGYA00580576_ERZ772882 | MGnify/ENA primary metagenome ERZ772882 (study PRJEB29015, sample SAMEA2737658) | human gut metagenome | biome: human gut; feature: human-associated habitat; material: faeces | place: China | collected 2012 ... | reverse complement strand
CACCCACAGAGATACTGACAGCCACCATGAGGCAGATACGCTGTCCGCCTTTCCGCAAGAGATTCAACGAATATATAGAAAGCGAGGAAAAACCAATGACATATATAAATGAAAAGCATCGGGCACGATTTGAACTTGCCGCCAAGAACATCCCCAAAGCAAATTACGCATTGCTTTCGGCACTGTATCTGCTCACCGCCGACCCAAGGCTGTGGAGCTGCTGCAAGCATCATATAAATAACGGCTGTGTGTTCTTTGAAAACATCAAGCTCAACAACTGCACCGAACGAGCCTACACCCTCTACTGTGCGGCAAAGGACTTGACGCTCGGCACAAAGCACATCACCGTGTCGGATCTGTCGGACGCCGACCTCGTTCCGCCTATGCTGTTTCGCACCATCTGCAACGCTATGGCAATCCGTAGATTCGGACTCGCCGCAATAAAGGAGTACAGCCATGATTAAACTGAAAATCAAATACAGAGATAATCAGACCGACCTCCGCTTTCCTTGCACAGAAAAGGAAATGAGTGCGGCGCTCGAAAGAATCCACGCCGAGGATGTCACGCCCCTTGAACTCTATGTAAGCGAGGTCATATTCCCCGAAGAACTCGGCTGCCTCCAAGACCGATTCGTCAATCTCGATGAAGTCAACTTCCTCGGAAAACGGATGGACAGCTTCTTCGGCGATGAGGAATATCAGTTTTACGAGGCGATGAAGTTTGAGGGCTTTGACACTCTGCCCGACCTCATCAATCTGAGTTTTAATCTCAACCGTTATCCGCTGATTCAGGACATCGGCGATATGGGCAAGATCGGCAGAGAATATCTGCTCATGGTCAAGGGCTGTCTGCCTGCCGATGATGCAGATGATCCGAAATACGCAGAATTCGGCAGAGAGCTTGTTCAATCCGGCAAGGGCGTTTTTACCGAACACGGCCTGCTATTCGTCGACGAGGACACACCGTTCGTAAGGGATTATGACGGGCAGAATTTTCCGGCATATGTGTATGAGGAAATGCTCTGCTTTTTGCGGGCTGAGTACAACGGAAAAACCGAATTCCTGTATTTGCCCTGCGAGGAAGAAGCCATCGACAAAGCATTTGCCCGACTCGGCGCACCTACACCGGATGATGTGGAGCTCTCATGGGAGGACATTTGCATTGAAAGCGACAAGTGGGTCGGACGCTTCAAAGAGATCGCCTCCGAGGAAGGCGTATACGAACTGAACCGGCTGACCGCCGCCGTTAATACGGCGGATATGGACTTGGAAAAGCTGTGGGCGGTTGCCGAATACGCTGAAGCCGAGGACGCCGAGCAGCTTGCACGGCTTGTGAAAAGTATCGACTGCTTCACCTTTGTTGAGGGTGCGAACTATTTTAAGGAGATTGGAGAGTATGTAACACAAAACAACGAGGATTTTACTGTGAATCCGGCCGTGGCAAGGTTTTTCGATTACAGAGCCTTCGGTGAGTATATCGGCGAAATATATTACGGGAAATTCGTCGACGGCGGCTTTATCTACAACGACACCGACACAAGCCTGCTGGACATCTTATGCATATATTCAATCCGCGTTTTATCAAGTAGCCTGTATTCATCCGGTGTCAGGATCGGCAGGTCAACAAATGGTTTTCCGTTATTGATTCCTAAAACACCGCATTCTGCTAAGTGCGGTATATCCTCTAAAAACATAGTTTCAAATCCTGCGTGTTCAAATGGAATTCCTCTTGAAATAATATAAAGCAATCGAACGAGAACATCATCATGCATTTCAATGGGACCGCGTTGATATTTGTTAAGATCAGGCTGCGAATCGTATAAATACAAGTGTATGGATTTTGCTCCTAAATAATTTTCATCATATGATCTTCTTTCACCGCCGTAACAGTATTTTCCGAAACGATAGTTCCGGAAATCAAAATTTTGAGGATATTGCGTTCCCATTGCGATCCACCTGCCACCGTCGGGACGCTGCGGATATTCCTCTTTAGAAGGTACGATTCGTTGCGTTGCGGTGTAAAGGGCAGAAGAAAGCAAATGTAAAATGAAATAGTATTCAAGCTTTCGTTTTTGAGTTTCGGTAAATCGTAAGAAAAAAGAGCTTTGTAATGTTTTTAGATAATTATTGATGAAATTCAGTATCTCTGCATAATGTGCTTCCACTAACGCAATTTCAGCATCTAAGCCTTTTAGCAGCTGCTCTGGCTTCGCAATCATAAAATCAGTAAAGTATTTGTTATTTACCTGTTTCATCAATTCAGAGGAAGTCAAATCCTCAATGGCATTTTCAATATAGGCAGTCGGAATGCCCATAGATCGGCTGATTTCAACTGTGGTTAGCGGTTTCTGATATGCGGCAATCAGTATGTTTTGTTTCATCATATCATTTGCTACCAGCGACCACGGCTCGTCATGAAATCCCTGCCTTCCGTGGCAGCTAATCTCCAACCTCTCGGGCTGATAACTGTATTTTTCATATAACTCCATTTCTTCAAATCCTTTCCGCATTTGCTCTCTGCCACTTGAAAGTCTTGACAGGACGGTTCCCTTCGGCACTCCGAGACTGTCTGCAATATCTTGAACCTTTTCTCCGTTGAAATAGTGACGAACAATAACCGTGCGATATTTATCGGCAAGATAGGATACTTCACGCCTTACAGAAGCAGAATCCGGGCAGTTTTCAACTTCTTCTGCACAAAAGCACTCCGATTCATCAGGTATAAAGTCTATACTGATTGTCGGCAGCCTATATTTTCTGCGGAGCATATCGTAGTATTTATGGTTCAATACAACCGAAAGCCATGCCTTAATATTCGATATTTCGGCCATGGATTGTAAAGCAGCCAACAATACTTCCTGCGTAAGATCTTCTGCGTCACTTATATTTTGGCATTTTTTCAGTGCGGCATTAAACAAATACTCTGTGTATTTTTGTACTTCGGTTAACTGCATTTGTTCACCTCATTTGAAAGCTTTCACTTATAAGTCGCAGATTTTAAATTTGATTCGATACGTTGTTTAAATTATTTTAATTCCACAATATCGTCAAGAGTGCATCCAAGCACCGCACATATTTTTTCAAGAGTTTCCTGCGTTACGGTTTCGTCACGACCGAGCTTTGCCATAGCGTTTGTGGTTATACCCGCTGCTTTGCAGAGTTGGGTCTTATTTATTTTTTTATCAATCATCAGTTTCCAAAGTTTGTTGTATGAACGCGCCAATACGATTACCTCCTGAACTTACAATAACCTATGTTATAGTATAGCATAGATTTTATAAAACAGCAATAGATAATATTGAAATATTCAAGAACAATTTGAATATTTCACGATTACATATAGACATTATAAATCAAATATGCTATAATTAAACTGTCAAAAGTGATATTGTCGCAGCAAGCACTGAATTTGCTACAGCAAATTCGCTTGTTAGGAATAGCCCTAACACCCCAAAATCCAGATAACAACAAGAAAAACTTGTGTTATACACTCCAAAAGAAAGTCAGGTGAAGAAAATGAAAGGCGTAATCTATGCAAGATATTCTTCGGATAATCAGCGTGAAGAATCTATTGAAGGACAGCTTCGCGAATGTAAGGCCTTTGCCGAAAAGAATGATATTCAAATTGTAGAAACCTACATCGACCGCGCATTGTCGGCAAGAACCGACCGCCGTCCCGATTTTCAGCGGATGATTAAAGACAGTTCAGGCAAAAAATTTGAGGTCGTTATTGTTTGGAAACTTGACCGCTTTGCACGGGATAAATACGATTCAGCGCACTACAAACGCATTTTGAAAAATAACGGTGTTAAGGTCGTTTCCGCAACCGAGGCTATTTCAGCCGGAGCAGAGGGCATTCTGCTTGAATCTATGCTTGTGGGTATGGCGGAATATTATTCGGCTGAACTTTCTGAAAAGGTCACGCGCGGACTGACCGAGAACGCACTGAAATGCAAATACAACGGCGGAACATTGCCAATCGGTTATATAATCGACAGCGAGCAGTATTTTCAAATTGATCCGCTTACGGCTCCGGCAGTACTTGATGCTTTCAAACATTATGCAGACGGTGCGTCCATGCGTGAAATTACCGACGAAATGAATCTGAAAGGCGTTCGTACCAAACGCGGAGGCAAAGTCAGCATAAACAGCGTAACCCGAATGCTGCACAATCGTAAATATATCGGCGAATACAGGTATAACGACATTGTTAATTCAAACGGTATACCGGCAATTGTTCCCGAGGATTTATTCAACCGTGTGCAGGAATGCATGGCAGCAAACAAAAAAGCCCCGGCTAAACATAAAGCCGAGGACGAATATCTGCTGACAACAAAGCTGTTTTGCGGAAAATGCCAATGCTATATGGTCGGTGAAAGCGGAACAGGTAGGAACAAGGTTCACCGTTATTACAAATGTGCAAGCGTCAAAAATCACAAGGGCTGTGACAAGAAAACAGTTAAAAAAGAATGGATTGAAAATCTTGTGATTGAGCAGATCAAGAAGTTGATTTTTGACGATGATCTGATTGAGAAACTTGCCGATACGGTAATGAAATTGCAGAGCAAGGAAAACACCGTACTGCCGCTGCTCAGAAAGCGTTTTGCCGATACGCAAAAATCCATTGATAATATGCTTGACGCTATTCAGCAAGGTATTTTAACCGTCTCTACAAAAGAACGGCTCGAAAGCCTTGAAAAGCAAAAAAGCGAACTTTCCGTTCAGATTATCAAGGAAGAAATGGCAAAGCCCACACTTTCCCGTGAACAAATTATTTTTTGGTTTCATCGGTTCAGAAAGCTTAATACCAAGAGACTTGACCACCGTCGCAGGCTGATTGACAGCTTTGTCAATGCGATTTTCCTTTATGACGACAGGATTACGTTCACATTCAATTACAAAGACGGCACTAAAACAATCAATTTCACCGAGCTTGAAAAATCGGGCTTGGGTTCGGATATTAACGCACTCGCTGCACCATATCGAGTATTCATAAGGGATTTGACTTTATGAATACTCGATTTTTGTTTTTTCATCTTAATATTTATGTACCGAGCAGACTTTGTGTCTGCTCTTTTTGTTATGCCGATTTCGGTTCTGTAAGGTATTCGATTGAAACGCCTTGTCGTATATCGGCTGTGTAATTTTCTCGGCTGTAATATTGGGGTATGGCAATATATCCGATAAAGCGATAATAAATCACTATTCGTTGGGTTCTGTTTTTGCCTGTACCCTCTGTTTCAAACACATCAATATGGTCAATAAGCTCTCTAAGTAAGGGTGCGGTCAGCTTTTGCATTTGCATAAACTGCCTTACGGTTTGGATAAACTTTTCGCACTCTGTCTTTTGCCGATGACTGTCTGACATTGCCGTTTTTAATGTGTGAATTTTTGATTTCAGTTCTAATCTTTCAACTTCGTATTTATGCGAAAGTTCCGAAAACCATTAGTCACTCACTTTACCTATGGCGTTATCTTCATAAAGCTTTTCGTAAAGTCTTATGACTGTTTCAAGTCTAAGTTCCGCTTTGTGAAGGGTTTCTTCATTTGCCTTTTGCTCGTTTGCCAATGTGGTTTCATTCTTCTTAATCAGCACCCGGGCAAAATATTGTTCATCACAAAGCAGAAAATGTGCCATTTGTCTAAGTTATGCTTTAACCACTTCTTCAAGAGAATCAGCTCTGACATAATGTCTTCAGGGACAATTTCCACGATAATCGACTTTGTTGTCGGAACAAGTAAAGTAGTGAATATCCTTGTTTATGGTATTTGTATGGTAACGCATTTTGCTGTGACAGTCGCCGCAATATATCAATCCGTTAAAAATACTTCTTTCGCCGTTTTCCTTTTTGGGAGCACGGCGTTTTGTTTTTGCTGTTATTTCTTGCACTCGGTCAAAAACTTCACGGTCGATTATAGGCTCGTTTGCATTTTTGAAAACAGCCCAATTTTCTTTATCGTTTAGGTATCTTCTATTATTCTTAAAAGATTTGGAATATGTTTTGAAATTGATAATATCTCCGCAGTATTCCTGTTGTGACAGTATTTTTTGTATTGTTGTTTTACACCACTTATACGGATTGGTTTGTGTTTTCTTCCCGCCTCTGTTTAAACCTTTAGAATGCCAATAAGCCATAGGTACGAGCACTTTGTTTTCTTGCAAAGTTCTTGCAATGGTTTCGTTGCCTTTACCGTCCATACACATTTTGAATATGCTTTTCACAACGGTTGCGGCCTCCGTGTCAACAATCCATTTCTTTTTATTGCCCGGTGATTTCATATATCCGTATGGCGGTTGAGACAAAGGCTCACCCATACCGCCTCTCAGCCTGTGAGATGAGCGAACCTTTTTCGAAATATCTCTTGCGTACATTTCGTTAGAGAGATTCTTATAAAGAAAGGTATTGTCACCCTGCAGTATCCACAAGGTTGTAATGGATAACAATATCCCTGTATTTTTGTTGACCTCTTTGCTTTCGCTCACCAACATCAATGCAGTTAATGAGTTCAAGCAGCATTTCACGGTCAAGCGTTTCTACGGCGACATATTTCCGTATACGTTTAAGATAGAGATCAATATCATTTTCACTCTTTGCCGTCTGTGACAGCTTTTCCGTAAGTTCCTGTATCAGTTCCTGCTTTTCCGACCGTTCGGAATCATATTTCATTATCAAAGTTTTACATATGCCTTCCGGAACATTCCCTAATACCTTATCCTCATACAAAGCCTGCGTCAGCCTTTCAAGCTCCGTAATCCGTTTGTTCGCCGCTTGCAGTAAGCTTTTGTCCGCTTTCTGCTGTGCGGCATTTTTCTTTGTCAATTTTTCAAGCAATTCCTGCCTGACCTTTTCTTCGTCTTCAATCACCCGTTTGGCACGGCTCTGTATATCCTCAAGCACAATTTCCGTCAACGGTTGCTGATAGATTATATGTGCCGAACAGGCGGCTTTACCGCTTCGTGCATAGTTTCCGCACATAAAATTGATATACTTCACCTTTCTTCCGTTTTTTCGGATATGGTTTTCTTCGTGATACCTCATCTTAAAACCGCAATCCATACACCGCAGCAATCCGCCGAACAGGCTTGGTTCACCGGCACCCTTTATTGTTCTCGGCTTACAGTTCCGCTTATCAATTTCAACACAGGTGTTCCAAGTATCCGTGTCTATAATAGGTTCGTGAGTGTTTTCAACCTTTATCCATTCGGATTTGGGTTTGTCAATCTGTTTGTGGTTTTTGTAGGATACAGTACCCCGTTTGTTCTGCACCATATGTCCGATATATACTTCGTTGCGAATCATCTTTTTTATGGTGACATCATTCCACAAATGATTGCGGTAACCCACGCTTTCCCTGCCCGTTTTAAGATAATAATAATCTCTCGGTGGCAGTATATGCTCCTCGTTCATAAGCCCCGCAATTTTGCGGAAACCATAACCCTGACAACGGTAACTAAACAGCTTGCGTACATTCTCCGCGGCTTCCTCATCTATTATAAATCGATGTTTATCTTCGGGACTTGCTGTGTATCCGTAAGGTACATATGCTCCGAGATAATTTCCGGATTTAGCGTTTATCTGTTTTACCGCCTTTATTTTCTTGCTAGTTTCTTTGCTTTGGAACTCGTTAAACAAGTTTTTGAACGGCATAATATCATTATCGCTGTTAAGAGTATCTACGCCATCGTTTAACGCTATAAAACGCACTCCGATTATCGGAAACAAATAATCGGTATATTGTCCCACTTGAATGTAATTCCGCCCAAAACGGCTTAAGTCCTTTACGAGTATAAGATTTATTTTACCGTCCTTTGCGTCTTCAATAAGCTTTTGTACTCCGGGGCGTTCAAAGTTTGTACCGCTTATACCGTCATCACAGTATATGTCTATTATTTCCCAATGCTGTTCCTCACAGTATTTGGTGAGGATAAGCTTTTGATTTTCTATGCTGACAGATTCGCCGGTTCTTTCATCGTCACGGGAAAGGCGGACATAAATACCGACTCTGTATTCTTTTTCTGCTTTTATGGTTAATCCCTCGCTTTCCGCAGACTGTCGGCGGTATTATCAAGTTTATTATACCGACAATACCGCCGCGAGTCCAGACTTTTATTGCGTCCTAATTATGAATTTTATACAAGGCTTATATATTCTTATCTCTGTCGGCATTTCGTATAGCAAGCCGCAGCAGGACATTATCAATATTTCTGCTACCTTCAAATACGCTTTTTACCCGATAGACCATATTTCCAATTTTATATTCCTTAACATTATTTTCTTCGCCTCTGCCATCTTTGAATAACCGTTCATAAACGGACGGATATTCCATTGGCATTTACTTACCACCTCAATAATCAAAATTATCGTTGCCCGACGGGATGTATTCCTTGCTTACCATTTCACACTGTACTTGCTTTATTTTTTCATCGTCAAGAAAGCCCTCCAAACCGTCAAAGCTTTTTGTGTCTGCGTACAGTAACGCTTTCCGTCTTGCTATCCGCTCAATTTTTTCAAAGCTTGAATATCTGTCACGGTCAAGCAGGTCGGCAACTGCGGAAATATTGGCATAGTATCCTGCGGCGGAAATTATTGTTAAACGGTTTAAAATTCCCGCAATTCGTTTTTCAAGCTTCGTTAATTGCAGCTTAACTGTTTGTCCCACGATGCCATCAATCAGTTCAAGATTATCGGTATAACTTTCGATTACCATATATTTTTTCACGGCGTTTCTCACTACTTCCGATACAGTACGGTTTTCTTTAGCAGCAATAATTTCCAATGCTTTTTTATCCGCCGTCGGAATATAGAAACAGATACGCTTGTTTTCAGATTTTACAAAACGATTTTTTTCAGCCATAAAATCCTCCGTTTTTCGGTATGACAAAAATCATACCGAGAAGTCCGTTGTCATAAACCCCAAACTACCGTTGAAAACTCTGTTTTCAAGCGGTTTTTTGCTGGAAGTTATGCCGGCTATTCCTGCCTTGCCTTCAATATCGCACGATATTGAGACTCGGCTTCCCTACGGGAAGGGCGGCGGACGGATATTTGCCTGTCGTTCCAAAATTCAGCACCTCTTTTTATGATGAGGGTAAAAAATAACCCTCCTGTTTAAAATTCTTAAACAAGAGGGTTACTTGATAATATATTTAGTTTTTACCTTTGATGAGAGAAGAATAATTTTTTATCCCATCAAACATTTAAATTTTATACCCTCTCGTCTAATGCACTCAAAATGGCATTTTGTAGGGGTATAAATTCAGATTATTTACAAATTGTTTATATTTGCAAATAACAAATCCTCTAATATAATTCACTTTTCGAGGATTTTGTAAGGGGTTAAAGTCATAAAATAATAAACTTAAGCGGTTAAATTTATAAATGATTTAAATTTATTAAAAATCCAATTATCTATTCTCACGTATGCGTTAAAATTCGGATTTTCTCCTCTAGTAAATGCAATAGCCTGATAGCCATATTCAGATGAATAAATATACATCGGACCGCCACTCATACCACCAACATTGTTAATATTTGTACTACGCAACATTCTATTGTAAGAAGATGTAACAGTTCCCCAAGCACGATACATTGTCAAAATTTGATTTCCATTGCTATCTTCAAGTGCCGGATAGCCATTAACATTGACACTTGTTCCATTATATGAAGCTTCTTGAGTTCTCAATCCAAGCCAACCAACACTGTTTCCAATATTAGTATTGAGTCGTATTATTCCCCAATCATCTGTTTCATCCTCGTTGTTTGCCCAGTTTCCACCAACCTCATAGGCAGTTGCCAAAGCTTCGCCATATGGAGATGAAGAACCAGCCATAGCAGGAGCCACTGTTACTGATGTAGGCCAACGACTACTACCATATTCTGTGCTATAAATACAATGACCACAGGTAGCAACTGTATTGGGGCCTATCATAAATCCAGTTCCTCTATAATTACCATTATTTGTTGTTATGTCGAGATATACAGTGTTTCTATACTGACCGCCAGTTGCAGGGTTTATTTCTACCCAGTTATTATTGAAAATAGTGGCAGGTTGAACATCGCTCGGAGGATTAATAGAAAGACCTTGCGGAACAAAAGATGCAGTATTTTGTTCACTTTCTATTTCTTGTTGAGAAACAATAACAGCATCGCTTGTTGCAGGTATAAATGTTTCAGTTCCGCTTGCAACATCATATAAATATGAACCTATTCTTTCTATTGTTGGCTCTTCCGCCTGAACAGGTAGTGCATATATACTTGTAATAAATGTAAAAATTATCAAAACAACTGATAATGCAGTTTTAAATTTTTTCATAGTATTTTCCTTTCTATCCTATTTCAAAATGTTCGGATTTTAGATTACCTTTCGTAAAACGATATATTCCTTTCTCTAACGGCAAATCAAATATTTTTTCCAAATCCAAAGTACGTGTAGCTTCTTCGTTTGGTTGTAATACACGGTCTAATGTCATAAAAACATAATCTTCTTTAATTTGGACGGTTATCCAATTACCAGAATTATATTTTTCAAGCGAAAAATTATATACAGGAAAAGAATAATTTGATTGACTATTGTTTGTTATGGTATATGTTATTTTAGAAACATCTGCTGGATATTTTTCTTTTTCAACCGTAAATAAAATATCAATCACACCACTATCATATTCACTATTTAAATCCTCATTAAAAGAGGTTGTATTGCTCTCATCTTCATTTGATTTAGAGTAATCACCACCTTGTGACAAAATATCATTTTTATTGCTATTGGATGCATTAGATGATATATCTTGCGGATTTTGTGAACATCCAGAAACTGCAAGAATTGATATCAAACCAAAAAGAATAAATATTTTTTTCATTAATCATACCACCGTTTCTGCTAAATAAAAAAGCATAAGTTCTGTTTGTAAAACAAAAACTTATGCGTTAACTGCTAATTCTTATATTACCTAAACTTAAATAAATCGGCGGTTTTCGCACAAGAATTTGTTGATTTACCAAAATGATTTTCATAGAAAACACACCCTTTCTTTATTTGGTTTTATTATAGCGTAATTTAGTATATTTGTCAAGAAAAGTATGGTAAATGCAGGACAACGAAAAATCGTCACCCTGCATTTGGTTTTTACTCAATTAGAAATATGTAACTACTGTTTTTTGTCGCTATCTTTATAAATTTTTCGGTCATTTCAATTTTGCCATAACCAGTAGTCAGATGAAAATCCTTTTTATCGGTTAGCATTATAAAGCGTTCGCCGGGGTGTTTGTGCTGACTTTCGCCTATGTAAAGTGTTCCTTTACAGCCTGTGAACATACACCGCCAGTCTCATTCGTATGAGGGTGTTTCGGTAAGCTGCTCTACCGAAACGAGCGTTGCGTTTTCAAAGGTTTCAATCACTTTTGCCATACGCTCACCTCATTCCCCGTACATCTGACATTCACGGACAAGGCTCATTATCTGCTCGTCACTCATATCAGGATAACACTTTTTGTACTGCTGAAAGAGGATATTTTGATTTGTAGAGAGCGAACGGTCAATACTGTCGCAATACTCCTGCATAGTGCCATTCAAAGCCATTTCAGCATATTCTAACGGCTTTTCCACATTTAAGGCTTGTAGTTTACCCCTTGTCTCAACGCCACAGTTAAGTTCACTTTCAATGCCTTTGCAGAGCAAAGCAAGTTTCGTACCGTCACTAAAGATAATATCTACCGTACCGTCATTCCAATTATAGTTGCATTTTAAGATTTTCATATAGCACCTCGTCAATTTTTATCTGACAATACCGCCGAAGCCTGCTATGTGTTTTGTTTTTACCGTTCTTTATCAAAAATTCTCATTTAAAATGTTTTTGAACGGTGCAATTTCACTTTCGCCCCCATCGCTGTCTATGGCATCGTTTACAGCGATAAAACGGACATTGTGTTCGGGAAAGTAGCTGTCTGTATAATTGCCGACCGAAACATAATCACGGCCCAGACGGGATAAATCTTTAACCATTACGATAGAAACCGGCCAGATTTCAATATCATTGATAAGCTGTTGAAATCCGGGACGATTGAAATTCGTTCCTGTGTATCCGTCATTCACATAATATTTTGTATCCGTTAAACCCATTTCTTTTGCTTTTACGGACAACAGCTTTTTCTGATTTGAAACGGAATTACTGTCACTGTCCGTTCCGTCATCACGGGATAAGCGGCAATAAAGAGCAATTACCCCTATTTGATTTTTGTTTTTCGACTGCATATTAGTCCTACTTTCCGACAGTCGAACATCTATATCCGTTCTCTATTTTATTACCGTTTTCAAATTCTTGTAATTCTGCAAAATCACCGGTGAGATATTTTTGGATACGGTGTTTAAAATGATTGTTATCGGCAGAATCAATCATGTCCGGTTTTTCAAAACGGGATTCGACTGTGTATATGTTGGAGCGAGTATATAAAAAAATCAAATTGTTTTTTCCTAAAGCTGAAATAATTTTCGCTACAACAACACCCGTAATCGAGGAGAACTCGCCGTCCGATTGGCAACGCCGTAATTCTGACATAGAGAAATACAACGATGAGGCAAAAAAATTGATGGGTAAATTAGGGGTAAAGGTCAATGATTTGTACTCGGTCGCAAAACAATTCGATGAAAGTTATTATGCCGATTGGACACACTTTAACGAAAAGGGCGCAAGAATACTTGCGAACGAAATTATAAAAAATACAGAGAGGAACCGATTAATTATGAAAGCCATGCTTGTGGATGAAAATAAAAATCTTGTCTGGAGCGATGTTGAAAAGCCGTCGCCCAAAGAAGATGAGATTTTAATTAAAATATATGCCGCGGCGCTTAACCGTGCGGATCTTCTGCAAAGAAACGGCAAATATCCGTCGCCTGTCGGTTGGCCCGACAGGATGGGGCTTGAAGTTTCGGGAATTATCGAGGATATGGGTGAAAAAGCAAAAAAGGAAAGCGGTAAAAAAATCGGCGATAAAGTGTGCGCGCTGCTCGGCGGCGGATATGCCGAATATGTCTGTGCTCCTTACGGAATGGTTATTCGTATGCCCGAAGGCTTGTCCTTTGAAGAAGCGGCGGCTTTGCCCGAGGCATACACCACCTGTTATCTGAATTTGTTTTACGAAGGGCATTTAAAGGAAGGACAAATCGCATTTATTCCGGCAGGCGCGTCGGGACTTGCCTTGGTCGCGATACCTATGGCAAAATCATTCGGCGCAAGGGTAATAACCTCTGTTTTATCTGATGAAATCGCGGAAAAAATCAAAGGCTTGGGCGCCGACATTATTATAAATTCCTCAAAACAGAGCGTGGCTGAGGTTTTAAAAGCAGAGGAAGAAAACGGGCGTCCCGTAAATATGGCGATGGACTGCCTTTGCGGAAAGGAGCTGGGCGAAAGCCTGCCTTATATGGCAGAGGGAGGATATTGGGTAATAATCTCAACTCTTGCAGGTACGGAGACTGATATTAAGCTTCGCCCGATACTTACAAAGGGGTTACATATCGTCGGCAGTATGCTCAGAAAGCGTTCATCGGAGGAAAAGGCAAAATTGCTGACGGAGCTTACCAAAAAGCTTTGGCCTAAGCTTGAAAGCGGCGAAATAAAGCCTTCGGTATATAAGGTTTTACCCATTGAAGACGCCGAGGCTGCACATTCGATTTTACAAAACGGCGAAAATGTAGGAAAGGTAGTATTAAGTGTGTGCAAAGGGTAAATAAAAATTCACCTGTTTTGACAAACCTGATTTTACCGCTTATTACAATGTTTCTTTGGGGCTCCCTGTTTCCGTTTATAAAAATCGGTTATAAAGTTTTCAAAATAAATACCGACAGCGTTGCGGATATTCTGATGTTTGCGTCATTGAGATTTGTGATTTGCAGTATTATAGTATGCTTGACGGCGTTTTTTTTCCAAGGCAAACAAACCGTCGGCGTCAGGCGTATTTTCCGCCTGCGTTATCGGCATATTTTCGGTTTCACTGCATTACGGGTTTACCTATGCCGGACTTTCCCTGACCGATAGCTCAAAAACAGCGATTTTAAAACAAGCGGCACCGCTTTTATTTGCCTGCTTTTCCTTTTTGTTATTTAAAGAGGAGCGGTTCTCTTTAAATAAGATTTTGGGCGCTTTGATCGGGTTTTGCGGAATAGTTTCAATAAACGCAGGCGCTTCGTTTAAGTGGCTCGCGTTAGGGGATACGCTTATTATTTCGGCTTCGGTATGCACTGTTATTTCAATGATAATAAGCGGCAAAGCCGCAAAGGGTACATCTCCGCTTTGGATAACGGGAATTTCACAATTATTCGGCGGCAGTGTACTGCTTATAATTTCACTTGCAATGGGCGGAAAGGTGTATCGGGCTACCGTTAAATTAATTCTTGTATTCGCTTATATTTGTATCGCCTCAATTATAGGATATACGCTGTTTTACTATGTTCAGCGCACGGCGGAGCTGTCAAGGCTGTTTATAATTAAATTTGCCGAGCCGCTTTTTGCCTGTGTATTCAGCGCTTTTTTGCTTGGCGAAAATATTATGAGAGTGCAGTATTTAATTGCGTTTATCTTAATTTCCGTGGGTATTGTCATTGCAAATACACAGAAAAGTAATAAACATATATAACTTAACTTTGTTTTATGAGAAATATAAAAAGGCACGCTCGGTTTAGTCGCAAGCGTGCCTTTTTTCAGTGATTATAAATCATCTTTTTTAGTTATTCTTGTTCTGCTCGTTATTCTGATTTTTGTTCTGATTCTGCTGGTTGTTCTTGTTCTGTTCGTTTTGATTATTCTTGTTCTGGTTGTTATTCTGGTTCTTGTTCTGATTCTGGTTATTCATAAAAAATCACCCCGCTTTCAGCCTTTATTATCTGTAAAACGGGGTGAAATATACTATATTCCGAATAAATTTTTTTCGTTTTCCCGTGCCGTCATTAATATATGAGCGGTGTCGGTATTTCTTATTTCGGCAATTTTTTGTGCCGTGAGGTAAATCATAGCAGAATTATTGATTTTTGAACGGTATGGAACGGGTGTTAAATACGGAGCGTCGGTTTCAAGCAAAAATCTGTCTTCCGGCAGCATTTTTACCACCTCGGGCAGCTTTTTTGCGTTTTTAAAGGTTATTACGCCGCCGATACCGATATACATACCCAATTTGAGTATTTCCTTTGCCATTTCGGTACTGCCCGAAAAGCTGTGCACCACGCCTTTCGGACGGTGTTTTTTCAAAAGCTCTAAGGTGTCCGAATGAGCGTCGCGGTCATGGACTATCACGGGCTTGTTTATTTCGTTTGCAAGCTCAAGCTGTTGTGAAAACAGCTCTTTTTGCTGTTCCTTATTATCGCTTACCCAGTAATAATCAAGACCTATTTCGCCTATCGCAACACACTTTTTATGCTTTACGAGCGTTCTTATTTCGTTCACGGTGCCGCCACCGATATTTTCGGGGTGTATTCCTACTGCCGCATAAATGTAGCCGTAGCTGTCGGCAAGCCTAAGGGCGGTTTTTGAGGAGGCGGTATCGCATCCGCAATTTACAACGCCGCAAACACCGCGGGAGGGAAGCTCTGCTAACAAAGCCTCCCGTTCGTCGTCAAATTTAGCGTCGTCATAATGAGCGTGACTGTCAAAAATCAGCGCTTCGTCATACGGGTATTCGGGAAAATCCGTCATCTTATTTTACTTCCTGCCGGAACGCCGTCTATAAACAGTACCTTTACATCGTCCTCTCCGCAATCCGCGGCAAGTATCATACCGTTTGATTCAACTCCGCAAAGCTTGGCGGGTTTTAGGTTTGCTACAACTATTACGGTGTGACCGATAAGGTCTTCCGGCTTATAGTACTTTGCGATTCCCGAGGCTACCGTTCTGTCTGTTCCGCTGCCGTCGTCAAGGGTTAGCTTTAACAGCTTTTTGGCTTTCGGTATAGGCTCGCATGCGGTTATTTTTGCGGCTTTAAGCTCTACCTTTGCAAAATCCTCTATGCCGATTTGGCTTATTTTTGCCACATTTTCGGCATTTTCGGTTTTTTCTTTCTTTTCAGCCTCTATTTCAGCCGCAATTTTTTCCGCGTCAAGACGGGCAAAAAGCGGTTTCGCTTCACCTACTGAATATTCCTTTACAGCGCCGAAGGAAAGCTCGCGGTTATCCGTTCCGATCTGCTTTGAAATAGATTCCGCACTCTCGGGAATAATCGGAGTGAGCATTACGCCTAAAAGACGTATACACTCAAGCAGATTATAAAGCACATTCTGAAGATAAGCCTTTTTGGTCTCATCCTTTGCAAGCGCCCACGGAGCGGTTTCGTCAATATACTTGTTACAGCGCTTTGCAAGGGATATTACCGCCTCGCAAACGTCTGCGTTATGATAGCTGTCCATAAGCTCATAATATTTTTTGATTGTTTCTTCGGCGGTTTTAATAAGTTCAATGTCGCAGGGTTCGCTGTTTTCACCGGCGCATACCTTGCCGCCGAAGTATTTGTTTGTCATAGCGATAGAACGGTTTACAAGGTTGCCGAGCGTGTTTGCAAGGTCGGCGTTGTATTTTGTTATAAAGCTTTCGTAGGTTATGGTGCCGTCCTGCGTAAAGGGCATTTCGGAAAGCAGATAGTACCTTACGGCGTCAACGCCGAAGCGCTTTGCCATATCGTCGGCATAAATCACATTGCCCTTGGACTTGGACATTTTATCCTCGCCTACAAGCAGCCACGGATGGCCGAGCACCTGCTTGGGCAGGGGAAGACCCAAAGCCATAAGTATTATCGGCCAGTATATTGTGTGGAAACGGACTATATCCTTGCCTATAACATGCAGGTCGGCAGGCCAAAGCTTGTTAAACTGTTCACTGCTGCCGTCCGGGTCATAGCCTATACCGGTGATATAGTTGGAAAGCGCGTCAATCCATACATAAATAACATGCTTATCGTCAAACGGAACGGGTATGCCCCACTTAAAAGAAGTGCGGGAGACGCAAAGATCCGAAAGACCGGGTTTTAGGAAGTTGTTTATCATCTCGTTCTTACGGGATTCGGGCTTTATGAAATCGGGGTTTTGCTCATAGTATTCAATAAGTCTGTCCTGATATTTTGAAAGCTTTAAGAAATATGCTTCTTCCTTTGCGTCCACAACCTCTCTGCCGCAGTCGGGGCATTTGCCGTCTACCAACTGCGATGAAGTGAAGAACGACTCGCACGGAACGCAGTATTTGCCCTCGTAATGTCCCTTATAAATATCGCCCTGGTCATAAAGCTTTTTAAAAATCTTCTGAATGACTTTTTCATGGTCCTCATCCGTTGTACGAATGAATTTATCGTAGCTTGTGTTAAGGCTGTCCCAAACGCCCTTTATCTGCGCAGAAACGCCGTCTACATATTCCTTGGGCGTAATACCGGCTTTATTTGCGTATTCCTCGATTTTCTGACCGTGTTCGTCAGACCCTGTCTGTAAAAATACCTCAAAGCCCATCATCCTTTTATAACGGGCGATCATATCCGCAAGCACAATATCGTAAGCGTTGCCTATATGCGGCTTTCTTGATGTATAGGCGATAGCCGTTGTGATATAAAACTTTTTCTTTTCGGACATATTTAATCTCCATTCTGCCGCTTATGTGATTGTATCACAAACAGGAACATAATCTCCGTCAGCGGCAGACGAAGATCAAACCTGCATATTATAATTTGCGTGATTTTTTCTACGGCTTTTGCGTTAAGTAAAAAATCAGTGAGAGTGCCGTGCTGACGAGGCTGTAAATCAAAACCGTTATACTGCTTATAAGTGCGCCCGAGCCGTCAAAGGAGGTGTAAGCAAACAGTATTATACCTAAAACGGCGGCAAGCACATAAACCGTTGTAAGCAATATGTTGGATTTTTTAATTCGGCTCGCATTGCTTATTATTGCCGCAAGACCTACGGGATTACCCTTATAGGCGGCTGGAGCGGAGCAATGCGGAACAAATGTTACGGCGTTTTTATACATATGACAGCCCGCGGCGCTCATTACCTTTACGGAATCGTCGTAAAGCCCCATATAGTCGCAAATCATTTCTTCCGTCATATTGGGGTCGGAGCTGTTTATCAGCATTGTAATTCCGAGAGCGGAAATTCTGCGAAGCTCCCTTGCAATGTCGGGTCTTACGCTGTACTGAACAACAAGCAGGGCGCACGCCTTGTCCTCAGACGCAACATACACCGGGAAATAACCCTGGCGAAGTATTTTGCGGTCTACCTCAACGCTCGGCACCTCTATTCCGTGAGCCTCCATAAGCGTGCGGTTGCCTACAAATAAAAGCTTATTGTCAACCCAACCCGAAATTCCCATTTTATCTTCATATTTTACGGTGTCCGAGGCAGGAAGTATGACCGAACCGTCTGTTCCCGCTATTTTTTTGAATATCGAAGCTAACGGGCTGTTAAGACTGTCGGTAAGCGAGGCGGCACGGATTATTGTGTCGTCAATGCTGTTATTCGAGAGCATACGGAGCTGGTGGAGAGTTACCGTGCCGGAGGGGAATATATCTTCCGAGTCGAACACGGCGGCATTTGCCTTTTCAACACGCTCCGCGCCTGCTTTGCCCGCAATGACCGAGCCTAATTTGCCGAGCCTTTTTGCTGAGGAATAAAGTGGAAGACTGTCAATAAAGAACAGGCAGGGCATAGCAGCAAGGCACTGCACGGCGGCGGCAGAATAAAAACCGTATATCACGCCGTCAAAATAAGAAGCACAGGCAAAGCCGAGTATTACGGAAAGCACAGCAGCTACTGCCGTTATAAGCGGCAGCTTGCCGTTTAATACTGTGCCGTAGGTTGAGTACTTCATATAATCATCTATATGCTCAGTCCTTTGCGGAGCGGCGGCAAGAACATCGCCCTCAACCGAATTTTTTGCCATTGCAAAGGTCACGGCAGAGTCGCTTATCAGCTTTACGGCACGCTTAGGCGAGGAAGAGAAAATTTGTTTAAAGCCGATAAGGTTTGCCGACGCCGAGAAAAACCTACCGAAAGCACGCAGAGAGAGTATGACCGCGCAGAGCAAAATAATGTCAAGCGTGATTTCATTCTTTATTATGCCTGTTATTGCGTAAAGCATTACGGTAAGGGAGGAGGTTACAGCAAGTATATCCCCGTTGCATCGGCGGCTGAATATATTTTTTAATGAAATAAACATATCGCAGTTTACAAGCATTGTTATTCCGAGCAATACCGTACATATTATCATACCCGATTTTGTGTGTTTAAGTATCATACCCGACATAAACGGAAGCTTCATAAACGCAAGAACCGCCGTTAAAAATACCGAAAAAAAGGTTTTTAGGAATGCCGAGCGCTTATTTATCGAGAACTGTCTTAAAAAGTGCTTTGCATCGCTTTGATATTTGAATTCTTCCTTTGGCGAATAATCCTCAAAATCGGTTTGTTCAAGCTTTACTTCATCTGCGTCGTCCGTGCTTTCATTCGCCGAAAGCTTGGTAAGTTCACCCGTAAGATCTATCGGCCGTGTAGCGGAGCTTACGCTTATGTGTGTGGAGCTGTCGCTGTCCGACACGGGGGTAAACCTGATGGTTGCGGTGCTTGAAATATCGGGTGTTACATCGGGAGTTTCATCATCGTCGGAATTATCAATATCCGATATAATATGAGAAATTCCGATTTCGTCCTTTGTTTCGGAATGTTCCTCCTTGCCGCCGTCCTCGTTTGTTAAGTAAGGACTTTTTTTGCCTAAATCGTCAAACGAAACATCATATTTTTCGGATAGCCTATCAAGGGTCTTCTGTGTATCGTTTTTGAGTATTTCCTCAACGCTTTCAAGCTTGTAAGAGGCTTCCGATTTCATTGCCGAGTCTTTTCCGTTGTCGTCTATTATAAACGGACGGCATTTTTCCAAAAGCGTTTTTCCGTCTTCCTTTTTGTCTTCAACAAATGAGAATAAACCGTCGGTTTTATCTTCTTTTACATCCGGCACGGCAAGCGAAGGCTCTACATGTTTTGAACTGGAAGAAATATCGGTTTCATTCGGCCTTTCATCTGTCAAATCCAACTCGGTGCGAGTGCTCAGCATACGCTTTTTAAGCGCCTCAAGTGCGCTTGTGCTTTGAGCTTTGCTTTCGCTTGCGGCTATTGAAAAGCCGCTTACCTCTTCGGGGGTCAAGGCGTGGGGGTTAAAGGGGGAAAAGTGATGCTCAGAGCTCAAATCTCCGTTGTCGTTATCGCTGTTCTCTATAAGTGAAAAAAGCTCGTCGTTTTCCTTTTTTGAAAAAAAGCTCATAGGTGCCTCCTTTTGCGTACAGCCTCGTACATAAGTATTCCTGCGGCTACCGACGCATTAAGAGAATTTATTTTACCGAGCATCGGAAGGCTGATAATTTTATCGCATTTTTTTGCGGTAAGGGTTCCGATACCCTTGCCCTCATTTCCGATTACTATGGCGCAGGGAACATCAAAATCGGTTTTTGTATAGTCCTCGCCGTCCATATCCGCTCCGAAGACCCATACGCCCCGTTCCTTGAGCATATCTATTGTAGAAGCTATATTTGTAACTCTTGCCACCGGAACATACTCAAGCGCTCCGCAGGCGGCTTTTGCCACAGTCGCATTAAGCGAAGCACTGCGGCGTTCGGGAATTATAACGCCGTGAACACCCGTAGCCTCAGCCGTTCTTATAACAGCGCCAAGGTTATGCGGGTCTTCAAGTCCGTCGCATATTATAATAAACGGTTTTTCGTTCCGACTGTCGGCAAGCGACATAATATCGTCAACGGTTGAGTATTCCTGTGAGGCGAGCATTACCGCAACGCCCTGATGGTTAGCGCCGCCGCAATAATAGTCAAGCTTTTGGGGACTTATTTCCTTGATAAGCACGCCTTTTGCCTTGCATTTTGCGATAATCGCGGTTACGGAGCCGCCCGAAATTCCGTGCGCTATAAGCAGGCGGTCGATCTCTCTGCCCGAGCGCACGGCTTCAAGCACGGGGTTTCTGCCGCATATAATGTTGCTTCCTCTTTCTTTTTCATTAGTCTGCATATTTTAAAAATCCTTTTTACATAATAATACGCAATAATTATAACACAATTTTCATTGGAATAAAATAGGCAATTTAATAAATAAACAGGAAATATAGGGAAATAATATATGTAAAAACAAAAAAGACAGGGTGATATAAATGAAAACAAACCGCATAGTATCGGTCGAGGGTTTCGAATTAATGGATTCAAGGAGCAATCCCACAGTCGGTGCCAGAGTAATTTTAGAGGACGGAAGCGAGGGCTTTGCGCTTTCTCCGTCGGGAGCGTCAACAGGCGCATATGAAGCACACGAAATGCGTGACGGAGATAAATCCCGTTACGGCGGAAAGGGCGTATTAAAGGCTGTAGGTGCTATTAAAGAAAAAATAGCGCCGGCGCTTGTGTCGCTCGGTACGGATTGTCAAAGAAAAATTGACGAAGCAATGATTTCGCTTGACGGCACTGAAAACAAGGGAAACCTCGGGGCAAACGCAATTCTGGCGGTATCGCTGGCAACTGCTAAAGCGGCGGCGGCGTCCCGTAAATTACCGCTGTACCGTTATTTGGGCGGAATAAACGCAAAAACTATGCCGAGACCGATGATGAATATTTTAAACGGCGGAGCGCACGCGTCAAACAACATTGACATCCAGGAATTTATGATAATTCCTTACGGTGTTTGCTGTTTTTCGGAGGGACTGCGTAAATGCAGTGAAATTTATCATGCGCTCGGAGGTATTTTAAAATCAAAGGGTCTTGCTACGGGCGTAGGAGATGAGGGTGGCTTTGCGCCCGACCTTTCCTCTGACGAAGAGGCGATAGAGCTTATAATCACAGCCATTGAAAAGGCAGGATATACAACAGATGAGATAAAAATAGCGCTTGATGTTGCGTCAAGCGAATGGTATTCGGACGGTGCATACAAGCTTCCTAAGAGAGGAATTACAATGGACTGCGGCGAGCTTATAAGCCACTATAACCGACTTATAGAAAAGTACCCGATAATATCGATTGAGGACGGTGTTGCCGAAGAGGACTGGGAGGGCTGGAAGGAGCTTACCGACATCCTCGGAAGCCGTATTCAGCTTGTGGGCGACGACCTTTTTGTAACAAACTCCAAAAGACTTGAAAAGGGTATAGAAAAGGGCGCGGCAAACTCTATACTTGTAAAGCTCAACCAGATAGGAACCCTTACGGAAACGCTTGATGTTATAGAGCTGGCGCGAAAAAACGGGTATACAACGGTTATTTCACACCGCTCGGGCGAGACCGAGGACACCTCGATAGCCGACCTTGCGGTTGCTGTAAATGCGGGACAGATAAAAACGGGCGCACCATGCCGTACCGACCGAGTAGCCAAATATAACAGACTTCTTTTGATTGAAAATGAGATTTCAAGGTAGGTAAAAAAAGCTCCGCCGCGGCGGAGTTTTTTTACATATAAACAGTTATCTTTTTTCCGAAAGCCTTTTAACCGTGTTTAAAAGTTTTTCGTCGAAATCCTCTTTTTTTAGCCGCCATTCCCAGTTGCCCGACGGCACACCGGGGGTGTTAAGCCTTGAAGCGGAATCAAGTTCCAAATAGTCCTGAAGCGGAATAATTACTATCCTTGCCTTTGATTTCATCGCAAAGGAAATAAGACTGAGTATCGGAGAGCCGCTCTCGTCTGCCGGAACAATATGTGAAAACATATTTTTTTCCTTCTGCGAAAGCTTTAAAAACCATCCGCCGGTTGTATCGTTGTCGTGCGTTCCGGTGTAGCATACGCAGTTCTTATCGTAATTTTTCGGTAAAAACGGGTTGTTAAGGTCGGAATCAAATGCAAACTGAAGCACCTTCATATTCGGAAAGCCCGTTTCTTTAATAAGCTTTTCAACCTCGGGTGTGTTGCCGCCAAGATCTTCGGCTATTATATCCGCGTCGACGGATTTATTCATAATATTCCAAAAGGGCATCCCGACGCCCTTTTCCCATTTTCCGCATTTAGCGGTTTTTGAGCCGTAGGGAATGGTATAATAATCCGCAAATGCGCGGAAATGGTCTATCCTTATTACATCGTAAAGCTTTGAATTGTGTATAAGACGGGAACGCCACCATGCGTAATCGTTGGTTTTTTGAAAATCCCAGTCATAAATCGGGTTGCCCCACAGCTGACCGTCCTCCGAAAAAATATCGGGCGGCACGCCTGCAACCGCTACGGGCGTCATATCCCGTCCCAAACGGAAAATATCGGGATTGCTCCAGACATCCGCACTTTCAAGCTGTACATAAAACGGTATGTCGCCTATTATCTTAATGCCGTTTGTACCTGCATATGTCTTTAATTCAAAATACTGCGTGAAAAAGAAATACTGCGTAATTTCATAAAACAGAATTTCCTCGGCATGGTTTGTTTTAAATCTTTCCACGGCGTCTGGCAGGCGGTATTTAAGTCCGTCGTCAAGCTCGGTAAAGCTTTTTCCGTGATAGACCTCTTTGATTGCCATAAAAAGCGCATAATCGGTGAGCCAGTATGCGTTATCCCTTAAAAATTTCTTGAAATCACGGTTTTTAATATCAAAATTATCTGCCGCTTTTTTTATAAGCGGCAGTTTATAGCTGCGTGCGGCTTTATAGTCGGTGTGTTCGGGGAATTCACGCTCGGTTATATCGTCGGGGCTTAGATAGCTGTCTCTTACAAGTGTGTTAAGGTCGATAAACAGTATTTCACCCGCAAAAGCGCTCACAGAGCTGTAAGGCGAATTTCCTTTTCCGACAGGGCAAAGCGGAAGTATCTGCCAATACTTCTGCCCTGATTTTTTTAGGAAATCCACAAACTCGTATGCCTCTTTTCCGAAGGAGCCTATGCCATGCGCTCCGGGAAGAGAGGAAATGTGCAGAAGTACGCCGCTTTCCCTTTGATACTTAGCGTCCTTATCCTTTAACAGCACCTGCCGCAACCCCTTTTATAATATATTTCTGACTGGATAGGTAAAACACTATTACCGGTATTACGGACAGAACGAGCATCGCCATCATAGCGCCCATATCCACCGAGCCGTATCCGCCCTTTAAATACTGTATTGCGACGGGAATGGTTTTATAGTCGCTGCCTATAACAAGATATGGCAGAAGATAATCGTTCCATATCCACATTGTATTCAGTATCGCAACGGTAACGGCTGTGGGTTTCAATATCGGGAATACTATAAGCGCAAAGGTCTGAATAGGCGAGCAGCCGTCAATGGTAGCTGCTTCCTCTATGCCTAAGGGAACTGTTTTTATAAAGCCCGTGAACATAAATACCGAAAGCCCTGCACCGAAGCCCAAATATATAAATATTATACCAAGAGGATTGTCAAGATGCAAGAGGTTTGCGGTTTTTGACATTGTAAACATTACCATTTGAAAGGGGACTATCATTGAGAACACAAGTGCGTAATAAAGCGCTCCGGTAAAAAGGCTTTTAACCCTAACGATATACCATGCGCACATAGAGGTGCAGATTATAATAAGCGCAACCGAGAATACGGTGATAAAAAGCGACCAGCCGAACGCCGGCGGAAAGCCTGTGCTTTTTATGCCCTCGGTGTAGTTTGAAGGACCTACAAATTCATCGCCCATAGGAAGTGAAAAGGGCGATGAATTTATTGAAAATTTTGCTTTGAACGAGTTGATAAACACAACCGCTATCGGGAATATAAAGGCGGCGGCAAAGCCGACAAGCAATATAAACGAAACGGTGTTGAATATTTTTCTGTCCATCAGCTTTCAACCTCTTTTCTGCGTGTAATATAAAGCTGAGCCAAGGAAATTACCGCCACAATAATAAAGAATATGACCGCCTTTGCCTGTCCTACGCCCTCAAAGCCCGTTCTTGAATAAAAGGTGTTGTAAATATCAAGAGCTACCATTTGGGTTCGGTCGCCGGGGGCGCCTGCTGTGAGCGCAAGGTTTTGGTCAAAAAGCTTGAACGAATTGGTAATGGTGAGAAAAAGGCATATCGTAACCGACGGCATAACCGACGGAATGGTTATTTTTGTAAGAACGGTAAACGCTCCCGCGCCGTCAACCCTTGCGGCTTCCATAATATCGCCGGGGATATTCTGTATACCGGCTATATAAATTATCATCATATAGCCGATAAGCTGCCAGTGCATCAGAATTACAAGCCCCCAAAAGCCGTATGTCGGGTTGGAGGTTATAGAATAACCGTATCTGTAAAGCACGCCGTTTATAATGACCTGCCATATATAGCCGAGCACTATTCCGCCTATCAGGTTCGGCATAAAAAACACGGTGCGGAAAAAGTTGGTGCCGGGCAGATCCCTTGTGAAAAGAAGCGCCAGTATAAAAGCGATAACATTTATGCCGATTACGGATACAACCGCAAATTTTACCGTAAACCACAACGAATCAAGGAATAGGGTGTCATCACTGAATGCCCTTATATAATTTTCAAGTCCTACGAATTTTGCGTCCGCAACCGTTCTGAACTCCGTAAACGACAGAACTACGCCGAGTACAAACGGTATGACAAACGCAATCAGGAAGGCTATAAGCGTAGGAAGAACAAAAACGGGAAACCAGCGCTTTACGGTCTTGTTCATTACTTGCGTTCACTCTTCCATTTATCAGATATGGTTTTGTTTACCTCGTCCCATTTTTTGTTTCCCTGAACATAGTCAAGCAATGCGCTGCCTACGCTCTTTTTATATGCCTCGCTCGGGAATGAGGTGAATATCCAAGGTATGCTCTTTACGGAATCGTCGTTTAAATAACGGGATATTTCCTTTGCAAGCGGATCGTCAGGCTGTTCGTTTTCCGAAAAGGTGTTGAACGGGGTTATAAAGCCGAGCTTTTCGGTGACATATTTCTTTCCCGTTTCGCTTGAAAACAGCCAGTAAAGGAAATCGAGAGAATTATCCTGCTGTTCCTTTGTCGCCTTTTTGTTTATCGCAAGGTAATTTTCCGTACCTACGCATATACCCTGACCCTTTTCGCCGTCCATACCGACATATATAGGCAGCATTTTAATGTTCTCCGCCTTTACGGTGTTGCCTTTAACGCCTGATATTTGCGACCAAGCCCAGTTGCCGTTTTGAACCATTGCCGCTTTACCGAGAGCAAATTCCGACATAGAATCCGCAACCGATTTGGAGCCTAAAAGAGTCGGCTTTGTAACAGAGTTGTTGATATACAGATCGAATATTTTATCAAAATTATCGGAATACTTGAACTTTATTTCTTTAGCTTTAAGACCGAATACGGTGGGGTCTGCTCTGTCGCCTGCGTCCTCGCTGAATTCATAGTAAAGCGGAACATTCAAAAGATGGGTCTGCCAGCGCCAGTCCTCGCCCGACGCCAACGAGGTAGAGGCAAAAACGCCTTCAATACCGAGTTTATCAAGGTTTGCCGTCATATCCTCGGTCACAGCCTTCAGCTTATCAAAGCTGTCTATCTGGTCGGCAGAGGTAAGATCGGTCTTTTTATCGGGCAGCTCAAAGTATTTTTTCATTATAGCGTTGTTGTAAATAATGCCGTAGCCCTCAACCACATAGGGTATGCCGTAAACGCCGTCGCCGTCCTTTATTGCAAGCGATTTATCGGAAAGAATATCGTAAAGCTTGCTGTCCTTGATATCAAGGCAGTAATCCTTCCAACTGTCATAGCCGATAGGTCCGTTTACCTGAAAAATTGTCGGAGCGCTTGATTTTGCGATCTCCGATTTAAGTGTTTGTTCGTAGTTGTTTGCGGCTGCGGTTACAACCTTAACCTTTACACCCTTTTCCTGCTCGTATTTTTTAGCCAGCTCCTCGTAAACAAAAGCGGATTCGGGTTTAAAATTGAGAAAATAAACCTCTCCTTTTGTGCTTTTTTTGCCGCAACCCGAGAGGGTTATGCAGGACAAAATGCAAATTGATGCCAAAAATAAAGAAAAATATTTTTTCATAATTTACCTCCGTAATATATTTCTTTTTATACTTTGCCACATTTTTTCAAAAAAATACTATAATACTTTGCCATACAGCTTGTCATATCGGGGACAACCTTTTCATAGTATTTACTGTGAGGTGAGGAAAATGGAAAATAAAGGCAAATTTGAAAGTGCGCTTTACGGCGTTGCCCCGAGACTGAGACGAACGCTCGAAAAGCTCCCCGCAGTCGTTAAGCGGAACGCCGAGGAAATAAGACTCAGATGCGATCTGCCCGTAGCGCTTACGGTAGGCGGAGAAACCGTATTTGTATCGGAAAACGGACAAACTTCGTTTTCGCTTGCGTCAAATGCTTTAAGGGCTGAAAAAAGCGATATAGAAGAGAGCTTCAGACTTTTGTGTAAAAGCTCCGTTTATGCGCACGCCGAAGAACTTAAAAACGGGTTTATTATAATGGAGGGCGGACACCGCGCAGGTATTTGCGGTACGTTGTCATCTGGTGGCGCTATGCATAATGTATCCTCTTTAAATATCAGAATAGCAAGGGAAATTTTCGGTGCGGCAAACGATATAGCGAGGCGGTATACAGGCGGCGGTCTGCTTATCGCAGGTCCGCCGGGGAGCGGAAAAACTACGGTTTTAAGGGACCTTGTGCGGCAGTTGGCAGGCGGTCTGTGCGGAAAGGCGTACCGTGTTGCCGTTATAGACAGCAGAGGTGAAATATCGGGAAGTTCTCGCGGCAAAGTCCAAAACGACCTCGGCGCAAACAGCGATGTACTGCTTATCGGCGATAAGGCGCAGGGGCTTGAAATTGCGGTCAGGACAATGTTCCCCGATATTGCGGTATTTGACGAAATAGGCACAAAGGATGAGCTTGCCCGTGTAAAGGAAAGCTTTTGCGCGGGGGTCAGCGTAATAACCACCGCTCATATAGGAAGTGCGGCGGACATTCTTAAAAGGGATGTGACGGCGTCTCTTGTAAAAAGCGGCGCAATATCCGAAATAGCGGTTTTGCCCCAGCTGCACGGCGGAACAATCAGATTTATAAACACAAAGGAGCTTATCAGTGGCGTGGCTGTTTAAATTATCGGGGCTTATTATTATATTTCTTTCTTCTGCAGGCTTCGGTTTTTATAATTCATATAAACTTAAAATGCGTGAAAAAAAGCTTCGCGGAATTATATGCTCTATGACCGAGCTTCGCGAGAGAGTAAGAACAGGCGCGGGGGAAATAGGAGAGATAATCGAAAAGAGCTTCGGCAAAACCGCGTCGCTATCAAGTGACTTGGCAAGGCTTGACTGCGAGTGGCTTACAAAGGGCGACGCCGAGGTGCTCAAGGAGTTTTTTACCGATATAGGAATGTCGGACGCCGAAGCCGAATGTGAGCGTACCGAGCTTTACATAACGCTTATGCGGAAGCAGTGCAACGAAGCCGAGAAAAAATGCGGCGAGCTGTGCCGTCTTTACGGTACGCTGGGCGTTTTGGGCGGACTTTTTATTTGTGTGTTTTTTTTGTAGGTGAAATCAATGGATGTCGATTTTATTTTCAGGATAGCGGCGATAGGAATTATAGTAACGGTGCTTAATTTAGTGCTTGTAAGGTCAGGCAGGGAAGATCAGGCAATGCTTACTACTCTTGCGGGACTTGTGGTTGTACTGCTTATGGTGGTAAATGCCATAGCCGACCTTTTTACCGCCGTTAAAAGCCTTTTCGGTTTGTAGATATGGATATATTCAAAATACTTGCAATTTGTATTATTACCGCAGTGCTTGCCATTACGCTTAAACAGCAAAAGGGCGAGTATGCACTGCTTATTTCGATTGCGGGTGGAATTACCGTTACGCTGTGTATAATAAGCGGTATTGCATCTCCTATCGGGTATTTAAGATCACAGCTTGAAGCTTATTCGATAGGAACGGTGTATTTCAAAACGGCGCTTAAAGCGCTCGGCATCGGCTATATTACCGGATTTATAGCCGACGCCTGCCGCGACAGCGGACAAACCTCGCTTGCAGGCAAGGCAGAGCTTGCGGGCAAGTGCGCCGTGTTTATTATTTCGGTGCCGATGATATCCGGAATACTGCGTGTTGCATTGGGATTTTTAAAATGAAGCTTATAAAATTTTTGGCGGTGCTTTCGCTTTTGCTTTGTATTTTTACAGTTACAGCGGCAGCCGAAAGGGGCGATACGGAAAGCTTTTACGCCGAGCAGTACGAAAAAAGCGGAGCCGATGATATCGGCGACAGCCTGCCCAAGGAAACCCGTAACTATTTAAGTGAAAACGGTATTGACCAGTCGGATTACGGCTGGGTCAACAAATTATCGGTCGGAGGAGTATTCGGCCATATATGGGGATTTATAAAGAGCGGTGCCGCACAGCCTCTAAAGGCAGGCGCGGAAATAACCGCAATAATACTTATTACGGCGGCTCTTGCTTCTGCCGAGCTTAAGGGAAGCGCCGTCACGGCGGCAATGTATGTGGCGGCGGCATCTGCCGCGGGAATTATCGCAAAACCCGTGCTTCTGTCCGTTGCGGCGGCAGTGGACGCTCTTAAAGGAACGGGGACATTTATGCTTTCGTTTATACCCGTGTTCGCCGTAATAACGGCAGCTTCGGGGGCGCCCGTAACCTCTGCCTCAATGAGTGCGCTGCTGCTTACCGCCGCTCAGGGCGTATCCTATATTTCAAGCTTTGCGGTAGCTCCGCTTATGGGCGGTTATCTTGCCGTAAGTATAAGCGGCGCCGTATCGCCGCTGCTTAAAAAAACCGAGATCGCCGGTATCATAAAAAGACTTTCCTGCTTTGTAATGGCGCTTGTTTCCACTGTTTTTGTTGGTATACTCGGAATACAGACAGCTGTAAATTCCTCAGCTGATTCGCTGACTGCAAAAACGGCTAAATTTATTATCGGCTCGTCTGTTCCCGTTGCGGGCGGCGTTTTATCCGAGGCGCTCGGTACGGTTACGGCGTCTATGGGGCTTTTAAAGTCCTCTGTCGGCATTTACGGAGCGGTAGCCTGCGCGGCTGTCATTCTTCCGCTAACCGCCGAGCTTCTTATATGGCGAGGGGTGCTTATTTTAACCTCGGCGGCGGCGGAGCTGTTTTCGCTTTCGGTAATATCGGGAATATTAAGGGCGGTTGATTCGGTTATGTCGGTGCTTATAGGAATTTTGCTTATAACGGGCGCTATGTTTGTCATATCGCTTGCAATAGTGGTTACGGCAGGTAAGGCGCAATGAGTTGGCTTAACAGCTTTTTGACTTCGGCTTGCGCCGCTATGATACTGATAGGCGCATTGTATCTTATAAGTCCGGACGGCAGTATGGCAAAACCGGTGCGTTATGTTTTAAGTCTTTGCTTTTTGGCGATAATAGTTTCATTCGCGCCGCTTGGCGCCGCAAGGTTTGATTTTGATTATAAGGCGGAGCAATTCAGCGGTAAGAGCGAAGCCGAGCTTATAACCGACGCCGCGGTATATGTTTACAAGCAGGCGCTCACCGCCGCCGGAATAAATTTTAACGAAATTACGGTTTGTACGGATAAATCCGAAAACGGCAGCATAAGTATTACTAAGATACTGATTTATTCCAACGAACCGGATTATAAGATAAGAGAAGCGCTTGCGGACGCGGCGAAAAATTACGAGGTAGTGGTTATAAATGAATGAGTCGCTCAAAAAACTGTCGGCAAAGGTGAAAAATCCCAAAATTATGCTGATAGCCGGATTGATAGGCATGGTGCTTATTTGCATTTCATCCTTTGCGGGTAAAAAATCGGACGGTAAAAAGGCTTCATACGCCTCTGACGATGGTATTACCGCCGAGGAATACAGATTACAGCTTGAAGAAAACATTAAAAGCATCGTAAAGGAAATTACGGGCAGTTCCGATCCGACCGTCGTGGTAACTCTTGAAAGCGGTATAAGCTATTCCTATGCCGATGTAAACGAGGGGTCTTCGGCAGACAAGACCGAGAGCAATTCAAAAAGCACAAGCAGTGAAAATAAGCAAAGCTACATAACGGTAAAATCAGCCGACGGCGGCGAGCAGGCACTGCTTGTTACAACACAAATGCCGCAGGTAAGGGGAGTGGCTATTGTATGCAGGGGAGGCGATGACGAACTGATTAACGAAAAAATACAAAACGCCGTTACGGCGGCGCTTAATATTACTTCAAAACGAGTATATATTGCGGGAGGAAGCTCTGATGAAAAAAGGTAAGGTATTCGGTAAAACACAAATAGCGGTAACGGCAATGGTCTTGGCGCTTGCGGGGGCTGTATGGCTTAATATGAAGTACACGCCGTCCTCGGGCAAGTATCTGGGCGAGGCTTCATATGTAAGCAACAGCTCCTCTTCAAAGGAAACCTTGCAGACATCCGCCAAAGCAAACGAGGAAAAAAGCGAGGATTATTTCACCAAAACAAAAAAGGAGCGTTCCGACGCAAGAAAGGAAGCGGAGGAGACCGTTAAGGAGACATTAAGCTCGGCAAAGCTTACAGAGGATGATAAAAAATCCGCGCTTGCAAAGCTTGAAGAGCTTGCGAACAGAGCCGAGAGCGAAAGCAATATAGAAGCGCTCTTAAAGGCAAAGGGTTTTGAAAAGGCGCTTGCGGTTATGAATGACACGGGAATAAGCATAGTAGTAAAGTCCGACGGTCTTACCTCGGCGCAGACACTCCAGATACAGGATGTGGTTACAACACAGACAAATATACCTCTTTCGGGAATAAAAATAGTTCCGATAAAATAAAAGTATTGAGTTATTTTGAAAATGTGGTATAATAAAGGAAACAGTAATGTAACAGGAGGTATATATACCATGGCAAATGACAGAACAGAGCTTTCTGTAAGCACGGAAGTGCTTGAAAAAATGGCCGAGATTGCCGCTAAGGAAGTTGACGGCGTTGCGGGCATTTCCAAAAGAACTATGGACCTTAAGGGTATTATGAAAACAAAAAACGCTTTTAAGGGTGTTAAGGTTGAGAATATAAACGGCGCTATTGAAATCAGCGCTTATATATGCGTTAAGCAGAACGCAAAAGCAAAAGAGGTTGCCGAGAAGGTACAGCAGAACATAAAGGATAAGCTGCAAACTATGACGGGTAACGCCGTTACACGGGTCAATGTTAATATTGCGGATATTGAGATTGAGGAAAAGCAAGAAGCAGAAGCTCAATAAGTAAAATGAAATGACCCGAATATCATATTCGGGTCATTTTTTGTAAGAATATTAAAGAGGTGAAAATAATGTCGGTTATTAATTTGACTGCTGATAATTTTGATGAAGAGGTATTACTATCCGATAAAACAGTGCTTGTTGATTTTTTTGCGGTATGGTGCGGACCCTGCCGTATGGTATCGCCGGTTGTGGACGAGATAGCGGAGGAAAGGGAGGATATTAAGGTCTGCAAGGTCAATGTAGACGAACAGCCCGGTCTTGCCGAACGCTTTTCGGTATCCTCCATACCTGCGCTTATGGTTTTTAAGGACGGTAAGGCAGTCCGCAGCGAGGTTGGGGCTATGCCTAAGCAGGCAATCCTTTCAATGCTTTAAAAAGAGAAAACACCGCCGTTTTGCTGTCAACTCAAAACGGCGGTGCCTTTTTATTTGTAATCAGTCGGCTTTAAGTTCGTATCCGCCTACTGGACGGATGTTAAGCACACAGCATGAATTTTTGCCGAATACAGCCTCGATCATTGTTTTATAGTTGTCCAACCGTTCGGTCGGAATATAGCACTGTATAGTTCCGGCAAATCCGCCGCCGTGAACACGGCAAGCGCCCTTTCCGTTAAGGAATTTTTTAGTGAGCGCAATAGCAAGCGGTAAGCCCTGCTCCGAAACGGCAGAATTTGAATAAAGGTTTTGCAGATAATCGTAAGAGGACTCTCCCGATTCGTTTACAAGCCTTAAAAATTCTTCAAAATCACCCGATTTAAGCGCCGCCTTTTGACCCGTTACACGCTCCTGCTCATTAAAGAAGTGGAACGCACGAAGTACCGCACGGTCGCCGCAGGAACGGCGAAGCTCCGCTATTTCGTTATAAAAGCGGTCGGTATCGGCGTCACGCAGGAAATCAACGCCTAAGGCATTGCTGATCTTCTTACATTCAACGGTAATATCGGCATAATCCTGCGTTAAATTTGCATGATTTCCGCCTGTATCTACAACGCAGAGGGTGTAACCGAAGGAGTGAATGTCAAGATTTATCTTTTCGGTTATCGGGTTTGCGGGGTCATTAAAATCGGCATAGGTAAAGCCGCCTAACGAGCTTGCCATCTGGTCAAGCAGACCGCACGGCTTGCCGAAGTATTCTCTTTCGGCGTACTGTCCTATTTTTGCAATGGTTATTTCGTCTGCTTTGTTGCCAAAAAACATACCGTTTACAATATTTCCGACAATCACTTCAAACGCTGCGGAGGAGGAAAGTCCCGAACCTTTTAATACATTTGAGGTTGTGTAGGCATCAAAGCCGGAAATCGGTGCGCCGAGCTTTTTAAAGCTTGAAAGAACTCCCCTTATAAGCGCCGAGGCTCTGCCGTTTTCCGACGGGTCGATATCAAGCTCCGATAAATTTATGACATCCATATCATAGCCTTCGGATTTAATGCGAGCCTTACCGTCGCCGTTAGGGGCGACAACCGCAATAACATCAAGATTTACGCTGCCCGCAAGCACAAAGCCGTGCTGGTGATCGGTGTGGTTTCCGCCTACCTCGGTTCTTCCGGGGGCTGAAAACAGGCGTGCGCCGTCCCTTTCGCCGTATATGGAAACAAAGCTCTCGCAAGCCTTTAAATAACGGTTACGGGCGGCAGTCGGCTCGCCGTAAAGCATTGTGAAATCGCTGTCGTAAGCGCCGCCGTTTATTTTTGACTTTATATCGGTGATGTTCATAAAGCTCCTCCGATTATTTTGAAATTATCGCAAGAGTATCCCTTGCGATAGCAAGCTCTTCGTTTGTGGGAATAACGAAAATGTCAACCTTGCTGTCGGGTGTTGAAATTTTAACTTCCTTGCCTCTTGACTGATTTTTCTCATTATCTATTTTTGCGCCTATAAATGTAAGGTTTTCACATACATAACGGCGAAGCTCGGGGTCGTTTTCGCCTATACCGCCGGTGAAAGCAATAGCGTCGACGCCGTTCATTGCGGCAATGTAGGAGCCTACAAACTTAAGTATCTCATATCTCTGCATTTCAATAGCAAGCTTGGCACGCTCGTTGCCTGCATCTGCGGCGGCGCATATATCACGGTTATCGTTCGATACGCCGGAAATTCCAAGCATGCCCGATTTCTTGTTACAGATAGAGTTTACATCCTCAGGGGAGAGATGCTCTTTCTCGGCAATGTAGGTGAGGGCTGAGGGGTCGAGAGTTCCCGAGCGTGTACCCATCATAAATCCGTCAAGCGGCGTAAAGCCCATAGAGGTGTCTGCGCAAACGCCGTCCTTAACGGCGGTGATAGAGCAGCCGTTGCCTAAGTGGCAGGTTATTATTTTAAGATCCTTTTTGGGTTTGTTTTCAAGTGCCGCAACACGGTCGCTTACAAAACGGTGCGAAGTACCGTGTGCGCCGTATTTGCGGACGCCGTACTTTTCATAGTATTCGTAGGGAAGCGGATACATATACGCTTTGGGGGGCATTGTCTGGTGGAAAGAAGTGTCGAACACAACCACCTGAGGAATTTTGTCGCCGAAGGTTTTAAGGCAGGCTCTGATTGCAAGCACATGTGCCGGATTGTGAAGCGGAGCGAGTGCGCCGAGCTTTTCTATTTTATCGATAACATCCGGTGTGACAAGGCAGGAATCGGGGAAAATGCTGCCGCCCTGAACTATACGGTGACCGATAGCGGAAATCTCATCAAACGAATCGATTACCTTTGCGTCGCTTTTTGTCAGTGCGTAAACAACAGCCTCAAACGCCTCGCTGTGAGTGGGCATCGGGGTTTCGGCGGAATAGGTGCGGCCGTCCGCCGTTTTGTGTGAAATAGCGCCGGTAACGCCGATTCTTTCGCAAAGACCTTTTGCAAGGACCTGCTCGTTATCCATATCAATAAGCTGATATTTGAGAGAGGAGCTGCCTGCGTTTACAACAAAAATTTTCATATTTTACTTCCTCCAATAAAAATATCTTGAAATATCTTATCTAACTAATATATAATACTTTATGTGAAGCGGTTTTTCAAGTTTTTTTTACAAAGATGTGATATTTTGAGTACAGTGGGAATAATTGCGGAATTTAACCCCTTGCATACAGGTCATTACTATTTGATTAGTGAAGCAAAAAAGCTCGGCACCGTAATAGCCGTTATAAGCGGTAACTTTGTGCAGCGCGGCGATATATCCATAGTCGAAAAGCGTATCAGAGCCGCCGCTGCACTCAGGAGCGGAGCGGACGTCGTACTGGAACTGCCCGTAAGCTATTCGCTTTCAACCGCGCAGAATTTTGCTTTGGGCGGAGTTTCCGCTCTTTATGCCGCAGGGTGCGATACACTTATGTTCGGCAGTGAGTGCGGAGACACAGCGGCACTTTTAGAGGCGGCGAACGCACTTTCGGGTGACGAATACAAAAGGCGGCTTGCGGAAAACCTTGCCACGGGAATGACCTTTGCCGCCGCAAGGGAAAGGGCGGTAGGTCTTGAAAACGGTATTCTGTCGGGTCCTAACAATAATCTTGCCGTAGAATATATACTTGCGGCGAGGAGTATAGGTGCCGATTTTAAATTTGTTACGGTAAAAAGGGTAGGGCAAGCGCACGATTCTATGAAAAAGGGCAAGTTTGTCTCGGCCTCTCTTTTGCGGCAAAAAATGCTTTGCGGCGAGACCGATTTTTACAGAGAATATATACCGAAAGAGGCTAAAGACCTTTTTGTATATGAAAATTTTGCGGATATACGCCGTATCGAAACCGCCGTGCTTTCGGTTTTAAGGCTGAAAACAGAAAAGGAACTTAAAAGCCTGCCCGATATAAGCGAGGGAATAGAAAATAAGCTTTTTTCGGCAATAAGGCTTGCAACAAGTCTTGACGGGCTGTATAATACAGTAAAGGTTAAAAGATATACCCATGCAAGGATAAGACGGCTTGCGCTTTCTGCTTTTATCGGGCTTGATAATTCCTTTTTTATGAAGCTGCCGCCCTATATAAGGGTTTTGGGGTTTAATAAAAAGGGTGAAGAGCACCTCAAAAAACAGATGCGATCGTCCTTCATACCTCTTGTTATGCGTGTGTCGGATATTAAAAATCTGTCGGATGCGGCAAACCGTATGTTTGCGGACGAGTGCCGTGCCGCGGATCTTTATTCATTGGCGCTTCCGAGGGCTTTGCCCTGCGGCGGCGAATATACCGCAAAAATAATTAAAACGGAGTGATTTTAATGGTAAGCGTAAAGGAAATCGAAGCTTATAAGGATTACGGAAAATGCGTGTGCATAACCAACGGAGTTATAGAAGCGTATGTTACGGTCGATATAGGTCCGCGAATAATAAGATTCGGGCATACGGGCGGCAGAAATATTCTTTGCAGTAACCGCAAGGCGTTCGGACCTAAGGACGATAAGGTATTTACCGATTATTACGGCGAGGGCAAGCACTGGGAAAATCTTGCGGGACACAGAATTTGGACTTCACCCGAGAGCTATCCCGAAACATACTATCCCGACCTTGAAGCAGTAACCTATGAAAAAACCGAATACGGCGCAATTTTTACTCCGAACCCCGAAAAGGAAAACGGCGTTGCCAAAAGTCTTGAAATTAAGATGGACAGTGACGACACAAATATGCAGATAACTATGCGTGTGAAAAATATATCGGATAAGCCTAAGGATTTTGCCGTTTGGGGAATTTCGGTTTCCGAAAAGGGTGGAACGCTTGTTATACCTATGAACGAGAACGATACGGGACTGCTCCCGAACCGCATTTTTTCCGTGTGGCCATACACGGATATGAGCAACGACCGTATATATTTCGGCGACAGGTATGTAACTCTCCGTCAGGACGAAAAATATACAAAACCGATAAAGCTTGGCTTCGACCTTAACTGCGGAACGGTTTACTATTGTCTCGGCGATGATATTTTCCGCAAGAGCTACGACACAAATCATCCGTCGGGCAAATATCCGGACGGCGGCTGTTCCTTTGAGACCTACACAAACGAAAATATGATTGAAATTGAAAGTCTCGGTGAGCTTAAAACAGTAGAACCGGGCGAGATCTCGTCCCTTACAGAAAGCTGGTCGCTTTGCAAAAAGCCGTGCGATACGGACTTTAAGGACGATAAATCAATAGACGAAATGCTCTCAAGGCTTTAAAACAGCGCAGTCCCGATAGAGAACGGGACTGCGCTTTCAAAATTAACATACAGTTTAAGAAGTCAGCGCGATTTTGTGGTAAAATAATGAAATAAAGAAAAGAGGGATCGGATGAACGGAAAAACAAATACAGAGTATAATGCCATAACACCCGAAATTGAAAAATATTCTCAGATATGCACGGAAAACTGCCGTATAGAGCCTGAGCTGTATATAAAACATAAAGTAAACAGAGGACTTCGCGATGTCAACGGAAAGGGCGTTCTTACCGGACTTACCGAAATATCGGAAATACTGTCTAAGCGGATTATAGACGGCGAGGAGGTCCCGTGTCCCGGACATTTGTATTACAGGGGATACGATGTTGAAAAGCTGGTTGACGGCTTTATAAGCGATAACCGTTTCGGCTTTGAGGAGGTTGTTTATCTCCTGCTTTTCGGTGAGCTTCCGACAGCGGCGCAATTAAAAGAATTTTGTGAGATACTTTCCTCTTACCGCCGTTTGCCCGGCTCTTTTGTAAGGGATATTATTATGAAGGCGCCGGCTAAGGATATGATGAATTCGCTTGCAAGGAGCGTTTTAACGCTTTATTCCTATGACGACAAGGCGGACGATACATCAATTCCGAATGTTTTGCGGCAGTGCTTGCAGCTTATAGCTCGTTTCCCATCGCTTTCGGTGTACGGCTATCATTCTTATAACTACTTCCTTAACGGATGCGACAGCTTTTTTGTCCACGAACCGCGCGCGGAGCTTTCTACCGCCGAAAACATACTTTATATGTTAAGGCTTGACGGAAAGTATACGCCGCTTGAGGCAAAGGTGCTTGACGCGGCCTTGGTGCTTCACACGGAGCACGGCGGCGGCAATAACTCTACCTTTACCACCCATGTGGTTTCTTCTTCGGGAACCGACACCTATTCCGCTATTGCGGCGGCGCTCGGTTCGCTTAAGGGCCCTAAGCACGGCGGCGCTAACATAAAGGTTTGCGCTATGTTTAATGATATAAAGGAAAATGTTAAGGATTGGGACGACAAAAACGAGGTAGAGGCTTACCTTGAAAAGATCCTTCATAAGGAAGCCTTTGACAGAACCGGTCTTATTTACGGCGTCGGTCATGCCGTTTATTCGGTTTCCGATCCGAGAGCTACCGTTTTCAGAGGCTTTGTAAAAAGTCTTTCGGAGGAAAAGGGACTTGACAGGGAATACAGGCTGTATTCCGCGGTTGAGGAGCTGGCGCCTAAGATTATTGCAAGAGAACGCAAAATGTATAAGGGCGTAAGCGTGAATGTGGACTTTTACAGCGGATTTGTTTATGATATGCTTAAGCTTCCGCACGAGCTTTACACTCCACTTTTCGCTATTGCGAGAATTGCGGGCTGGAGCGCGCACAGAATTGAGGAGCTGCTTAACGCGGGTAAAATTATAAGACCTGCCTATATGAGCGTTCAGCCCCGGCGTGAATACAAAAAAATGAGTGAAAGATAAAAAAGAGTTGCCTTTTGGCAACTCTTTTTTATCTGTATTTGATCCTTTTTGCTTCCGGTGAGTATTCTCTCTGGCGGTAATATTTTTTATAGTACTTTGTACGCTTTCCGTATATATCGTTCAAAATTGCCCCGAGTATACGGCAACCGCTTTTTGAAAGCTGTTCCTTGACATCGAGACACTCAGTATACGGAATTTTGCCGGGAGTTATGACCATTATCGCACCGTCACATTGTGAAGCAATTACCGCGGCGTCTATAACCGTTCCGAGCGGCGGAGAATCAATAATAACATAGTCGTAAAGACCTTTAAGCTCGTCTATAAGCGAGACAAATCTGTCGGAGCCTAAAAGCTCGACGGGGTTAGGCGGAAAACGGCCACTGAATACGACATCGAAATTCGGTATTTGAGTGTTATAAAGAATGTTCGAAAGCTCTGCCTGACCTGAAAGATATTCGGAAAGTCCGCAAAAGCTTCTTGGTGCGGCGCTGTGGCGCATAAGCACCGATTTGCGCATATCCGCATCCAAAAACAGAGTATGCTTGCCAGCCTCCGCAAGGCTTTTTGCAAGCTCGGATGAAACAGTGCTTTTACCTTCGTTTTCCCTTGAACTTGTAAGCACGATTGTCTTTATATCGGAGCCGCAGAAAAATATATTTGTCCTGAGTGTTTTGTAATTTTCGTTTGTAAGGTAGCCGCTTTGCGCGGTTGTGTTAAAATTAACCTTACCTGCAGACCTTACAGGCTGATCGTACAATAAATCGTTTCTTTCTGTATCTAACATATACGCCTTTCCGGCAAATTAATGCCACATAAAAGTTTACTTTGATTTTGCTTTATTCTGATACGGAATATTTCCGAGAACGCTTATTCCGAGATATTTATCAACATCCTCGGAGGTTGTGATTTTATCGTCGAGCATAACTATGGCGACGATAACCGCTATGTAAATCAAAATACCCACCGCAAACGCTTTAATAAGATTGAACTTCACATTCGGCACACAGGGCGTTTTTGAAATGTTGCCGTTTCTTATGATTGTTACACGGTCAATGCCAAGCAGTTCGATTATCTTTTCCTGCGCCACGGTGCATACCGTGTCTACGATTTTTTTGGAATCGGTCGGACTTGCCGTTGTTACGGTTATTTCAAGGAAACGGGTGTCCTCCGGGTTTACAAGACTGACAGCGTTCTTAAGTTCTGCGTACGAATACTTGTTGCCAAGCCTGTCCGATACCTCGTCAAGCACAACGCGGTCGGTAATAAGATTTTCATAGTCCTTTGTCAGATAAGATGAAACCGCTAATTCACCGGTGCTTATTTTATCGCTGTCCTTGTTCATAAGATATATCTTGCCCGTAGAGTTGTAAAGCGGAGTGACTACAAAATATGAATAAATCAGCGTGACAACCGTGCAAACCGCAAGAACAGCGCACAGGATATACCATCTGTTAAGCGCCGTAAGCATTATATCTTTTATATCAAGCTTGTTATTTATACCGTTGCTGTTATTATCCTCTGGCATTTTGTTCTCCTTTGATTTGACGATACTTCTACATAATAATATCATATCGGCTTACATTTTGCAAGCATTTACAAAAGTTTTGTGCTGATTTCTCCCGAGGAAAGAAATTCCTTTCTGCCGTCGTCATACAAAACCTCAAGCCGACAGTCTTCATCTATCCCTATTGCCGTAGCCGGAATTTTTTTATCGGCGGAAACAACAAGAATTTTTTTGCCGGTAACAATGCTCCGTTCCCTGTAAATTTTAAGAAAATCTCGCCTGTCAAGCGTATCGTAAAATCGGAAAAAGTATGTAAGAACCTTTGCGGCAAGCTGATTTTTAAGCGAGCCGTCTTTTTTTTCGAATATTGCGCCGGCTATGTCCTTTATTTCATCGGGAAAGCCGCCATCCGGCTTGTAGGCGTTAAGACCTATTCCGAGCACTGCGTAATTAAGCCTTCCGCTTTCTATATCAAGTGCTGCTTCGGTTAAAATGCCGCATATTTTTTTGCCGTCAATAAGCACATCGTTTACCCATTTAATTCCGGTTTTTCTGCCGCTCAGCTCTTCAGTTGCCAGAGCGACTGCCGCCGCCGCCGCGGTTGTTATAAGCACGGAATCCGAGGCGGAAAGTGAGGGACGCAAAAATATGCTCATATAAATTCCGCTGCCGGACGGCGAATAGAATTTTCTTGTAAATCTTCCTCTGCCCGAGGTCTGTTCTGATGCTATAAGCACAGTGCCTTCACTAAGTCCGTCCGCTTTTTCCTTTAATACTGCGTTTGTTGAGGTGACGGTCTGTTTTACGGTTATATTAAGCCTGTCCGCAAGAGAACCCGCAAATTTTTCAATTTCGGTTTTACTCAGAACATCGCAGCCGTCCTCTAAACGGTAGCCCTTGTTTGTAACGGCTGTGATTTTATAACCGTCGTCTTTAAGCGACGCTATGGCTTTCCACACAGCTGTGCGGCTCACTCCCAGTTTTTCCGCAGCCTCTTCGCCCGAAATAAACCTGTCCCTGCTTTCAAACAGCATAGGCAAAAGCCTTTCTTTAACAGTCATACGGCCCACCGTCAAACTGAAACCGCAGTTTCAAGCGAAAGCCGCATCATTTCGGTGAATGATGACTGTCTTTCCTCTGCCGAAAGGGCCTCACCCGTTATAAGCGAGTCCGACACGGTACATATTGCAAGTGCCTTTTTCGAGCTTCTGGCGGCGTTCATATAAAGCGCCGCCGCTTCCATTTCAACGGCAAGAACACCCATTTTGCCCCAAAGACGCTGTGGCTGGTTTGTGTCGGGAAGGCCGTTTGTGTCGCCGTAAAATCTGTCGCTTGATACTACATTTCCCACATGGTAGCTAAGACCTGCCGCCTTGGCGTTTTTTACCGCCGCCTCTAAAAGCGTGAAATCGGCAATCGGCGCAAAGCTGCCCGGCAGACCGAACTGCTCGGCATACGCCGAATCGGTGCAGGCACCCTCCGCTATAACAATATCACGCACCTTGACATTTTTATTGTAGGAGCCGGCGGAGCCTACTCTTATTATGTTTTCAACCCCGTAAAAATTAAAAAGCTCATAGGAATAAATGCCGATAGACGGCATTCCCATTCCGCTTGCCATAACCGATACGGGAACTCCCTTGTAAATTCCGGTGTAGCCCTGTACTCCTCTGACATCATTTACAAGTCTTGCTCCGTTTAAAAAGCTTTTTGCGATAAGAGCCGAGCGGTGGGGATCCCCCGGCATTAAAACAGTGGGCGCAAAATCGCCCTTTTCGGCTGAAATATGAGGTGTAGACAAACTCAATTCTCCTTCCTTTGCTTATCAAGCGATAATGAAAAGCTCGGTATAAATTCAGTAAGAAAAGCGTCGGCTTCGGGACAATTCATATCATTTATGGCTTTTGTTATGGTATCCTTAGCGTCGCTGAATTCCATATTTCCCATATTAAGCTCTTCTATACACTTTATCAGCGCGGAAAGCTTATCCGCGGCTTTGACTATTTTTTCGGTTTCGCTGTCGGGATTGTAAACAGCCGCAAAATCATTTTTTAGGTCTTCGGGAAGCATATCGGTAAGCGTTTTTCCCGCCGCCGCCTCAATTTGCTTGTAGGCTGTTTTTATTTCATCGTTGTAATACTTTATGGGCGTTGGCATATCGCCGGTAATTATTTCTGTGCTGTCGTGGTAAACCGCTACTGTTGCGGCGTAGTACGGGTTATAATTTTTCCCAAACCTTCTGTTGCCGATAAGTGCGAGGGCATGGGCAATCTGTGCGGTCTCAAGCGAATGTTCGCTTAAATTTTCCCGTCTTGTATTGCGCATAAGCCCCCAACGGTATATATTTTTCATTCTTGACATCATAGCAAAAAAGTGATTTTGCAAATTATTCACATCCTTTATTGAATATTATATCATTTAATGTTATAATAGCAATAACTAAATTTTTAAAGGATGTATTTTAATGGGATTTTCACGGGCAAAGCTGACTGCTTTAAGACCCCAAAAAGAAAAATACCTTTCCACATTTGTTATAGCGCTTATTACTGCGGCGGTGCTTTTTGTACCGTATATGATTATGGGCGAAGGGTATTTTACCTTTTACGGAGATTTTAATGTCCAGCAAATACCCTTTTATCAACAGTGCCACAAGGCGGTAAGGGAAGGAAATATCTTTTGGAGCTGGACCACCGATCTCGGTGCTAACTTTATAGGCTCATACAGCTTTTATCTGCTCGGAAGTCCGTTTTTTTGGCTTACGATTCCTTTCCCGAACTGGATGGTTCCGTACCTTATGGGGCCGCTTCTTATACTTAAATTTGCCTGCGCGGCATTTACCTCTTACTGCTACATAAGGCGGTTTACACGCACGCCTTCCGCGGCAAGGCTCGGTGCGCTTCTTTATGCGTTTTCCGGCTTCTCGGTTTACAATATTTTCTTCAATCATTTCCACGAGGCGATAATTGTCTTTCCGCTTTTGCTTTTGTCGCTTGAAATGCTTATAACGGAGAATAGGCGCTTTGTTTTCGCCCTTACGGTGGCGCTTTGCGCTGTAACAAACTATTTCTTCTTCTTCGGAATGGTTGTATTTACGGTTATATATTTCTTTGTACGGCTTTTCTCGGGTGCGATAAGACCGAAGCTATCAAGATTTTTTGTGCTTATGTTCGAGGCTGTGCTCGGTCTTGCGCTGTCCGCATTTTTACTTATGCCGAGCATACTTGCGATTATCGGCAACGAAAGGATATCAAGCATACTCCTCGGCTGGAACGCAATTATGTACGGCAAGGAGCAGATATACGGCAATATTATAGAATGTTTCTTCTTTCCGCCGGATATTCCCGCAAGACCCGTATTTTTCCCCTCTGCCAATGTCAAGTGGTCATCGCTCGGCGGCTGGCTGCCGGTATTCAGTATGGTCGGTGTCTTTGCGTGGTTTTCAAACCGTAAGGGCAGTTGGCTTAAAAGGGTGATCGGTATATGCATATTTATGGCTATGGTGCCGATACTCAACAGCGCGTTTTACGCATTCAATACATCTTATTACGCAAGATGGTTCTATATGCCGATACTTATGATGTGCCTTGCAACGGTTTCGCTTACGGAGGACGACAGCGTTAATTGGTCCTCGGCATACAAGTGGGTTACGGGAATAACGATTGCTATAACCCTTGTAATAGGCTTTTTTCCGCAGAAGGACTCGGACGATAAGCTTATTTTCGGTCTTTATTCGCAGAGTGACGACGGAATGTACCTTTTCCGTTATTGGATAACCTGCGCCATAGCAGTGATAAGTCTTATAATTCTCGGTATGCTGCTTAAAACGCTAAAAACCGACAGACAAGGTTTTTATAAGGGCGCTGTAACATGCGTCTGCATTATATCCGCGGTTTACGGTAACTTTTTTATAGCCTGCGGCAGGTCACATTCCTATGATGTTAAGTCCGTTATGATAGATCAGCTTATCGAGGGCAGTGTTGACCTTGAAAAAAGCGATAACTACCGTGTTGATGTGTATGACGGCGTTGACAATACCTCTATGTATCTCGGTCTTCCGGGAATTAACGCATTTCATTCGGTAGTGCCTAAATCAATTTTTGATTTTTACGATTATATCGGCATTGAACGCAGTGTCGGCAGCAGACCCGATACAAAACAGGCGGCGCTCCGTCCGCTTCTTTCGGTTAAATACCTCTTAAACCGCAAGGGCGGCGAAAGCTTTCTTGACGAAGACGACGAGCCGCGTATGACAGGGTACGAATATGTTAAAACAAGCGGCGGATATTATATTTACGAAAACAATAATTATGTGCCGTACGGCTTCTCATATAAATACTATATGAGCTATGATTTCTGCGACTCATATTCAAAATCAGACCGCACACAGCTTATGCTTAAAGCAATTTTGCTTGATGACGAACAGATTAAGAAATACGGAAATATCCTTACAAATATCGAAACGCTTGAAGAACCGCCGTACGATTATGAGTCGGGTACTACGCTTTCGCTTACGGACGAGTCTATGGAATACGATTGCGAGCAGTTAAAAGAAACGGCGGCGATTTCGTTTAAAAGAGACAATACAGGCTTTTCTGCGGAGGTAAGGAGAGATAAGGACGATTTGGTCTTTTTCTCCGTACCGTATGACGAGGGTTGGACCGCTTATCTAAACGGAGAACCTGCCGAGATTGAAAAGGTAAATGTCGGCTTTATGGCGGTAAAAGTAGGTAAAGGCACAAGCAATATCCGATTTGAATACAGAACGCCGGGTCTTGCAAACGGACTTATTATAACAGGCGGCGTCTGCGCCGTGTTACTGCTTTATATGCTGATATTCTCTGTTTACAGTAAACGGCACCCGTCTGATTATTATTATCCCGAGGGTGATATGCTGATTTCAAAATGGCGCCTTGAGGACCGTAATGATACACGGAAAATACTTGCCGAACGCTTCCCCGACACCGTAAAGGAAAGTATACTTGACGACGACACGGAAATAGAAATTCCGCATATAGAAAACGGTTTTGACGGCGGTTTTAAAATAGATTCCGATTTCCTTGACGACGATAAGTAAGGAGAAGGCTTATTTGGATATAAAGCTTAATTTTATTTGCAAAGGTGATGGTTTTCCGCTTATTCTCCTGCACGGCAACGGAGAAAGCTGTGAATACTTTAGGAGGCAGACGGAATATTTTTCAAAGCATTACAAGGTGTATGCGCTCGACACAAGAGGTCACGGTAAATCCGAAAGGGGAGACGGTGAATTTTCGCTTAAAAGCTTTGCCGATGACCTGTATGGTTTTATGCTTGAACACGGTATAAAAAAGGCGCATATAATAGGCTTTTCAGACGGCGCCGGCATTGCGCTCTATTTTGCGCTTAAGCACACGAAAATGGTTGAAAAGTCAGTCCTTTGCGGAGGAAATATTTCGCCCGACGGTGTAAAACGGTATTTTCAGATACCCGTAGAGTTAGGCTATAAGCTTGCAAAATTATTTGCCTCAAAGAGCCGCACTGCCGCAGCAAAAGCCGAAATACTCGGTCTTATGGTAAACGAACCTCATATAACCCCTGAGGAGCTCAAATCCGTTACGGTTCCTGTGCTTGTAATTGCGGGAACGCATGATGTTATTAAAAAATCGCACACCCGTCTTATTGCAAAAAGCCTGCCCTGCTCGACCCTTAAATTCATACGGGGCGGACATTCTCTTCCGGCGCAAAGGGCGGAGGAGTTTAACAGTGCGGTCGAGAATTTTTTAAAGACCTGAAAACAAAATGACTTTTTAAGAAGGAGAATTTTTATGCCCGACAGTAGAGATATGTACATATCGCCGTTATCAACAAGATACGCTTCAAAGGAAATGCAGTATATTTTTTCCCAGAACTTTAAGTTCCGCACCTGGAGAAGACTGTGGATTGCCTTAGCCAAGGCGGAAAAGGAACTGGGACTTAACATTACCGATGAGCAGATTGCCGAAATGGAAGCGCACAGGGACGATATTAATTACGATGTTGCGGAGGCAAGGGAAAGGGAAGTAAGGCACGATGTTATGTCCCATGTGTACGCATACGGCGTGCAGTGTCCGAAAGCCGAGCCGATAATCCATCTCGGCGCTACGAGTTGTTATGTAGGCGACAATACCGATATTGTAATTTTAAGAGAAGCGTCCCTTTTAATTCAGAAAAAGGCGGCGGCAGTGCTTAAAAATCTCTCGGAATTTGCGCTTAAATACAAGGGCCTTCCTTGCCTTGCTTATACGCATCTTCAGCCGGCTCAGCTTACAACCGTAGGTAAAAGGGCAACGCTTTGGGCGTATGAGCTTTCCGAGGATACCCAAAATCTTGAATATCAGCTTTCAAGGCTTAAGCTTTTGGGTTCTAAGGGAACTACGGGTACACAGGCAAGCTTTATGGAGCTTTTCGGCGGAGATGAAAAAAAGGTAGTAAGGCTTGAAGAGCTTATTTGCAAGGAAATGGGATTTAACGGGTGCGTGCCGGTTTCGGGACAGACCTATTCAAGAAAAATTGATTCGTATTTTCTTTCAACTCTTTCGGGCTTTGCTCAGAGCGCATACAAGTTTTCAAATGATTTGAGACTGCTCCAGTCCTTTGAAGAAATGGAGGAACCGTTCGGCACAAAGCAGATAGGCTCCTCGGCAATGCCGTATAAACGCAACCCGATGAGGTGCGAACGCATTTCCGCGCTTTCAAAGTATGTTATTGCCGACGCGTTAAATCCCGCAATGACCGCCGGAACACAATGGTTTGAGCGCACGCTTGACGACAGCGCCAATAAAAGGATTTCGGTTGCCGAGGCATTTTTGGCTGTGGACGCAATACTTAACATATACATAAATGTAACCTCGGGAATGGTAGTTTATGAGAATGTTATTAAAAAGCGCGTAATGGAAAAACTGCCGTTTATGGCTACCGAAAACATAATGATGGAATCAGTCAAACGCGGCGGCGACCGTCAGCAGCTTCACGAGATCATCAGGGTGTATTCGCATGAGGCGGCGGCAAAGGTGAAACTTGAGGGCAAGCGCAACGATCTTATAGACAAAATTGCGGCGGATGACAGAATACCGCTTACAAAGGAAGAAATTTTAAGCGAGCTTGACCCCGTAAAATATATCGGAAGATGCGTTTCACAAACCGAAGAGTTTGTAAGCAATGTAATAGAACCGATACTTAAAAAATACAGTACGGACGATGTTAAGGTCGAGCTTAATGTATAGATGAAAAGGGAGCAAAGTTATGAATTTTTTTGAAGAACTTAAGAATTACGACGCAGAGGTAGCCTCTGCCTGTCACGACGAGCTTGTTCGTCAACAGCATAATATAGAGCTTATAGCGTCGGAAAATATTGTGTCAAAAGCGGTGCTTTTGGCGGCTGGCGGCGTGCTTACCAACAAGTATGCCGAGGGGTATCCGGGAAAGCGCTATTACGGCGGATGTCAGTGCGTTGATGTTGTGGAGAATATCGCCCGTGAAAGGGCAAAAAAACTTTTCGGCGCGGAACACGCAAATGTTCAGCCGCATTGCGGAGCCAGCGCTAATCTTGCGGTGTTCTTTGCGCTTTTACAGCCGGGCGACACCGTTATGGGAATGAATCTTCAGCAGGGCGGCCATCTTTCTCACGGCTCACCCGTAAATATTTCGGGCAAATACTTTAATGTTGTTCCTTACGGCGTTAATGACGAGACCGAAATGATAGATTATGATGAAATGCGCAAGACGGCGCTTGAATGTAAGCCTAAAATGATTATAGCGGGTGCGAGCGCCTATTCAAGAATAATCGATTTTAAGCGCTGTCGTGAAATTGCGGACGAGGTCGGAGCGTATTTAATGGTGGATATGGCTCACATTGCAGGCCTTGTGGCGGCAGGCGTGCATCCTTCGCCTGTTCCGTATGCGGATGTTGTAACCACCACAACGCATAAAACGCTCAGAGGACCGAGGGGCGGAATGATACTTTGCAAGGAGAAGCTTGCTAAGCAGATAGATAAAGCCGTTTTCCCCGGCACACAGGGCGGTCCGCTTATGCATATAATCGCCGCAAAGGCTGTTGCCTTGGGCGAGGCACTTACTCCCGAATTCAAGGAGTATCAGGTTCAGATAGTTAAAAACGCAAAGGCGCTTTGCGCCGGACTTATTGACGAGGGCTTTGATGTTGTTTCGGGCGGTACGGATAACCACCTTATGCTTTTAAAGCTTATTAAAAACGGAATAACGGGCAAGGAGCTTGAACACCGTCTTGACGAGGTTCATATCACGGCGAATAAGAACACCGTACCTAACGATCCGCAAAGCCCGTTTATTACAAGCGGCGTAAGGCTCGGCACTCCGGCGGTTACCACAAGGGGCTTTAAAGAGCCTGAAATGGCAAAAATTGCGAAATGGATAAGCCTTGCCGTAAATGATTTTGAAAACAGCAAGGAGCTTATCTCGACGGAAGTACAGGAGCTTTGTTCACATTTCCCGATTTACCGATAATAAAAAGCGTGCAGGATTAGCTTTCTTCTAATCCCGCACGCTTTTTTGTTGTTATTTTCAGTATATCATTAGGCGTTTGCGCAATGTAATCTGCACCGGAGTTTTCAAGCTCCTCGCGGCTTCCGAAGCCGTAAAGCACGCCTATGCACTCAATACCGTTTTCGTGCGCTCCCATTATGTCGTGATAACGGTCGCCGACCATTACCGCACTGCTTTTGTCGGTTGTATTGCAGGCGGAAAGTGCATAGCTTATCACCTGTGATTTTTCCGACCGTGATTTATCAAGCGTTGCGCCGGCAATGTAATAAAAATATTTATTTAACCCGAAATGTTCCGTTATTTGGTTTGCGAATATCTCGGGCTTTGAGGTTGCGAGTATAAGCTTTGCGCCGCTTTTTGAAAGCGAGCAGAGAACCGGCTCAATATTATCGTAAAGCCGACATTCGAATATACCCTTTTCGGGGTAATATTCACGGTAAAAATTAACGGCTTTTTTAGCCTTTTCTTCGTCAAAGCCGCAAAATTCTCTGAAAGCGGGGAGGAGCGGCGGACCGATAAACTTAAGCAGCTCGCTGTAAGGCGGAACAGGTGCTTCAAGCTTTTTCAAGGCATAAGCAACCGAATTTGTAATTCCCGCGGCGGAATCGGTTATCGTTCCGTCAAGGTCAAAAAGAATATATTTGTATTTCAGCATTTTTTCCTCCGTTTGTTTGCTTTTTTCAGTGTAACATCAAGCACGGAAAAAATAAAGTAAAAATTGAATAAATTTTTAAATTTTTTTAAAACCGTGCCGTTTGACTTATTTTTTTATTGACGGATGTTTGTTTTAGTAGTATTCTTATATAGGTAAAAAATTTGGGAGGTTTTTGTTATGTTTAAATCCGATTATTTAAATAGGGTATATGCAGGCGTTGAAAAGCGCAGCCCCGGCGAAAAGGAATTTTTGCAGGCGGTTCGCGAGGTTTTAGGCTCTCTTGAGCCGGTAATCGCCGCAAACCCGAAGCTTGAGGAAAACGGTGTTCTTGAGAGAATAGTAGAACCCGAAAGACAGATATTTTTCCGTGTATCTTGGGTTGACGACAACGGCAAGGTACAGGTAAACAGAGGATACAGAGTACAGTTTAACTCCGCAATCGGTCCTTATAAGGGCGGTATACGCCTCCATCCGTCGGTAAATGCGTCCGTTATCAAGTTCTTGGGCTTTGAGCAGATATTCAAGAACAGCCTTACCGGTCTTCCGATAGGCGGCGGCAAGGGCGGCTCCGATTTCGACCCGAAGGGCAAATCCGACGGTGAAATTATGCGCTTCTGCCAGAGCTTTATGACAGAGCTTTCAAAGCATATCGGCGCCGATACAGATGTTCCGGCCGGCGATATAGGCACCGGTGCCAGAGAGATCGGCTATATGTTCGGTCAGTATAAGAGACTCCGCAACGAATTTACCGGCGTTCTCACCGGCAAGGGTCTTACATACGGCGGCTCGCTTGCGCGTACCGAGGCTACCGGCTACGGACTTTGCTACTATACAGAAGAAATGCTTAAGAGTATGAAGAACGATTCCTTTAAGGGTAAGACCGTTGTTGTTTCGGGTTCGGGCAATGTTGCAATTTACGCTACCGAAAAGGCAACTCAGCTCGGCGGTAAGGTTGTAGCGCTTTCAGACTCAAACGGTTATATTTATGACCCGAACGGCATAAAGCTTGATGTTGTAAAGCAGATCAAAGAGGTTGAAAGAGGCCGTATCAAGGAATATGCCGAGCGTGTAAGCGGCGCTGAATATCACGAGGGATGCAGCGGTATATGGACTATTAAGTGCGATATTGCTCTTCCGTGCGCCACACAGAATGAAATTGATGAAAAATCCGCCGAGACACTTGTTAAAAACGGCGTTATGGCAGTAGCCGAGGGCGCAAATATGCCGTCAACTCTTGAGGCTATCGCGGTATTCCAGAAGGCAGGCATCCTTTTCGGACCTGCTAAGGCTGCCAACGCAGGCGGCGTTGCTACATCGGCTCTTGAAATGAGCCAGAACTCAATGAGATACAGCTGGACGTTCGACGAGGTTGACGCAAAGCTTAAGGATATAATGGTTAATATATTCCATAATTCTTATGACGCCGCAAAGAAGTACGGCTTAGAGGGCGACCTTCTTGCAGGCGCAAACATTGCGGGCTTCGAAAAGGTAGCAAACGCTATGTTGGCTCAGGGTATAGCTTACTGATAACAACAGATAATATACTTTACGGCGCCGTCTCCTCTTTCGGGGGGCGGTGCTTTTTAATTGTATTTGACTTTTAGGGCTCTCGGTGTTAGACTTAATTTATAAACAATATACAGGATAAAACTCGGAGGAAATAAATGAAAGCACTTATACTTTCCTGCGGAACAGGCGGCGGTCATAATGCGGCGGGAAACGCCGTTAAGGAAGCGCTTGAAAGACGGGGACATACCGTTAAAATGCTGAACCCCTATGACCTTAAAAGCAAAAAAACTTCGCATTTTATAGATAAAGCGTATATTAAAACAGTGCGTGTGTCGCCCAAGCTTTTCGGTGCGATATATTCACTCGGAAACGTATACAGAAAACTTCCGTTCCGTTCTCCCGTTTATTTTGCAAATGCCGGTATGGTAAAAAGACTTAACGCCCTTTTTGAAAAAGAAAAGCCCGACATTGTGTTTATGCCGCATATTTTTCCGGCGGAGATTATTACCAATATGAAAAATCGCGGTATAAAAACTCCGAAAACGGTTTTTATCGCTACTGACTATACCTGTATACCGTTTACCGAAGAAGCGGATTGCGACGCTTATATAATACCGTCGGACAAGCTTATACCCGAGTTTAAGTCATATAAGCTTCCCGTTGATAAAATATATCCGCTCGGTATTCCCGTATCGCAGAGGTTTTCGTCACCGCCGACAAGGGAGGAAGCCGCCCGTATTCTGGGACTTGACAGTAATAAACGCTATATTTTAGTGTCGGGCGGAAGTATGGGCGCCGGCAAATTGATTTGGGCAATTAAACTGTTGTACGACGCCTTTAAAAATGACGGAAATACAGGGCTTATAGTTATTTGCGGCAGCAACGAATGGCTTTACAAACAGCTTTCCAAACGCTATGCGGATAAGATAACGGCTGTAAGATACACCGATAAAATGGCGGAATATATGAGACTTGCCGATGTTTATGTTACAAAGCCCGGCGGACTTTCCTCCACCGAGGGTGCGGTTTTGGGCGTTCCCATTGTTCACACGCTTTCAATACCGGGATGTGAAACCAGAAATATGCGCTTTTTTGCAAATAACGGTATGAGCGTTCCGGTAAAAAAGCTTTCAAAGGAGCTTTCGTCGGCAACGCTCGGTTTAAGGAACAGAGATAAGGCGGCAAAAATGCTTTCAAATCAGAAAAAAAATATCATTGCGTCCGCCGCGGAGGATATATGTAAGCTTGCCGAGAAAATGACGGTATAAAAAGTCCCCTGAGTTCTGGCATACACATAAAATTTTGGCTTTTATGTGTATGTTGATTGTCAGGGGATAAATTATATAGGCTCTTTGTCAATAGTTGGGGTAAAGAGTTAAAATGCGAAATTGAGTGCAAGC
>ERZ772882.460-NODE-460-length-53882-cov-8.628216_pt1 | contig 53882 bp, 58 predicted proteins | sample MGYA00580576_ERZ772882 | MGnify/ENA primary metagenome ERZ772882 (study PRJEB29015, sample SAMEA2737658) | human gut metagenome | biome: human gut; feature: human-associated habitat; material: faeces | place: China | collected 2012 ... | reverse complement strand
AGCGAGCCATCAGGGGGCTCTGCGTGGCATGGAAGCCGGAGATCGCGCCGCAGGCGACGGTGATGAACATGAAGCTCCAAATCGGCGTGCCCTGCGGATGGAGGTTTGCGAAGTTGCTCCAAATTTCGGGGATGGTGTAGCCCTTGGTGAAGATGCCGAGCGCAACACCGAGCGCCATAACGATCAGGCAGATGCCAAACACGGGGTAGATCTTGCCGATAATCTTATCGATGGAGAGGAAGGTCGCAATGAAGTAATAGACCAGAATCAGGATCAGCCAGAACATCTTGCTGGCGAGGATGCCCTCGCTGCCGCCCTTGGAGCAGAGCAGCTGGATGAGGCCGGCGGGGCCGACCGCAAACACGGTGCCGACCATCACAAGCAGCACCACGCTGAATACGCGCATGACGTTCTTCATCGCGCCGCCGAGGTAGATGCCGGAGATCTCAGAGATGGACGCGCCTTCGTTACGCTCGCTCATCATGCCGGAGAAATAGTCGTGGACCGCACCGGCGAAGATGGTGCCGAAGGTGATCCACAGGAAGACCACGGGACCCCACAGAGCGCCGCTCAGAGCGCCGAAGATGGGGCCGAGGCCCGCAATGTTCAGAAGCTGGATCATAAAGAGCTTCCACTGCGGCAGGACCATGTAGTCCACACCGTCGTTGATCTTGACGGCAGGGGTCTCACGGTCATCCGGCCCGAAGGTGTTCTCAACGACCTTGCCGTAGACGAAGTAGCCGCCGATCAGCAGTGCCAGACACAGGAAAAAGCTAATCATTTGTACTCTCCTCCTTAATTTGTCCCATGATGGCATGGGTATGCATCGGTTGGAAACGTTTCCACCCGACGCCAAACATCATAGCACGAAAGAAAAAAAGTTCAAGCGACAAAAAGAACAAAAATTTGATAAAAATTTTATGCGGATTTATGTATCGATTTCACATATCTCACGCAGGTATCGCGGAAAATGATGGAAGAATATTTATATATAAATTAAATATGTATTCTCCCGCATGTTCAGCCGAAGTATTTCCGCCGGAAGGGGACCTCATCGGCGATGAACTCGCGCCCGCGCAGGTAGTTGAGAATGCCCGCGTCGGTGGGGAAGTCAAAGCGCAGGCGGTAGGAATAGAGCGCCTGCTGCGCTTCGCCATAGCGGCGGTTGACGCTGCCGACGCCGTATTTTCCGTCGCCGAGCAGGGGGTGGCCCATGTCGGCGAAGCTCGCGCGGATCTGGTGCGTGCGCCCCGTGAGCAGCTCGACCTCGACGAGGGAGAGACGGTCGCGCGTTTCCAGCGTTTCGTAGAGCGTGACGGCGCTGCGTCCGTCCGGCACGGGATGGTGATAGACGCGCACGGTGTTCGTTTTGCTGTCCTTGCGCAGGAAGCATTCGATGCGGCCCTTCGGCGGCTCGGGGCGGCCGAGGCAGATGCAGAGGTAGAATTTGGACAGCTCGCGTTCGCGGATCTTTTCGTTCAGGACGCGCAGCGCCTCGGCGTTCTTCGCCGCGATGACGATGCCGCCCGTGTTGCGGTCGATGCGGTTGCACAGCGCGGGGGTAAAGGCGTTCTCCTCGCGCGGCTTCCATTCACGCTTTTGATAGAGATAGGCGAGCATGTGGTTGACGAGCGTGTTGACCTTCTCGTTCTCGTCGGCGTGAACGACGAGCCCGGCTGGCTTGTCGAGCAGCAGAATGTTCTCATCCTCGTAAAGGATGTGCAGCTTTGGATTTGCGATGGTGAGGTAGACGTTCTCCTCGCTCGGCGCTTCAAAGAACTCGTCGTTGAGGTAAAGCTGGAGCCAGTCGCCCTCGCGCAGGCGGTAGTCGCGCTCGGCGCGGGCTCCGTTGACCTTGATGCGCTTGAGGCGGATGTACTTCTGCGCCAGCGAGGCGGGCAGCAGGGGAACGGCCTTGAGCAGAAAGCGGTCGAGCCGCTGGTCGGCGTCATTTTTATGGATGGTGAACTCTCGCATGGTGCCGCTCCTTTCGCGCGCAAAAACACTTCGAGGTCATTCTACGATACCCACCGTCAAATGTAAAGAAAAGCAAAGAAAAAAGTTGTAAAAAATCCTCAAAAAATGTTTGACATTCCGGGGCGCGTCCTCTATAATACTACTCGTGTCATTGCGAGGTGTATCATGCTTTTGGATATCAAACGAATCGTTAACACCCCCGGAGGCAGAATCCCCTTTGAGTTTTCAGAGGACTTTTCTGATGTGGACTTCGGCGGCGTGTGTCCGGCCGTTCGGCCTGTCTTAGTGGTAGGGCAGGTGCGGAACATCGCGGGGATGCTTCGTTTGGAGCTGGCGCTTGATACGACCCTTGCGGCTGTGTGCGACCGCTGCGGCGAGGTCTTTGACAAGCCCTTTCATCTCGACTGCGAGTATCTGCTCGCGACCGAGCTGGAGGACGAGGAAAATGACGAGATACTGCTGCTCGAGGACGGCACGGTCGATCTGGGAGATCTCTCCCGCGAGGTGTTCATCCTCAATATGCCCACAAAGCTGCTTTGCAGAGAGGATTGCAGGGGCCTGTGTCCCGGCTGCGGCGTGAACCTCAATTATGAGGTCTGCCGCTGCAAAAAGGAAGTGGACCCGCGGCTCGCAAAGCTGGCACAGCTGCTCGACAGGAGCGAAAATAAGTAATTTTTACTGCGTTTGCAGTTTTCGATCAAGGAGGTGTCAACATGGCAGTCCCCAAGGGGAAAGTATCCCGCGCAAGACGCGATAAGAGACGTTCTTCTCACTGGAAGCTGGAAACTCCGGGCCTCGTCGCTTGCCCGAAGTGCGGCGCTCTGCGCCTGCCTCACAGAATGTGCAAGGAGTGCGGTACCTATAATGGCCGTCAGGTCAAGGTCATCAAGTCCAACGTTGCCGCTGAGTAAGCACATCGGAAAAGATCTACCAAAAAACGAGCGGGAAGAGCGATCTTCCCGCTTGCTTTTTACGCCCTGCGGACAATGCGTGGGCTTTGCGCAAAAAGAGCGCCATTTTTCTTGCGAAACCGAAAAGGATACGCTATACTATATATGTTAAATTATGCGTTAAGGGAGGGCTGAGCGCGTGAGCACTGTCATTACATCCGTCGACGCAGGCTCTCCCGCCGAACGTGCCGGTATCCGCGCCGGCGAACAGCTGCTGATGATCAATCATCACGAGATCGTCGACGTGCTGGACTACCGCTTTTTCTGCTACGATCCGTCGGTGAGTCTCCGGCTGCGCGAGGCCGACGGGACCACACGCCACCTGACGATCGAAAAGGAGGAGGGCGAGGATCTCGGCCTCAATTTCGATACCTACCTGATGGACGAGCCGCGCCCCTGCTCGAACCACTGCCTGTTCTGCTTTGTCGATCAGATGCCGCCGAATATGCGCGACACGCTCTATTTCAAGGACGATGATGCGCGCCTGAGCTTCCTCATGGGCAACTACATCACGCTCACGAACCTCACCGAGCGCGAGGCGCAGCGCATCATCGACCTGCGCATCAGCCCCATCAACGTCTCCGTGCAGGCGACCGAGCCGCAGCTCCGGCGCACGCTGCTGGGCAACAAAGACGCCGATAAGAGCCTGGAGTATATGCGCGCCTTCGGCGAGGCCGGCATCGAGATGAACGGCCAGATCGTCGTCTGTCCCGGCTGGAACGATGGCGAGCATCTGCGCCGCAGCATCGAGGACCTGATGGACATCGGCTTCAACTCCTGTTCGATCGTGCCGGTTGGGCTGACGAAGTTCCGTAAGGGCCTTGCAAGGCTCGAGCCGGTGACGAAGGAAAAGGCAGGGGAGATCATCGACCTTGTGGACGAGTACGGCGCGAGGTGCCTTGAGAAATACGGCACGCGGATGTTCTTCTGCGCCGATGAATTCTACATCAAGGCCGAGCGCCCGCTGCCCGACGAGGAGTATTACGAGGAATACCAGCAGCTCGACAACGGCGTCGGGATGCTCCGCAGCACCATGAACGAATTTCTCAGCGGACTGGAGGACGCGGAGAGCGGCGATGTGGCGAGCTTCACCGTTGCGACCGGAAAGGCCGCCGAGCCGTTCATCGCGCGGCTCGTGGCGGAGGCGAAAAAGAAATTTCCGCAGCTTCGCGGCGAGGTCGTCGGCATCGTGAACGACTTTTTCGGCCACAGCATCACCGTTTCCGGCCTTGTGACCGCGCAGGACCTCATCACGCAGCTCAAGGACCGGCCCACGCTCGGCGAGCGGGTGCTGATCCCCGCGAATATGCTCCGCCACGGCGAGGGCGTGTTCCTCGACGATTACACCGTCGAGCAGGTCGAGCAGGCGCTCGGACGCAGGCTGACGATCTCCGAGACCGACGGCTATTCGCTCTGCGACGCCATTTTCCGGCAGGAGCCCTGATACAAAAATCTACCCCCGACAGGAGGAAAGCAATATGTCCAAGCCCATCGTTGCCATCGTCGGCCGACCGAACGTCGGCAAGTCGATGCTGTTCAATAAGCTCATCGGCCAGCGCCTTTCCATCGTGGAGGACACGCCCGGCGTGACCCGCGACCGCATCTACGGCGAGTGCGAGTGGTGCGGCCGCAAATTTACGCTCGTCGACACCGGCGGCATCGAGCCGCGCACCGACAGCCAGATCCTGACCTTCATGCGCGAGCAGGCGCAGATCGCCATTGAGAACGCGACGGTCATCATCTTCCTGACCGATATTAAAACGGGTCTGACGGCCTCCGATCAGGAGGTCGCGAATATGCTGCTGCGCTCGCGCAAGCCGATCGTGCTGGCGGTCAACAAGATGGACTCCGTCGGCGCGCCGAATCCCGATTACTACGAGTTCTACAACCTCGGCCTCGGCGACCCCGTGGCGGTCTCCGCCGTCCACGGCCACGGCACGGGCGACCTGCTCGACGCCTGCGTCGCTTACTTCCCCGACGAAGAGGAGGCGGAGGAGGAGAGCGATGTGCTCAAGGTCGCCATCATCGGCAAGCCGAACGTCGGCAAATCCTCGCTGACGAACCGCATTCTCGGGCAGGAGCGCGTCATCGTCTCCAACGTCGCGGGCACGACGCGCGATGCGATCGACTCCTACTTTGAAAACGAGACCGGCAAGTATGTCTTCATCGACACCGCCGGTATGCGCAAAAAGTCCAGGATCGAGGAGAGCATCGAAAAATACAGCGTGCTGCGCGCGACCATGGCCATCGACCGCGCGGACGTCTGCCTCATCATGATCGACGCGACCGAGGGCGTGACCGAGCAGGACACCAAGGTCGCGGGGCTTGCGCACGAGGCGGGCAAGGCCTGCATCATCGTGGTCAACAAGTGGGACCTTGTCGAGAAGGACGGCAAGACCATGGACAAGATGCGCGAGGACATCCGCCGCGATCTGAGCTATATGACCTACGCGCCCATCCTGTTTATTTCGGCGGCGACCGGCCAGCGCGTGCCGCGGCTTTTCGAGCTCATCAACTACGTTCACTCGCAGGCCTGCACCCGCATCACCACGGGAATGCTCAACAACGTTCTCGAGGACGCGCAGACGCGCGTCCAGCCGCCCACGGACAAGGGCAAACGCCTGAAGATCTACTACATGACGCAGGTGGGCGTGTGCCCACCGCACTTTGTCATCTTCTGCAATGACCGGCAGCTCTTCCATTTCTCGTACCAGCGCTACATTGAAAACTGCATCCGCAATGTGTTCGGGCTGGAAGGCACGCCCATCATTCTCTCCATTCGTCAGAAGGGGGATAAGGAGGAGTAAAGGAAATGTACTTGCTGGTAACTGGTTTCTATGCTTTCCTTTCTCATTTGGATTACCTTTACGCGGCGGTCGCCGCCTACCTCTGCGGCTGCTTCAACGGAGCGCTCTTTACCTCAAGGCTCTTTTTTCACGACGATGTGCGCACCCACGGCAGCGGCAACGCGGGCCTGACGAATTTCTACCGCACCTACGGCGCGAGGTACGCGCTGCTCGTCATCGCCTGCGATATGCTCAAGGCGGTCGCGGCGGTGAGCCTTGCGGCATGGCTCGGCGCGCGCTTTGACCCGCGTATGCTGCCGGACCTTCCGCTGACCGCGGCGGAGCAGGCGGAGTATGTGCTGCATTTCAAATACTGGGCCGGATTCTTCTGTGTGGTCGGGCACATGTTCCCCTGTACGGCAAAATTCAGGGGCGGCAAGGGCATCCTGTGCTCCGCGACGCTCACGCTGCTGCTCGACTGGCGCATCGCGCTGGTGTGCTGGAGCCTGTTTGCCGTGCTGTGGCTGACGACGCGCTATGTGTCGCTCGGCTCGGTGAGCGCGGCGGCGGTCTTCCCGGTCATGACGCACGTTGTGTTCGGCGACGCGTTTGCGACCGCATTTTCCGTTCTGATCGCGGCGCTCGTGCTCTTTGCGCACCGTGAAAACATCAAGCGGCTTCTGAACGGGACGGAGAATAAGTTCCGCTTCCACGTCAACGCACCGAAATCGGAGGGAGAGGCATGAACATCGTTGTACTCGGCAGCGGCGGCTGGGGCACCGCCCTTGCCATGCTGCTGGAACAGAACCGGCACACGGTCACGCTCTGGTCGCATGACCCCCAAAAGGCAGAGCAGCTAAAGCTGAAAAGGGAAAACCCTTTACTGCCCGGCGTGCAGCTTCCGGTTGAATTGCAGATCACAAATGACCTGAATTGCCTGAGAAACGCCGAGCTGGTCGTGTTCGCACCGCCGTCGTTCGCGCTGCGCGCGGTGGCGAAGGAGGCAGCGCCGTACCTGCCGGACGGCGTGCCGCTGCTCTCGGTCACAAAGGGCATCGAGCGCGGCACGCATCTGCGTATGTCGCAGGTCATCGCGCAGGAGACGGGCGGGGAGCATCCTATTGCCGTGCTCTCAGGACCCTCGCACGCGGAGGAGGTCGCGCGCGCCATGCCGACCGGCGTGGTCGCCGCGTCGAACCGCGCGGAGACTGCGGAGCTTGTCCAGCGCGTGTTTACCAATGAGCGCTTCCGCGTCTATACGCATGACGACATGGTCGGCGTGGAGCTGGCCGGCGCGCTTAAGAACGTGGCGGCGCTGTGCTGCGGCGTGAGCGACGGTCTTGGCCTCGGCGACAACACCAAGGCGCTGCTGATCACCCGCGCGATGGCGGAGACCTCGCGGCTGGCCGAACGCCTCGGCGGGCGCAAGGAAACGCTTGCGGGTCTGGCCGGCATGGGCGATCTGATCGTCACCTGCACGTCGATGCACTCGCGCAACCGCCGCGCCGGCATCGCCATCGGCGAGGGCCGGACGCCGCAGGAGGTCGTCGCCGATATGGGCGGCGTGGTCGAGGGCTACTATGCCGCCGTCAGCGCTAAGGAGCTGGCGGACTCGCTGGGCGTGGAAATGCCGATCTGCGAGGCGATGTACGACGTTCTCTACAACGGCGCGGAGGTCCGGGGCATGGTCCACCGGCTGATGAGCCGCGCGCCGAAGCGCGAAAGCGACAACGGATGGGTATAAACCGAAAGGCGGTCCGCACAGACCGCCTTTTTCAACAGGGAGAGAAAACAATGTGTCTTTTGGAGCAGCTGGAGCGGTATGAGCCGTACAACGAGCAGGAAGCGCGCGACCGCGCGCTTTTGCTCCGTGCTCTGCGCGAGGAAGCAGATGTGTTCACGCGCGAGAATGACCGGATGCACATGACGGCCTCGGCGTGGGTGACGAACGAAGCGCATGACGGCGTGCTGATGGCCTACCACAACATCTATGATTCCTGGGCGTGGCTCGGCGGGCACGCCGACGGGGAGGAGGACCTGCTCGCGGTCGCGCTGCGTGAGGTGCGGGAGGAGAGCGGTGTGAAGCACGCCCGTCCGGCGAGCGAGAATATTTTCTCGCTCGAGGTCCTGACCGTGGACGGACATGAGAAGCGGGGCGCATACGTTTCCTCGCATCTGCACCTGAATGTGACCTATCTTCTCATCGCGGACGACAGCGACGCGCTGACCGTCAAGCCGGACGAGAACAGCGGCGTCCGCTGGTTCACACCGGAGGGAGCGATCGAAGCCAGCAGCGAGCCGTGGTTCCGCGAGCGCATTTATAAAAAGCTCAACGCCAAGCTCGCCGCGCTGCGGTGAAGGCAAAAAAGGACAGAAAAAAGCCGCTCGGAACGAGCGGCTTTTACTGCTATCTTTTAGATCGCGCGGGTAACCTTACCGGAACGCAGACAGCGGGTACAAACATAGACATGGCGGGGCGTACCATTGACGATAGCCTTCACGCGCTTGACGTTGGGCTTCCAGGGACGATTGGAACGACGGTGAGAGTGGGAAACTCTAATACCGAACGCAACACCCTTGTCGCAAAACTCGCACTTTGCCATCCGTTGCACCTCCTTGCTGTAATCAAATCAAGACTTGCGCATTGCAAGCATTGGCTATGATAGCAGATTCCAAACGAAATTGCAAGCAAAATTTTTCATTTTCTCAGATTTTTTTGCATTTTTTTCTCTGAGTGCTCCGAAGCGGACGGCGAACGAAAAAATGATGCCGCGTACCCTTGTAAAAACAGGGGAAAACCGATATAATGTATGTGGAAAAATTTTGACCCGACGGGAGAGAGCTTATGAATACCGATCGAAGCGTAAAGGTAAAGGATATTGTGGAAAAATTTCAGATGGAGGTGCTCTATTCCGGTGCGGATTTCGAGACGGAGACGCTGACCATCACGGACGTCAACCGCCCGGGGCTGCAGTTCGTCGGCTTTTTCGACTACTTTGACCCGCGCAGGCTCCAGATCATCGGCAAGGCGGAGACGATGTTCCTCAAGAGCTTTTCCTCCGCCGAGCGGCGCAAATGCTTTGAGGATCTGTTCAAGTACGAGATCCCTGCGCTGGTCATCTCCCGCAAGCTCGACGTGTTCCCCGAGTGCATGGAGATGGCGCAGAAATACGGCCGCACCCTGCTGCGCACGGAGCACACCTCGGTCGAGTTTACGAGCATGACCATCGACTTCCTCAACCACGAGCTGGCGCCCATGATCACGCGCCACGGCGTGCTGATGGACGTGTACGGCGAGGGCGTACTGATCCTCGGCGACAGCGGCATCGGCAAGAGCGAGACGGCCATCGAGCTGATCAAGCGCGGCCACCGGCTCGTCGCGGACGACGCGGTGGAGATCCGCCGCATCGGCGATACGCTCACCGGCACCGCACCCGAGCTCATCCGTCACTATCTCGAGGTACGCGGCATCGGCGTGGTGGACATTCAGAAGCTCTTCGGCATGAGCGGCGTAAAGTCCGCGACGCAGATCGACCTGGTCATTCAGTTCGAGCGCTGGCAGGACGAAAAGTTCTACGACCGGCTCGGCCTCGACGAGGCGCACACGCAGATCATGGGCGTGCCCATCCCGCTTTTGACCATTCCGGTCTCGGCGGGCCGCAACCTCGCCGGTATCGTGGAGCTGGCGGTGATGAACAACCGCCAGAAGAAGTACGGCATCAACTCCGCCCGCGAGTTCGTTGAGCAGATCGACAGCCACATCGACCATCAGGCGGCGCAGGAAAAGAATCGGTAAATCGGTAAGGAGCATTTATGGAGTCCATGTTCTCATCAAACCGCCCGGGCTGGGCGGCGTTACTGGATGAAAAGGTCACGGCGTATCTGCCGGACCTCAAATATGTACACGACGAGCCGTTTGCGCGGCACACCTCCTTCCGCATCGGAGGGCCGGCGACGCGCATGGCGTTCCCGACCTCCGGCGAGCAGATCGTTCTGCTCACGGGCTTCGCACAGGAGTGCGGTGTCACGCCGTTCCTGCTCGGCAACGGCACCAATCTGCTCGTTGCGGACGAGGGGCTGGATACGCTCGTCATTCAGACGGGCGAGGGGCTGAACCGTATCGCGCTCGACGGCGGCATCATCACGGCGGACGCGGGCGTATCGCTCGCGCGGCTGGGCGTTTTTGCCTGGCAGCACAGCCTTACGGGACTGGAGTTCGCGCACGGCATTCCCGGCAGTCTCGGCGGCGGCGTGGTGATGAACGCGGGCGCCTACGGCGGCGAGCTGAAGGATGTGCTCACCGAGGTCACGGCGCTTTTCCCGGACGGCGTGCGGACGCTGCGCGGGGAGGAGCTGGCGCTCGGCTACCGCCGCAGCTTCTTCACCGACCACCCCGAGGCCGTCGTCCTGCGCGCAAAGCTCGCGCTTCACGGCGGGGATCAGGAGGCCATCAAGGCGCGCATGGAGGAGCTTTCGGCCAAGCGCCGCGCAAGCCAGCCGCTTGAGATGCCGAGCGCCGGCAGCACCTTCAAGCGCCCCGAGGGATACTTCGCGGGCACGCTCATCGAGCAGTGCGGCCTCAAGGGCAAGCACGTCGGCGGGGCAGAGGTCAGCCGCAAGCACGCGGGCTTTGTGGTCAACGCCGGCGGCGCGACCTGCGCGGACGTCCTCGCGCTCATCAAAAAAGTACAGGATACCGTTTTCACGGCGACGGGCGTGACACTCGAGCCGGAAGTGAAGATCATTCGATAAAGGGGGATCGAAGCATGGAGATCCTGGTCATCTCGGGTCTGTCCGGCGCGGGCAAGTCCTGCGCCGCGTCCTGTCTGGAGGATATCGGCTATTACACGGTGGACAATATGCCCGCCGCCATCATTCCGAAGTTCGCGGAGTTCTCCGCCGAGAGCGACGGCCGCTACGACCGTGTCGCGCTGGTGAACGACATCCGCGGCGGCGTGGACAGCTTTCAGGAGCTGCTGGAGGTCATCGACCGTCTGCGCGAGGGCGGCACGGTCTGCCGCCTGCTCTATCTGGAGGCGGACACGCAGAGCATCATCAAGCGCTACAAGGAAACGCGCCGCCGCCACCCGCTCATGGAGAGCGGCGCGACCATCGAGGACGCGGTGAAGCGCGAAACGGAGCTGCTGCGCCCGCTGCGCGAGCGCGCGGACTTTGTGATCGACACGACGCAGCTCTCCGCGGCGAAGCTGCGCGGCGAGCTCTACCGCCTCTTTGCGGAAAAGGGGCAGCAGAGCCGCATGAGCATCAACGTCGTCTCCTTCGGCTACAAGTACGGCGTGCCGCTCGAGGCCGATCTGGTGTTCGACGTGCGCTTCATGCCGAACCCCTACTATGTACCGGAGCTGCGCTATCAGACCGGCATGAACGACGACGTTTACAACTATGTCTTTTCCTTCCCGCAGACGAAGGAATTTCTATCAAAGCTCGAGCAGATGCTCGCGTTCCTCCTGCCGCTCTATCAGGAGGAGGGCAAGGCCGTGCTGGTCGTGGCCGTCGGCTGCACCGGCGGACGGCACCGCTCGGTGTCCATCGCGCGGGCGGTAACGGAGTACCTGAATAAGCTCGGCTACGCCGCCTACGAGAACCACCGCGATATCACACGCGGCTGAAAGGAGAACGCCCATGTCCTTTTCCTCCGACGCCAAGGCGGAGCTGTGCCGCGTGCCCCTCACGCGGCGCTGCTGCGCGCGCGCCGAAGCCTACGGCGTACTGCTCTACGCGGGCAGCTTCTCCCCGACCGAGGTGCGCATCGTCACCGAGAGCGAGGACTTTGCCGCGCGGCTGCCGAAGCTCTTTCAGAAGGCGTTCGGCGTTCGCTTCGACGCGCAGGAGAGCGGCAGCAAAAGCATTTTCCGCATCACGGACGGGCAGAAGCTCGCCGTCATTTTAGAAGCGCTCGGCTACGATCCCGACCAGCACTACGCGCTGCACGTCAACTTCGCGCTGCTGGAGGAGGAGTGCTGCCGCGCGTCGTTCCTGCGCGGGGCCTTTCTTGCGGGCGGCAGCGTGACCGATCCGCTCAAGCGCTACCATCTTGAGCTTGCCACGCCGCATTTGCAGGCGGGGCGCGAGGTCGAGGCGCTGCTGCGCGACATGGGCTACGAGCCGAAAAACGTGCAGCGGCAGGGCAACGGCGTGACCTATTTCAAGCAGAGCGACCACATTGAGGAGCTGCTCACACGCATCGGCGCGCCCGCCGCGGCGATGGAGGTCATGGCCGCAAAGGTTGAAAAGGAAATGCGCAACACGGTCAACCGCCGCGTCAACTGCGACGCGGCGAATGTGGACAAGGCCGTGGCCGCCTCGCGCGAGCAGGTCGAGGCGCTCACGCGCCTGACCGACGCGGGCATCGTCGCCACGCTGCCGGTCAAGCTGCAGGAGGTCGCGGTCGCTCGGCTTTTGCAGCCGGAGCTGTCGCTCAGCGAGCTGGCGGAGACCTTCGACCCGCCGCTCACCAAATCCTGCCTCAACCACCGGATGCGCAAGCTCATGGAGCTTGCGGGCAAAGAGAAAGCATAAAGAGAGGAAAGCATCATGCCGTTTGCACATCTGCACGTTCATACGGAATACAGCCTTCTTGACGGCGCGTGCCGCATCAAGTGGCTGGCCAAGCGCGTCCGCGAGCTGGGGCAGACGGCGGTCGCCGTGACCGACCACGGCGTGATGTACGGCGCGATCGACTTCTACCGCGCGTGCAAGGCCGAGGGCGTCAAGCCCGTCATCGGCTGCGAGGTCTACGTCGCGCCCCGCACGCGCTTTGATAAGCAGCACGAGTTTGATGCCGAGGCGCGCCACCTCGTCCTTCTGTGCGAGAACGAGGAGGGCTACCGCAACCTCTCCTACATGGTCTCCAAGGCGTTTACCGAGGGCTTCTACATCAAGCCCCGCATCGACCTTGAGCTGCTGCGCGCGCACGCCAAGGGACTTATTGCGCTCTCGGCGTGTCTTGCTGGCGAGATCCCCCGCCGGCTGCGCAACGGCGAGTACGACAATGCAAAGGCATATGCCTTGACACTCTCGGAGATATTTGGCCCCGACCGCTTCTATCTTGAGCTTCAGAACCACGGCATCCGCGAGCAGGCGGTCGTAAACAAGGGCTTGCTGCGCATCCACGAGGAGACGGGCCTGCCGCTCGTGTGCACGAACGACGCGCACTACCTTACGAAGGCGGACGCCTACGCGCACGATGTGCTGCTGTGCATCCAGACGGGCAAGACCGTGGACGATGAGAACCGGATGCGCTACGAGCCGCAGAACTTCTACCTCCGCTCGACGGAGGAGATGGAGGCGCTTTTCGCCCAGTACCCCGGCGCGATCGAGAACACGGGGAAGATCGCGGAGATGTGTAATCTGGAGTTCACCTTCGGCAAGTACCACCTGCCGGAATTCAAGGTGCCGGAGGGCTACACCTCGCTGACCTATTTCAAAAAGCTCTGCGCGGACGGCTTTGCCGAGCGCTACGGCGAGGGCACGGACAAGCAGAAGGCACAGCTGGAATACGAGGAGAACATGATCGAGAAGATGGGCTTCGTCGATTACTTTCTCATCGTCTCCGACTTTGTGCGCTACGCCAAGAGCGTCGGCATTCCCGTCGGCCCGGGGCGCGGCAGCGCGGCGGGCAGCATCGTGAGCTATTGTCTGCACATCACGGACATCGAGCCGATGAAGTATGGTCTTTTCTTCGAGCGCTTTCTCAATCCCGAGCGCGTGTCCATGCCCGATATCGACATGGACTTCGGCGATACCCGCCGCGGCGAGGTCGTGGACTACGTCCGCCGCAAGTACGGCGACGACCATGTGGCGCAGATCGTGACCTTCGGCACGATGGCGGCGCGCGGCGCGATCCGCGACGTGGGCCGCGCGCTGAATATGACCTACGCCGACTGCGATGTGATCGCCAAGCTCGTACCCGGCGGGCCGGGAAATCTGCACATCACGCTCGACGACGCGCTCAAGCTCTCGCGCGAGCTGCGCGAAAAGTACGAGAACGACGAGCAGGTGAAAAAGCTCATCGACACGGCGCGCGCCCTTGAGGGGATGCCGCGCCACGCCTCGACGCACGCCGCGGGCGTGGTCATCACCAAGCGCCCCGTGGTCGATTACGTCCCGCTGGCGACGAACGACGACGCAGTGGTCTGCCAGTATGTCATGACGACGCTCGAGGAGCTGGGGCTGCTCAAAATGGACTTCCTCGGCCTGCGCAATCTGACAGTGCTCGACGACGCGGTCAAGACCGTGCAGAAAACGCAGCCCGGCTTCAAGCTGGCGGACATCCCGGAGAACGATCCCGAGACCTATGAAATGCTCGCCGCGGGCAAGACTTCGGGCGTCTTTCAGCTCGAATCGAGCGGCATGACGGGTGTGTGCGTCAGTCTCAAGCCGCAGAACATTGAGGATATCACGGCTCTTATCGCGCTCTACCGCCCCGGCCCGATGGACTCCATTCCGAAGTTCATCGCCTGCAAGCACGATCCGAGCAAGGTGACTTACCTCATTCCGCAGCTCGAGCCGATCCTGTCGATCACCTACGGCTGCATCGTCTATCAGGAGCAGGTCATCCAGATCTTCCAGCAGCTCGCCGGCTACACGCTCGGACAGGCGGATATGCTCCGCCGCGCCATGAGCAAGAAAAAGGTCAAGGACATTGAAAAGGAGCGCGGCGCGTTCCTGCACGGCGACCCGAGCCGGGGCATCAAGGGCTGCATCGCGAACGGGATCAGCGAGAGCGCCGCGCAGGCGATCTATGACGATATCTACGCCTTCGCGAACTACGCCTTCAACAAGGCGCACGCCGCGGCCTACGCGGTCATCGCGTACCAGACGGCGTATTTCAAGTGCCATTTCCCGAAGGAATATATGGCGGCGCTGCTCACGAGCGTACTGGACAGCAGCGAGAAGATCGCGGAATACATCGGCGAGTGCCGCGAGTGCGCCATCGCGCTCCTGCCGCCGGACGTCAACCGGTCGGATGACCGCTTTACGGTCGAGCCGGAGGGCATCCGCTTCGGCCTCGTCGCCATCAAGAACATCGGCCGCGGCCTGATCGCCCGCATGATGCGCGAGCGCGAGGTCAACGGTCCCTTTGCGGATTTTCAGGATTTCTGTTATCGCATGGACGGGAACGACATGAACAAGCGCGCGGTGGAGAACCTCATCCGCGCGGGCGCGTTCGATTCGATGGGCGTGCATCGCTCGCAGCTCATCGCAGTCTACGAAAAGGTCATGGACGGCATCTCGAACGGCAACCGCGTGAACATCGAGGGGCAGATGGACTTCTTCGGCATGGGCGGCGGAAGCGCGCAGCGCGAGCCGCTGCATCTGCCGGACATTCCGGAATTTTCCGCGCAGGAGCGGATGGCGATGGAGAAGGAGACCACGGGCCTCTATCTCTCCGGCCACCCGATGGACGCTTACCGGGAGCTGTCCCGCCGGCTCGGCGCCGCGCCGATTGGCCGCATTCTGGAGGATTTCGCGCAGGAGGCCGGACCGACGAGCTTTGCCGACGGTCAGAAGCTGAGCATTGCGGGCGTCGTGACCTCGAGCAAGGTCAAAACGACGCGCAGCAATACGCTCATGGCCTATGTCACGGTCGAGGACAGCACGGGCGCGATGGAGATGCTCTGCTTTGCCCGCACGCTGGAGACGAGCGGCAGCTACCTCAAGGAGGGGCAGACGATCCTTGCTTCAGGCCGCCTGAGCGTGCGCGACGAGAAGGCCCCGCAGCTCATGTGCGATTCGGCGCGACCGCTCGACGGCAGCGCAGCCGATGTGTCCGCAGGGGCGGCGGGGGAGAAGCGGCAGACGCTTTATCTGCGCCTGCCGTCGATGGACAGCCATGAAATGACGCAGTTCCGCCGCATCGCCTATCTCTTTGAGGGCAAAGAGCCGGTGCGTATCCGGCTCATCGACAGCGGCAAGCTCATCGGCACGACCACGGCGCTGCACCCGGCTTTTGTCCGCGCGATGCGCGAGCTGCTCGGCGACGAGAATGTAGTGCTGAAATAAAAAGGAGACGAAATTTCCATGCGTTTGCAAAGCGCGATCTTTACTCTGCCCGACGCCCTGCTGGACGGCGGTGCCCTGCGCCCGGGCGCGGACAAGGTGCTCTCCATTCTGAAAATGGAGAGCGTGTGGCTCTACGCCGTCACGGCGCTCGACCGAGCCGAAGCGCAGGCGCTGCTGCGTTCGGCGGGGATCGAGGGAGACTTCCGCGGTCTTTTGACCGAGCGCGAGGCAGGCTGCGCCGTTTGCAGCGGGACGATGCTGGAAAAGGCCATGCGGCGGCTGCGGTCGCAGAAAGCGGATACCGTGGTCTTTACCGGTACGCTCGCGCTCGTGGAGACGGCGAAGAAGGCGGGCTTCCGCGCGGTCGCCGTCGGCGGCGCGGCAGAAGGGGACGAGTGGCGGCAGATGTGCGCTCTCGCCGACTACGAGCTGCCGCACTACGAGGACTGGCTCAGGCTGGAATAAAACGGCATACGAGAAAAGGAGGACGGCAGCGTCCTCCTTTTTCTATCCTTATTCCTTTTTCTCCCTTGGTGCTTCAAAGAGCGCATTGATCACGCTCGCGTAAAGCTGCTCGGTGTTCTTCCGGAAGCGGTCGGCAAGGTCCTTTGCCATGACCTCCTTAGGTACCATCAGCTCCATCTTCAGAAGCGGGCTGTCCTGCTCGTCGCAGAAGGCGAGGGAGACGGTGTAGGTGCCGTTGGGGCGCGGCGTGATCTCGGATCGGATCTGTGCGCGGCGGCGCAGCTTCTGATTGAACACGGTGATGTTCTTGTCCGCCGCGAGGCGCACGGAGTAGGGAAGGCTCGATTCGCAGATCTGCCCGTTGCGCAGGCCCTTCTCCGTGATGGCATAGAGCCCGTCCTCCGAGAGCGTCAGGTGCCCGGAGGTGACGAGATCATTCATGCACTCGGAGAAATCGAAGAAGTCCACGCCGTCGTCGATCATCGCAAGCTCCTGCATGGCCTCAAACGGCACCGGTTCGATGAGCCGCGAGGCGATGTAGAGAAGAAGAAATTTGATCTCGAGCTTATCCTGAATGAAGCCCATGCGCGCCATAGGGCAGCCCTCCTGTCCGATATTTTTCTTATTATAGCGCGTTTCCTTAAATTTGTATAGTGGATTTTTCACCATTCCCGCCGCTCGGCATAGACTGGACTGAAAGAAAGCCAATCTTTCATCAGTACTTAGATCAGGAGGTATTTCCATGGCTGAAAAAGTGACCGCAGGCCCGATCACGAGCGCCAACGGCGTGCGCGAAGCGGTCTGTATCCATACGAAAAAGATCTTCTCGTCCTGCAAGGATAAGGACTGCATCGAGGACCTGACCTTTTACCCCACGGCGACGGCCCAAAGCGTCATCGACGCCTCGCAGAGCATCCGCGGCGGCCGCGTGGAGCTGCTGCACGTCGGCGTGGATGTGGAGCCGGTGAGCTTCAACCGCGGCTTCTTTACGGTCGATATGCGCTTTTACTACCGCGTGATCCTGCAGGCGGTGAACAACGGGATGCGCGCAACGGAGATCGAGGGCCTTGCGACCTTCGATAAGCGCGTGATGCTCTTCGGCGGCGAGAGCCGCGCGAAGGTGTTCTCCTCGTATCCCGTGCCCGGCGGCGCGGACTATCCCATCGACCTCACGGCAAACCTGCCGACCGCCGTGGTCACGGCTGTCGACCCGCTGCTGCTGTGCGCGCGCATTGTCGACTGCTCCTGCGGGAACTGCTGCGACTGCGCAGCGGTCACGGGCGTGCCCGCGGGCATTGCCGAGGCCTTCGACGAGCCCATTCTCTTCGAGCCGCAGACCAGGCGCGTGTGCATCTCCATCGGGCAGTTCTCCATCGTGCGGCTCGAGCGCGGCACGCAGCTGCTCATTCCGGTATTCGACTACTGCATCCCGAGCGGCAGCTGCCAGCCGGTGGGCAGCATTTCGTGCAGCTCCTGCGACGATCCCTGCGAGATGTTCGAGAGCGTCTGCTTCCCGGTGGACGATTTCTTCCCCGCCGGCATCGCGGAGGGCGGCGCGGACACGCCGACGAACTGCTGCAGCTGCGGCGGCAAATAAAAGCTACGAGCGCGAAGCGGCGGGAGCTCCCGCCGCTTTTTTCTTCATCCGCATTTTTTCAGGCGAACAGGCATGACCTGTCCACTCCTCGCATAGAGTGGGGTATCTGACGGACAAGGGGGAGAGCGCATGAACGAAGCCAGGGCCATTGCGCGCTGCGAGGAGGCGGCGGCGCTGCTGCCGCCCCGGTTCCGGCGCGCGGCGCTGCAAATGCCGGACCATCGCAAGCGATACACGGAGGAGTTCCGTCTGCGTGCCGGACAGCCCCCCGCCGCACTGCTGCCCGAGGGCGAGGTCACGCTGCCGTACTTCGGCGCGGACAGCCGCGTGACGCCGCGCGATCTCGCGCAGATGGTGGACGCGGTGACGGACTACTCGCGCTATGCCTGCGCGGAGACGCTGCGGCAGGGATTTCTGTGCCTGCACGGCGGCTTCCGGCTCGGCGTATGCGGAACGGCGGTGCTGCGGAACGGCGCGGTCGCGAGCCTGCGAGACATTTCCTCGCTCTCGCTGCGCATCGTCACCGAGCGGATCGGCCTGGCCGAGCCGACGGCAGACAGCCTGTTCTGCGCGGGAGCCTTCCGGAGCACGCTCCTGCTCTCGCCGCCGGGCGGCGGCAAGACGACGCTTCTGCGCGACCTCATCCGCACGCTCTCGCTCGGAAGCGAGGACCGCGCGGCGCTGCGCGTCGCGGTGGTGGACGAGCGCGGAGAGATCGCCGTCTGCGCCGGAGGAGAGGCGCAGATGGCATTGGGGACGCACACGGACGTGCTCACGCTCTGCCCCAAGGCGCAGGGCATCGGCATGGTGCTGCGGGCGATGAACCCGCAGGTCATCGCGGTCGATGAGATCACGGCGGCCGAGGACATTGCGGCGATGGCGTACGCCGCCAACTGCGGCGCGGCGCTGCTTGCGACGATGCACGCCTCCGGCCTTGACGAGCTGCGGCAAAAGCCGCTCTGGCCGCTGCTGCGCGACTCCGGCGTGTTCTCCCGTGCGGTCATCATTGAGGGAACGGGCGAGGAGCGGCGGTACCGCGTGGAGGAGCTGCTGCCATGAAGCTGCTCGGAGCCGCCCTGATCCTCTGCGGCGCGGCGCTCCAATGCCATGCGCTGCTCGGCGCACGGAGGCAGGAGCGTGCCGCCCTGCGGGAGCTTTCCGCCGCATTGGAGGGCTTGGAGCGCGGGATACGCGCCTCGCTCATGCCGCTGCCGCGGCTGCTCGGACAGCGCGGTGCGGGAAAGTACGCCGACGCCTTCTTCGCCGACGTGCTCGCGCAGCTGGAGAACGGGACGCCGCTGCCGGACGGTTGGCGCGAGGCCGCCGCCCGGACGCCGCTCGGCGAGCGGGAGCAGGCTGTGCTATCCGGTCTTGCCGACACCTTCGGCGGGGAGGAGGACGCGGTGCTCCGCGCCCTGCGTGCGGCGGCGCAGGCGCTGCGCGGCACGCTCGTGGAGCGGGAGCGGCAGAGCGCGCGGGATACCCGGCTCGTGACGACGCTCTGCTTCAGCCTGAGTCTCCTTGTCACGATACTGCTTATCTGAACAGGAAAAACACTTTACACAGGAGATCGCTATGTACATTGATCTGGTATTCAAGATCGCCGCCATCGGCATTGTGGTCGCGGTGCTCAATCAGCTGCTCGTGCGCTCGGACCGGCCCGATCAGGCGATGCTCGTGAGCCTTGCGGGGCTGGTGACGACGATGATGCTGCTCGTGCGGGAGATCAGCTCGCTCTTTGAGCTGGTCAAAACACTCTTCGGGTTCTGAGCGATGGAGCTTTTGCTGAAGGTATTCGCGCTGTGCGTCATCACGGCGGCGGTCGCCTCGCTGCTGCGGCGAAACGAGGGAGAGCTGGCGCTGCTGCTGGCGCTGTGCGCCGCCGCCTGCGCGGCGGCTCTGCTCATCGCGGCAGGAGAACCGCTGGCTGCGCTGCTTCGCACGCTCGCGGACAAAACGGGCCTTTCGGGCGCGGTGTTCACGCCGCTTTGGAAGGTGCTCGCCATTGCGCTGACGGTGCGCGTGGGCGGCGCCTTCTGCCGCGACGCCGCGCAGGGCGCGCTTGCCTCCGTGCTCGAGACCGCCGGTGCGGTCTGTGCGCTGACCGCAGCCGCTCCGCTGCTGCTCGCCGTGGTGGAGCTGGTGGAGGGCTGGCTGTGAGAAGGACGGCATTTCTTCTGCTCACGCTCGCGCTCCTGACCGTTCCGGTCTGCGCCGTGCAGCTTCCGGGCGAGCTTCTCGACGCGCTGCCGGAGGAAGCGGCGGCGCTGGCAGAGAGTGAAGGCATCACGGAGGGCGGCGTACAGCTCCTCGTGCAGAGCTTCTTCGACGCGCTGCGCGCGTCGCTGGACCGCTCGCTGCGCGGGGCGGTGCTGCTCGCGCTGACCGTCCTGCTCACGGGAGCCGCGGACGGCTTTGCGTCCTCGCTCGGCGAGAACGCCTCCCGCTTTGTACCGCTCGTCGGCGTGCTGTGCGTGACGACGCTCTCAGCGGGCGACCTTTCCTCGCTCATCGGGCTGGGAACGGCGACCATGCAGGATCTCGCCGACCTCACCAAGCTCCTGCTGCCGACGATGGCGGCGGCGCTCGCGGGCTGCGGCGGCGTGTTCACGGCGAGCGCCTGGCAGGTCGGCACGCTCTTTGCCGCCGACGCGCTCACAACGCTCATCCACGAGCTGCTGCTCCCGCTGGTCTACTGCCACATCGCTCTCGCCTCGGCGGGCGCGGCGCTGCCGGAGAGCGGTCTGGACAAGCTCGCGGGCGGACTCAAAAAGCTCATCTCCTGGCTGCTGTGCGGCGCGGTGACGGCCTTCACGCTCTATCTGTCGGTCAGCGGCGTGCTCACCGGCAGCGCGGACCGCGCGGCGGTCAAGGCGGCGCAGGCGGCGGTCTCCGGCACGGTGCCGGTGGTCGGGAGCATTCTCGCGGAGTCCGCCGAGATGGTGCTCAGCGCGGCCCATTCGCTGCGCGCGGCCATCGGGGCGGCCGGCGTGCTGGGCGTGCTGCTCGCCTGCCTCGCGCCGCTCGTGCGGCTGAGCGTGCAGTTTTTGCTCTACCGCGCGGCGGCCTTCGTCTCGGCGGTCAGCGGCGTCAAGCCGCTTGAGCGGCTGCTCGAGCAGCTCGGCGACGCCTTCGCCCTCGTCCTCGGCATGACGGCAGCCTGCGCGGCGCTGCTGCTCGCGGCGCTGCTCGTATCCATTTCCATGGTGGTGATGTGATGGCATTTTTACGGCAATGGCTCCTCGGCGTGGTGAGCTGCGCCTTTCTCGTGAGCCTTCTCGATCAGCTCACGCCCGAGGGAAGCGTGCGGAAGCTCGCGCGCTTTTCCGGCGGACTGGTGCTCATTCTCTGTATGCTGCGCCCGCTCGGGACGGCGGAGCCGAGGGAGCTGGCGCTCGACCTCGACGGTCTCTCCGCCGACCGCGCGGCATTGGAGGAGCAATACCGCGACGTGAGCGGGCAGTCGCTCGCGGCGGTCATAGCGGAGCGGACGGGCGCATATATTGAGGACAAAGCACACGCCCTCGGCACTGAGGTCACGGCAGAGGTCACGGTGCGCGAGGAGGACGGCGCGTTCATTCCCGACCGCGCGGTGCTCTTCGGCGAGGAAAACGCGGAGCTCTCCGCGCTCCTGACGCAGGAGCTGGGGATCGCGCCGGAGAAGCAGGAATGGAGGGCGGAGAGATGAAGGATGCGCGGGCGGGGAAGTGGCTCGAGGGATTGAAAAAATACCGTCTCGCCGCGCTCGCGGCGCTCCTCGGCATCGTGCTGATGCTGCTGCCGGGAGGAAATGCGGAAGCCGAGCCAACAGCCGGCAGTCCGGACGCCGAGGCGTTCGACCGCGGCGCGGTGCAGGATGAGATGGAGAACATCCTGCGCGCCATCGACGGCGTGGGCGAGCTGCGGCTGATGCTCACCGTGGACTCCGGCACGAAGCGCGAGCTGGCGCAGGATACGACCGCCGAGCGCAGCGGGAGCGAGGACATGAAGCGCAAGAGTGAGACGGTCGTCGTCGGTACGGGCAGCGGCACGCAGGAGGTCGTGGTGACGAACCGCGTCTATCCGCGCTACGTCGGGGCGCTCGTGGTCTGCGAGGGCGGCGGCAGCGCGGGCGTGCGCCTTGCCGTGACGCAGGCGGTCAGCGCTCTGACGGCGCTGCCGAGCGACAAGATCACCGTATTACAGGGGAAACCATGAAAATCATTATTTTTGGGAGGAAGAACATGAAAAAGCTGTGGAAACGGAACATGGTGGCGGGAGTGGTCTTACTGCTCGTGTGCGGGGCGATCTTTCTGAACGGACGCTACGCGCAGCAGGTGGAGGAGACCGACAAGATCCTCGGGCAGGCCACGCTGGTGGACGGCACGGAGGGCGACGCAGAGGAGGTCTCCGGCGAAGCGCTGCCGGGCGACTACTTTGCGACCGCGCGGCTCACGCGCCAGCAGGCCCGCGACAGCGCGCTGAGCCTTCTGCAGGAGGCAAGCGGCGCGGCGGAGGTCGATGAGGCGGCAGCGGCAGAGGCTGCGCAGAGCATCCAGACGCTCGCGGCCTACACGCTCGCCGAAGCGCAGATCGAAAACATGATCACCGCCAAGGGCTACACGGACTGCGTGGTCTTCATGGCCGACGACGGCGTGAGCGTGGTGGTCTCGGCGGGCGAGGACGGACTTCAGACCGAGGACATCGCGAAGATCACCGACATCGTCAAGCAGGAGACCGAGCTGACCGCCGACTGCATCAAAATATTAGAAGTAAATTAGCTGTTGTAATTTGCGGCAAAAGATGGTAGAATACTAATAATTGAGCATAGCGTATGCTGAGTATCACTACCGTACAGCAAGGAGAGACAGCAATGGGCGAAAACCGCGAATATCTGACGCAGTCCGCGAGCGACGGCAGCATCAACATTTCCGAGGATGTTGTGGTCGCGATCGCGTCCGAGGCCATCGGCGAGATCGAGGGCGTCGGCGCCATGATGACCACCATGACCGAGCAGCTCACCGAGCAGTTCATGGGCAAGAAGCCCGCACGCGGCATCCGCATGGACATTCAGGACGGCGAGATCACGCTGGACGTTTACCTGACGGTGAAATACGGCTTCGCCATTCCCGAGACCGCCGCCAAGGTGCAGGACGCCGTGATGAGCGCAGTCGAGACGATGACGGGCTTCTCCGTCCGGGCGGTCAACGTCCATGTGGGCGGCATCAGCTTCAACTAACAAGAAAGAGAAAAGGACGAAACGTCTATGGTTCGCAATACTGCAAGAGAGATTGCCGTGCATCTGGCGTATGAGCTGAGCTTCACTGACAAAACGGCGGAGGAGCTGGTCGCCGAGCGGCTGAGCCGCGACGGCTTTGCCGAGCTGGCAGGCGAGGATGAGCTTTACAGCGAAGCGCCCAACGCCAAGCAGGCGGAGTATATCCGCGCGCTCGTGTGCGGCGTGGCCGATCACGCGCCGGAGCTGGACGAATTCATCGCCAGGTACGCCAAGGGCTGGAGCTTTGACCGCATCCCACTCGTGGCCTCCGCCATCATGCGCGTGGCGATGTACGAGATTCTCTATTTCCGCGACGTGCCGAACTCTGTCGCCATCAACGAGGCGGTGGAGATCGCCAAGAAGTACGAAACGCCCGAGACCGTGAAGTTCATCAACGGCATCCTCGGCTCGTTCGTGCGCGCGGAGATCAGCGCAGAATAAGCGAAGAGGCAGAGCACCGCGCACGGCGGCGCTCTGCTTTGTATATCCGGCATCTGCAAAGGAAAAATGCTTCACAGGAGAGCGCATGGAACAGCAAATGATCTTCTCGGTCAGCGAGGCCAACAACTTCATCAAGGCTCTGCTCGACCGCGTGCCGCAGCTGCAGGAGATCTTCGTGCGCGGCGAGATCTCAAACTACAAGCTCTACCCCTCGGGCCACCACTACTTCACGCTCAAGGACGCCGAGGGCGCGATGCGCTGCGTGCTGTTCAAGGGAAACGCCCTGCGTCTGCGCTTCCGTCCCGAGAACGGCATGAAAGTCATCGCCTTCGGGCGCATCAGCGTGTTTCCGCGCGACGGGGCCTATCAGCTTTATGTCTCCGAGCTCTCGCCGGAGGGCGCGGGCGACCTGCACGCTGCCTTCGAGCAGCTCAAGGCGCAGCTGGAGCGCGAGGGGCTTTTCGATCCCGCGCACAAAAAGTCGCTGCCGAAATACCCGAAAACCATCGCCATCATCACCTCGCCCGCCGGCGCGGCGGTGCATGATATGCTCCGCATCCTCCGCGCCCGCTGGCCGCTTACGGAGGTCAAGCTCCTCGGCGTGCGCGTGCAGGGAACCGAGGCCCCGCCGGAGATCGTCGGCGCGCTGCGCTACGCGAACAGATACAAGGTCGCGGACCTCATCATCACGGGCCGCGGCGGCGGCTCCATCGAGGACCTCTGGGCGTTCAACGACGAGCGCGTGGCGCGCGCCATCTACGAATCGGAGATCCCCGTCATCTCCGCCGTCGGTCACGAGCCGGACGTCACCATCGCCGACTATGTCGCGGACGCGCGGGCGTCCACGCCGTCGAATGCCGCGGAGATCGCCGTGCCCGACCGGAATGACGTCCGCGCCCGGCTCACGGCGCTGGAGCGAGGCATGACCAAAACGGAGGAAAGCCGCCTTTCCGCGCTGCGCGAACGGCTGACCGCATTGGAGCGAAAGCGCGTACTGCGCGACCCGATGGCCTTCATCGCGGACAAGCGCCTGCTGCTCGACTACACGCAGAAGAGCCTTGCCTCGCTTGCGGAAAAGCAGGTGGGGGAGCGGCGGCAGCGCTTTGCCGCGCTGTGCGCGTCGCTCCACGCGATGAGCCCGCTCGCGGTGCTCGCGCGCGGCTATGCCGTGGCGCGGACGGCGAACGGTACGGTGCTCCGCAGCGCGGACGAGGTGACCGTCGGCGAGACGATCGACGTGACGCTCGGACGGGGCAGCCTGGTCTGTACGGTCAACGAAACGAGAGGAGAGAACAACCATGGCAAAAAGCTTTGAGGATAACATCACGCGGCTCGAGGAGATCGTGTCGCAGCTCGAGCGCGGCGACGCGAAGTTAGCCGACTCGCTCAAGCTCTTTGAGGAGGGGACGAAGCTCGTCACCGCCTGCGGAAAAATGCTCGACGAGGCGGAGCAGAAGGTCGTGCGCCTGACCAAAGGCGCGGACGGCGCGCCGGTCGAAGCCCCCTTTGCTGCGGAGGAATAATACATGGAACGAGAACTGTTTGCCCTCCGCATGGAGGAATACCACACGATGGTCGAGGACTTTCTCGATGCACAATGCGTCGCCGCGGACGAGCCCTACGCGCGGCTGCTCGACGCCATGCGTTACAGTCTCACCGCGGGCGGCAAGCGCCTGCGGCCGATCCTGACGCTGGAATTCTGCCGCCTTTGCGGCGGCGATGTTCACGCCGCGCTTCCCGCCGCCTGCGGCGTGGAGCTGCTGCATACCTATTCGCTCATTCACGACGATCTGCCGTGCATGGACGACGACGATCTGCGCCGCGGCAAGCCGTCGAACCACAAGGTGTTCGGCGAGGCCACCGCCGTGCTGACGGGCGACGCGCTGCAGGCTCTCGCCTTTGAAACGGTGCTCTCCGCGCCGCTTGCGCCGGAGCGCGCGCTGCGCTGTGGGCAGATCCTGACGCACGCCGCGGGTCACGCCGGCATCTGCGGCGGCCAGCAGCTCGACCTCGAATGGGAGGGCCGCTCCCTCGACCGCGACGAGCTGATGGCGATCCATCTGCGTAAGACGAGCGCGCTCATCCGCGCGGCCTGCCTGATGGGCGTCGCCGCCGCGGGCGGCACGGCGGAGCAGGCGGATGCGGCGCAGCGCTATGCCGACGCGCTCGGCCTTGCCTTCCAGATCCGCGACGATATGCTCGACGTGATCGGCGACGAGGCGACCTTCGGCAAGCCCATCGGCTCGGACAAGGCGGAGAAAAAGACCACCTTCGTCGATCTCCTCGGCCTTGCGGCGTGTGAGCGTGAGGTCGTGCGCCTGACGGACGAGGCGATCTCCGCGCTCGGTCTGTTCGGCGGAGAAGCGGACTTCCTCGCCGCGCTCTCGCACAGCATGGAAACGCGGAACAAGTAACGCCCGGCAGGGCGGAGACCTTCGGGTCTCCGCCCTGTTTTGCGTCGTTCACAAAAATTTTGCGGTGAATAACGCGCTGTATATCTTGTATATTTCCGCACGATGGTCTATAATGACCATGATTTGACATGACGGCGGTATCCCGCGCTCCTGCCGGGCCGCCCGAAAACAACTGCAAGGGGATACTACGTTGATCTTGGACCGAATTCATTCGCCGGAAGACCTCCGGGCGCTCGACGGCTCGGAGCTTCCGCTTCTTTGTGACGAGCTGCGCGGCTTTCTTGTCACGCAGGTCTCGCACACCGGCGGGCACCTCGCCTCGAACCTCGGCGTGGTGGAGCTGACCGTCGCCATCCACCGCGTGTTCGACACGGCGCGCGACCGCCTCGTTTTTGACGTGGGGCATCAGTGCTACGTTCATAAAATACTCACCGGACGCGCGGACCGCTTTCCGACGCTGCGGCAGCTCGGCGGCATCTCGGGCTTTCCCAAGCCCTGCGAGAGCGTACACGACGCCTTCATCGCCGGTCACGCCTCCAACTCCGTCTCCGTGGCGCTCGGCATGGCGCGCGCCCGCACGATGCTGCACGAGGATTACAGCGTGCTTGCCCTCATCGGCGACGGCGCGCTCACCGGCGGCCTTGCCTATGAGGGGCTCAACAACGCGGGCGCCTCCGGCGAGCCGCTGATCGTTATCCTCAACGACAACGGTATGTCCATCGACCGCAACGTCGGCGCGATGAGCGAGCATCTCTCGCGCCTGCGCACAAAGCCGGAATACTTCGCCTTCAAGAAGGCGTACCACAACGCGCTGAGCGGCACGGCCGCCGGACGCGCACTCTACCGCTTCAACCACTCGCTCAAAACGGGACTCAAAAAGGCCATGCTGCCCAACGCCACGATGTTCGAGGACATGGGCTTCGCCTACCTCGGCCCTGTGGACGGGCACGACCTCGCGCAGCTCACCACCACGCTCGAATGGGCGCGGGAGATGAAGCGCCCGGTGCTCGTCCATGTCCGCACGCAGAAGGGGCACGGCTACGCGCCTGCCGAGCGTGAGCCGTGGAAATTCCACGGCGTCGGACCGTTCGACGCTGCGACCGGCGCGGTGCCTCCGGCGAAGGAAAGCTTTTCCTCCGTCTTCGGCGCGGCGCTCACAGAGCTGGCCGAGGAGGACCCGCGCGTATGCGCGATCACCGCGGCGATGGAGGACGGCACGGGCCTCACGCCCTTTGCCGGGCGTTTCCCCGACCGCTTTTTTGACGTCGGCATCGCCGAGGGACACGCCGCCGCGATGGCGGCGGGCCTTGCCAAGCAGGGCGCGCTCCCGGTGTTCGCCGTGTATTCGAGCTTTCTCCAGCGCGCCTACGACCAGCTGCTGCACGATGTGGCGCTGAGCGGACTGCACGTCGTCTTTGCGGTCGACCGCGCGGGCCTGGTCGGTGCGGACGGCGCGACGCATCACGGCGTGATGGATACGGTATTTTTATCCGGCATCCCGAATATGACGGTGCTCTGCCCCGCGAGCTTCGCGGAGCTGCGCGCCATGCTGCGCCGCGCGCTTTTTGAAATGACCGGCCCGGTCGCCATCCGCTATCCGCGCGGCGGCGAGGGCGCCTTCACCGCCGATACGAGCGCCGGGGATTTTGCCGAGCTGCGCACGGGGAAGGACATCACGCTCTGCGCCTACGGCACGCTCATCAACAACGTGCTCGGCGCGGCGGAGCTGCTGCACGAGGACGGCATCGAGGCGCGGGTGGTCAAGCTCAACCGCATTTCGCCCTTCCGCGGCGGCGAGCTTTCCAGAATCTTCGGCACAACGAAGCGGCTGCTGGTCGCGGAGGAATGCTCGGGCGTGGGCTGCATCGGTCAGCGCATCGCGGCGATCCTCGCCGAGGAGGGGCACGAGCCGCAGAGGCTCATGCTCTGCAACCTCGGGCGCAGATTCATCGAGCAGGGGAGCGTCGGCGAGCTGTACCGCCAATGCGGACTGGACGCGGAGAGCCTGGCGCGCACGGCAAAGGAGGTCTGCCAATGAGTACAAAGGAACGATTGGACGTCGCGCTCGTTGCGCGCGGCCTTGCCGAAACGCGCGCCAAGGCGCAGGCGAGCATCATGAGCGGCATCGTCTATGTGAACGGGCAAAAGGTCGATAAGGCCGGCACGCCGGTCGCCGCCGACGCGGCGCTCGAGGTGCGCGGACACACGCTGCGCTATGTCAGCCGCGGCGGACTCAAGCTCGAAAAGGCGATGGCGGCGTTTCCCATCACGCTCACGGACTGCATCTGCGCCGACATCGGCGCGTCCACCGGCGGCTTTACCGACTGTATGCTGCAAAACGGTGCGAAGAAGGTCTACGCCGTGGACGTCGGCTACGGTCAGCTCGACTGGAAGCTCCGCAGTGACGAGCGCGTGGTGTGCATGGAGCGCACGAACGCGCGCTACCTCACGCACGAGCAGATCCCCGATGAGCTGGATTTCGCGTCCGTGGACGTGTCGTTCATCTCGCTCAAGCTCATTCTGCCCGCGCTCGCGGGGCTTCTGAAGCCGGACGGCCACGCCGTCTGCCTCGTCAAGCCGCAGTTCGAGGCAGGACGGGAAAAGGTCGGCAAAAAGGGCGTCGTGCGCGATCCCGCCGTGCATCTGGAGGTGCTCGAGCACTTTCTGGAGCACGCAAAGGAAAGTCGCTTTACCGTCCTTGGCCTGACGTACTCTCCCATTCGCGGCCCCGAGGGGAACATTGAATATCTCGGCTATCTCTCCCGTGCGGAGGAGGAGCCGCCGGTCCATGACCTGAAGGCTCTGGTCGAGGCGTCCCACGCGGCGCTGGAGGAAAAGAAAGGCGAAAACGATGCTTAAAAAGGTGATACTTTGTCCAAACCCCTACCGCGACCATGAGCTGACCGTCGCCAAGGAGGCCAAGCGCATTCTCGACAGCGTTCACTGTCCGAACGTCGTGTGCGTGCCGTTCCGCAACGAGGAGAAGCCCGAGGGCTACGGCCTCGATATCCGTCCGCTCCAGCAGGAGCTGCGCGGCGCGGACATGATCATCGCCTTCGGCGGCGACGGCACGATCCTGCACCTTTCCAAGACCGCGGCGCACCGCGACATTCCGGTGCTCGGCGTGAACCTCGGCTCGCTCGGCTTCATGGCGGAGCTGGAGCAGAAGGAGCTTGGCCGCCTCGGTGAGCTGATGGACGAAAAATACACGGTCGAGAGCCGCATGATGCTCGACGTCAGCGTGGTGCGCGAGGGGCGCGTCATCTACTCCAACCTTGCGCTCAACGAGGCGGTCGTGACCCGCGGAGCGGTGTCCCGCGTGATCCGGCTCCACATTCGGACCGAGCAGGGACGGCTGCTCGATGTGACGGGCGACGGCGTGATCGTCGCAAGCCCGACCGGCTCCACGGCCTATTCGCTCTCCGCGGGCGGGCCGGTCGTCGAGCCCACGGCGCGCAACCTCATCGTCAGTCCGATCTGCGCGCACAGCGTGCACGCCAACTCCTATGTGCTCTCGCCGGAGCGCACCGTCACCGTGCAGACGGAAAAAACCGGCTACAAGCCGATCTTTCTCTCCGCCGACGGCGGGCGGGCGTTCTCGCTGCGCAACGGCGACGCCGTGGAGATCCGGCGCTCAAAATATGAAACAAAGCTCGTAAGGCTTTCCAATAAGAGCTTTTGCGATATCCTGCAAAAAAAGATGTTGATGGGAGTGTTGGGACATGAAGAATAACCGACAGGAGAAAATTCTGGCCATCATTGAGGCCGAGCCGATCGAAACACAGGAGCAGCTTTTGGCGAAGCTGCAGGAACAGGGCATTGAGAGCACACAGGCGACCATCTCGCGCGACATCAAGCAGCTCCACCTCATCAAGGAGCCGGTCGGCGGCGGGCGCTACCGCTACGCCGTGAGCGCGCAGAAGATCAAGCTCAACTTTGCCGGCAGATTGCAGGTCATCCTGCGCGAGAGCATCCTCAGCGCCGACCGCGCGCAGAACCTCGTCGTGGTGAAGATGATGCCGGGCCTCGGCCCCGCGGCAGGCTCCGCCTTCGACGGCATGGAGATCCCCGCCATCGTCGGCACGGTCAGCGGCGACGACACGGTGCTCGTCGTGCTGCGCGACGAGCAGAGTGCGGCGGAATTCTGCACCGAGCTGACCGCCATGATCAAGTAAGAAGGGGAGAAGGCCGCAATGCTTCAGCTTCTCCACATCGAAAACATCGCCGTCATCGAGCGCGCGGACATCTCGTTCCGCGCGGGCTTCAACGCGCTCACCGGCGAGACCGGCGCGGGCAAGTCCATCGTCATCGACTCGCTCGGCGCGGTGCTCGGCGCGCGCACCTCGCGCGACCTGATCCGCACGGGCGCGGCCAAGGCCTTCGTCAGCGCGGAATTTGACGGCGTGGACGCCTCGCTTCCTGTGCTCGCCGCGCTCGGCGTCGAGCTGGAGGACGGCGTTCTGCTGCTCCAGCGCGACATCTATGCCGACGGCAAGAACATCTGCCGCGCGAACGGACGGCCCATCACGGTCGCGCAGCTGCGCGCGTTGGGAACGAGCCTTTTGAATATCCACGGCCAGCACGAGGGCACGCAGCTGCTCGACGAGGAGCAGCACGGCGCGTACCTCGACCGCTTCGCCCGGCTCGATGGCCTGCCGGAAGCCTATACCGAGCGTTATCAGGCGGCGCGTGAGACCCGGCGGCAGATCGAGGCGCTTGAAATGGACGAGGCGGAAAAGGCCCGCCGCGTCGACACGCTGCGCCATCAGATCGCCGAGCTGGAGCGCGCGGAGCTGCGCGACGGCGAGGAGGAGGAGCTTCTTGCGCGGCGCGAGCTGCTGCGCAACGCCGAAAAGTTCATGGACGCCTTCGCCGCGGCGGACTACGCCCTCTCCGGCGGGGACGACGGCCTCGGCGCGGCGAGCCAGCTCAAGAACGCGGAGAACGCGCTCCACAGTGTGCGCGCCCTCGGCGCTCGCTTCTCCGAGCTGTGCGAGCGGCTGGAGAGCCTGTATTCCGACGTTTACGATCTCGCCGAAACGGTGCGCGACCTGAGAAGTGAGATGGACTTTTCCCCGCAGGAGCTCGACGCGGTGGAGAGCCGTGCCGACCAGCTCTACCGCCTCAAGAAAAAGTACGGCGCGACGGTCGGCGAGATGCTCGATTACCTCGAACGCAGTAAAAAGGAGCTTGACGAGATCGAATACGCGGACGATCGCATCGTGCAGCTTCAGGGGACGCTTGCCAAGCAGGAAAAGGAAATGCTCGCCGCGGCGCGCACGCTTTCCGACGCGCGCAAGGCTGCGGCAAAAGCGCTCGAGGAGCGCATTCTGCGGGAGCTGCGCGAGCTGGACATGAACAAGGTCCGCTTTTCCATCGACTTTACAGAGCATGAGCCGGACGCGACGGGCATCGACACGGTGCGCTTCCTCATGAGCGCGAACGCGGGCGAGGACCTCAAGCCCATCCACAAGATCGCCTCGGGCGGCGAGCTCGCGCGCATCATGCTCGCGCTCAAAAACGTGCTCGCCGAGCAGGATCATGTGATGACGATGGTCTTCGACGAGGTGGATACCGGCGTCTCGGGCCGCGCGGCCCAGCGCGTGGCGGAGAAGATGGCGAAGCTCTCGCGCAGGCGTCAGGTACTCTGCGTGACGCATCTGCCGCAGCTCGCCGCGATGGCGGACACGCACTTTTCCGTCGAGAAGGGCGAGGAGAACGGACGCACCTTCACGCGCGTCGTGGAGCTTGACCGCGCACAGCGCTGCGCGGAGCTTGCGCGGCTGACCGGCGGCGCGGCGGCGACCGAAACGCAGCTGCGCGGCGCGGAGGAGCTGCTGAGCGCGGCGGACGCGTTCCGCAGCGCGCTGTGATCTCTTCGCTTTGATTCGCTTTAACGTAAAAAAGAATTGCATTTTTCGCCGTATGGCATTACAATATCAGTTGATTTGCTGATCTGAAAAAAGGAGAACCGCTGCCGATGGACCAGTACGCGCAGCGCATCACGCGGGACTATCCCGTGCGGCGCAAGGCACAGGAAAAAGAAAATATGCGCACCTACCTCATGGGGCAGCTGCGCGCGCTCGGCTACGACGCAAAGCTCAACGACTGCGGCAAGGCGGTGAACGTCATCGCGGGCGATCCCGAGCGGGCGAGCATCCTCTATGCCGCGCACTACGATACGCCGCTGCGCGAGCCGCTGCCGGCGATCCTCTGCCCGACGCGGCCGGTGACCTATATGCTCTATCAGGCGCTCACGCCCGTGCTGGCGCTGGTGCTCTGCTTCGCGGTCTCCCTCGGCGTGACCTTCGCGCTGAGCCTTCCGAACCTGACGCTGCCGCTCTTTCTCGTGCTGCTGATCGGCGCGCTGGCGTATCTCAAATACGGCCCGTCGGAGAAGAACAATGTCAACGCCAACACCTCCGGCGTGGCGGCGCTGCTCCGCACCGCCGAGCAGCTCACGCCGCGCTACCGCAACGACGTCTGCTTCCTCTTTCTGGACGGCGGCAGCGACAATATGCGGGGCGCCAAGGGCTTCCGCAAGCGCTATCCGAGCGCCAAGGAGAAACCCGTCCTCTGCCTCGACTGCGTGGGCAGCGGAGACGAGCTGCTGATCCTGCCGGGCAAGGGCGCCCGCTGGAACGGCGAGCTGCTCGACGCGATCAATTCGAGCTTTGAAAACTCCGAGCGCAAGACCTGCTACGACAAGGTGGACGGTCTCGTGCATTTCCCCGGCGACCAGCGCGCCTTCAAGCAGGGTGTCGCGGTCTGCGCGGTGCACCGCGTCCCCGGCTTCGGGCGTTTCATCTGCCCGACGGGGAAGGATAACCGCATCGACGATGAAAATTTAGAGCTTCTCAGCCGCGGTCTCGTGAAATTGGCGGCGGCTTACCAAATCAAAAAGTGACAGGGAGAAATATACAATGGGTATTTATGAAGAGCTGCAGGCGCGCGGCCTGATCGCGCAGGTCACGAACGAGCCGGAGATCCGCGAAATGGTCAACAACGGCAAGGCGACCTTCTACATCGGCTTTGACCCGACGGCGGACAGCCTGCACGTCGGTCACTTCATGGCGCTGTGCCTGATGAAGCGCCTGCAAATGGCGGGCAACCGCCCCGTCGTCCTCGTCGGCGGCGGCACGGGCTACATCGGCGACCCCTCCGGACGTAGCGATATGCGAAGCATGATGACGCCGGAGACCATTCAGCACAACTGCGACTGCTTCAAAAAGCAGATGGAGCGCTTCATCGACTTCGGCGAAGGCAAGGCCATCATGGTCAACAACGCCGACTGGCTCTTAAAGCTCAATTACATCGAGCTGCTGCGCGAGGTGGGTGCCTGCTTCAGCGTCAACAATATGCTACGCGCCGAGTGCTACAAGCAGCGTATGGAGAAGGGCCTGAGCTTCCTTGAGTTCAACTACATGATCATGCAGTCCTACGACTTCTATTACCTCTTCCAGCACTACGGCTGCAATATGCAGTTCGGCGGCGACGACCAGTGGAGCAATATGCTCGGCGGCACGGAGCTGATCCGCAGGAAGCTCGGCAAGGACGCGCACGCCATGACCATCACGCTGCTGATGAACAGCGAGGGCAAGAAGATGGGCAAGACCGCCAGCGGTGCGGTGTGGCTCGACCCGAACAAGACAAGCCCCTACGACTTCTACCAGTATTGGCGCAACGTCGGCGACGCGGACGTTTTGAAGTGCATCCGTATGCTGACCTTCCTGCCGCTCGAGCAGATCGACGAGATGGACAAGTGGGAGGGCAGCCAGCTCAACCGCGCCAAGGAGATCCTTGCCTACGAGCTCACCGCGCTCGTCCACGGCGAGGAGGAGGCAAAGAAGGCGGAGAACGCGGCCAAGGCGCTCTTCGGCGCCGGCGGCGACAGCGCCAATATGCCGACCACCGTGCTCGCGGACGCCGACTTTGAAAACGGCGGCATCAACATCCTCTCGCTGCTTGTCGCCACGGGGCTGTGCCCGAGCCGCGGCGAGGCCCGCCGCCTCGTTCAGCAGGGCGGCATCGTTGTGGACGAGAAGAAGGTCGAGAGCATCGACGAGAGCATCCCGCAGGAGAAGTTCGCCGGCGACGGCATCATCATCCGCAAGGGCAAGAAGGTCTTCCACAAGGCCGTGACCAGGTAAGCACCATGCACGAAAGCCTCCGCAGCGCGGTCTGCGGAGGTTTTTTTGCCGCCGCGCCGCAAGGGCTTGCGTTTTGAACGCCTGTTTGATATAATATACTCTACTGCGCAGATCGCGGATCGCTGCACGCCGCCGTGCATCGCTCCGCGCCGAGGGAGGGGAGCGCCATGCGGATACTCGGCATTGACCCGGGGCTTGCCATCGTCGGCTTCGGCCTGATCGAGGCGGAGACCGGGAAAACGCAGATGCTGCAATACGGCGCGGTCACCACGCCGGCAGGGCTTCCGCTCGCCGCGCGGCTCGTGCAGCTCGAGCGCGATATGGAGGAGCTGATCGCGCAGCTCCGGCCGGAGGCCATCGCGGTCGAGGAGCTGTTTTTCTCCAACAACATCACCACCGGCATCGCCGTCGCGCACGCGCGCGGCATCATCCTCTGCACCGCGGCGAAGAGCGGGATACCGCTCTTTGAGTACACGCCCATGCAGGTCAAGCAGGCGGTCGTCGGCTATGGCCTTGCCGAAAAGCGGCAGGTGATGGACATGGTCAGGCGGCTTTTGAAGCTCAAGGCCGTTCCGCGTCCCGACGATGCGGCGGACGCGCTCGCCCTGGCGATCTGCCACGCGCGCAGCGCGACCTCGCTGCTCGCGCGCGCACAAAATCCGGTCAAGCAAACCGTCTAAGGAGGACGCTCCATGTTCTATTATCTCGAGGGCAAGGTCGCGCACGTCGAGCCCTACCTCGCGGTCATCGACTGCGGCGGCGTGGGCTACGCCTGCCGCACAACGAACCACACCATCCGTCAGCTCAAGAAGGGTGAAGTCAAACGGCTTTACACCTACTTGAACGTGGGCGACGGCATTTTTGAGCTCTACGGCTTCGCCACCGAGCAGGAGCTCAATAGCTTCAAGCTGCTCATCGGCGTTTCCGGCGTGGGGCCGAAGGCGGCGCTTGCCATCCTCTCCGTCGGCACACCGGAGCATCTGACGATGGCGGTCATCACCGGCGACGAAAAGGCGCTGACCGCCGCGCCCGGCGTCGGGAAAAAGCTCGCCCAGCGCATTCTTCTGGAATTGAAGGACAAGATCGCCAAGGAAACGCAGGAGATCGGCCTGCCGGCCTCGGCCGGCGGTGCGGCGCTCGGCAGCGGGAGCAAGGCGGCGGAGGCCGCCGCGGCGCTCGCGGTGCTCGGCTACACGCAGCAGGACATTTCCGCGGCGCTCAAGGGCGTGGACGTGGAGACTCTGCCGCTCGAGGAGATCGTGCGCCAGAGCCTGAAAAAAATGGTGAAGTAAAGAAGGTGAACGCGGAATGAACGAAAACACAAAAAAAGCTGCTAAGAGCGGCATTACCTTTGGAACCTGTCTTGCTATGGTTATTTCCTATACGTCATGGAACAGCGTTGGATGGGCGATTTTTCACGGATTGCTGAGCTGGCTGTATGTGATTTATTTTGTGGTCACGTACTGATGATTCTTCTGCAAAGCGTGAAAAGGAGTGTGAGCACTTGAGCATTGATTTCGGGACCGACATTTATGAAGAGCCCATCGTGGCCAAGACCTTCCTGAGCGAGGACGCGCAGGAGGGCTCGCTGCGCCCGAAAACGCTCCGCGAATACATCGGGCAGGAGAAGGCCAAGGGCAACCTTGCCGTCTTCATCGAGGCGGCGAAGCGGCGCAATGAGTCGCTCGACCACGTTCTGCTCCACGGCCCTCCGGGCCTTGGCAAAACGACGCTCGCGGGCATCATCGCCGCCGAGATGGGCGTCAACATCCGCATCACCTCCGGCCCCGCCATCGAAAAGGCGGGCGACCTCGCCGCGCTGCTCACAAATCTGAGCGAGAATGACATTCTTTTTGTCGATGAGATCCACCGCCTCAACCGCGCGGTGGAGGAGATCCTCTATCCCGCGATGGAGGACTACGCCATCGACATCATCATCGGCAAGGGCCCCAGCGCGAACTCCATCCGGCTCGACCTGCCGCACTTCACGCTCATCGGCGCGACGACCCGCGCCGGTCAGCTCTCCGCGCCGCTGCGCGACCGCTTCGGCGTCACTCTGCGTCTGGAGCTTTATACGCCCGAGGAGCTTGCGAAGATCGTCACGCGCTCGGCGGGCATCCTGAACGTTTCCATCGCCCCCGAGGGCGCGATGGAGATCGCGCGCCGCTCGCGCGGCACGCCGCGCATCGCCAACCGGATGCTCCGCCGCGTGCGCGATTTTGCCGAGGTCAGGGCCGACGGCGTCATCACGCGCGAGGTGGCGGACGAGGCGCTGCGCGCGTTGGAGATCGACCGGCTCGGCCTCGACCCCATCGACTACCGGATGCTGCGCGCCATCATTGAGAACTACGGCGGCGGCCCGGTCGGCATCGACACGCTCGCCGCGACCATCGGCGAGGAATCCGTCACGCTCTGGGACGTGTACGAGCCGTACCTCATGCAGCTCGGCTTCCTCACGCGCACGCCGCGCGGCCGCTGCGTGACGCGCAAGGCGTATGAGCATCTCGGCCTGAGCGTTCCCGCGTCCCTTGCGGACGAGGCGGAGCAGCTCAGCTTAAACTGAATCAATAAGGAGACTTTCATCTATGGGCAAGCTATTTGGCACCGACGGCATCCGCGGAATCGTGGGCGAGAATCTGACCGTCGAGCTGGCATTCCACACCGGTCAGGCCATCGCCGCCGTTTTGAAGGAGGAGAAGGGGAGAGCGCCCCTCATCACCATCGGCAAGGACACGCGCATTTCCTCCGATATGCTCGAATCCGCGCTCATCTGCGGCATCTGCTCCGTCGGCGGCGACGTGATGCCCTTCGGCGTGCTGCCGACTCCGGCGGTCGCGTACCTGACGGTTCTCAAGGGCGCGGACGCGGGCATTGTCATCTCCGCGAGCCACAACCCCTTCGAGCACAACGGCATCAAGGTCTTTAATGAAAAGGGCTACAAGCTGCCCGACGCGACGGAGGCAAAGATCGAGGAAAAGATCCTCTCCGGCGAGACCATTCCCGTCGCCACGCGCGGCGAGATCGGCGTGCTGCACCACGGTCTCAAGCAGTCGAAGCTCGAGTACATCCACCATCTCACCACCACCATCGACTCTGACCTCTCCGGTCTGCGCGTGCTGGTGGACTGCGCCAACGGCGCGGCGAGCGCCACCGCGCCCGAGCTGTTCGGACGCTTCAAGTGCTATGCCGATTTCATCCACCGCGAGCCGAACGGCACGAACATCAACGACCGCTGCGGCTCCACGCACCTCGAAAGCCTCGGCCAGCGCGTCGTGGCGGGGAAGTACGACGTGGGCGTGGCCTTCGACGGCGACGCCGACCGCTGCCTGATGGTCGACGAGCTGGGCCATGAGATCGACGGCGACAAGATCATGGCGGTCTGCGGAGCCTATATGAAGCGCAACGGCAGGCTCACCGGCAACACCATCGTGGCCACCGTCATGTCGAACCTCGGACTGCACGAGTTCTGCCGGAAGAACGGCATCGACCTCGTCTGCACCAACGTGGGCGACCGCAATGTGCTCGAAAAGATGGTGGAGTGCGGCTACAAGCTCGGCGGCGAGCAGTCGGGCCACATGATCTTCACCGACTACGCCACCACCGGCGACGGTCAGCTCTCCGCGCTCCAGTTCCTGCAGATCCTCGCGCTCTCCGGCAAGAGCGCGTCCGTGCTCACCGCCGACTGCCCGCAGTACCCGCAGGTGCTGCTGAACGTCGTCGTCAGCCACGACCGCGGCGTGAAGGAGGCCATCATGGCGAGCGATGCGCTCAAGACCGCCGTCGCGGACGAGGAGAAGTTCCTGCGCGGCGAGGGCCGCATCCTCGTGCGCCCCTCCGGCACCGAGGCGCTCATCCGCGTGATGGTCGAGGCCAAGACCGAAAGCGTCGCGCAGCTGGTCGCCGAGCGGTTGGTGAAGGTCATTCGATCGGTCTGATTCGTCGATTTGTCGGCGAGCGGGCGACAAATGAAACTGGAATTGTATCTTGTTGCCCGAATTTTATCTTTTTTTCAGTTTATTTTCGTAAATACTTGACAAAACCGTGCAAGTACAGGTATAATGCAGTATGGTAAATGTGGCAGAGGATAGAAATACCCCGATGGAGCCCTCGGACGAGGCGCTCTGCCGCCGCGCTGCCGACGGCAGCCGCGAGGCGGAGGAAGCGCTTGTCCGGCGCTATTCCGGTCTTGTGCGCTCGTGCGCGCGCCCGCTCTTTCTGGCGGGCGGCGACAGCGAGGACCTGATCCAGGAGGGGATGTTCGGGCTCATTCGGGCCATTCGCGAGTACGACGGCGCAAAGGCCGCGTCCTTCCGGACCTTTGCCGAGGTGTGCATCCGCAACCGCCTCATTTCCGCGCTTCGCGCGGCCTCGCGCGACAAGCATTCACCGCTCAACCAGTCCGTTCCCTTGGATACCCCTTTCTTTGATGGCAATTCCTATCCGCTCGGCGCTCTGCGCGCCTCCTCCGCCGATCCGGAGGAGCTTATCATCGACCGCGACCGCGTGGCCGAGGCGCTTGAGAGCACCCGAAAGCAGTTGTCCGAGTTCGAGGCGAAGATCTTAGGGTTGTATTTAGACGGTCTTTCCTGCCAGGAGATCGCAAAGGCGGTAGGGAAGTCCCCCAAGTCTGTGGACAACGCTGTGCAGCGCGTTAGGCGCAAGGCAGCGCGGCAGCTTTCATCCGGCGATATCAGCAAACGCTGAACGCATATATTTTTCTTTATTTCAAAGAGAGGGTAAAATCATGTACGAAGACAAGACTTTAGTTTGCAAAGAGTGCGGCAAAGAGTTCGTGTTCACTGCCGGTGAGCAGGAGTTCTACGCGGAGCGCGGCTTCCAGAACGAGCCCCAGCGCTGCAAGGCCTGCCGCGACGCTCGCAAGAACGCCGCCCGTGGTCCCCGCGAGTACTTCACCGCTGTCTGCGCTGCCTGCGGCGGCGAGGCGAAGGTTCCCTTCGAGCCCAAGTCCGATCGTCCCGTCTATTGCAGCGACTGCTTCGCCAAGATGAAGGAGCAGGGCTAAGTCATTGCTTTGACTTTTCCGAAAGCGACCGTCTCCGGACGGTCGCTTTTCTGCGTTCTGTTCCGGTCGTCCGCGTCCGTATCGAACGAATGCGGCACGTTTGCATTTTTTCCTATTGAAAAAACGCGGAAAATGGGGTAAACTATCTCCGACATTCTTTTCCGGAGGTATTTTCAAAATGGTTGAGATCACGAAGGACACCATCATCGGTGATATTCTTGACGTCGCTCCGCAGACCGCGCCGATCTTCTTCGGCATCGGGATGCACTGCCTCGGCTGCCCCGCGTCCCGCGGCGAGACCGTGGAGGAGGCCTGCGCCGTGCACGGCGTGGACGTGGACAAGCTCCTTGCGCTCGTGAACGAGGAAGCGAACAAGCCCGCCGAGGAATAACCGGACAGGCCGGAAGGCGCATACGCTTGTATGCGCCTTTTTCTGCTGCAAAGGAGGTCGCGCCGTGACAAGAGAATTATCGCTTCAGCCGCGGCTCGCGCTGCTCGCGTCGCTCGTGCCGCAGGGCGCTGTGCTCGCCGACGTCGGCACCGACCACGGCTACATACCGGTCTGCCTGCGGCAGAGAGGCGTGATCGACCGCGCCATCGCGTCCGACATCGGGCGGGAGCCGCTGGAGCACGCGCGGCGCACCGCGGAGGAATACGGCGTCGGCGGCATCGACCTCCGTCTCTGCGCGGGGCTTGACGCCATCGCGCCGGAGGAGTGCGACACCGTCCTCATCGCCGGCATGGGCGGCGAGACCATCTGGGGCATCCTCGCCGCGGCGCCGTGGACGCGCGACGGGCGGCACACGCTGCTGCTCCAGCCGCAGACGAAGATCGAGGAGCTGCGGCTCCGGCTCTGCGAGAACGGCTACGCCGTCACGCGCGAGCACCTTGTGCGCGACAAGGGAAAGCTCTACGTCGTGATGACCGTCACGGCAGGGGAGCGATACACCCCCGGCGCGGAGCAGCTCTACGGCGGCCTTGCGCTCGAGCGCGAGGCGCTCTACGGGGACTATCTCGCCCATCAGATCGCGCGTCTGCGCCGCCGGGCCGAGGGCCTGCGGCAGTCGGGCAGCGGCGAAGCGGACGGCTTTGCCGCGCTGGCGGACGCGCTGGAAGCAAAGAAAGGGAAGTGGGAACATGACAACGGCACATGACATTGAACGCAGTCTCTACGACTGGGCGCCGCGCGAGCTGGCGATGGCCTGGGACAACGTCGGCCTGCTCGTCGGCGATCCGGCGCAGGAGGTCCGAAGGGTCCTCGTGGCGCTGGACATCACGCAGGGCGTTGCGGAGGAGGCGGTCTCCCTCGGCGCGCAGATGATCGTCTCGCACCATCCCGTGATGAACTGCGCGTGGCACGAGGTGCAGACGCTCCGCGCGGACGACGCGCAGGGAAGGCTTCTGCGCTATCTCGTGCGGCACGGCCTCGCGGCGTGCTGTATGCACACCAATCTGGACGCGGCGGACGGCGGCGTGAACGACTGTCTGGCGCACGCGCTGGGTCTTTCGGGCCTTTCCATGCTCAATGAGGAAAAAATCGGGCGCATCGGCACACTTTCCTGTGAAATTCCTCTTGAAGAGTTCCTGCCTGCTGTGGTAAAATCATTAGGATGCAGCGGTCTGCGGTTCCGCGACGGCGGAAAGCCGGTCCATCGCGTAGCCGTCGGCGGCGGCGCCTGCCGCGACTACATCCCGCAGGCCATCGCGCAGGGCTGCGATACCTTCGTCACCGCCGATCTGCGCTACAATGACTTCCTCGATACCCACGGTCTCAACCTCATCGACGCCGGTCACTATCCGACCGAGAACGTCGTGTGCGAGGCGGTCCGCGCGTATCTCGCGAAGTCCTTCCCTCTGCTTGAGGTCGTACGCTCCGCGTCGCATCACGACGCCATTCAATACTATCTGTAAGGAGAAGATCAACTATGTCCGGACATTCCAAATGGCACAATATCCAAAAGACCAAGGGCGCGGCGGACGCCAAGCGCAGCGCGGCGTTCACCAAGATCGCCAAGGAGATCATCGTCGCCGTCAAGCAGGGCGGCAGCGGCGACCCGGCGAATAACTCCCGCCTCGCCACCGTCATCGCCAAGGCCAAGGCGAACAATATGCCCAACGACAACATCAAGCGCACCATCGACAAGGCGCTCGGCTCCGGCAACACGGACAACTACGAGTCCGTCACCTACGAGGGCTACGGCCCCGGCGGCGTCGCCGTCATCGTCGAGGCGCTGACCGATAACCGCCAGCGCACCGCGCCCGAGGTCCGCCACTACTTCGACAAGTTCGGCAAGGGCATGGGCGCGCAGGGCTGCGTGAGCTGGTCGTTCGACCGTAAGGGCGTCATCATCATCGACAACGAGGACGGCGACTACGATGAGGACACCGTCATGATGGACGCGCTCGAGGCCGGCGCAGCCGACTTCACCGCCGACGGTCCCGTGTTTGAGATCACCACCGATCCCGACGCCTTCAACGACGTCATCGCCGCGCTCGAAGCCAAGGGCTACACCTTTGCCAGCGCCGACATCAGCCTCGTCCCGCAGACCTACGTCAAGCTCACGAGCGAGGAGGACGTCAAGAACATGGAGAAGCTGCTCGATATGCTCGACGACAACGAGGACGTGCAGAACACCTACCACAACTGGGAGACCGAGGACTAAGGCTTATATAGCAAGGGTTTCCGCCGTTCTTGGAAACCGGTCAGTTGTGATATACGATGCTCTGACTGCGATATACAGAACAACCTCTGCTGCGATATACAGCGGGGGTTGTTTTTTTCTTTTCTGCGCCGCACGGCGCACCGCGCCGGAAGCGCCATCACTCTTACTATAGCAATAACTTTTACTCTTACTATCCCTGTTACTATCACTATAACGGCAATCCTGTTCATGCTTTCAAAGCATCGAGTCCTTTGTAAATTTAGAAAATTCTGAGAGCTTTTCCGCTTTTGTTGCACCAAAACCGGCATCAGAACGCGGTTTTTCCCTTACCGGCAAGGAGGAAAACCACATGACCGAGAAAAAAGGCTTTGTTCTTTACTTTGACGCCGCGTCCAGCCTTGCCGCGCTCTGTGCGACCCAGCGCGGCGAGCTGCTCCTGGCGCTGTTCGACTACGCCGAACGGACGGCAAAGCAGCCGCTTTCACCGGAGACTGCGCTCGCCTCCTACCCGGCGCTGGACGGGCAGACGCGCATGGCGTTCCGCTTCATGGCAAACAGCATCGAGCGCGACACAAAGAAGTGGGAGCGCCAGCGCGAGCGCCGCAGTCAGGGCGTGGCGCAGCGCTACGCCCGCGCACGGGGCGAGGCGGAAGTCCCCGCGCCGTCCGCCGCGGGGCGAAACGACTGGATGAAGGACTACACCCTGTGAGCAAGGCGAAGGGGACGGCAGCGTGCCGTCCCCTTCCATATTTCATGCGAGCAAGACTGTAAGCCGGGTTCTGTATCTGGCAGTCATCTATCTACGCGCCGCGTTGCCGCGGCGCTCCAGCCACCCCGGGAGCGGTCGGGCAAACCTTGGGGCGCGGGGCCCCTGCTCCCATACCGGTGTTGCTCCGGATAGAGTTTACAGCGTCGGACACTCTCGAGCCGACGGGTGCGCTCTTACCGCACCTTTCCACCTTTTCCCATATTGCTACGGGTAGTCTATTTCTGTTGCACTTTTCCTCAGATCGCTCTGGGCGGGCGTTACCCGTTATCCTTGCCCTGTGGAGCCCGGACTTTCCTCACAGCAAGCCTTTCGGCTTTGCCGCGCGACCGCCTGTCTTACTCGCGCTCCTTATTGTAAAGGACGAAGCGGGCAAAGTCAAGGGGGAAGAACGCCGCTTTGCCGTTGCGCGGCAAGCATAGGGAAAATGCAAAAGAAAATTTGTGCAGGGAAATCGTTGATAAAATACGGCAGGCGCGGTATAATTTTATATATTGCGAATGTTCAGAGGGGAGTATTTGTGTATGACGCTGCACGAATATCTGCAAGGCATGAAGGGAAAGACCGCCGCGGTCATCGGCCTCGGCGTGAGCAACCGTCCGCTCGTGGAGCTGCTGGCGCGGAACGGTGTGAAGGTCATCGCCTGCGACAGGAAGGAGCGCGCGGCGCTCGGCGGCGCGGCGGCGCACTACGAGGCGCTCGGCGCGGTGCTGCACCTCGGCGAGGGTTATCTGCGCGATCTGGACGCGGACGTCGTCTTCCGCACGCCCGGGATGCGGCCCGACGTGCCGGAGCTGCTGGAGGCGAAGGCGCACGGCGCGGTCATCACGAGCGAGATGGAGGCGTTCTTCGCCGTCTGTCCGTGTCCCATTCTCGGCGTGACCGGCAGCGACGGCAAGACCACCACCGCGAGCGTCATTGCCGAGCTTCTCAAGGCCGAGGGACGGCGCGTGTGGCTCGGCGGCAACATCGGCCGTCCGCTGCTCGCGGACGCGGAGCAGATGACGCCGGACGATCTTGCGGTGCTGGAGCTTTCATCGTTCCAGCTGATGGATATGCCGTACTCGCCGCAGGTCGCGGTGCTGACGAACCTCGCCCCGAACCATCTGGACGTGCACCGCGACATGGCGGAGTACATCGCGTCCAAGGAAAATATTTACCTGCACCAGAGCGCGCGGGACACCGCCATCTTCAACGCCGACAACGCCATCACGCGCGATCTGAGCGGAAAGGCGGTCGGACGTGCGCGTCTGTTCTCGCGGCAGGAGGAGGTCGCCGACGGCGCGTTCGTGCGCGGCGGCGCGATCTGGCTGCGCGATGCGGCAGGGGAGCGCGAGGTCCTGCCGCTGGCGGACATTCGCCTTCCCGGCTGGCACAATGTGGAAAACTATATGGCGGCGCTCCTTGCCGTGGACGGACTTGTGCGCGATGAGACCGTCCGCCGTGTCGCGCGGGAGTTTGCCGGTGTGGAGCACCGCATCGAGTTCGTGCGCGAGCTGCACGGCGTCCGCTATTACAACGATTCCATCGCCACCAGTCCCACGCGCACCATCGCGGGGCTGCGCGCCTTCCCGCACAAGGTCGTGCTGATCGCGGGAGGGTATGACAAGCACATTCCCTTTGCACCCCTTGCGCCCGAGGTGGTCGAGCACGTCAAGACGCTCATCCTCTGCGGCGCGACCGCCGACGCCATCGAGCGCGCGGTGGTGGAGAGCGAAGCCTATGAGACCGCGGCCGAGCGGCCGCGGATCGTCCGCTGCAAGGACCTGCGGGAGGCGGTGGACGCCGCCTACTTCTGCGCCGAGAGCGGCGATGTGGTGACACTCTCGCCCGCCTGCGCCGCTTTCGACTGCTACGCGAACTTTATGGAGCGCGGCAGGGCCTACAAGGAAATGGTGAAAAAGCTCGGCGAATAGGGAAAAGCCGTGGGCGCATAGATTCTCCCGAAAGGGGGAACGCCCATGCGCCGCTATATGCGCCGCGGCATGACGGGGCGGGAGAAACGCCGGCTGCTGCTTTTCCTTGTCTGCGCCGCGCTCATCGCGCTCGCCGTCACCGCGATGACGCAGCTTCGGCCCATTCTCACGAGCCTTGCCACCGCGCGCGTCTCGAACGCCGTCACGCGCGTCGTGAACACCTCGGTGAACGAAACGCTCTACGACGCCGGTGTGGACTACGACCGCCTGATCTCGCTGGAAAAGGACAACGAGGGACACATCACGGCGGTCAAGAGCAACATGGCGGAGTTCAACCGATTGCAGTCCGCCGTGCTCGCGGACGTGCTGCAAAGGCTCTCGGAGGTCTCCACGCGCGAGCTGGCCATCCCGCTCGGGAGCCTGACCGGCTCGCCGCTGCTCGCGGGCCGCGGGCCGCTCCTGCACATCAAAATGCAGTCGGTCGGCTCGTCCTCGGCGCACTTTGAGAATGCCTTCACCTCCGCGGGCATCAACCAGACGCGCCACGAGATCCGGCTGGTGGTGGACGTGTATGTGAGCGTCCTGCTGCCGGGCTTTTCGACCGTCACCAAGGTCACCAACCGCTGCGCCGTCGCCGAGACGGTCATCGTCGGCTCCGTGCCGGATACCTACACCTACTTCGACACACGCGAGGATATGTCCTCCACCGCCGAGGACTTCATTATGAACAACGCCGGATAAAAGGGGAGAACGCCATGGACTACAAGGAACGCATAAAGGAGCTGCGCGACACGCTCAACGCACACTCGTACCGCTACTATGTGCTCGACGAGCCGAGCATCAGCGACTATGAATACGATATGCTCCAGCGCGAGCTGGCCAATCTGGAGAAGGAGCACCCCGAGGAGATCACGCCGGACTCGCCCACGCAGCGCGTGGGCGGCATGGCGCTGACGAAGTTCGAGCCGGTGACGCACGCCGTCCCGCTCGAGAGCCTGCAGGACTCCTTCTCCGACGCCGAGGTCGTGGACTTCGACGAGAAGGTGCGCGAGCAGCTCGAGCACGTCGAATACAGCGTGGAGCCGAAGGTGGACGGTCTGTCCGTCGCGCTCGAGTACCGCGACGGCGTGTTCGTCCGCGGCGCCACACGCGGCGATGGGCGCGTGGGCGAGGACGTGACGGAGAATCTGCGCACGATCCAGTCCATTCCCATGGTGCTGCCGGAGAAGCTGCCGCGCCTCATCGTGCGCGGCGAGGTCTACATGGCCAAAAAGGTCTTTGCCGCGCTCAACGCCGAGCGCGAGGAGAACGGGGAGCAGACCTTTGCCAATCCCCGCAACGCCGCCGCCGGCTCGCTGCGCCAGCTTGACCCGAGGATCGCGGCGAAGCGCCGGCTGGATATTGCCGTTTTCAACCTCCAGCTCGCCGAGGGACGGACCTTCACGACCCACGCCGAGACGCTTGCTTATCTGCGCACGCAGAAATTCAAGGTCATCGGCAACAAGGTGGTCGACAACGTGCAGGATGCGCTCGCGGAGATCCGCCGTCTCGGCGAGGAGCGCGCGGAGCTGCCCTACGATATGGACGGCGCAGTTGTAAAGCTGAATAGCCTTACAGACCGAGAAATTCTCGGCTCAACGAGCAAGGTGCCGCGCTGGGCCATCGCCTACAAGTACCCTCCCGAGGAGAAGGAGACCCGCGTGACAGACATCGTCGTGCAGGTGGGGCGCACGGGCGTGCTGACGCCGAAGGCGGTCTTTGAGCCGGTGCATTTGGCCGGAACGACCGTCACGAACGCGACGCTCCACAACCAGGACTTCATCGACGAGAAGGACATCCGCGTCGGCGACACCATCGTGGTGCGCAAGGCGGGCGAGATCATTCCCGAAGTCGTGCGCGTGCTGAAGGACAAGCGTCCCGACGGCACGCAGCCCTACCGTCTGCCGGACCGCTGTCCGGTCTGCGGCGCGCCGGTCTACCGCGCCGAGGGCGAGAGCGCCACGCGCTGCACGGGCGCGGAGTGTCCCGCGCAGCTGCTGCGCAACCTCACACACTTCACCTCGCGCGAGGCGATGGACATTGACGGCGTCGGCCCCGCGCTGCTCGAGCAGCTGGTGAACGCCGGGCTTGTCTGCAAGGCGTCCGACCTTTACAGTCTCGACGTGCAAACGCTTGCGAAGCTCGACCGCATGGGCCTCAAGAGCGCGCAGAACGCCGTCGCCGCCATTGATCGCTCCAAGCAGAACGATCTTTCCAAGCTGCTCTGCGCCCTCGGCATCCGCCAGATCGGCACAAAGGCCGCGCGTGTGCTCGCGCAGCGCTTCGGCTCGATGGACGCGCTGATGAACGCCACGGTCGAGGAGCTGACCGCCGTGGATGACATCGGCGAGATCACCGCGCAGTTCCTGCAGCGCTGGTTCGCGGACGGGCAGTCCCGCGACCTCATCGAAAGCCTGAAAAACGCAGGCGTCAACATGGCCAGCACGGAAGCCCCGCAGGACCTGCGCTTTGCGGGCAAGACCTTTGTGCTCACCGGCTCGCTCACGCGCTTCACGCGCGACGAGGCCGAGGCGCTCATCGCCGACCACGGCGGCAAGGCCGCCGGCTCCGTCTCCAAAAAGACAAGCTATGTGGTCGCCGGAGAGGCCGCCGGAAGCAAGCTGCGCAAGGCGCAGGAGCTGGGCGTTCCGGTGCTCACGGAGGACGAATTTCTGGCGCTGCTCGGCGGCAAGGCCGAAGATGATCCGGAAAACGGCGAAAGCGGCGGACAGCTCGGCCTGTTTTCCTGAAAAGGAGAGCATTTGATGAACATTCGCACGGCAGAGCGCCGCGATCTTTCCGCGATGCTCGACATTTACAACTACGAGGTGAAAAACGGCACGGCGACCTTCGACGTAGAGCCCCGCGCGGGCGCGGTGGGGGAGGCGTGGTTCGCCGCGCACAACACCGGCAACCACCCGCTGCTCGTGGCGGAGGAGGACGGTAAGGTCCTCGGCTACGCCTCGCTCTCGCCCTACCGCGACTTCGACGCCTATCTGCAAACCGTTGAGCTTTCCGTTTACGTCGCGCCCGAGAGCCGCGGCCGCGGCATTGCGAGCGCGCTGATGGAGGCCGTTCTTCGTCTGGCGCGCGAGGACGCGGACACGCACACGGTCGTTTCCGTCATCGCGGGCGGCAACGCGGCGAGCGTCCGCCTGCATGAGAAATTCGGCTTCACCTACTCCGGGACCCTGCATGAGGTGGGGCTGAAATTCGGCCGCTACCTCGATATCGTCAACTACGAGCTGCGCGTGGGCTGAGCAAAACGCGCCCGAAAAAAACATCGAAAATCCGGAACTTTTTTCTGCTTTCCTCCGTCTATTCATGCAGGGCCGCGGCACGCGGTCAAAAGAACGATCTATCAAGGAGAATCATTCGCATGAAACGAACGCTTTCCCTCATTCTCATCCTCACGATGCTGCTGTCTCTCGCCGCCTGCGGCAGCAAGGACGCCGCGCCGCCCGACGATGACAACGCGCCGCCGCAGGAGCAGGGCGGCGGAGAGGAGCAGTCCGGCGGAACGGCCGGGACGCCCGACGAGCCGGAGCAGCCCGAGCAGACGCAGCCGGCAGAGCAGGAGCCGACGGACAACAGCAAGCCCGAGCAGGAGCCTGCCGGGGAGCCGGAAAAGGAGCCTGCCAGGCAGCCCGAGCAGAAGCCCGAGCCCAAGCCGGCTGAAAAGCCTGCGGAGGAAAAGCCCGCAGAGCCGCCGACCGAGACGCCCAAGCCCGAGACCCCGGCAGAGGACAAGCCCGCCGCGGCTGTCGACGACGCGCTGACGATCCTCAACGCGATCTGGAATACATACAGCGATGAAGAAAAGTTCCCTGCCGCCGGAGGGGATTCCGAGCACGCCGTAGACGGCGCGCCCGGCAGCTTCGACGCGAGCAATGCCGACAGCCTCAGCTATCTGCTCACCTTCCCGGCGGACGACGCTTCGCTCATCGACAGCGCCGCCTCGCTCGTTCACATGATGAATCTGAACACCTTCACCTGCGGCGCGTTCCATGTCGCCGACGCGAACAACGTCGCCAGGCTCGCGGACGACCTGCGCACGACCATTCAGGCCAAGCGCTGGATGTGCGGCTTCCCGGATAAGCTGGTCATCGTCACGGTCGGGCAGAGTGTATTTTCCGTGTACGGAAACGAGGAGCTGGTCAACACCTTCCGCGATAAGCTCCTGGCGAGTTATCCTACCGCTGCCGCCGTCTATGACGAGGCCATCAACGCATAAAACAGCAGAGAAGAAAAGAGGGATGCCGCGCATTCCTCTTTTCTTTTTCCGCTTGCGAGCGGGCCGGTTTTCGTATAAAATATGGTCAGAGCACATCGCCGCACGGAGGAAGCGCCATGCCAAAGCCAAAGTGGAAGCTGAACACCATCTACATATCCGAGCGGCTGCAGGAGAGCCTGCGGCCGATCTCCCGCTGCGCGCTGACCACCGTGGTCGCCCCGATGGGCTACGGAAAGACCACCGCGGTGAACTGGTATCTGGAGGAGCGCGCAAAGGCCGGGCCGCTGCGCGTCGTCCGCATCAGCGTGTATTCCGACAATCTTGCGATCTTCTGGCGGAGCGCGCAGGACGCCTTTGCCCGCGCGGGCATCGACCTGCTGCGGGAGTATGCCTGTCCCACGGATGCCGCCGGCGGAGGCCTGCTGGCGGACGATCTCTGCCATGAGCTGGCGGGGGAAACGCCCTGCTATCTGTTCATCGACGATTTTCACCTGCTCACAGACCAACGCGTGACCGCCTTTCTCTGTATGCTTGCGGGCCGCCTGCCCGCCAACGTCCACCTGATCATCGCCAGCCGCGACCGCTTTCTGCCCGCCGCAGAGATCGTCCGGCTGGGGGCGAGGGTCTACCGGCTCGGCACAGAGCAGCTGCGGCTGAACCATACGGAGCTGGCCGTTTACGCGCACCGCTGCGGCACGGAGCTTTCCGACGCGCAGGCGGAATCGCTGCTCTACTCCAGCGAGGGCTGGTTCTCCGCCGTCTACCTGAACCTGCGGACGCTCTCGGAGCATGGGACGCTGCCCGAACGTGATTCCGATATTTTCACCATGTTCACCGCCGCCATGATCGAGCCTCTGGCGCAGCGGCAGCAGGAATTTCTCGCGGTGATGGGTCTTGCCGACGAATTTACCGCGGAAATGGCGCGCTTTGTCACCGGGGACGCCGACGCGGAGGAGCTGCTCGCCGTGCTGACCGCGCAGAACGCCTTTGTCAAGCGTCTGCCGGACGGCGTGACCTACCGCTTCCACCACATGATGAAGGAATGCGCGGAGCGCACCTTCCGGACGCTGGATGCGGAGACGCAGCGGCGCTGCCGGGAGCGCTACGGCGCATGGTACGAGGGGCGAGGGCAGTATCTTCACGCCATGGCGGCCTACCGGCGCTGCGGGGACTACGACGCGCTGCTGCGCGTGGTGCAGGAGGATGCGGGCATCCTGCTCGCGTCGCTGCCCCCGTCGGAGGTTCTGGCCGCTCTCGACGAATGTCCCGCCGATGCTCTGAAGGCGCACCCGTTCGCGCTTCTGGTGCTGATGCGCAGTATGTTCAACTGGCGCAATATCCCGAAAATGCTGGAGCTCAAGGCGCTCCTGCTCGCCGCACTGGAGGAGCATCCCGAGCTGCCCGCGGAGGAGCGCGGCAACCTGCTGGGCGAATGCGACCTTATCATGAGCTTCCTCTGCTATAACGACATCAGCGCCATGAGCCGTCTGCACCGCAGTGCCAGCGCGCAGATGTCCCGTCCCGCCATCAGCATCCGCTCGAGCGGCGGCTGGACCTTCGGCTCGCCGTCCGTGCTGATGATGTTCTACCGCGCCCCGGGCGAGCTTGCGGGCGAGCTTGCCGAGATGGCCGAATGTATGCCGCACTACTATAAGATCACCAACGGTCACGGTCAGGGCGCGGAGACCATCATGCGCGCCGAGGCCGCCTTTGTGCAGGGGCGCTTCACCGACGCGCATATCGCGCTGGAGAGCGCCTACGCGCAGATCGAGGGCAACGGGCAGGAGAATATGGCGCTCTGCTGCGACTTCCTCGCGCAGCGCCTCTCCCGGTACGCGGAGGTCGGGCCGCACCGTAGCTTTGCCGAGCGCCGTGCGGAGCTGCTGCGGCACCACAACGCCTCGTGGCTCAACCTCTGGAACGCCGTCAGCGCCTACTGCCACGCTCTGCGGGGCGAGATGGAACAAATTCCGGAGGTCTTTGCCGAGCACCGCCTCGCCTCGGTCAGCATCCTCGCGCCGGGCCGGCCGATGATCGAGATGATCGAAAATCAGGTGTATCTTGCCCAGGGCGCTTACGCCAAGGTGATCGGCCGCAGCGAAGGTCTGCTCGCCCTGTGCGAGGGGATGCACTACGCGCTCGTCGCGCTGCACGTTCGCCTTCAGACCGCGTCGGCCTATGAGCGGCTGGGCAAGCGCGGGGAAGCCGAGACGCTGCTGGCGCAGGCGCTTGCCGACGCCGCACCGGACGGCATCGTGATGCCGTTTGCGGAGAACTACCGCTATCTCAAGCCGCTGCTTGCCGCAGGCACGCAGACCGCGCTCACGGCACGGGTGCTCGCGCTGGGCGAGGCAGGGGAGCGGCGGCAGAGCGGGACGGTCCGCCCCGCAGCGTTCGCCGCGCTGACGGAGCGGGAATATGCGCTGGTCGGCCTGATGGCACAGCGGCTGACGAACCGGGAGATCGCGGAAAAGCTGTTTCTCTCCGAGGGAAGCGTCAAGCAATATGTAAACCAGATCTATTCCAAGCTCCACATCGAGGGCGACCAGCGCACAAAGCGCAGGCGGCTCGCGGAGCTGCTCACGCAAAAGGCATGACATTGGGAGGACGTCCGCAGGGACGCCCTCCCGTTCCTTTATCGGTCGAAGCTGGGGTTGACGAAGTAGACGTTCTTCTCGTCGAGCTTTTCCTTGGCAAGCCGCAGCCCCTCGCCGAAGCGTACAAGATGGAAATAACAAGCCTTCAAATGCGCCATTCGATTTTGATGGAATCGCTGGTCGCATAGATGACACGGATGAGCTGATCTACCGTCTGTCGCTTATCGTCGAAGCTCAGTTCGTCCCACATAGTCAGGTGATTATTGATCTCCGTATAGTCCGCTTCCTTGTGCAGCTTCCGTTCAGAGATACGCTTCATTAGCTCCTGCTTTTTTCCATCCAGCTCTTTGATGCGCCCGCTGATGTATCGAAACAGGGTATCGTCCGCAGCCGACAGGCGATCCATCAGAGAGCTGATCTCAGTTTCAACTTGCGTAAGTTGAATGTTCAGCGCCGTCAGCTCAGGGTTAACGCGTTTTCCTTTACATCTCCTGAGTTTTTTGAATTGATCCATCTTTTTTTGCATTTCATTATAGATTATTTGCTCAAACTCGTCGGTGTAAATCGTTCCGGGACCCTCGCAGGCTTTGGAGTTCATTTTGTTCGAGCAGAGGAGGTAGCGAGAGCGTGTGGTCGAGTAATGCTTATCCACCAAAGCATACCCGCAGGCTCCGCATTTGATTTTTCCTGCCAGCCAAGTATTCTTGGCCTTCTGATACGGCTTGATCTGCTGCGCTTCCAAGCACTTTGCACGGCATTTCAGCCACAGGTCAGAGGAAATAATACCTTCATGCGGAGCCAGCACCAGATGGTTGCCTTCCAAATTCATTTGCTTGCGTCCGGCAGTGTCCTGTCCCTTGTAGTAGTAGCACCCGTTCGTGCCGATAAAATCGGCAGGGTCGTTTGCCATGATCGCACCTTGGTCACGGTAGAACGCATAAACGGATGGGTCCGCACGAACATAGATGGGATTCCGAAGGATGTCTGCAAGGCGTGTGCGTCCCCACGGCTTTCCGTTTTTGAGAATGCCGTGGGCCTGAAAGTAGCGGATGATGTCACCGTAAGAGCATTCCGGCTTGGAGTAGAGCTCATAGATCAATTGCACCTGCTCTGCTTCCTCTGCGTTGATCTCATACATGGAGGTCTTAATACCCTCAATGGTCGTTGGAATCAGCCTAAACCCATACGGAACTCTGCCGCCCATATAAAAACTTTTTTGACTGCGGGAGTAGTAGGCATCTGCCACACGCTTTTGAATGGTTTCCCGTTCCAGTTGTGCGAATACGATGCAGATGTTGAGCATAGCGCGCCCCATAGGGGAGGAGGTGTCGAACTTTTCCGTCGTGGATACGAACTCGACCTTGTGCTTCCCAAATTGCTCCATCATATTGGAAAAGTCAAGAATGGAACGGCTGATACGGTCCAGCTTATAAACAACGACCTTACCGATCACTCCATTTTCGATGTCGTTCATCATTTCCGCAAAGGCCGGACGATCTGTATTTTTACCGCTGTAACCTCTGTCGGTATAGACCTTGTACTGTTCACCTCTCATTTCGTATTGGCAGAACTCAATTTGGCTTTCGATGGAAATGCTATCGGCTCTGTCAACGGATTGTCTTGCGTAGATTGCGTTCATTTTGTAGCTCCTTTCTCTCATAGAAAAGAGCTGCTGACAGGTACATCATACCGCAGCAGCTCCTAAATAGCTATCATTTTCGTTGTATTTTTCATATTTTATAAAGACCTCAAATAGACCTTCCTCGATACATCGCCGCTGTTCCATGCACTCCTCGGCGGTAAGCTGCGGGGTAAGGTTTTCGATTCTAATCATGTTTTTTCTGCCGGAAACAAGGTGCGCATCACTATCGTAAGTGAAAGGGCGGACAATAATAACTATCACCTCCCGCGGTGCTAATATTTTATTTGTGGGAAACTTGTCCTATGCAAAAGAGACAGACTGACTTGGTCTGTCTCTTTCATTCGTATGATTCAGGACAGGGGAGTACATGATTCCTATAACCCACCCATCGTTTGCCCATGTGATTGTTCTTCCTGCTCCTTTTGCGCGGCGTGTTCGTCGTGCTTTTCTTTTGCCACGATAACCACACCTGCCGCAAGTCCGACCACTGCGCCGAAGTTCTCCGCGGCGATCCTGGCCTCGATGCGCCGACGCTGCTCTTCGGCATCGCCGCTTTCTTCGTCCAGCAGCAGACCGAGTGTTGCCAGCCCCGCCGCGCCGGTACGCAGCAGGGGCGTCATGGAAACAGGCTGAGGATCTTCGCCGCGCTGTACCATCCTGCCAGCGCCACCGAACCGAGCAGCGTCACCAGCGTGATCCACTTGATCGCCACGAGCAGACTGAAATCCGGCAGCCACCGAATCCATTTGCAGGAATACCGTTCGCTCAGGTTCCCAACCCGTTCCAGCAGTTTGTTCATCTCTGTCAGCGATTTCCGGATCTCTGTCAGAGACTGCTGCACCGGTGTCAGGTCGATGCGCGTTTTCAGCTCCGGCAGGGTCTTTCGAATTTCCTCCAGCTCCCAGTTTATTCCGTCTGCCTGCTCCGTCAGCTTGTTCA
>ERZ772882.454-NODE-454-length-54026-cov-6.411758_pt1 | contig 54026 bp, 50 predicted proteins | sample MGYA00580576_ERZ772882 | MGnify/ENA primary metagenome ERZ772882 (study PRJEB29015, sample SAMEA2737658) | human gut metagenome | biome: human gut; feature: human-associated habitat; material: faeces | place: China | collected 2012 ... | reverse complement strand
AACGAATACAATACGATAAGAACAATAATTATTAATGCTATGCTAAATCCCATCACCACTTTATCCTCCTTCAAATTAGTTGCCATATAGACAGAATTTGAATTTGGAAGTGATATAGTCTACATGGCTATGCTTAACGCTAAGCATGTAGGTACACGCCAGTCTTCTAGACTCCTATATCGCCCCGTGTACAAAGAGGTGTTCTCACCTCCGGGAGTTACAGACGAGCCACAAAATGTGTTTCACGACGCCCTTCTGAATTATCAGAAGCACTATCTCCTCTTTTAGCCTTTTGAGGATAAGGACGAACTTCTCGCCCTCTGTGGTTAATTATCCTTACGCAACATGCCGATTCCTTTTACCAGATTTCCATCCAGCTTCTCGCCCTTCATCTTTCGATCCATCAGACTACTAATATGATAGCTGTGACTTTCATCCTCCAGGTACATGCCCCGTAATTTTACTACCTACAGAAATTCTGTAGTGCAAACTACTTTGCAAATCTGTAACTGATTATTCAATTGTTATGTCCAATCTCTCTTGGACAATTGATATTCTACAATGCACTTTAATTTTACGGAAGTGACACCACTGGTGTATTTTTACGAATTTTCACCAGTTTTTGGTGTATTTGTCATTTCCTTTAATTTGTTCCATGTATGCTTAGGCAGTTCTCTTGCCGGCTCTCTGAATCGTTCAAGATATTTTTCAAATAATTCCGTATTGATTAATGCTGAATTACCGACTTTATAGACTGCTCCTGCCTCTCTCGCAATTACTATGATTCTCGATTTACTTATCCCATAAATAATCGCTCCTTCCTCTGCATTGACAAATTTTTTCATAAAATCCTTTGTATCTGAATAGCACTTATATGAGTAACTCATTCATCAGTCTCCTTTCACATTTGGCAATGGATGTTTCATTTCTGTTGGCGGTTCTCTGAATTGCTCCATATATTCATCAAACACCTCCAGATTAATCAGAATAGTATTTCCTTTTGCTTCGCCTATCTTATATACAGCTCCAGCTGCTCTAGCCATTTCGATAAATCTATGATGTCCTATGCTGTAAGTCATTGAACCCTCTCCGATTCTCACAAACTTCTTTTCCACAATTTTATTTGAACTAGGAACTCTTGCAGAATGTTTCATAAATTTCATCAACCTTTCCTTATGTACTAATATAATCTTTGCAAGCTGATATCTTGCTCCAGCAGCCAACGCTATATCCATTGCCTCATCTTGTGTTACATCTAATAAAGCCATTACCTCATCAATACGAATAAATCTTGGTTTTACAGTTTCTTTTCTATAGGCACAAACTGAACCACTCAATGTATTTACCATAACATCACCTACTTATAAAACTCAGAATCTGTAATATGAAAAGTTTCAAGATACTTATCCAATATTTCTGTATTAACAAGTACAAGCTGACCAATTTTATAACAAGCCTTGGCATCCTTAGCCACTTCTTGAAATTTTGTCATTCCCATACTGTACATTTTTGCACCATCTGAATATCTTACAAACTTTTTTGCATCCTCATATCTATCTTTTTTCTTTGATTCATTCATTGCTGTGCTCCTTTCACTTTGACTTCATAACAAATGACGTATTTTCTCCATAACGCAAAAAAGAGGACATCTTCTAAATTTCTTTAGAAAATGTCCTCTTAGTAGTTCATATTTGATTGAATCTTTTTCTTTTCAGATTGTGTACTCTTTCATACTGATGTAAATGACTATGTCAAAATGCGTCTTTTAATGCGTCCTTTGACGTACTCAAATGCCTCAACCCCGCATAAACACTAGGTTTATTTATCCAAGCTCTTCATTGTCGGGAAAAGCAAAACATCCCTTATAGAGGCGCTGTCGGTAAGAAGCATTACCAGTCTGTCTACACCGAAGCCGAGTCCGCCTGTGGGCGGCATACCGTACTCAAGCGCGGTTACATAATCGTAATCAACCTCTGCGTTGCAGTTCGGATCCTCCGCCTTTTTAGCGGCAACCTGCTTTTCAAAACGCTCCTTTTGGTCAATCGGGTCATTAAGCTCTGAAAAAGCGTTGCCGTATTCGGTTGCGTTGATAAAATATTCAAAGCGTTCCGTAAATGCGGGATTTTCCGGTTTTCTCTTTGCAAGCGGACTGTTTTCTACCGGATAATCGTAAATAAATGTAGGCTGTATAAGCTTTTCTTCAACAAATGCGTCGAAAAGCTCGGCTAAGACAGTGCCCTTTGTAGCCTTCGGGTCAACCTCAACATGAAGCTGTTTAGCGCACTCTCTCGCATCCTCATCGGATTTCCAATCGTTATAATCCGCGCCGGAATATTTCTTAACAGCCTCTACCATTGTAAGGCGTTCCCAGTGACCCATATCAATTTCGGTTCCCTGATATGTTATAACCTTACTGCCGCAAATTTTTTCGGCAAGCATGGTATTCATTTCCTCAACCAGATCCATCATACCGTGATAATCGGTAAACGCCTGATAGAGCTCTACTGTTGTAAACTCCGGATTATGTTTTGTATCCATTCCCTCATTACGGAAGATACGGCCGACTTCATACACCCTGTGCATACCGCCTACTATAAGTCTCTTTAAGTAAAGCTCGGTTTCAATGCGAAGATACATATCCATATCAAGCGTATTGTGGTGGGTCTTAAACGGTCTCGCGGACGCGCCTATCTCAAGCGGCACCAATATCGGGGTATCAACCTCGGTAAAGCCCTTCGAGTCAAGATAGTTGCGTATTTCCTTAAGTATCTGCGAACGCTTATAAAAGGTCTCCTTAACCTTGGGATTTACAATAAGGTCAACATAGCGCTGACGGTATCTCGTATCTGTATCACTGAGTCCGTGGAATTTTTCCGGCAGCGGAATAAGCGATTTGGAAAGGAGCTTTATTTCCTTAGCGTGAACGGAAATTTCTCCCGTCTGCGTCTTGAACACAAAGCCCTCAACGCCGATTATATCGCCGATATCCCATTTTTTAAAGGAAGCGTATACATCCTCGCCCACATCGTCGCGGCGGACATAAAGCTGTATCGGACCCTTGCAATCGGTAAATCCGACAAAGCTTGCCTTACCCATAATTCTTCTTGACATTATTCTGCCGGCAAGCCTTACGGTCTTGCCCTCGAACGCATCATAATCATTTTTTATTGTGACCGAATCGCAGTCGAAGTCATACTTCATAACCTGATACGGGTCGTTTCCCGATTCCTTAAGCGCCGCGAGCTTTTCACGCCTTAATCGCATTATTTCATTAAGGTCCTGCTCCGGTGCGTTAACATTGTTTTGCGCCATTTTATTCTCCTTGTCCGCCGTAATTACGGATTATTTTGAAATGCCGAGTACCTTAAGCTTGAACTCTCCGCCGGGGGCTTCAACTATAACCTCTTCGCCGATTTTTTTGCCGAGAAGAGCCTTGCCGACAGGAGACTCATCGGATATTTTACCATTACGGGGGTCAGCCTCGGTAGAACCTACTACACGGTACTCACATTCATCGCCGTATTCCTCGTCAAGCACCTTTACCGTAACGCCGACCACTACGGTTTTGGCGTTGCCCTTAACATCCTCTATTATTTCAACATTCTTGAGCATAGCCTCGATCTCGACAATACGGGCCTCGATTTTAGCCTGTTCGTTTTTCGCTTCGTCATATTCGCTGTTTTCGGAAAGGTCGCCGTAGCCTCTTGCCACCTTTATTTTTTCGGCTATATCCGCTCTTCCCTCGGTTTTAAGGTATTCAAGCTCCTCTTCAAGCTTTTTAAGTCCGTCATCGGTAATTTTAATTACCTTTGCCATAAAAAAACCACCTTTATATATAATGTTTGAGAAGTCTATATAATCAGTATTATATTATTATTAGCCTTTATTGTCAAGGTTTTGAGTGTTTTAATTTTCCAAAGTAATAAGCAAAGCCATTTTAAATTTTGCGGTCGCCTTGACATAATGCCGTCCGCCCTTTGCAAAGCGGAAGGATTCCCCTGCCTTAATTAAATTTTCCTTGCCCTCATAACCGATTATACCTTCGCCGTCCAATGCGAATATCAGAGCGTCTCCCGGCGCCGCATGCTCTGAAAGGGCGCACCCCTCATCAAACGCCATTACCACAAACTTCATTTTTTCGTTTGACACGACATCCATATTGACGATCTTACCGTCCGAATACGGAACCAAATCGGCAAGCTTAAAAACCTCGCCTGTGTTTATCATTTTATTCATAATACTTTCTCTCCTTATTGTAATTTCCGTATATACCGTATCTCTATCGGTTCTAACTCCCACAGGTATATCACAAGGTGTCAGAACACACTCGCCTGCGGAGCATTTAACGGACTTTCTTTCAAAATATATATAGGCTTCTCCGCTGTCGAAGAAAAACAGTTTGAAATACGGGTATATTTCCGCGCTTATGTCCGTTCCCGAAGCCAGTGAATAATATGCTGTATTGGCGGTTATACTTTTCGAAACGGTACAGCCTGGAATCGGGGCATTATCGGCCGTTACCGAAAAAACCTCTCCGATTTTCTCTTTCATATGCTTTCATTTCCTTTTTGAGCTGATTTTATTATTAATATTACCTTTTTTCACGGCATATTCAACTGCTTTAAAAGCACGCCGTTAATTTTATCAAACTCGCACGTTTCCGTCAAGGTCACATTTTAAATAAAAAAATTATTTGGTATATTTTTCTTGAAAAATGTAAATCTGTATGATATAATAGCGAGAGTTTAAGGGAGTAGCTGACGGTCGGAACCGCTTATTCCGACCGTTGCAATATGCGTCAATACACGGTCTTTGACCCGCAGTTGCATTAAACAGCAAGACTTTTACTGTATTTTACATACGGTAAAGGTCTTTTCTTTTTACCGTAGACAAGCAATAAGAAAGGTGGAAATTATGTCTTTAAGCGATTTTGACTTCTTAATTGAAAATTTTTCTGCGCTCATTGATTGGCGTTACATCGCCATGTGGGCAATCGGGGGTATTTTAATATTCCTCGCCATTAAGTACGAAATGGAACCTACGCTTCTTTTACCGCTCGGCTTCGGTACAATACTCGTAAACATTCCGTTTTCGGGTGCGGTTGACCGCATTTTGGGCGGTGAAACGCAGGAGGGCGCTCTGTCTACGCTGTACAGGGCGGGAATCAGTAACGAGCTTTTTCCGCTCATGCTGTTCATAGGCATCGGCGCTATGATAGATTTCGGTCCTCTGCTTTCCAATCCGAAGCTTATGATATTCGGTGCGGCGGCTCAGTTCGGTATTTTCTTTACATTCTGCGCCGCGTCTATGTTCTTTGACCTTAATGACGCCGCCTCAATAGGAATTATCGGCGCTGCGGACGGTCCGACCGCCATAGTCGTGGCGCAAAAGCTTAACTCTAACTACACCGGTGCCATAATGGTTGCAGCTTATTCTTATATGGCGCTTGTTCCCATTATTCAGCCGCCTGTTATAAAAATGCTTACCACCAAAAAAGAACGGCTTATAAGAATGCCTTATCACGATAAAAAGGTTTCCAAGCTTACAAAGATACTTTTCCCAATAATTATAACCGTTATTGCCGGAATAGTAGCTCCCGAATCCGTCTCACTTATAGGCTTCCTTATGTTCGGCAATCTTTTGAGAGAGTGCGGAGTGCTTAACTCACTTTCCGAAACCGCGCAGAATGTGCTCGCAAATCTTATAACCATATTCCTTGGAATTACGATTGCTTCCCAAATGCAGGCGGAAAAATTCTTGAGACCTGACACTCTGCTTATTTTGGGACTTGGTCTGTTTGCGTTTATTTTTGATACCGCAGGCGGCGTAATATTCGCAAAATTCTTAAACCTGTTCTTAAAGAACAAAGTCAACCCGATGATAGGCGCCGCAGGCATATCCGCTTTCCCGATGTCGGGCCGTATCGTTCATAAAATGGGACTTAAGGAAGACCCTCAGAACTTCCTGCTTATGCACTCAGTAGGCGTAAATGTTTCGGGTCAGATTGCGTCTGTTATAGCGGGCGGTCTTATACTCAACTTCTTTATGTAGGAGGTGGCTTACAATGAATTTTAACCCTATGAATTTTATAAATAATCTTCGCTATATGGGTCTCGGTATGGTAGGTATTTTTGCGGTGATCGGAGTGATTATACTCGTCACCGTCCTTCTAAACAAGATATTTTCCTCTAAAAAGTAAAAAAATTGAAATTTTTATTTACTACCGACCTCAAATAAAGTATAATATCCGTATACTGCTTGTATACGGATATTTTTTATTTTTGGTGGGAATTATGGAGCTTAATTCGAAAAATATAAAAAAAATACTCTTTATAATACTGTTCGGGGTAATAGCGTTTACCGCCTTTCAGAATTTGAATTATATTTCAAGGTTTTTATCCAAAACCCTGCGTGTTTTCAATCCGGTAATAACCGCCTTGTGCATAGCGTTTGTGCTTAATGTTCTGCTTACGGTACTTGAGTCCAAGGTTTTCAGCTTTATGGACAAAAGCCCCCGCCGATTTGTCCGTAAGCTGCGGCGTCCGATCTGTATCGTTCTTACATATCTTATTGCTCTCGGCATAATCGCGCTGGTAATATGGGTAATTATACCTGATGTTGCCGAAACCGTTATATCGCTTGCGGAAAAGTTGCCGTCCTTTATGACCGAAACGCGTGACTGGGCGGAGGGTACGCTTAAACGCTTCAGCCTTTCACAGGATGTTATACCCGATATTGAGATAAACTGGAATTCACTTGCGGGAACTCTCAAAGATTTCTTTTCAAAATATTCAAATTCCATATTCGGAAACGCAATCAATATCACCACATCTGTTTTTTCGGGAGTTTACAATACCTTTTTCAGCGCCTTGATATCCGTTTACATTTTGGCTCAAAAAGAAAAAATAGGTGCTTTCACCTCACGGCTTATAGACGCTTTTATCCCCAAAAAAGCCGCCGATACGATATATCATATTTCATCTCTTACATATGACTCGTTCACAAGATTTATAGGCGGTCAGCTTACCGAATCGGTAATTCTGGGAACTCTTTGCTTCACGGGTATGACGCTGTTCAGATTCCCGAACGCCGCCGTAATTTCGGTATTTATATGCGCCACCTCGCTTGTTCCCGTTATCGGGGCAACGGTAGGTGTTATAACGGGATTTTTGCTCATTCTTATTGTAAGTCCCTTAAAAGCCATACTTTTCTGCATCTTCTTTGCCGTTCTGCAGCAGCTTGAAAATTCGCTTATTTACCCCCGTGTGGTCGGCAAGTCCGTAGGTCTGCCCGGTGTGATAGTCGTTTGCTCTGTGCTTGTAGGCGGAAATATCGGCGGTATTTTCGGCGCGCTCATCAGCGTACCCACGGCGGCTGTAATATATGTTATATTAAAGGAAGCTATTGCAAAAAGAAGTCCGCAAAACAGCATTTCCGAATAGTTTTACCGAAAAACAGAACCCCGTAAACCGCATTGCCGCGGTTTACGGGGTATTTCTTTATTCAGCCATTGCGGCTTCCTTTTTCATTTCTGCCAAAAATTCCTCGTCCTCATTAAGACCGTTATCGCTTTCGTTATACTCGGGCGGATTAATTTCATCGCATCTCATACCCGTTCCGGCAGGTACAAGCTTACCGATAATAACATTCTCCTTAAGTCCGAACAGCGGGTCAACCTTGCCCTTGATTGCGGCCTCGGTAAGAACTCTGGTCGTCTCCTGGAATGACGCCGCCGACAGGAACGATTCGGTAGCCAAAGAAGCCTTTGTTATACCGAGCAGCGTTGCGCGGTAGGTAGCTTTTGTAAGTCCCTCTTCGCCTGCGTCTATGCGCTCCTGAACCTTGGCGTTTGCCTCAGCAATTTCTTTATACTCGTAGCTGACATTCTGTAACAGGTCGGTCGAACCGGAATCAACTATCTTAAGCTTACGCATCATCTGACGGACGATAACCTCAATGTGCTTATCGTTGATATCAACACCCTGTGTGCGGTAAGCGTTTTGAATTTCGGCTATGATATATTCCTCAACAGCCTCGGGTCCCTGAGCCTCAAGAATATCCTGCGGATATTTAGCGCCCGGAATGAGCATATCGCCTGCCTTGACCTCATCGCCGTCCTTAACAAGACAACGGATACCGTAAGGAATGGTAACCTTTTCCTCGGTCTTAAGCTCATCGTTTGTAATGATTACGACATTGCTCCTCTTTTCCTCGGCTATGCGCACGGTACCGTCAATCTTGGCGATAAGAGCGCAACGCTTAGGTCTGCGTGCTTCGAAAAGCTCCTCAACACGGGGAAGACCCTGTGTGATATCCTCTGTACTTGCAATACCGCCGGTATGGAAGGTACGCATTGTAAGCTGAGTACCCGGCTCGCCTATCGACTGGGCGGCTACTATGCCGACAGCCTCTCCGGTAGTAACCGGCTTGCTTGTGGCAAGGTTTCTTCCATAGCACTTCTTGCACACGCCGTGGTGGCTGTGGCAGGTGAGTACCGAGCGTATCTCGATGCTTGTAATTCCGGCGTCGACGATTTTCTTTGCGCCCTCGCCGGTAACCATATCCTCGTGCGACCAGATAACCTCACCGGTAGCCGGGTCAACAGCGTCGTGCAGTAAATATCTGCCCTCAAGACGCTCCTCGAGCGGTTCAAGTATATGATTCCCGTCCTTAATATCGGCAACGGTAAGACCCTCTTCCGTTCCGCAATCGTCCTCACGGACGATAACATCCTGCGCGACATCAACAAGACGGCGGGTAAGATAACCCGAGTCTGCGGTACGAAGCGCCGTATCGGCAAGTCCCTTACGGGCGCCGCGGGAGGAAATGAAGTATTCAAGTACATTAAGACCTTCACGGTAGTTAGCGCGGATAGGTACTTCAATAACCTTACCGGCTGTGTTCGCGATAAGTCCGCGCATACCCGCAAGCTGTCTTATCTGGCTCATAGAACCACGGGCGCCCGAGTCAGCCATCATAAATATCGGGTTAAACTCATCAAGGTTGCCCTTAAGTGCGTCCGCAACATCCTCGGTTGCCTTGTTCCATATTTCAATAACATGGCGGCTGCGTTCGTCGTTGCTTATAAGACCTCTTCTGTAATCACGGGCAACAAGGTCTATCTTAGCCTCCGCATCGGCAAGAATTTCCTTCTTTGCGGGCGGTATTACAGCATCTATAACCGCAACGGTTATAGCACCCTTGGTAGAATACTTGAAGCCTGTGGCTTTTATTTTATCAAGAACTATTGCGGAAACGCTTGTTCCGTGAACGGTAATGCAGCGGTTAATAATTTTACCGAGCTGTTTTTTACCGACCTTATTTTGAATTATATCGTCATTGCTCTCGATAAAGTTGGTTTCGGGGTTCTTGACGGTATATGTCCACTCAAGGTCGAGCGTATGAGCCGGATCGGTTCTGTCAACAAATCCCAAATCCTGAGGGAGCGACTCGTTGAATATAATGAAGCCTACCGTACACCAAACAAGACCGCTCTTGCCCTCTTCATTGGTCATACGAACCCTGATAGGAGCGTGAAGTCCGATGATGCCGTCGGAATAAGCCATTATTGCCTCGTCCTTATCCCTGAATACCTTGTTGGCGCCCTTTTCTTCGGACTTAACAAGGGTAAGATAATAAGAGCCGAGAACCATATCCTGCGTAGGAACGGTTACAGGCTTGCCGTCTGACGGTTTTAAGAGGTTATTCGCCGCCAGCATTAAGAAACGCGCCTCGGACTGCGCCTCGGCAGAAAGCGGAATATGAATAGCCATCTGGTCGCCGTCGAAGTCGGCATTGTATGCGGTACAAACAAGCGGATGAAGCTTTAACGCCTTACCCTCGACAAGTACCGGCTCGAACGCCTGAATACCGAGTCTGTGAAGCGTAGGCGCACGGTTAAGAAGCACGGGATGCTCCTTTATTACCATTTCAAGCGCATCCCAAACCTCGTTGGAAGCACGCTCAACCATCTTTCTTGCCGACTTGATATTTGTAACAGCCTTGGTTTCAACAAGGCGTTTCATAACAAAGGGCTTAAACAGCTCGAGCGCCATTTCCTTCGGAACGCCGCACTGATACATCTTAAGCTCAGGTCCGACAACTATAACCGAACGACCCGAATAGTCAACACGCTTACCGAGAAGGTTCTGACGGAAGCGTCCCTGCTTACCCTTAAGCATATCGGAAAGCGATTTGAGCGCACGGTTATTAGGTCCTGTTACGGGCTTGCCTCTTCTGCCGTTGTCGATAAGTGCGTCAACAGCCTCTTGCAGCATACGCTTTTCGTTGCGGACGATAATGTCCGGCGCGTGCAATTCAAGCAATCTCTTAAGACGGTTATTACGATTGATAACCCTTCTGTAAAGGTCGTTTAAGTCGCTTGTGGCGAAACGACCGCCGTCAAGCTGAACCATAGGACGGAGATCCGGCGGAATTACCGGGATAACATCCAAAATCATCCATTCGGGACGGTTGCCCGACTGTCTGAACGCTTCAAGCACCTCAAGACGCTTTAAAAGTCTGATGCTCTTTTGACCCGAAGCGTCCTCAAGCTCCTTACGCAGCTCGTCACAGGTTTTATCTAGGTCGATTTCGCAGAGGAGCTTTTTAATAGCTTCCGCACCCATTCCCGCTTCAAAATCGTTCTCATACTTTTCACGCATATCGCGGTACTGCTTTTCGTTTAAAAGCTGTTTTTTCTCAAGCGGAGTAGTACCCGGATCGGTTACTATATACTGTGAGAAATAAAGTACCTGTTCAAGCGCCTTAGGAGTAATATCAAGCACAAGACCCATTCTTGACGGTATGGTCTTGAAATACCATATATGAGATACCGGAGCCGCAAGTTCAATAGAGCCCATACGCTCGCGGCGAACCTTTGCGCGTGTTACCTCAACTCCGCAGCGCTCGCAGACCTTGCCCTTATAGCGTATTCTCTTATACTTTCCGCAGTGGCATTCCCAGTCCTTCTGAGGTCCGAAAATGCGTTCGCAGAAAAGACCGCCCTGCTCCGGCTTTAATGTGCGGTAATTTATAGTCTCGGGCTTTGTTACCTCGCCATGCGACCAGCTTCTTATCTGTTCGGGAGACGCAAGTCCGATTTTTATTGATTCAAATTCAATTTCTGCCATATTTGCCCTCCGTTACTCTTCGTCGCCTAAATTATCTTCATCGGCAAACTCGCTTTCGCCGATCTCGTCTTCAATTGCATCGCCGTTTTCATCCTCAAGCCCGAAGCCCGAAAGATCGTCGGCAACATTATCCATATTGAAGTCCATATCCTCGTCCTCCGGAATTGCCGGTGTACCGAGGCCTATATCATCATCGTCGTCAAAGGTCTGTTTAAGGTCGATTTCCTCATTATCCTTATCAAGAACCTTGACATCAAGACCGAGAGACTGCAATTCTTTAATAAGAACCTTAAACGATTCCGGAACGCCGGGCTTCGGAATGTTCTGACCCTTAACGATAGACTCGTAGGTCTTAACACGGCCGACAACATCATCCGACTTGACGGTGAGTATTTCCTGCAGCGTATATGCGGCGCCGTAGGCTTCAAGCGCCCAAACTTCCATTTCTCCGAAACGCTGACCGCCGAACTGAGCCTTACCGCCGAGCGGCTGCTGGGTTACAAGCGAGTACGGTCCGGTTGAACGGGCGTGAATCTTATCGTCTACAAGGTGATGGAGCTTCAGGTAATACATATAGCCTACCGTTACAAGGTTATCGAACGGCTCGCCGGTGCGTCCGTCATAAAGCTGAGTCTTAGCGTCCGCGGTAAGCGGTATTCTTGAGAAATCAAGCTTAGCCGTGTTCTTGTACTCGTAATCGTCAGCCTTTGTAGCCTCCTCGGCAAGACTGAAGCACTTTCTGATGTCATCCTCATGAGCGCCGTCGAATACCGGAGTACAGATATTCCATCCAAGTGCTCTCGCCGCATAGCCCAAATGTACTTCAAGCACCTGACCGATATTCATACGGGAAGGAACGCCCAAAGGATTAAGCACGATATCAAGCGGAGTACCGTCGGGTAAGAACGGCATATCCTCGCTCGGAAGTATACGGGAAACAACACCCTTATTACCGTGGCGTCCCGCCATTTTATCACCGACGGAGATTTTACGCTTCTGCGCTATATAACAGCGTACAACGACATTGACTCCGGGGCTTAATTCTGAGGAATTTTCTCTTGTAAATACCTTTACATCAACGATAGTACCGTATTCGCCGTGCGGAACACGCAGTGAGGTATCTCTTACCTCGCGTGCCTTCTCGCCAAATATTGCGCGGAGCAGTCTTTCCTCAGCGGTAAGCTCGGTTTCGCCCTTGGGAGTTACCTTACCTACAAGTATATCGCCCGCGGTAACCTCTGCGCCTATACGGATTATACCTCTTTCGTCAAGGTCCTTAAGAGCGTCCTCGCCGACATTAGGTATATCCCTTGTAATCTCTTCCGGTCCGAGCTTGGTATCTCTCGCCTCAAGCTCGTATTCTTCTATATGAATAGAGGTATAAACATCATCACGCACAAGGCGTTCGTTTATAAGAACAGCGTCCTCGTAGTTATAACCCTCCCAGGTCATAAATCCGATGAGTGCGTTTCTGCCGAGTGAAATCTCACCGTTGCTGGTTGCGGGGCCGTCTGCAATAACCTCATGCTCCTCAACCTGTTGACCTACCGCAACTATCGGACGCTGGTTTATACAGGTTCCGTGGTTGGAACGAAGGAATTTTATAAGCTTGTACTCGTCTATTTCGCCGTTTTTGGCACGGATCTTTACGGTATCGGCGCTTACATAGGTAACCTCGCCGGCACGCTTTGCCAAAACTACAACGCCCGAGTCTACTGCCGCCTTATATTCCATACCGGTAGCAACTATCGGATTTTCGGGTCTTAAAAGCGGTACTGCCTGCTTCTGCATGTTGGAACCCATAAGCGCACGGTTGGTATCGTCGTTCTCAAGGAACGGAATCATAGCCGTTGCAACGGAAACTACCATTTTAGGCGAAACATCCATATAGTCAGCACTCGATGCCTCAACCTCATGGAAGCCGTCACGGTGACGGGCATTTACCTTTTTATTTACAAAATATCCGTTTTCGTCGAGCGGCTCGTTAGCCTGTGCTACGGTATACTCGTCCTCTTCGTCGGCAGTCATATAACGAACCTCATCAAGCACTCTGCCCGTAGCCTTATCAACCTTACGGAAAGGAGTTTCGATAAAGCCGTATTTATTGATTTTAGCAAATGTAGCAAGATAAGAAATAAGTCCGATGTTCGGTCCTTCAGGTGTCTCGATAGGGCACATACGGCCGTAATGTGTGTAGTGAACATCTCGAACCTCGAAGGACGCACGGTCACGGGAAAGTCCGCCCGGACCGAGCGCTGACAGACGGCGCTTATGAGTAAGCTCCGACAGCGGGTTTGTTTGATCCATAAACTGCGAAAGCGGTGAAGAGCCGAAGAATTCCTTTATAGCCGCTACAACAGGACGGATATTTATAAGTGACTGCGGTGTGATATTATCGGGGTCCTGAGCCTGCAGAGTCATCTTCTCACGGACAACACGCTCCATACGGGAAATACCGATACGGAACTGGTTCTGCAAAAGCTCGCCCACCGAACGAATACGGCGGTTGCCCAAATGGTCTATATCGTCAACACAGCCTACGCCGTGGGGAAGTCCCAGGAAATAGCTTACCGTAGCAAAAATATCGTCAACGGTAATATGCTTCGGGATAAGATCGTCCGCATGCTCAAGGATAGCCTCGCGAAGCTCTTCCTTGCTGTTTGTGCTCTCAAGAATCTCACGCAAAGCCGCAAAGGAAACATTCTCGTTAATTCCGAGCTCGTCAAGCTCTGCCAACTCGTCAGGTGTAAAATCGGTAAAATCGGCAAGCCTTACCATACCGTTTGAAAGAACCTTGACCTCTGTTACATTGCCCTCATTATCCATAACATTGATATAGGCTTCCGAAACACCCTTTCTCTCAATGGTCTCGGCAAGCTCACGGGTAACCGAGGTATCCCCGTCTGCTATTATCTCGCCTGTCATCGGGTCCGCAACGGGGCGTGACAAAACCGCACCCTTTATACGGGCGCCTATGGCTAACTTTTTATTGTATTTATAGCGTCCCACACGGGAAATATCATAACGGTGGGGATCAAAGAAAAGCTGTTCAAGATACGCCTTTGCGCCTTCAATCGTTACAGGCTCGCTCGGGCGGAGCTTTTTATATACCTCAACAAGCGCCTCTTCAACCGTTTTTGTATCGTCCGCCTCGATAGTGGCGGCAAATCTTTCATCATCGCCGAAAAGTGCTCTCAGCTGTTCGTTTGTGCCTATGCCTAATGCACGCATAAATGTCGTTATAGGCAGTTTGCGGTTTTTATCAATACGGACATAGAGAACATCGCTCGGAGCGGTTTCATATTCAAGCCATGCGCCGCGGTTCGGAATAATGGTTGAGGAATAAAGCTTTTTGCCGGTTTTTTCGTCAATCTTTTCGGCATAGTAAACGCCCGGGGAACGAACGAGCTGTGAAACTATGGCACGCTCCGCTCCGTTAATTACAAAGGTTCCGGATTCGGTCATCAACGGGAAATCGCCCATTGATACCTCGCTTTCCTTAATTTCGTCCTTTTCAACATTAACAAGCTGTGCAGTGACACGAAGCGGTGCGGCGTATGTTGTATCTCTCGCCTTGCACTCCGTTACATCATACTTGGGTGTTTCGTCAAGGTGATAATCAACAAAGGTAAGCTGAAGATTTCCGCTGTAATCCGTAATAGCGGACATATCCCTGAATACTTCCTTAAGTCCTTCCTCGACAAACCATTTATACGAATCCTTCTGAATTTCGATAAGATTAGGCATATCGATGACTTCGTTGATTTTCGAAAAGGTCATTCGAGTGTTTTTACCCAACCGGACGGGTTTAACCATTGAAGTTGGCTCCATAGGCTTGCAATCACTCCTCTAAATATTTTACGGTAAACCGTAAGTGCTGCATAATATGATGAATAAAGACCGCCCGACAGCCGCTTGAAGCAGGCTCTGCGGCAAAATAGGCGCACAATCCCCCATCATTAGTAATTCATTATTATAAAACAAAACCCGTAATTAGTCAAGCGGAAATTACAATTTTTTTCAATTCTGTTCCTTTTGTAAGCAAAAAAACCGCCTTTCGGCGGTTTTCCGTTTATTTTTGTTATTAATAAGCCTTGCCCCAGTAAAGCATATGCTTTGCTTTTTTACCGCAGCAAACGCATTTTCCGTCAATTTCCTCCTGCTCAAACGGGATACAGCGAGAGGTTACCCCGGCATATTCCTTAAGCTTGTCCTCACACTCACGGTCGCCGCACCACATAGCCTTTATAAATCCGGGCTTGTTGTCGGCAATTTCCTTCATCTCATCAAGCGTATGCGCAGTAAAGGTCATATTTGCCCTGCGCTCAAGCGCTTTGTTATAAAGTCCGTCACGAACGGCTTTAAGCAGTTCGGGAATCTTGCTTTCAAGTTCGTCAAGCGATACGGTTGTTTTTTCACCGTTGTCACGGCGTACCACAACACAGCTGTTGTTTTCTATATCCTTAGGACCGAGCTCAATTCTGAGCGGAACGCCCTTCATCTCATATTCGGCAAATTTCCAGCCGGGCGTCTGCTCGGAGGTGTCAATCTTAGCGCGGCAAATCTTTTTAAGTCTGTCATAAACCCCGTTCGCCTTTTCAAGCACTCCCTCCTTGTGCATGGCAATCGGAACAAGTACAGCCTGAACGGGCGCTATTGCCGGCGGAAGTACAAGACCGTTATCATCGCCGTGGGTCATTATTATAGCGCCGATAAGGCGTGTCGAGGTTCCCCAAGAGGTCTCAAACGGAGTAACAGGATTGTTATTCTTATCCGTATACACAATATCAAAGGCTTTAGCAAAGCCGTCCCCGAAGTAATGGGAGGTTCCGCTCTGCAACGCTTTTCCGTCGTGCATAAGCGCTTCTATTGTATAGGTGCCCTCGGCTCCCGCAAAGCGTTCTTTTTCGGTTTTTTCACCCTTTACTACCGGTATCGCAAGATATTCCTCGGCAAAACGGGCGTATATGTTAAGCATTCTTACGGTTTCTTCCCTTGCCTCCTCGGCAGTGGCGTGAAGCGTATGACCCTCCTGCCACAAAAACTCACGGGAGCGCAGGAACGGACGGGTCGTTTTCTCCCATCTTACAACACTGCACCACTGATTATAAAGCTTAGGCAGGTCGCGGTAGGAATGAACTATATCCTTAAAGTGGTCGCAGAACAAGGTTTCCGACGTCGGTCTTACGCAAAGACGCTCTTCAAGCTCCTCGTCTCCGCCGTGCGTAACCCACGCAACCTCCGGCGCAAAGCCCTCAACATGGTCCTTTTCCTTTTGAAGCAGACTTTCGGGAATGAACATAGGCATATATACATTTTCGTGTCCCGTTTCCTTGAACATACCGTCCATTATATGCTGTATGTTTTCCCATATCGCATATCCGTACGGGCGGATTATCATACATCCCTTAACCGAAGAATATCCGATAAGGTCCGCTTTAAGCACAACATCGGTGTACCACTTTGCAAAATCCTCATCCATTGAAGTAATGGATTTTACCAATTTTTCCTTAGCCATATCGGGGAGCGCCGAGGGCGCCCTCGTCCCCACCTTTCGTTTTTTACATATAATAAAAACTATTATAAAGCATACGGAAAAATTTTGCAACATTTTTTAACGCATAAAGCTTTAAAGAATAAAGTTTTAAAAAAATCATAAAAATATATTGACAAACGGACAAATAGAACATATTATTTGTTTAGCATTTTTAATTTTGTGGGAGGCATACTTTAGTTATGGTATTCGAAAAAATAAAAGAGATTTTGGCAGAACAGCTTGACGCCAATGCGGACGATATGACTATGGATACGAAAATAGCCGAGGATTTAAACGCGGACAGCCTTGATGTTGTTGAGCTGCTTATGTCTATCGAGGATGAGTTTGAGGTTGAAATTCCCGATGAAGAAATTGAAAATCTGAAGACCATAGGCGATGTCGTTGAGTACATCCAGAAAAATATGCAATAATACGGTATATAAAAAATCTGCCTCAGGTGAGTGCCTGCGGCAGATTTTTTATAATTTATTTTGTCATAAGCTCGCATACAAGAGCGCTGTGCTCCGCAGGATCCGGTACGGTCTTACCCCCTATAAGGCACGCCTCACCGTAAAGCAGTTTAGCGTACTTCGAAAGGGTGTCCTTATCGTCCGTGTAAAGCTTTTTAAGCTTTTCGGCAATTGGATGCGAAGCGTTTATTTCAAGCACAAGCTGAGCCTTGACCTTGTTCTGCTCCGCTCCCGGCATAGAATTAAGCACCTTTTCCATTTCGAGCGAAATACCGCCCTCGCTTGTAAGGCATACGGGATGATTTTTAAGCTTATTGGTAAATCTCACAGCATTGACCTTATCGCCGATGCTTTCCTTCATAGCCTCAAACATATCCTTTGCGGCTTCGTTTTCCTCGTTTAGCGCCTTTTTTTCGTCTTCGCTGTCAAGATTTAAATTCTCGTCGCATATGTTGACAAACTTTTTGCCGTCATACTCGCCCATCATCTTTACGGCAAATTCATCGACATTTTCGGTAAGGTAAAGAATTTCATAGCCCTTATCCTTTACTGCGTCCGCCTGGGGCAGCATATCGATTTTTTCATCGGTTTCCCCGCAGGCATAATAGATAGTATCCTGCCCTTCTGCCATACGGCTTACATATTCTTTTAAGGTAACATATTTCTTTTCTGCCGAAGAACGGAAGATAAGCAGATCCTTAAGAGCGTCCTTATGCATACCGTAATCGTTGTATACGCCGAATTTAAGCTGTATTCCGAAAGCCTTGAAGAACTCCTCGTAAGCCTCACGCTCGTCCTTGAGCATTTTTTCAAGCTCGGATTTAATCTTCTTTTCAAGTGTTTTTGCTATAAGCTTTAGCTGCCCGTCGTGCTGTAATGTCTCACGAGAGATATTAAGCGACAGATCCTCGCTGTCCACAAGACCCTTTACAAAGCTGAAATAATCGGGCAGAAGCTCGGCGCACTTATCCATTATAAGAACGCCCTTGGAATAAAGCTGAAGTCCCTTTTCGTATTCCTTTGTGTAATAATCAAACGGCGGATGCTTAGGTATAAAAAGAAGCGCCGAATATGTTGCCTGACCCTCGGTTTTGGTATGAATTACTCTTGCGGGGTCTTCATAGTCATAAAATTTCTCCTTGTAGAAATTATTGTAATCCTCGGGCTTTATCTCACTTTTCTGCTTTTTCCAAAGCGGTATCATACTGTTAAGCGTGCGAAGCTCGGTAACATCTTTGTATTCGGGTTCTTTTTTATCGTCTCCGTCCTCTTGCTTTACGGGTTCCTTTGTGGTGAACTCCATTTTAATCGGGTGGCGTATATAGTCGGAATATTTTTTAACAAGCGCGCTTATTCTGTACTGATCAAGGAACTCGTCATAGTTCTCGTCGCCCTCGTTTTCCTTTATGTACAGAGTAACCGTTGTTCCGACCGTTTCCTTGTCGCACGGCTCTACGGTGTAACCATCCGCACCGGTCGAAGACCAGCGGTATGCCTTGTCCGCTCCGTAAGCGCGGCTTTCAACCGTAACCTTGTCGCTGACCATAAAGGCGGAATAAAAGCCTACGCCGAACTGACCTATAATATCAACATTTTCCTTTTTCTCGTTTTCCTGCTTAAAGGCAAAAGAACCCGACTTCGCTATTGTACCGAGGTTTTTGTCAAGCTCCTCCTCGGTCATACCGCAGCCGTTATCTATAACCTTAAGAGTGCGTGCGTCCTTATCAAGCTCAAGCCGTATTTCAAAGTCCTCGGGTGCAATACCCACCGCATTATCGGTAAGAGAACGGAAATAGAGCTTATCAAGCGCATCGCTTGCGTTTGAAATCAGCTCGCGCAAAAATATTTCCTTATGGGTATAAATCGAATTGATCATCATATCCATAAGCTTTTTTGATTCTGATTTAAATTGTTTTTTGCTCATTTTATATCACCTTTTTATCAAGTTTGACTTTAACTGACATATAGTATAAGCCTTTTTCTTCATTAATGTGTTAATTAATTATGAATAAACCTTTAATATTGGCACTCGTTTTGCTTGAGTGCTAATCAAGTGTCAAGCCATACCCCTCATATACTTGTAGAGAAAGAGGGTTATAATATGCTTTTAAACTTACTTATGGAAATAGCCTCGAGCATTTACTACTTTGCGCTCCATGTTAAGGGTGCCGGTTCGTTTCCGGCTCCGCTTTCAGCCGCAAGGGAATCGGAGCTTTTGGAAAAAAGCCGAGGCGGAGACCAAAATGCCCGAAACGAGCTTATAGAGCACAATCTGCGGCTTGTGGCGCACATAGTAAAAAAATATTACAACTCGGGCGCCGATCAGGACGATATGATCTCCATAGGAACAATAGGGCTTATAAAGGCGGTTTCGACTTTTAACAGCGAAAAAGGCATACGCCTTGCGACCTATGCCGCGCGGTGTATAGAAAACGAGATACTTATGTATTTCAGAAATCAAAAAAAATCGGCTCAGGATGTTTTTATAAGCGATCCGATAGACACCGACAAGGACGGAAACGCCCTTACGCTTATTGATGTTATAGCCGACGGAAGCGATATAGCCGAGGAGATTGACACGAAAATCAAGCTTGAAAAGCTTCGGGTGATACTTTCGGGCTGTCTTGATGAAAGGGAAAAGAAAATAATCGAAATGCGGTACGGTCTCGGCGGCAGAGAGGAGCTGACCCAGCGCGAAATAGCAAAAAAGCTAGATATATCAAGAAGCTATGTTTCCCGCATTGAAAAATCCGCACTTGAAAAATTACGGAGACAATTTTAAAATGTAACTGTAACCGGAGGATATTTTTTCCTGTCTATAAAGATGAGGGGGATGAAAAATGGAGGACAGCAGAATAACCGAGCTTTTTAACGAAAGAAACGAAAACGCTTTGACAGAAACCGAGCGAAAATACGGCGGATATTGCCACAGGCTGGCGCTCAGTATACTCGGCGATAAAAGCGACGCCGAGGAGACTGTAAGCGATATGCTTTTAAAGGCTTGGCAGTCCATTCCCCCTGCCAAGCCGAAAAGCCTCAGGGCATTTCTCTGTAAAATAACCCGTAATCTTGCGCTTAACAAAGCGGAACACCGCAATGCCGACAAGCGCGGCGGCGGTGAGCTTCCCCTTGTTTTGGACGAGCTTGATTACTGCGTTCCCTCAAAAAAGCTGACTGAGGACAGCGTGGACGCGCGATGTCTTACAGAGCTTATTGAAAGGTTTTTAAGTATGCAAAGGGCGGACAGCCGCATTATATTCCTAAAGCGGTACTGGTATATGTTTTCGGTAAGCGAAATAGCAAAGGAAAGCGGCTTTTCGGAAAGCAAGGTAAAGGTCAGCCTTATGCGTACAAGAAACGCGCTTAAGGAATTTTTGGACAGGGAGGATTTCAAGGTATGACCGGCAGGGATATTTTAAACGCGATAGGCGATGTTGACGAAAAATATATTGACGAAGCAGGCAAAAAATCAAAAACAAAAAAGGGCATAATTATAAGATTCTCGGCTATGGCGGCGTGCCTTTTATTGGCGGCGGCAGGCACATTTGCGGCTGTAAATATGACTAAAGGCGGCATTAAAAGCAAAGCACCGGAAGAATCTGCGAAATACGATTTGACCGCCGACGAAGCAGACGGGAGCACAAACGGCACAAACAAAAGCTCTGTCTCATACGAATGCTATGCATACCGTGTTAAAAAATGGGATGAAAAAGACAGTGCCGAAAAATTCAGCATCATCAAAATAAAAGACATGGAATACGGCGTAGCAAGCAAAACCGTTCCAGCAGACAAGGTGGCCGGCAAAATAACAAGCCTTACCGTTCTCGGAAAAGATGAATATACCGCAAGCGAATATGCCGCAAAGGCGGAAATTTACGGTATAAAGAACATCTCGTCCGACTGCGCCGCCGCCGTTAAGTACGAAAACGAGGATAAATATTACATCTGCCGCAACGCCTATTATACACCCGAAACGCTCGGGCAGTTTGCAGATGACCTTGACCTTAAAAATACGCTTGATTTCGGCGCTGTTTACGGTACGCAAAAGCAAAACGGAAAGTCAAGCGATGTAGAATACTACGGCTGGGACAAGGAAAAAATATGGGAGCTGTTATTCTCGGACCAATCGGCAAAAGCCGTTAAGGATTACGATTCTGTTCAGATTGAGACGGCGGTTGACATCAGCATAAATCTTCAATTATTAGGTTATGAAAACATTTCTCTTGCCGTATCCCGTGACGGCTATATAAAAACGAATATTCTGGATACGGGAAAGGCATTTTATATAGGCAAATCCGCCGCCGAAAAATTTATAAGCTATCTCCGGAACGAATGTAAAACGAAGGTGCTTGAAACCTATGATTACTCCGAACCGAATTATACGGGCGACGGTGATTCTACCGCTTCCCACTCTGTTCCTAACTGTAAAACCGTAAAGTAAGAGGTGTTGAAAATGACTGAAAGATGCAAAAAACTCATAATAGCGGCCGTAGCCTTTGTTTTGGGCGCCGTCGTGGGCGGAACAAGCGTATATATTGCAAAAAAGGACGCTGACGGCGGACAGACAGTATCCCAAACTAAAACAACCGCTATGGTATCCGCCGCGGATTACGCCGCGGTTTATAAAAAAATCAAGGATTTCAAACCCGACATCTGGGAAAATATCAACTCATGGGTAGATGGGTATACAACTAATAACGGTGCCAAATCAGGCAGCACGAGTTTTGCGGAAGAAGGCGCCGCCTCGGATGACTACAGCGAAACCAATGTTCAGGTTGAGGGTGTGGACGAGGCAGACACCGTAAAGACCGACGGCAAGTTTATTTATATCTTAAAAAGTAATTATGACGAGTCAGAGAAGATAATCAAAACCGAAATTAAAACGGTTGATATAAGAAACGGTGAACCTACACAGCTTAAAAGTATAAGCATTGACGGCTTCAAGACCTACGATATGTATTTAAGCGATGGAAGAATTACCGTTATCGGGACAGAAGACATAGAAAAAGATTCTGTTAAGGCGGTAATATACGATATAAGCGATCCCGCTTCGCCTAAGAAAATACAGGAATGTACCCAAAGCGGAGTATATTCGGAATCACGGCTTATAGGTGGTAAGCTCTATATAATTTCGAATTTTTGCATTGATACCGAGAATATCAAAAAGGCTCAGCCCGAAACCTATGTGCCGGCTCTTGACTGTAAAAATTATAACGGCACGGTAAACCCCGACAGCATTTGCTTTTACAACAGCTGCAGCAATCCCGAATACACCGTTCTCTCGGCTTATGATATAAAGGACGGCTCGCTTGTATCGACCCGTTCCGTACTCGGCGGAACCTGCACCGTATACGCAAGCACGGAAAATATAATCACCTCGTCATATCCGACGGACGGAAAAATTCAGATAACAAGGTTTTCGGCAACCGACGGAAAAATCGAGCTTGCCGCCTCGGGCGAACTTAACGGCGAGCTTTTAAATCAATTTTCCGTTGACGAATACAAGGAGCATTTCAGATTTGTCCTTACCGACCGAAACGGCGAATATATGAAAAACTCGCTTGTCATACTTGACAAGGATTTGAAAAAAACGGGAGCCATAACCGACATAGCCGAGGATGAACAAGTCTACTCGGTAAGATTTATGGGCGATACCGTATACTTTGTAACCTTCAGGCAGGTCGACCCGCTGTTCAGCGCGGATGTATCCGACCCCACCGCACCGAAAATCACGGGCAGCCTTAAAATACCGGGTTTTTCAAACTATCTTTTCCCGTTCGGCGACGGAAAGCTTTTCGGTATAGGTCAAAACGCCGACGAAAAAACCGGCAGAACTATGGGTATGAAAATTTCGATGTTCGACATAAGCGACCCCGCAAATGTAACGGAATGTGCCAAAACAGACCTAAACGCTCCGTATTCCGAAGCGCTTAGCAATCACAAAGCGACCCTTGCCGACTCAAAAAAGAATTTGATAGGCTTTCCCGCCTACGGCGGCTCTAACAATACGGTGTATTACATTTTTTCCTTTGAGGACGGGAAATTTGTAAAAAAGGCAGAGGCGGATCTGCCGTACATCAACAGCGGATGCAGAGGACTTTATGCAAACGGCAATTTCTATATAGCCGCTCCCGACAAAATATATTACAGTCCGCTTGAAAAGCTTGATAACTTTAAAAGCTTAGAGCTTAAGTAACAAAAAACTCCTTGAAGACTTTGGTCTTCAAGGAGTTTTTTTATTCTTCTTTTGCTTCTTCCTCTTCGTCCGAAGCCTTTTCATTTACCTTTACGGTAATTTCATGCGTCATAAATTCATCCGCATTGGTAACCGTAACCGTAAGATTTTTATGTTCAAAGGTGTAGCCGTTTTCGGGTATCTTTCCTGCCATTTCCGTAAGCCAGCCGTTGACCGTGGTAGCTTCCGTTTCTTCATCTTCAAGTGAAAAGAACTCAAAAAAGTCTTCAACCGAAGCAGTACACAAAACACGGTATGTATCGTTTCCGAGGTCCAAAAACTCGGAAACCTCCTCGTCCCGTTCGTCCCATATCTCGCCTACTATCTCCTCAAGTATATCCTCCATAGAAACTATACCCGAGGTCTCGCCGTACTCATTTACGACTATTACAAGGTGATTATGGTCGGTCTGCATATCCTTAAACAGCATATCAAGATTTACCGTTTCAGGAACAAAAACAGGCTGATGAAGAATATCCGAAAGCTTGAAATCGGGCTCTCCCCTGTTAAGGAGATAATCCCTTGTGTGGAGAATACCGATTATATGGTCCTCTTCCTCGTCATACACGGGAATTCTTGAATAGCCCTCCTGCTCGATTATTTTGATTACCTCTGCGTCATCCGCGTTTACCGTAAGGCATATAACCGATTTCCAGGGTGTCATAACATCCTCAGCCGTCATTTTATCAAGCTTGAAAACATTTTTTATGTATTCAATATCATCCTGATCGAGCGTACCCTCGTCGGCGCCTGCGTCAAGCATTAAAACTATATCCTCTTCCGAAACCGGATCCTCTTTTTCGTGGGGGTCAATACCTATAAGGCGCAGTACCGCATTTGTCGATACGGTAAGGAACCATATTATAGGACTTAAAACCGCCGCAAGGAAGGATATGACGCCGCAAACGGCGTTCGCAAGTTTTTCCTTATGCTTCATAGCAATTCTTTTAGGAACAAGCTCGCCCAAAATAAGAGTAAAGTAAGATAAAATAATCGTAACCACAACTACGGCGACCGTATTCATGGTTCCCGAATATTTAGCCGGTATGCCGAAAGCCTTTATAAAAAATCCCGAAACCTTTTCGGCAAAGTTATCCGCCGCAAAAGCGGACCCTAAAAAGCCTGCAAGTGTAATGCCTATCTGTATTGTTGAGAGAAACCTTGTCGGCTCCTCGATAATTTTAAGCATTTTCTTTGCTTTTTTATCGCCCTCGTCCGCGAGAGCGTGAACCTTTTTCTCGTTAAGCGAGATGACCGCTATCTCCGTAGCGGCAAAAAAAGCGTTAAGCGCAATAAGTACAATCTGCAGCAGCAGTTGCTTTAACATAATGTAATTAAACCTCCGATAAATTAAATATAAGTTTTAATGCCGGGCGGCTGCACGCCTTAACTGCGATAGACCGAGAAAACGCGGTAACCGCAAGCAGCCACATAAACACAATATTTAATCTGAGGCTTAAAAGGATCTAAGTGCCTGCTACTTCGGGGTAGCGGATCCACAAAACCAACTCCTTTTTAAAGTATTGTTTTTTATTATATTTCATATTGTGCAATAAATCAAGTGTTTTTAATAATATATTGCACTTTCTATAAAAAATGCCTTTGCAATCCGTAAACTGCAAAGGCTGTATTTTTTATCCCACAAAAATCTGAACCCAGTATTTCTTTCCGCCGCTTTCGGCTATGCCCACCGCAAGTCCGGTGAATTTATCGTTTAAGATATTTGCCTTATGTCCGGGTGAGTTCATCCAGCCGTCCATTACCTGCGCGGGTGTTTGATAGTATTCAGCTATATTTTCGCCGGCAGCGGTTTTCTTAATGCCGTCAAGTACGGTAAAGCAGCTTGAGCCGTCAGGTCTCGTGTGTTCGAGAACAGTAACTATTTCATTTGCTCTGGTGTCCGCGGCAGACTGAACATCGGCTCTGTATTCAAGCGCAGACAGTCCTGCTTTTGCCCTTTCCTCATTTACAAGCCGTAAAACCTCGCCTTTTTCGCCTGTAGGTACATAGGCAAGCTTTGCAATCTTTTCGGTCTCGACGGCGCCGCAAACCGAGCATTTCCTTGTTTTTTCTCCCTCGGACGAAACGGTCGCCTGCTTTGCAACCGACCACTCCCCGAAGCTGTGACCTTTTTTGGAAACGGTCTTATCCTTATAAGATTTTCCGCAGCCGCACTCGTGCAGTGTGTAGCCGTCCGCCGTGCAGGTCGGTTCAATAACCTTTTCGGTGTAGCTGTGTGTATGCGCCGCGGTGCCGCTCTCTTGAGAAACGGTACTGCTTTCCTCCGATACAGACGAGCTTTCATCCGACGAAACAGGTTCTGATACGGAAGAACTGTTATCGGTAACGGAAATTTGCGAATTTTCCGATTCGTTACCGGACTTTTTGCATCCTGCCATCGTGACTGCCGCAATCATAAACGCCGCCGCAACGGCAATATATTTTTTAAATAACATAAATTTTCCCCTTAACAGAATTATACCTCGGCCTTAAAGCCCATAAGGCTCAACCACTTACAAGCGCATCCGACCCAAGCGGCAACATGGTCAATTTTCCCGTCTGCATTATTGTTGGTAAGGTAATCCGCTGTAGAAAGCCCGTGCCATCCATACGGATATATATGCAGCTCAAACGGTATTTTATACTTACTGAGGGCAGAAGCATAAAGCAGGCTGTTCATTACCGGAACGGCATTATCTTCCGCGGTATGCCATATAAACGCCGGCGGAGTGTTCTCCTTAACCAAACGGTCGCAGGAGTATTTTTGCACATCCTGCTCTGTTATATCCTGTTTACCCAAAAGATTATAGAAACTTCCGAGATGCGCGTGAGCCGGATCGGCCGTTATAACGGGATAGCAAAGAACCGAAGCGTTTACCGCCTTGCTTTCGGGGAATACCTCCCTTACCTCCTCGCAGTCGTAAGCGGTGGAATAATGAGCCGCAAGATGACCGCCTGCCGAAAATCCCATTATGGCAATTTTTGAGGTACTGCAGTTCCAGTTATCCGCATTTTCATATATAAGCTCCATAAGCGCCGCAACCTCACGCAACTGAGTGGGGAACTGATGTGACGCCGTAGAATAGGTTATAACAAAAACATTAAAGCCCTGCGCTAAAAATTGAAGTGCTACCGGCTCGGACTCCCTTTCGGAACACATACAGTATGCACCGCCCGGGCAAATTACCATACAGGGTCTTTTCTTATTCTGTCTGTTCATTTCGGACATATTGTAATACGGCAGATATACCTCCGCCGTGGGGTCACAGCCATTCTCTCCGAGAAACGGGAATCTATCCTTTAGGTGTATAATTTCATGCTTCATTATTCTTTCTCCTTAAGCAATTTTTGCCTTTCTTTATAGTCGGGCATATATTTCTCAACAAGAGCGTAAAATGCGGGTGAATGATTATGGTGCGCTATGTGTGCCAATTCGTGCACCACAACATAACGAACGGCACTTTCGGGGTATGCCATAAGCCGCCACGAAAAGCAAAGTCCGTTTTTTGCGTTGCACGAGCCGAACCTGCCCTTTGCCGAGGTTATTTTAACGCTTGTGGGTTTTAATCCCATTATATCCGAATACTCACTTACAAGCTGCGGTATTCTTTCCTTTGCCGCCAAGCGCAACTCCTCTTCACGGGAATCAATCCGTTCATCCAACTCCGCCCTTTTGCGGACTGCCGAAAGCTTTTCCGATATCCAACCGCTGTATTTTGTTACGAATTTATCTATTTCGGCGCCGCTCATACCGTAAGGCGCGCGGACAAGCACCGAGCAATCCCTTTTAACCTCAAGTCCGACAGTTTTTCTGTAAGAGCGTTTTACGATATAATTCAATTTTTTCACCCAAAACACAGGCGGTGTCTGCCAAGACGCAAACACCGCCTTTGAAATTTTAAAGAATGGTCATTATATTGTTGAAATTAAGTTCCTTTGTTTTATTGGAAATCATAAACCAGTCAACAATAGTAAGTATGCCGCAGCAACCCGCTGTGAGAAGCTTTAAAATTCCCATTCCCACATCGCCTATCATAAAGCGGTCGATTCCGAGACTTCCGAGGAAGATCGATATAAGCAAAAGCGTGGTCGGGTCCTTAAGCTCAACCGTTGATATAAGCGAAAATTTGCTTTCATCCATAGCCAACAGCTTTTCTTTTATGTACATCATTTTATCCGCCGGAAAGTACTTCTGGTTAGTCATAATATACATATCTACTTTATTCTGATCCATAATCATATCCCCTTATCTTTGATTATGGTTTCATTATACATTACACGGTATAAAAAAGCAATATGTATTTTAAAAAACAATTCTTAAAAGATATACCGCAAAGGTGCATACCGCACCCGTTATTATAACGGCATTTTTTACCGCGGGTTTAAACGGAAAAAGCCTTGCGTGCAGCGCAAAAAGCAATATCAGCAGAAACGGCAGGGCCATAGGGTTAAAGTACACATAGCCCGCAATATCGCCCCTTAAAAGCGAAATCATTGCCCTTGTCATTCCGCAGGTAGGACAGTCAAAATGAAGAAAGTATTTTACGGGGCATTTTATCGGCAATAAAACATAAACCGCCGTTACCGCGGCGGCCGTTAAATGAACAAGAATAACCTTTTTGACGGATATATTGCTCATTTTTTTACCTTTACGGTAAATTCCCTGCCGCATTTAGGGCAGACCGTTTTGTGCGTTCCTATGCGTCTGGGCAATTTAAGTATGGCTTTGCAGGACGGGCATTTTTTATATACGTGGCACTTATCGTTACGGCGTTGCTCGTGAAGCTCCCGTTTGCGTTTAATGAAGTGCGCTTTTGCGACAAACCTACTGTTCTCGCTGCGGCGTTTTTCGGTATTTCTTGAAAAGACCCTGAAAAGCGCATAGATAACAAGCGCGTAAATTATAAGCTGTAAGATAAGCGAACGCAGAAAGACATTGATTGCCGCCAGAACGACCGAAAGAATGAAAAAAGCAAAGAACAGCTCATCCGGACCGTTTCTTCCGCTCATAAAGCGCATAAGTCTGTATCTGAAGTCCATTTGCTTTTCCTCCTTTCCTTTGCTTTTATTATATTGCAATATAAGCCTTATTTTGTTAAGAAACGATAAATAAAGTTTATATATTTTGTTCATCGCCGCAAAGCGCCCTTGCGGCAAGTCCGGTAGCGAGAGTATCGCCGAGCTGCGTAAAAACCGCCGCCAACAGCGCCACCTCGTCATCGCTGTAACAACCGAACAGCATATTTGCGGCGGCAGTAACAAAAGCAGTCGTCTCACACGGGTTCATAATTTCACCTCTTTACGCTATACATTATATTCCGTGTTTACAAAAAACGGTTCTTTTTCTTTCTCAGGTTATAAATATTTTTAACATCGAGGAGATCTGTTATGTACCACTGCAACGAATGTAAAAACGAGTTTACAGCACCTGAAAGAACGGTGGAGACCCACGGACTCAGTTTGCCGCCGTATGAGGTTCTTTCACTGTGCCCCGTTTGTAAAAGCACGGATATTGAAGAAATTACGCATTACTGCAAATGCTGCGGCGCACGGCTTAAAGAGGATGCGGAGTATTGCTCCGAGCGCTGCAGAACACGGGGCGAGGAAATGCTTGAAAGAGAACAGCGGCGCCGTGAATTTTTGAATACCTCGCCGCTTTTAACGGCTATGCGCGAGGCGGACGAATACAACAGAACGCACGGAACAGATTACAGCTACGGGCAGTACACGGCGCTTGTAGAGCCGAAAATCAAAAGAGGCAAGGGCGGCAGAAGATGAACAACAAGGAAAAAAAGGAATATCTATCGCTTTATATGCTGCAAAACGCGAAAATAAAGCGTTTAAAGGAAATGGCACGGCTCAATCCTGCCGACAAAGCAAGATATTCCTCGGAAATAGCAAAATCGAAAAAACTGAGAAAAAATATTGAAAAAAGTATCGAAGCGGTTGACGGCGGCGTGCTTTCCGAGCTTTTGTACTGTAAATACATATGCGGCAAGCCGCTTATAGAGGTAAGCTACCACATTAATTACAGCCTGCGCCAAACCGAAAGACTGCATATAAAAGCACTGAAAAAACTGGAAATTTAAAATTTCCTCTTTACAACCGAGCATAAAAATGCTAAACTTTATTCGGAACAAATGTTCTTTTCGAAGGAGCGGATTTTATGCGTGACAGGGTGATACTTCACTGTGACCTTAACAACTTTTTTGCTTCCGTATCTCTTTTAAGCAATCCAACGCTTAAAAATCTTCCCGTGGCGGTTTGCGGAGATAAGGAAAACCGTCACGGCATAGTTCTCGCCAAAAACGATATTGCCAAAAAATTCAATGTTAAAACGGCTGAGGCGATATTCGAAGCAAAAAGAAAATGTCCCGACCTTGTGATACTTCCGCCCTTAATGGATGAGTACAGGCGCTATTCGGAGCTTGCAAGAAAAATATATTCCCGATATACCGATATGATAGAGCCGTTCGGCATAGACGAATGTTGGCTTGATGTTACGGGCAGTACGCTGATTTTCGGGGACGGCAGTGAAATTGCGAATAAGATAAGAAAAGATATTAAAGCAGAGCTTGGTATCACGGTTTCCGTTGGAGTAAGCTTTAATAAAATCTTTGCCAAGCTCGGCTCGGATATGAAAAAGCCCGACGCCGTTACCGTAATAACAAAAGATGGATTTAAGGATAAAATATGGACACATCCCGTGTCGGATATGCTTTTTGCGGGACGGCATACCGCCGAAAAGCTTAAAACCGTCGGCGTATGCACAATAGGCGACCTTGCGGTATGCGACAGCGCACTTCTTAACCGTCTGCTCGGGAAAAACGGGGAGGAGCTAAAGCGTTATGCTCTCGGGGAAGATAATTCACCCGTTGTTACCCCAACATCTGAAAGCAAGCCCAAAAGCATAGGCAAGTCGGTAACCTCCGCAAAGGATTTTGCAAGCTTTGACGAGGTTTGGAGCATGTTTTTATCTCTTTCGCAGTCGGTTTCGGACTCACTGCGCCTACACGGACTTTATGCCTCGGGCGTACAGATTCATATCCGAACGGCGGCACTTAAGGTAAAGGAATTCAGCCGTACCTATCCCGAGTCAACCGACAGCGCTTACACTATCGCGAGCAGAGGAGCCGAGATTTTAAAGGAAAATTACGATTTTAAGGAGCCTCTGCGTTCGGTGGGTATCCGCGCGATTTCGCTTAAAGACCTAAGGACGGCGGTACAGCAGGATATGTTCGGAGCCTCCGAAAGGCTTGAAGCGGAAGAAAAAATCGAAGCCTCTATATATGAACTGAGAAAAAAATTCGGCGACTCAAGTATACGCCGTGCGTCCGCGGCAAAATAGAAAACTTTACAAAATCCGTCGCTTTGTGTTATAATGCGGTAAGATAAAACATTAAGGCTTTAGGGTGACGGTTAAAATGCAATATAATGAAAATTATAACTACGGTGAAGATTCAAGAGACCTGTACTCAAACTCCGGCAAAAGAAATTCGTATGAGGATATATATTCAAGGTCCCGTACGGCGCCTGCAGGCAGACCTTCGGACAGGCCGCCCGTAAAACGCAAAAAAAAGAAAAAGCGCACGGGTAAAACCGTGTTTTGCTGTGTTACAATAGTGCTTTGCTGTGTTATTTTAGCCCTGGGCGGAGCGTATGCGTATGTCTACCGAACAATCGACAAAATCGAGCGTGAACCGCTTGACAGCACAGATCTCGGAATTACAACCGAAAATTATTCCTTGGTTAAAAATATCGCGTTTTTCGGTATAGATACAAGAGAGGACAACGATGTCGGCAGAAGCGACGCCGTTCTTATTCTGACGGTAGACAGCAAAAACAAAAAATTCAAGCTTACCTCGATAGCTCGTGATACATATGTTGAGATAGACGGGCATAAAAAGGACAAGCTTACCCACGCATATGCCTACGGGAAATCCCAGCTTGCGGTTAAAACACTTAATAAAAATTTCGGGCTTGAAATAACCGATTATGTGGCGTTTAACTTCTTCGGTCTCGCGAGGATTATTGATAACATAGGCGGAGTTACAATAGATGTAACCGAAAAGGAACGGGTGGAAATGAATAATAATATTTTCCCCGAAATGCGTGACTTGGGAGTTGACTGCCCGAATATAGAAACCGCCGGAACACAGGTGCTTAACGGCGGTCAGGCTGTTTGCTACGCCAGAATACGCCACACGGACAGCGACATTCAAAGAGGAAACCGCCAAAAGACCGTTCTTATGGCGATGTTCGCGAAAATCAAATCGGAAAATCCCTTTAAGCTTCCCGGCATTGCGGAAATGGCAATAAAGCAGTGTAAAACCTCGCTTTCCACCAAGGATATTATGAATATAGGCATTAAGGCGGTAATAACCAACCCGAAGTTCGAACAGTTAAGTATTCCGAATGACAACATAGAGTCGTCCGGTAAAATGATAGGCGGAGTATGGTATTATGTGTATGACCTTCCCGCCGCAAAAAAAGAAATAAACGATTTTATTTTTGAGGAGAACTACTACTCGCCCGACGCCGTGGCAAGCCGCCTTGCCGAAAGCTCGTCGCAAAATTAATAAGGAGCCTTACGGCTCCTCTTAGTGTGACAGGACTCGAAACTGCCGCGGTTTCGCTCGCCGCCTTTTAGATTGCGGCTTTGCGTTCATTTTTGCAAGGCGTTAGCCTTGCTGCAAATTTCTCGCTTCGCCGAATAAAAAATTCGGCGGCAGAAACTTTTAACCTACCGAAACAAAAAATTTTGTTATAAGACGAAGCCGACTAAACGCAGGAATACTGCCGTATTTCAAGTTTTGAGGCAATGTATTATGCAAAATTTTGTTTCGTAGGCGCGACAGGTTCGAGTCCTGTCACACTAGGCAAACGAAAATAATTCGAACCTGCCGCACTATGTCACTCAAATATATACCTGTAGGCCTGACTCTGGCACATAGAAACATAATCGTCTCCCGCAATTATGATATGGTCGATCAGCTTTACATTAATGTGTTCAAGCGCATTCTTTATGTCCATTGTTACGGCTATATCCTCCTTACTGGGAACTGCCGTGCCGTTCGGATGATTATGCGCTATTATCGCGCAGACCGCATTGCGGTTTATAACGGTTTCAATTACCTTTCTTGTAGAAACACTTACTTCGTTTACATTGCCTGACGCCAGTATATCAAATCCGAGCATTTTTCCGTTGCCCGAAAAGCTTGTAACCGAGAATACCTCCTTTTGGTAACCGATATATCTGTTCATTAGATAATCGCAGACATCATCCACCCTCATATACCTTTTGCCTTTGGAATTTTTCTCCGTATGGTATATTCGCGTAAGCAGGACTATAAGCTCAAAAAATGCCGCCGTATTGGTGCTTATACCCGGAATTTTAACAATTTCCTCCGCAGGCGCGTCAAGTATACCTGATATAGAACCGAAACGGTTGAGCAATTCGTGCGCCATCTCATTTGTGTCCTTACGCGGTATGCTGTAAAACAGCAGCACTTCCATTATTTTATGCGGCGGTGTGTTCATATCGAATCCCTTTTGCAGGAATTCCTTTTTAACACGATCTCTGTGACCGTCGTGTAAACCATCCTTTCCCATTTTACCCACCCCTGAAATTACTGGAAATTATTATAATACCGAATTTCCGAATATTCAAGATACCGCACAAATTTTTTTAGAAAAGAGCAGCTATGAAATCATTTACCGTTACAAAAAACGACGCTTCTGTCCGTCTTGACAGGTTTATAACGAAAAACTGTCCGTCCCTGCCCACATCGCTTATGTTTAAGTATATAAGAACAAAGCGAATAAAAGTAAACGGAAAAAGAGCCGAAATAAGCACAAGACTTAACGAGGGCGATACCGTAGACGCATATATAAACGACGAATTTTTTGTTTCAGGCAAGCCGAAATACGATTTTCTCTCCGCTCCCGACAAGCTTGATATTGTATACGAGGACGAAAATATTTTACTTGCCGACAAAAAGCAAGGACTTTTGGTTCACCCCGACAAAAACGAATATAACGACACGCTGATAGCGAGAATACAGCACTATCTTTACAATAAGGGCGAATATCTGCCTGATGCCGAAAACAGCTTCCGCCCCGCCCTTGCAAACCGTATAGACCGCAATACCGGCGGAATAGTGATAGCCGCCAAAAACGCCGAAGCGCTCCGCGTACTTTGCGACAAAATAAAAAACCGTGAAATCAGCAAAAAATATCTTGCTGTTGTTCACGGCACACCCAAAAAGCTGTCCGACACGCTTGAAGGCTTTTTGGAAAAGAACGAATCAAAAAACAAAGTATATCTTACCTCACGCAAGACCGCAGACAGTCTGACAATAAAAACACGCTACACGGTAATAGACAGCAAAAACGGGCTTTCACTGCTTGATATAGACCTGCTTACGGGTCGTACACATCAAATCAGGGCACATATGGCGTCAATCGGACATCCGCTTTTGGGCGACGGAAAATACGGCAAGCTTGCCGCCGATAAAAAGCTCGGCTTTAACAGACAGGCGCTTTATTCCTACAGGCTGGAATTCAAATTCACAACCGACGCCGGTATACTGAGCTACTTAAATGGTAAAAGCTTTCATGTAAACAGGGTATGGTTTGCGGACGAGCTTTTCGGTGAAAAATATAAAGAGCTTTTTTGAAAAATCAAGGGCACGCAAAAGCGTGCCCTTGATTTTCGTTTTTAGGCAAACGAGAATAGTCCGAATCTGTTTTTTGAGGACGGATTTCCCGCATTGCCATGTTAAAATATTCGTTAATCCGTTAGGATTAGCTGCGTTTTGTGCCTTGCCCTGCAAAAAATCCGCCACTTTAAAAATCTTCGACCCAAAACGAGCGTATTTTTTCGTGTGGATTTTTATGCGGAGGATGCAGTAAGGCTAACGCCTTACAAAGACGACAAGTGAAAATACGCCGAAAATACACCGCTTTGGGCAGGTTCGGATTATTCTCGTTTGCCTAAAGTCCCTTTGTCTTTTCAAACGCCGCCTTTACAGCATCCATAACGGCACCCTTAAATCCCGCGTTTTCAAGGCTGTGAACTCCGGCTACGGTTGCCCCTGCCGGACTGCACACCTCGTCCTTAAGCTGTTCTATATGCTTATCGCTCTGAAGAGCAAGGTTTGCGGAGCCTATAACCGTCTGCAATGCGTATTCCTCCGCCTTTGCTCTTGTAAGACCGCATTCCACGCCTGCCACAGCAAGGGCGTCGGCAAACATATAAACAAACGCCGGTCCGCAGCCCGATACCGCACAGGCAGCGTCGATAAGCTTTTCCTCTACCCTGTCAACCTTGCCGGCGTTGCGCATATAATTGCAGAAATCCGTAATTTCATCCATAAATACGCCGTCCGACACAGCAAAGGGAACTACCCCCTCGCCTATAGAAACGGGAGTGTTGGGCATTATTCTTATTATGGGGAAATCCGCCCTCAGCATTTCGCTGTAGCTTTCTATTTTAATGCCTGCCGCCATTGTAACAAGTATAAAGCGGTCCTTTCTTTCCGCCAAAACGCTCTTTATTTCTCCAAGCATTTCAGCCATCATCTGCGGTTTTACGCCAAAAAATATGTACTGCGCGTCCCTTGCCACCGTTTTATTGTCCGCAGTGCAGCAACTAAGCTCATCCGCCAGCATTGCCGCCTTTGCCTGTGTTCTGTTTGCAAGAATCATCTCATGCCCGGGAAGAACATTTCTTATGGCTCTTGCTATTGCGGAACCCATATTGCCCGTGCCTATAAAGCCTATTTTATATTCAGACATACCCGATTACCTACCTTATCTGACCGTTTCCGGAAATAATGTACTTATAAGTGTTAAGCTCGCAAAGTCCCATAGGTCCTCTTGCGTGGAGCTTTTGGGTAGAAATTCCCATTTCGCATCCAAGCCCGAACTCGCCCCCGTCGGTAAACCTTGTGGAAGCGTTCACATACACCGCCGCAGAGTCCACTCTTTCGGTAAAATAAGCGGTGGCGGCTTTGTCCTCGGTTATTATGCTCTCGCTGTGGTGCGTTGAGTGCTCGGCTATGTGCTTTACCGCCCCCTCAACTCCGTCCACGATTTTTACCGCCATAATATAATCAAGAAATTCCGTGTCAAAATCGTCCTTTTCGGCAGGAGAAGCGTTTATAATCTTACATACCTCGGCGTCTCCCCTTATTTCCACCCTGTTTTTAAAGCATTCTTTGAGCTTTGGCAAAAATTCGGCGGCAATCTTTCTGTCAACAAGGCATACCTCCGCCGCGTTGCATACAGAGGGTCTGCTTGTCTTTGCGTTATCCGTTATTTTAACAGCCATATCGGTATCAGCGCTTTTGTCAACATAAATATGGCATATGCCCGTGCCTGTTTCTATGCAGGGTACGGTAGCGTTTTCAACGCAGGCTTTGATAAGTCCCTTTCCGCCCCTCGGTATAAGAAGGTCTACATATCCCACGGCGGTCATAAGCTCGTTCGCGCTCGCTCTTGATGTATCCTCGACAAGACTTATGTAATCCTCGCTTAGATCAGCCTTTTTAAGTCCGTTTTTAAGCGCCGCCACCACTGCTTTTGCACTGCAAAACGCTTCCTTACCGCTTCTCAGCACCGCTATATTACCGCTTTTAAAGCACAGAACCGCCGCATCCGAGGTGACATTTGGGCGGCTTTCGTATATTATCGCAACCACGCCGAGCGGAACCGAAAGCTTTTTAATGTCAAGACCGTTTTCACACCTTGTTTCACTCAAAATCCTGCCTACGGGATCGGGCAGCTGCACCACCTTACGCATTCCGTCCGCCATTGCGGATATACGGCTGTTATCAAGTTTTAAGCGGTCTATCATAACCTCGCTTATTTTACCTCTTGCGTTTTCAACATCGGTTCTGTTAGCCTCAAGTATACTGTCGGCAGCGGCTTCAAGCGCATCCGCCATAAGCATAATCGCATTATTTTTAGCATCCGTATCAAGCGGAGCCGAGGAAGCGGACAATTCCTTTGCTTTTTTCAGTATTTCAGCCGTTGTCATTACTTTTCCCCGACCTTTCTTGCCAAAAATTTAGTACCTGCCTTTTTGCCCTCGATTATATCGTAAAGCACCGCAGGCTCTCTGCCGTTTGCAATTACCATATCTATGCCGGCTCCCGTGGCGATTTTTGCGGCGTTAAGCTTAGTCGTCATTCCGCCGGTGCCGAGCTTACTTCCCGCTCCGCCCGTCATACTCTCTATTTCGGGTGTTATTTCCTCAACTGTTTCAAGCAGAACCGCATTTTTATCTTTGTGCGGATCGGCAGTGAAAAGACCGTCTATATCCGAAAGCAGTATAAGCAGATCGGCATTTATTGATTTTGCGACTATTGCGCCCAAAGTATCGTTATCGCCTATTACTATTTCATTTGTGGCAACCGAATCGTTCTCGTTTATAATCGGTATCGCGCCCAGCTCCAAAAGCCTTAACATTGTGTTTTCGAAATTACTGCGGCGCTCGCTGTGGTCCACATCGTCGCCCGTAATAAGAATTTGGGCGACAGTGTGATTATACTCCGAGAAAAGCTTGTCGTATGTATACATAAGCTCGCACTGACCTACCGCCGCCGCCGCCTGCTTGGTTCTTACATCCTTGGGCTTTTCGTTTAAAAAAAGCTTTCCGGCTCCCATACCTATTGCTCCGGATGAAACGATTATTATTTCGTGTCCCGCGTTTTTAAGGTCACTCATAACCTTGCAAAGCTCTTCCACCCTCTTGATATTAAGAAGTCCCGTAGGATGTGCCAAAGTCGAGGTTCCGAGTTTTATTACTATTCGCATTTTTTACTCTCCGTCAAGTTATTATTGTATCTATTATACTCTATTAAATCGGCGATTTCCACTGTTAAATAAAATTTTTAAAAAAACTATTGATTTTACCGCTTTAAAGTGATATATTATTAACATAAAATCAAAGGGGAGAAACCAAGTGAAATTAAAGAAAATAATTTCGGTTATTACGGCTTTGAGCATAACAGCCGCTCTTTGCGTGTCGCTTTCCGGCTGCGGAGAGAAAAAGACAAAATATAAAGTAGGTATCTGCCAGCTCGTTCAGCACGATGCTCTTGACGCCGCAACCAAGGGCTTTAAAGAGGCTCTTAAGGAAAAGCTCGGCGACGATGTTGAGTTTGACGAGCAGAACGCTGCGGGCGAGCCGAATAACTGCACTACCATAGTAAACCAGTTTGTATCCGGCAATGTCGACCTTATTTTCGCAAACGCTACGGGAGCTTTGCAGGCGGCCGTTTCCGCTACGGACAGTATTCCGATAGTTGGAACATCAATTACCGACTACGCAACCGCGCTTGAGATAAGCGATTGGACGGGAAAAACCGGTATAAATGTTACCGGCACATCGGATTTGGCTCCGCTTGAGGATCAGGCGAAAATGATAAAGGAGCTTTTACCGAACGCAAAAACCGTAGGTATTCTTTACTGCTCGGGTGAGGCCAATTCCAAATATCAGGCTACCGAGGTTGCAAAATACCTTAAAGAACTCGGCATTGAAAGCAAGGAATTCACAAGCGCCGATTCAAACGATTTAGCACAGGTCGTAACCTCTGCCTGCGCTGCGGTTGACGCAATTTACATTCCTACCGACAATACAATGGCTTCAAATACCGAAATTGTCAACAACATCGCCGAACCTGCCAAAATCCCGATCATAGCAGGCGAGCAGGGCATCTGCAAAGGCTGCGGTATCGCAACTCTTTCAATAGATTATTACAGCATCGGTAAAAAAGCCGGCGAAATGGCTTACGATATTCTTGTAAACGGCAAGGACCCTGCCGATATGGAAATCGGCTTTGCTTCAAGCCTTACAAAGAAGTATATGGAATCGCGCTGCAAAGAGCTTGGAGTAACCGTTCCGAGCGATTATGAAGCAATTCAGTAATTTTTAAAAAACAATCGTAAAGCGATAGGGCGTAAAATACCCTATCGCTTATTGCGGTTTTTGAAAGGAAAAACACAATGCTATCATTTATCAGCTCTCTTCCCGGCGCCGTTGCACAGGGCGCAATTTGGGGTATTATGGCGGTCGGCGTCTATATTACCTTTAAGATTCTCGACCTCGCGGACCTCACGGTAGACGGCTCCTTCGGCACCGGCGGCGCTGTTCTTGTGGTGTGTACGGCAAGTGGTATGAACATATGGCTCGCAATGCTGGCAGCACTTATCGCAGGATGTCTTGCGGGTCTTGTCACAGGCGTGCTTCACACAAAATTCGGCATACCGGCAATCCTTGCGGGTATACTTACGCAAATCGCCCTTTATTCGGTAAACCTGCGTATTATGAGCGGAAAAGCCAATCTCCCCCTTTCCGTAATGAAATATAAGGACATACTTCTCGTAACGCTCCGCAACATAAACAAATCGCTTATAATCTGCGCCCTGTTTGTGGCGGCAATTATAGTTATTCTTTACTGGTTCTTCGGCACGGAACTCGGCCATTCGCTGAGGGCTACCGGCTGTAACCCCGCAATGGCAAGAGCAAACGGAATAAACACCTCAACCAACAAAATAATCGGCTTTGTTATTTCGAACGGTCTTGTTGCTTTAGCAGGCGCTCTGCTTGCGCAGTATCAGGGCTTTGCGGATGTAAATATGGGCAGAGGCTCAATAGTAATCGGTCTTGCCGCAATAATAATAGGCGATGTTGTTTTCGGAAAGCTGTTTAAAAACTTTGCGTTAAAGCTTTTCGGCACAGTTTTGGGCGGCATAATATACTATATTGTAATTTCCTTTGTGCTGTGGCTCGGCCTTCCCGCAAACGACCTTAAAATGCTCACCGCCGCAGTGGTTGCGCTCTTCCTCGGAATACCCTACTGGAAAAGCAAAATAGCGGAAAAACGCATCAAACAAATCCCCGGAGGTGAAACCAATGCTTGAAATCAAAGATGTGCATAAGACCTTCAATCCCGGAACAATAAACGAAAAGAAAGCCCTTAACGGACTTAACCTTACTCTTAACGACGGTGATTTTGTTACAGTCATCGGCGGTAACGGCGCCGGAAAATCAACTATGCTCAATATGATAGCCGGCGTTTATCCGGTAGACAGCGGCTCTATAATAATAGACGGGGTCAATGTAACAAAACTGCCCGAACACAAGCGAGCAAAATACCTCGGCCGTGTTTTCCAGGACCCGATGATGGGTACCGCCGCGGATATGTGGATAGAGGAAAATATGGCGCTCGCCTCAAGAAGAGGACAGATAAGGGGTCTTAAATGGGCGATAAACAACAAGGAGCGCGAGCAATTCAAGGCTATGCTGTCCGAACTTGATTTAGGTCTTGAAAACAGACTTTCTGCAAAGGTGGGACTGCTTTCGGGCGGTCAGCGTCAGGCACTCACGCTTTTAATGGCGGTTATGAAAAAGCCGAAGCTTTTACTGCTTGACGAGCATACTGCGGCGCTTGACCCGAAGACCGCCGCAAAAGTGCTTGAGCTTTCGAATAAATTTATATCGGAGGATCACCTTACCGCAATGATGATAACGCATAATATGAAAGACGCCATAACCTACGGCAACCGCCTTATTATGATGAACAACGGTAAAATAATCCTTGATGTATCGGGAGAAGAAAAGAAAAAGCTTACGGTTGAGTATTTACTCGACGCATTTACAAAATTAAGCGGCTCGGAATTCGCAAACGACAGAGCGCTTTTGAATTAAAGTTGCAAAAAAATAAGCTTCGGCAAAATGCCGAAGCTTATTTTTTATTCATTGAAAAAGCGTTTAATTTTATCGGTAAAGCTCTTGCGGGTCTTATAGTTCTTCTCGCCCGTAAGCGCTTCAAACTCCTTAAGCTTATCCTTTTGCGCTTTGCTAAGCTCTTTCGGAACCTCAACCACAACCTTTACATACTGGTCGCCTCTGCCGGAGTAATTGAGCCTTTGTATGCCCTTTCCTCTCAGCTTAAATTCGTCGCCCGGTTGTGTGCCCTCGTGTATGTTAAGCTTAACCTTGCCGTCAAGCGTGGGGACGATAACCTCGTCGCCTAATGCCGCTTGGGTAAAGGTTATCGGTATCTGACAGTAAACATCGTAGCCCTCTCTCTCGAATATCGGATGGGGGCGTACATTTACATTAATGCGAAGATCGCCCGACGGTCCGCCGTTTGCTCCGGCGTCGCCTCCGCCCCTTACATTAATTATCTGTCCGTCGTCGATACCTGCCGGTATATCAACTGTTTGTTCAACGGTATGTCTTATCCTGCCCTTTCCCGCACAGGTATGGCAGGGTTTATCTATTATTTTACCCGAGCCGTGGCAGTTATCACAGACCTTTTGAGTCTGCATAACACCGAACGGAGTGCGCTGTGTAGCCGATACCTGACCCGTGCCGTGGCAAACCGGACAGGTTTTGGGCGTAGAGCCTTTTTCCGCGCCCGAACCGCCGCATTCCTTACAGTTTTCTATCTTTGTAACCTTTACGGTCTTACGGCAGCCCTTAGCCGCCTCTTCAAACGAAAGATTGACCGCCGCCGCAGTATCGTTTCCGCGTCTCGGAGCGTTCGGGTTTGCCCGTCTGCCGCCACCTCCGAAACCTCCACCGAAAAATGAGCTGAATATATCGCCCAAATCGCCGAAATCACCGGTAAAGCCGCCGCCGTAAGCTCCGCCGCCTGCTCCCGCGCCGAAATTCGGGTCAACGCCCGCATGGCCGAACTGATCGTATCTCGCGCGCTTTTCTTTATCCGACAGAACCTCGTAGGCTTCGTTTACCTCTTTAAATTTCTGCTCAGCTTCCTTGTTTCCGGGGTTTAAATCAGGGTGATATTTTTTAGCCATTTTGCGGTAGGCTTTCTTTAGTTCGTCGTCCGACACCGATTTATCAACGCCGAGAACCTCGTAATAATCTCTTTTTTCTTCAGCCAAAGTAATTTCTCCTACAAGTTTAATATGTTAAATCAATCCGGTTTTTACGCCGGATTGATTTTTAAGAAATAACCTAATTACTTTTTGTCGCCGTCTTCAACATCGGTGTAATCAGCTTCATAAACATTGGAATCGTTTCCGCCGTTCTGTGCCTCACCCTGAGGAGCGGCATTTTCGGCGCCCTGTGGATTAGCCGCCTTGTAAACCTTTTCGCTTACCGCGAAAAGCTCTTTTTGCAGCTCTTCCTGCTTAGCTTTGATAACCTCGGTGTCCTCACCCTTAAGAGCCTCTTTAAGTGCCTCTTTTGCAGTCTCAATCTTGGATTTTTCATCAGCCGACAGCTTATCGCCGAACTCGCTTACGGTCTTTTCGGTCTGATAGATCATCTGATCGGCGTTGTTGCGAATGTCAACCGATTCACGGCGCTTCTTATCCTCGGCGGCATACTGCTCGGCTTCCTTAACAGCCTTATCAATATCCTCTTTGGACATATTGGTGTTCGAGGTAATTGTAATGTTATTTTCCTTGCCTGTGCCGAGGTCTTTAGCGGAAACATGAACTATGCCGTTCGCGTCTATATCGAAGGTAACCTCAATCTGAGGAATTCCGCGCGGAGCCGGAGCTATTCCGTCAAGGTGGAATACGCCGAGGGTCTTGTTATCCTTCGCGAACTCACGCTCGCCTTGTAAAACATGTACCTCAACAGAGGTCTGACCGTCCGCGGCGGTAGAGAATATCTGACTCTTCTTTGCCGGAATGGTGGTGTTACGGTCGATAACCTTTGTGGAAACACCGCCCATTGTTTCAATACCGAGTGACAACGGAGTAACATCAAGGAGAAGCAGACCCTTAACATCGCCGCCCAAAACGCCTGCCTGCAAAGCTGCGCCTATTGCAACGCACTCATCTGGGTTAATGCCCTTGAACGGCTCCTTGCCCATAAAGTTCTTTATAGCTTCCTGTACGGCAGGAATTCTTGAAGAACCGCCGACCATAAGAACCTTGTTTATCTCGCTCTTGTCAAGACCCGAGTCGGAAAGCGCTTGGCGCACAGGTCCCATTGTTGCGTCTACCAAATCAGCGGTAAGCTCATTGAATTTAGCCCTTGTAAGGGTTGTTTCAAAGTGCTTAGGACCTGTCTGATCTGCCGTTATAAACGGAAGATTGATGTCTGCGGTGGTCATACCCGAAAGGTCTATTTTAGCTTTTTCGGCAGCCTCTTTAATACGCTGCATAGCCATCTTGTCGCCTGAAAGGTCAATGCCCTGCTCAGCCTTAAAGGTGTTTACGATATAATCCATAATCCGTTTATCGAAGTCATCGCCGCCGAGTCTGTTGTTACCGGCAGTAGCGAGAACCTCCTGAACGCCGTCGCCCATTTCGATTATCGAAACATCGAATGTACCGCCGCCGAGGTCGTATACCATAACCTTTTGGTCGTCTTCCTTATCAATGCTGTAAGCAAGAGCCGCAGCAGTAGGCTCGTTTATGATACGCTTAACTTCAAGACCGGCAATCTTGCCCGCATCCTTGGTTGCCTGACGCTGAGCGTCGGTAAAGTAGGCAGGAACGGTAATAACAGCCTCGGTTACCGGTTGACCGATGTAAGCCTCGGCATCTGCCTTTAATTTCTGCAAAATAATTGCCGAAATTTCCTGCGGAGTGTACTTCTTACCGTCAATTTCTACTGTGTGTGAAGTACCCATTTCTCTCTTTATAGAGCTTATGGTGCGGTCCGGATTGGTAATAGCCTGGCGCTTAGCGACCTGACCTACCATTCTTTCGCCTGTTTTTGAAAACGCAACTACCGACGGAGTTGTTCTCGCTCCTTCGGCATTGGCGATAACGACCGGCTCTCCGCCTTCCATTACCGCTACGCAAGAGTTTGTTGTACCTAAGTCAATACCTATGATTTTTCCCATAATATATTCCTCCAAATGTTTAATCAGCTGTTTTTAATTTGCTACCTTGACCATTGCCGGTCTTATAACCGTATCTCCGGTTCGATAGCCCTTTTGCAAAACCTCGGCGATCACATTTTCGCCAAGCTCCCCGTCCTCGATATGCATTACCGCCTCGTGAAGTGTCGGGTCAAACGCATCGCCCGGTTTTGCTATCTCGTCAATCTGAAGCTTTCCTGACAAAGCCTCAAACTGCTTGATTATCATTTCAATGCCCTTTAAATAATCGGGGCTTTCTCTGTCGGCAGACGCCGCTCTTTCTATATTATCGATTATCGGCAAAAGCTGTTTTATTATTCCGGCTCTTGCATACTCGGCAATACCTGATTTTTCACGCTCTGTCCGTTTTTTGTAATTATCGAACTCGGCAGCCGTCCGTAAAAGAATGTCGTTTTTCTTTTCAAGCTCTTCCTTAAGCTTTTCAATCTCCGCATCCTTTTTGGATTTTTTTTCCTTTTTGGGAGCTTCCTTTTCTGTTTTTTCTTCGCCTTTTGCTGTCTCCTGCTGAGGCTCTGCCGGCGTTTCCTTTTCATTCTTTTTAATTTCTTCAGCCACTCGTTATTCCTCCATATCCTTTTGCGCTTGAGTCATTAATTCCGTAAGCTTAAGCGCTGTATATTCAACGCTCGGAATTATCTGGTCATAAGACATTCTGTTAGGACCTATAACACCTACGGTGCCTTTATATTTATCCTTACCGCTGTACCTTGCCGCGACTATGGCGTCGGAATTAAGCTCGGTAAAGCCCGTATCGTTTCCGAATATCACGCCCACCCTGCCGTCTATTCCGTCAAGAAGCGACAGCATCGGTTCTCTCAGATTTACAAGCGATATTATCCGTTTTGCGGTTTCATCGTCGGCAAAAACATTGTGAAGCGCCGCCTCGCCCGAAAGGGTAACGCTTGAAGCCTCCAAGCCCTGCGCCATTTCGAACACCGCCGAAAACACAGGCATAAGAGTCAGCGCGTCAAGCCCCGCGTCGGCGGTAAGTCCCTGCATATAACCCTTTGTAAGGTCGCTTACCTCTTTGCCGTTTATTTTTTTTTCGGCTATATCGGTAAATCTTTCGATAAGAACAGGCTCGCTTACCATATCGGTCCTGATAATGCGGCTTCTGGTTCTCCCATCCGCCGTAATAAGCACTATCATAACCGCCTTTTTGCCTATCGGTAAAAGCTCGATTCGCTTAACCTTGGGTCCTGTTTCAATAATGAAGCAGGTGACAGCCGGAAGTCCCGTAAGCTCGGACAAAAGTTTGCCCGCAATTTCAGGTAGCTTTTCCGGTGCCGAATGAATATCCGAAAAGCCCTTATCTATGAAGCTTTTACTACCCTCGGAAAGCTTTTCGGGCGTCATAAGCGTATCTACATATATTTTAAAGCCGTTGCTTGTCGGAATCCGTCCGGCAGAGGTATGCGGCTGAGCCAAGAGACCAAGCTCGCACAGCTCGCTCATTTCATTCCTGAGCGTTGCGGAGGACGGTGAATTTTTAAGAATTGCGTTAAGCGCCTTTGAACCCACCGGCTCGCCCGTCTTTATATAGGTTTTGGCAACTGCAGCCAAAACTGCTTGTTTTCTCGGCGACAGCTCCATCTTCGATACACTCCTTTTGGCATTAGCACTCTGTGCTTTCGAGTGCTAACGATTATTATTATATCCCCTGTTTGCGATTTGTCAAGGGGTTTTTGAAAAATAATTTGACTTTTCCTGACCTTTTACAATTTGTTCATAATTTAAAGCCGAAATTATCAAATAATCGGGTTTTTGAAAAAAACTATTGACAAACCCCACCCTTTAGTGTGATAATAATATAGGTTATTATAAGGGTGTACTATACCCTTTTCCTATTATCTTTGTTGGTGATGCTAATGCGAATCATTACCGGTTCAGCCAGAGGAACCAGACTTTCGGCTCCGGACGGTCGGGAAGTCCGCCCTACTCCGGAGCGTGTAAAGGAAGGAATCTTCAGCGCTTTACAGTTTGATATTGAGGGCAGACGGGTGCTTGACTTGTTCGCGGGCTCGGGTCAGCTGGGGCTTGAAGCGTTAAGCCGCGGCGCCGAAAGTGCGGTTTTTGTTGACGCATCGGATTCCTCGCTCCAATATGTTAAAAAGAATATTGAAAGCACGGGACTTTCCGATAAAGCGCGCGTTGTCCGCTCGGATTACGCATCGTTTACAGCTGCAAGCCGCGATGTATTTGATATAGTGTTCCTTGATCCGCCGTATTCGGCAGGTCTTTTGCTTCCGGCATTAAAGGCGGTTCTGCCGCTTATGAGCGACCACGGCATAATTGTGTGCGAGCATCCGCCGGAGGTTAAACCCGAAGAAACGGTCGGCGGATTTAAAATAAGCCGCACCTACCGCTACGGCAAGGTTTTGGTAACCGTTTACCGAAAAGGGGAAGATAAATGAACGAGCGCATAGCAATCTGCCCGGGTAGCTTTGACCCAGTAACATTCGGTCACTTGGATATTATCACCCGTGCCGCAAAGATGTTTGATAAGCTTATTGTGGTTGTCGCCTCAAACGGCGCAAAGCACTGCTCTTTCACGCCCGAGGAGCGCGTGGATATGATAAAAAAATGTATCCCTACTCTAAATAATGTAACGGTTGAACACTATGACGGTCTTCTTGCGGATTATGCCGCAAGCAAAAACGCAACCGCCATAATAAAAGGATTAAGGGCGATGTCTGATTTTGAATATGAGTTTCAGATGGCGCTCACCAATAAAAAGCTTAACCCGAATGTGGAAACGCTTTTCCTTACGACCGCAAGCCGCAATATGTATTTAAGCTCAAGTATGGTTAAGCAGATAGCGAGTATGGGCGGAGATATTTCGAGCTTTGTACCCGACGCCATAAAGGCGGATATAATCAAAAGAATTTGTGTTAAAAGGTAAGAAGACGGCGTGCAAAACCGTGACGGTTTCGAGTCATGCCGTACTAAAAACAGTAATATTTACGGAGGAATTTAAAATGACACTTGACGAATTACTTGAACAGTTTGACGAGGTTTTGGACAGCGGTATTAAAATACCCGGCAGAAAAACCGTAGTTGATATCGAAAAGCTCCGTGCCGTTGTTGACGATATCCGTCTTAACATTCCGGCGGAGATAAAGCAGGCAAAGGGCATTGTTGCCGACCGTGCGGATATTATTACAAACGCAAAGCGTGAGGCGGACGGAATTATCCGCAGTGCCGAGGAACGCGCAAAGGCTATGACCGCACAGGAGGAAATCGTAAAGCTGGCTCAGCAGAAGGCTGCCGAAATAATCGCGACCTCACAGCAAAAAAGCCGTGAAATGCGTAAAGCGGCTCAGGATTTCGTTGATGACATTATGCGCCGCGCGGACGAGGGTCTCACCGCCAATTTGGGCGAGGTTAGAAAGACACGCGCCGCATTAAAGCAGCAAATTCCTTCCGTTAAGGAATAAAAATTACAAAATAGAATTTTCTTACTAAAGGCTTAGACGGAGACGGCGGTTTTTAAAATGCGTTTTCAAGCGATTCGGGGGCGGTGCAAGCCCGATAAACGCCGAAAACCGGTATCACTCCCGAGCCGACGGCCGAAATCGGGCTAAAGGACACCACCCTTTTATTACCGAATTAAGCCGCTCCGGTTTCCCCCGTTAAAGGGAACGCAGATGTTTGTCTGCCGTAATAGGTGGTTTTAAGAAGATTATTCGCTTCGTCCTATTATGGGACGGAGCTTTTTTATTTGAAAGGAGTAAATTCAAGATGTATAAAAGTATATCCCCGAACCTTAACTTCGTTGAAGAAGAAAAAAAGGTTGAAAAATTCTGGGAAGACGAAAAAATATTCGAAAAAAGTATAGATTCAAAGGCAAAGGGCGAGCCGTATGTTTTCTATGACGGTCCTCCGACCGCAAACGGCAAGCCGCACATCGGCCATGTTCTGACCCGTGTAATAAAGGATATGATTCCCCGTTACCGCACAATGAAGGGCTATATGGTTCCCCGTAAAGCAGGATGGGACACGCACGGACTTCCCGTTGAGCTTGAGGTTGAGAAGCTTTTGGGTCTTGACGGCAAGGAGCAGATAGAGCAGTACGGTCTTGAACCTTTTATAGAGCACTGCAAGGAAAGCGTATGGAAATACAAGGGTATGTGGGAGGATTTCTCAAAAACCGTCGGCTTCTGGGCGGATATGGAAAACCCCTATGTCACCTATGACAATAATTTTATAGAATCGGAATGGTGGGCGCTTAAAAAGATTTACGAAAAGGGTCTTCTTTATAAGGGCTTTAAGATAGTTCCCTACTGCCCCCGCTGCGGAACTCCGCTCTCCTCTCACGAGGTGGCTCAGGGCTATAAAAGCGTTAAAGAGCGCAGTGCGGTAGTCCGCTTTAAGGTTGTGGGCGAGGACGCCTATTTCCTTGCCTGGACAACTACCCCGTGGACACTTCCCTCTAACGTTGCGCTCTGCGTAAACCCCGACGAAACCTACTGCAAGGTAAAGGCGGCAGACGGCTATACCTACTATATAGCAAAGGCTCTGCTTGATAAGGTTTTGGGCAAGCTTGCGACGGAAAATACTCCGGCTTATGAAATAATAGAAGAATATAAGGGCAGCGAGCTTGAATATAAAGAATATGAGCCGCTTTTCGATTGCGTAAAACCGGTTTGCGAAAAGCAAAACAAAAAGGGTCATTATATCACCTGCGATACCTATGTTACCATGACAGACGGTACAGGCATAGTTCATATTGCGCCTGCGTTCGGTGAGGACGACGCAAAGGTCGGCCGCCGCTACGATTTACCCTTTGTTCAGTTTGTTGACGGCAAAGGAAATCTTACCGAGGAAACTCCGTATGCCGGCATATTTGTAAAGAAAGCCGACCCGATGGTGCTTAAGGACCTTGACGACAAGGGACTTCTTTTTGACGCTCCAAAATTCGAGCACGACTATCCCTATTGCTGGCGCTGCGACACTCCGCTTATATACTATGCGCGCGAGTCTTGGTTTATAAAGATGACCGATGTTCGTGACGACCTTATCCGCAATAACGACACCATCAACTGGATACCCGAAAGCATAGGAAAGGGCCGTTTCGGTGACTGGCTTAAGAATGTCCAGGATTGGGGTATCTCCCGTAACCGTTATTGGGGTACTCCGCTTAATATCTGGCAGTGCGAATGCGGCCATATGCACTCTGTCGGCAGTATTGAGGAATTAAAGGAAATGTCCGATAACTGCCCCGACAATATTGAGCTGCACCGTCCTTATATCGATGCGGTCACGATTAAATGCCCGCACTGCGGAAAGCAGATGCACAGAGTACCCGAGGTTATAGACTGCTGGTTCGACTCCGGCTCAATGCCGTTTGCGCAGCACCATTATCCGTTTGAAAACAAGGAGCTTTTCGAGTCTCAGTTCCCTGCCGACTTTATTTCCGAGGCGGTTGACCAGACAAGAGGCTGGTTCTATTCTCTGCTTGCGATTTCAACTCTTATTTTCAATAAAGCACCGTATAAGAATGTTATTGTTTTAGGCCATGTACAGGACGAAAACGGTCAGAAAATGAGTAAATCCAAGGGCAACGCCGTTGACCCGTTCGAGGCTCTTGAAAAATTCGGTGCGGATGCAATACGCTGGTATTTCTACACAAACTCCGCTCCCTGGCTCCCCAACCGTTTCCACGATAAGGCTGTAACAGAGGGTCAGCGCAAATTTATGGGTACGCTTTGGAACACCTATGCGTTCTATGTTCTTTATGCCAACATTGACGAATTTGACCCCACCAAGTATTCGCTTAAAGACTGCAAGCTCACGGTAATGGACAAATGGCTTTTATCAAAGCTTAATTCAATGGTGCAGTCGGTCGACGATAACCTTGCCGATTACCGCATACCGGAAGCCGCAAGAGCGCTTCAGGAATTTGTGGACGATATGAGTAACTGGTATGTCCGCCGCGGCAGAGAAAGATACTGGGTACAGGGTCTCCCCGAAGATAAGATTGCGGCGTATATGACCCTTTACACCGCGCTTGTAACAACCGCAAAGGCCGCCGCTCCGATGATTCCGTTTATGACCGAAAGCATTTATCAAAACCTTGTCAAAAGCGTTGACAAAACCGCTCCCGAAAGCATACATCTCTGCGATTTCCCCACTGTGGACAGCAGTGCGATAGACAAATCACTTGAAGAGAATATGGATAAGGTTCTTGAAATAGTTGTTTTGGGCAGAGCCGCAAGAAACGGTTCCTCGCTTAAGAACAGACAGCCTCTTGGCACAATGTATGTTAAACTTGACGGCAAGCTCGACGGGTATTATACTGATATTATTCGTGATGAGCTTAACATCAAAAATGTAATCTTCACCGACAAGGTTGACGATTTTGTTTCCTACCGCTTTAAGCCGCAGCTTAAAACAGTAGGTCCGAAATTCGGCAAGCAATTAAATGAAATTCGCACAGCACTCTCCGAAATAGACGGCAACAAAGCGAAAAAGCAGTTGGACGCCGACGGTTCTCTTACCTTAGAGCTTCCGTCAGGTACGGTAATTCTTCAAACCGAAGATCTGCTTATCGAAACCGAGCAGAGAGACGGATTTTACACGGTAAGCGACAGAGGTATAACCGTTGCGATAGACACCACGCTTACCAAGGAGCTTATCGAGGAAGGTTTTGTACGCGAGCTTATCAGCAAAATACAGACTATGCGTAAGGAAGCCGGATTTAATGTAACGGATCATATATCAGTAACATTAAGCGGCAGTGATAAGGTAGCCGAAATAGCCCTTAACAAAAAGGACGATATAGCAGGCGACACACTTACCGACTCCCTTACAGCGGCCGAACCCGACGGATATGTTAAGGAATGGGATATTAACGGCGAAAAGGTTTCCATAGGTGTTAAAAAGGTATAAACCGAAAGGAGTTTTCCGAAATGGATGACAATTTTTACACTGACCAAGGCTTTGAGGACATCAGCTCATCTTCTCTTCCTCACACAAAAAGCAGTATGAGGGCTATAACCCAAAACTACGGCAACGGCGTTTTTAGGCATCTTGATAAAATAATAAAGGCTATTTCCTTTATAGTTGCAATAGCTGTTTTGCTTTTGTTTGCGGCGATAAGCATTGTGCTTGTTATGCTGGATAAGATATTCGCCGTTGTTGCGGTGGCGGTATTTATTGTGGGAATTATTCTTTCGGTAATATCACTTTTCCTTATCTACGCAATAGGGCATTTGATCTCGCAAAACAATGAAATAATAAAAAAACTCTGAAAAAAAACATTTGAAATTTTTCCCGTTTCGTTGTATAATAAGCCTCAACGAGTAGCAGAAATGCGTAAGTCCGGTTAAGGACTTACGCATTTTTTGTTTTATTACGGAGGTAAATTTAAAAATGTCTCAGTCATATCTTACTGCCGAAAAAGTCGGCAAGCTTATGGGAAAATACGCCGTACCCTGTATAATATCGCTCTTGGTCGGGGCGCTGTATAACATCGTAGACCAAATATTTATCGCAAATGCGGATTATCTCGGCTCGTACGGAAATGCGGCAAATACGGTGGTTTTTCCGCTTACGGTCATTGCGCTCGGTATAGCCGTTATGTTAGGCGACGGCTGCTGCGCGTTTGTAAGCATATCGCTAGGTGAAAAAAGAACCAAGGACGCTTCATGCAGTGTCGGAAATTCCGTAACGCTTTGCGTGCTTGTAAGTTTAATTCTGACTGCGCTTTATTTGCTTTTTAATGAACCGATACTCACCGCATTCGGCGGAAATGTAAATGCCGAAACCTTTAAACTGTCAAAGGAATATTTTTTCTGGATCACATTAGGAGTTCCGTTTTATATGTTCGGTCAGGCGATGAATCCGATTATCCGTGCGGACGGAAATCCTAAATTCGCTATGCTCTCAACCCTTATCGGTGCTGTAATCAACATAATTTTCGACCCCGTTTTCATATTTGTTTTCAGATGGGGTATGATGGGTGCGGCAGTCGCGACGGTAATAGGCCAGATTGCAACGGCTGTGCTTTCGGTTTGGTATTTTTGCAGGGTAAAAACAGTCAAGCTCCGTATCAACGACTTTAAGCTTAACGGCGGAGTTGTCGGCAGAACCATATCGCTCGGTCTTTGCAGTTTTTTGGCTCAGATCTCCCTTGTCGCGGCAATGGCGGCAATCAATAATATGCTTCGTAAATACGGAGCCTTGGATCCCGTTTTCGGTAAGGAGCAATATGCACAGATTCCTATGGCGGTAGTCGGAATTGTAATGAAATTCTTTCAAATTATCATTTCTGTCGTAATCGGAATGGCGGCGGGTTGTATCCCCATTGTAGGATACAATATGGGCGCCAAAAAACCGGAACGGGTAAGGAGCCTATTTACAAGACTCTTGATTACAGAAGCCTGCGTCGGAGCGGTGGCTTTGTTGACAGCAGAGCTTTTTCCAAATTTTCTAATCGGTATTTTCGGTGCCGCAAACGAAAGTGTGTATTACACAGATTTTGCGATAAAGTCTTTCAGAATTTACCTTTGTATGCTGATTTTAGCCTGCGTTAACAAAGCGACCTTTATATTTTTACAGGCTATGGGAAAAGCAGTTCAGTCGACCCTGCTTTCTATGGCGCGTGAGATTGTTTTCGGCGTGGGTCTGGCGCTTTTACTGCCCCCTATTTTCGGACTTGACGGCGTGCTTTATTCTATGCCCGCGGCAGACATCCTTACAGCCGTAATATCAGCGATAATTATTATAAAAACCTATAAACAGTTGGGAACGGCGGTTTTGAATACCCGTTTATAAAGCAATTCTGTGCCTTTGACCGCAAACCCTCCTAACCTGTCGAATAAAATTGCATTGACAGTTAAAATTTTACAATATATAATATATAGGACAAGATTTCCTACGGATTACAATGTGTCAAAGGATTCCGAATAATGAAAAAAATAATGAGCGCAAACTTTATCACAAGCCTTAGAATTGCGGGAACGGTTATATTATTGTTTTTAAAACCGCTCTCAACCCCGTTCTATATTACATACACCCTTACCGGGATTACCGATGTGTTGGACGGATTTGTTGCCAGAAAAACCGGAACCGCAAGCGAAACGGGCGCCAAGCTTGACTCGGCAGCGGATATTTTGTTTTACGGCGTCACGCTTACAAAGCTTCTTCGCCGCATCATAGATGAAATGCCGAAACAAATTTGGTGGCTTGTCTGCATTGTGTTGCTTTTAAGGCTCTGTACTTATTTCACTGCCGCGGTTAAATACCGCCGATTTGCTTCACTCCACACATATCTTAATAAGGTAACAGGCGCCGCAGTATTTCTTATTCCATACTTTTTAAGGGCGCCGTTTGCCGTTGCTTATTGCTATTCGGTGTGTATTATAGGCGGTCTTTCCTCACTGGAGGAGCTTTTTATACACCTGACCGCGGGAAGCTATAATTCCGCAAAAAAATCACTTTTCAATATTAAGAACTGATATTTATGCCTTCAGTACACACGGCATTTTGCCGTGTGTACTGTTTTTTTAGGATAACGTTAATTTTCCGTTTACTTTAATTACTAAAAGCTTATCACCTAAAGCAAACATTTTAATCTTTGCCTGCAATTACGCATAAAACAGCAAATTCTCCAAACAGTAGGATTGTGCAAAGCTTCTCTACTGCGCTGTATTTACCGGTAGAACGGCATTATACTGCGTTAGGTTGAAAAAATCTAGCCGCAGGGTTATGATAATGCTTGTAAACGCAAAGTCCCCAAAAGGAGAGTAACATATTATGATAAGAATATTTACAGACACTTCTGCAAATCTTCCTGCCGAATTGATAATAAAGCATTCTATTAAAATAATTCCGCTCACATTCACTGTCGGCGGTGTAGAAAGCGTACAGGAGGAAACCGAGGATTTCGACGGAAAGGCTTTTTATAACGCTATGCGTTCAGGCACTCCCGTTAAAACCTCTATGATAAATACCGCCGCTTTTTTAAACGCGTTTGAGTCTGAACTTAAATGCGGCAACGATATAATTTATATCGCTATGTCCGGCGGTATAAGCGGAACGGCTCAAGCGGCGCAAACCGCCGCGGCTGAGCTTGAGGGCGAATACCCCGAAAGAGACATAGCCGTTATAGATACGCTTGCCGCCTCCCTCGGCGAAGGCTTGCTTGTACTTGAAGCGGCGGAAATGAACGAGGGCGGAGTATCCTTTAAGGATATTGTCGGCTGTATTTCGGAAAAGCGTAGAAATATGTGCCAGTTTTTCACGGTTGAGGACCTTAAATATCTTAAAAAAGGCGGCCGCATAAGCGGCGCTACCGCTGTGGTCGGAACTATTTTAAACATTAAACCTATTTTAAAGGGCGACGACGCCGGCCGTATAATCTCATGCGGTAAGGTAAGGGGTAAAAGGGCGGCACTTTTGACGCTTGCCGAAAGCTTTGATAAGCTTGCGAAGGACAAAAAGGAAACCATCGGCATTGCCCATGCCGATTCGGAGGATGACGCCGCTTTTCTTCTCTCGGAACTGAAAAAGCACGGATTTAAGGGCAAATGTATCACAGTTTGCTACGAGCCTGTTACCGGCGCCCATGTGGGTCCCGGAACCGTAGCGCTCTTTTTCGACGGAATTCATAAATAGTAGGCTTACTTGCATAAGAGAAGATATTATGCTATAATATTCCATAACAATTATGTAAGTTATGGAGGAGTTATATGTATCCGTTATTATTAAAACCGCCGGTGAAGGATTACCTTTGGGGCGGCACAAGACTGAAAACCGAATATAATT
>ERZ772882.436-NODE-436-length-55180-cov-10.072599_pt1 | contig 55180 bp, 58 predicted proteins | sample MGYA00580576_ERZ772882 | MGnify/ENA primary metagenome ERZ772882 (study PRJEB29015, sample SAMEA2737658) | human gut metagenome | biome: human gut; feature: human-associated habitat; material: faeces | place: China | collected 2012 ... | reverse complement strand
ACCATCCAGACAATAGTATCTGGACGGTTCGTTATTTCTTAACTTAATGACATTGAGCAAATGCTACCTTTTCATTTTTCTCCATTCAAATAATGAATACATGGTACATATAAATTCCGTAACGACAAAAGCATACCAACCTACCTGAATGCCAAAACACTTCATTAAGCCATATGTCAATGGAATTAAGATGACTAGTTGTCTAGCCAAAGTGATCACTAACGAAGTATTTGCCTTATTTAAAGCCTGGAAGGCAGCACATAAAACCATACTGATACCCGCAAACACAAAGCTTAAGCTAATGATTTTTAATGCGGGTATTCCTAATCCATACATCTGGTCATTCGCACTAAACATGGCTAATAATTGTTTAGGGAATAATTGAAATACAATCGTTCCTACAGCCATAATGAAAATCGATAGAATCATAGAAAATTGTATAGCTTCAATTGCTCGATCTTTTCTGTTAGCCCCATTATTATAGGCAACAATTGGAATCAAGGCATTAGTGATTCCAAGCACTGCCATATTCAAGAAATTCTGTAATTTATAGTAAACACTAAAGACAGTAATCGCCATAGCTGAGATTGGTGCTAGAATCATATTCATAAAAACAGTCATAAAACTTAATACGGACTGCATTAATATGGCAGGAACTCCTACTTTATAGATTTTACAAAGAATAGGTATCGAAAAGGAAAAATTATGCATATGAATATCCAATTCTTTTATTTTTACCTTCGTAATAACATATCCAATAAGCATGGCACAAAACTGTCCAATAACGGTCGCAATGGCAGCTCCGGCAACACCCATTTCAGGTAGACCAAGCCATCCAAAGATCAAGATTGGATCTAGAATAATATTAATAATGGCTCCTGCTCCTTGCATAACCATGTTATAAATGGCATTTCCTGTTGCCTGCATGATTCTTTCAAAGATGATTTGTACAAAGACACTAAATGAAAACATCGTACATATACGAATATACGTATTGGCTAGTGAAACCACATTTGAATCGGACGTAAACCAAGATAAAAAGACATTAGAAAAAAGTAAACCTAAAACCAAAAAGACAAGTCCATTCACAAATCCTAATAAGATTCCATGCATCATAGTATTATTCGCATAATCAAATTTCTTTTCACCTAAGTATCGTGCAAGCAATGTATTAAAGCCAACGGCTGTACCACATGCAATCGCAATCATAATGGTTTGTACCGGATAACATAAAGATACAGCGGTTAAGGCATCACTCGAAATTTTGGCAACAAAGATACTGTCGACAATATTATATAAAGCTTGAATCACCATCGAAATGATGATGGGCAAACTCATAGAAACCACCAATTGTTTGATTTCCATATTTTCCATTTTATTCATAAAAAATTACCTCCCTATGTTTTGGCAGTTTCATAGGGGATACCAAAACGAAAATAAACGCTAAAATAAGTTAATATGTTTTTTCTATTTTGTCAAATCAAGAATAGACTCACCAATCAAATCAGATGGTTTTGATACATCAAAGTTATCTAAAACACTTGCACCAAGAACACCAAAAGAACTTGAATCATCCAATATTCCATGTTCTTTCATACTAGGTGAATACATTAAACATGGTACACACTCTCGAGTATGATCCGTTCCTTTATAGGTTGGATCATTTCCATGATCGGCCGTAATGATCAACAGTGTATCTGAATCAATAACACCAAGTAGCTGGCCTAATAAAAGATCAAAATCTTCAAGCTCATCAGCATATCCAGAAACATTTCTTCGATGGCCCCACTTGGCATCAAAATCCACAAGGTTCGTAAATAATAAACCTGTAAAATCTTTTTTCATTTCTTCAATCGTTTGAAGCATACCCTCATGACTCGAAGTCGAATGAATACTTTTTGTGATTCCCTGTCCATTAAAGATATCACGAATCTTACCAATGCCAATCACATCCAATGCATTTGATTTTAACACATCTAAAACGGTTTCACTCGATGGAGACAATGCATAATCATGACGATTGCTAGTGCGTGTAAAGTGACCCACCGAATCTCCTACATAAGGACGAGCAATGACTCTTCCTACCTTGTATTCTGGTTTTAGAGTTATTTCTCGTGCAATCTGACATACTCGATATAACTCATCTAATCCAGTCACTTCTTCATGTCCACAAATTTGTAGAACACTATCAGCAGATGTATAAAGTATCAATTCCTTTCCGTTCGATTGAATCTCTTCCATCGCCAACTCATCTAAAATTTCCGTTCCACTTGCGCTCTTATTTCCAATAAAGACGTGGCCAGTTAATCTTTCTAATTCCTGAACCAATTCATCAGGAAAACCATTTTCAGTAAATGTTTTAAAAGGTTTTGTCGTATGAATTCCCATCATTTCCCAATGACCTGTCATTGTATCTTTGGAACAACTTGCCTCATGCATCTTAAATGCATAGCCTTTTGATTGTAAAGCTTTACCACTTGGATGAAGATTTCCTAAACCTAATTGATATAAATTGTCTATCTTTAAATCCGGACGATATTCTAGGATATGTCCAAAAGTATCGGCACCTGCATCATCAAATTCTTTGGCATCTGTAGCTTGTCCAATCCCAAAAGAATCAATAACGACACAAACTATTTTTTTGTATTTCATAAACGAATCGCACTTTCTAAGGCAAGCGTAATCATTTCATTAAAAGATGTTTGTCTTTCTTCAGTACTTAAATGTTCATTTGTGCATAAAGAATCCGATACAGTTAATAAACAAGCTGCCTTTTTATTCAATACTTTGGCGTTGTGGAATAGGGCAAAGCTCTCCATTTCGACACAAAGTGCATCTTGCTCTTCAACCATTTTTTCTGGTTGTTCATAGTCCCCTTCATAGTAGAACACATCACTAGAATGTGTATTTGTCTTTACAACAGGAATTGAAACTTCTTGACTGACACTTTCAATCAACTGATTTAATTCTTCATCAGGATATTGCATCTTATCTGTATCGCCACTTTGTGCTAAGGCATAGGTAGATTCTGAATAACTTCCCTTGACTAAAGCTACAGACTTCATTGGTAATTTTTCAGAATAACTTCCTGTACTACCAACTCGTATAATGGCATCTACATCATAGAATTTAAAAAGTTCATACGAATAAATTCCCATGCTGGCCATTCCCATACCGCTTCCCATGACAGATACACGGTGTCCTTTATATATTCCTGTATATCCAAGCATACCTCGTACGTCATTAAACAAAACAGGATTTTCTAAAAAATTCTCGGCAATCAATTTAGCTCTTAAAGGATCGCCTGGCATTAAAACAACTTTTGCGACATCTTCTATATTTGCGTTATTGTGTGCTGTTGACATAATTTCCTCCTAAAAATAAAGACCAGTCAAAGCTGGTCTTTCCATCTTAATATTGTCCTGGGTTATACTTAAATGCATTCGGTACAACATGATTTGGATCATACTTCTCTAAAATTTTACCATATCTTTCACGATAATCATTATCAATTTTCAACTGAGGAATGACCTTTGTTCCCTCTTCAAAGAAGTGTTTTGATCCACGTCCCATTTCTTGTCCTCGTCTAGTGTGTTTATCCAAAGCAATATCTGGAACTTCCATGACTTTTCCCATGGCTGCTTCTTTAATAATAATATTTTTCAAATAATCACTTGAACGATCTTTTGTACTTGCACAAAGTAAACGAATCGCATGGATAAAATACATTGGCTGATCCCCATCATCATACGCATACGATTTACGTACTTTATTTAATGTGTTGACTTGTACAGCAGCTTGTAAATTTCCAAAACCAATATCTTCAACTGAAATTGTTAGTAATCGACGCCATAGCTTATCTAAAAACAAAGGTCCTGTGATATATAATTCATAAGCAGCTTGACATGCTTCTTCTACTTTATTGCGTCGAATGCTTTTTTGAAGTGTAGAAATCACTTCATCTGCGGCTAAGCCATTTCTTGTTTTTGCGGCAGCCCAAATATTATATGACATATTCTCTTACACTCACTTTCCATTAATATTGTTCTGAACTATATTTGAATGCATTCTCAACAACATGATCAGGATCATATGTTTCAAGAATTTTTCCATAGCGTTCACGATAATCATTGTCAATTTCTAATTGTGGAATCACCTTTGTGGCTTCTTCAAAGAAATGTTTCGATCCACGCCCCATTTCTTGTCCACGTTTTGTGTGTTTATCCAATGCGATATCTGGTACTTCCACCACTTTTCCCATAGCGGATTCCTTAATAATGATATTTTTCAAATAATCACTTGAACGATCCTTTGTACATGTACAAAGCACGCGAATCGCATGAATAAAATACATAGGTTGATCTCCATCATTGTATGGGAAGTTTTTACGCATCTGATCTAGTGCATGAATTAAAACTGGAACATTTAAATCTCCAAATCCAACATCTTCAACTGCAATCGTTTCTAGACGAGACCACATTTTGTCTAAGAAAACTGGTCCTGAAGTATATAATTCATAGGCTGCTTGACAAGCTTCTTCAACTTTTGCACGACGAATATACTTCTGTAATGAAGATTGTACTTCGTCCGATGCAAAGCCATTCTTTGTCTGAATGTCTGCCCAAATTGTCATTTTATTTACCTCTGCTTTCTATTAATAAAATTATTTCTTGAATCAAAGTCTTTATTGTTTCTGCTGACATAAGTTGATCTTCCGCATGCGCCATCAACATTGTGATTTGTGGTTCTTGCGTATTCATTTCCTGCTGTAACAATTGAAGATGGGCTTCGTGGGCTTGTGAAAAACTTTCATCTCCATTTGACATTGATTGTTCGTAAGCTGTTTGATCGTTTTCACGATAATATTTAAGAGCTTCTAAATAATTTGACTTTGCTAAACCGGAATATGTGATGACCTGCATAGCAACTTGTGATATTTGTTCAACGTTAGCCATATTACCCCAATAATTTTTTTGCCAATTCAATAGCAGCAGCTCCATCTGCCATCGCGTATGCTCTAGGTTCAATACTTGCAACTGGAATATTTAATTGTTGATGAATTGAATCAACTGCAAAAACCAATTGTGGACCTACTAAGCATACATCCCATTTACCCACTTCGTTCTTAATTGAAGCATTAGCTACTGCACTCACTTCAATATCTTCACCTGTTTTTTCAGCAACATCTCTAATTTTTTTCACAAGAATTGAACTTGACATTCCTGCATTACAGCATAACAATATTTTCATTTTGATTTCCTCTTTCTATTTTAGTTCTGGCCAATATGCTTTATTCGCCTCAATAAAATCATCTAAAATTTTTCTTGCCACATTGGCATTTGGAACACATTTATTTAAAGTTAATGCCTGTAACATTTTTAAATAACTGTGCTGCTCATACGCATCAACAACAAGCTTTTCACAATTTACTTGTTGTTCCATCAATCCCTTTTGGAAATGCGGAATCTCACCCACAGTGAGTGGTTCATATCCATCTTTTCCAACAATACAAGGAATTTCAACCATAGCATCCTTTTCAAAGTTTGAAATCGCTCCGTTATTTGGAACAATCAACAACATTCTTTCATGTGTATTAAATGCTAAGGCCGTTGCTAGATCCACAATAAATTCAGCATGAATACCGATTTGTAGTGTTGTATCTTTAGCTGTTTGAGCCTTTTCAATACGAGCGCATTCACCAAATACACGTTTTTCTCTTGTATCCACTACTTGATCAGCACGAGTATAATTTGGATCTGTATGTGCCACCATATCATCTCCAAACAAATAATATTGGAAATATGAATTTGGACACATCGTAGGATCAATCGCAATAATATCTTTTACCTTTTTAGCTGTATCAAACCATGAGCTATCTGTATAATGTGATGCATCATCATCGGCTAAACAGTTTCCATATTTTAATTGGTGAGCAATCAAGTCTTGAATATATTCTTTTCCATCCTTATCCTTAATTGATGTCCACCATCCGAAATGATTCAATCCATAATAACGGATGCACATTTCTTTACGGCTTTTGAAACCTAGAATACGTGCAATTGTATGCTCCATACCAATTGGCATATCGCAAATATTAATAACTCTTGAGTTTGGTTTAAAACGACGGCATGCTTCTGCTACAATACTAGCCGGATTGGAATAATTTAACATCCACGCATTTGGTGAATATTTTTCCATATATTCAATGTTTTCCAATACACCCGGAATGCTTCGTAATCCATAAGCCATTCCACCAGGACCACATGTTTCTTGTCCAACAACACCATATTTCAATGGAATTTTTTCATCTAAAGATCGCATTCCAAGCTTACCTACACGAATGTGTGCTAATACAAAATCAACATCTGTATAGGCTACTTCTGGATCTGTCGTTGCGACATATTGAATGGTTGGATCTTTTTCTTTGATTAAGATTTCGCATGCCTTTGCGACATGATTTTGACGTTCTTCATCGTTATCATATAATTTGATACTTCTTAATGGTAAACGATCTAAGTTGTCTAACAACATTAAAATAATTTCTGGAGTATATGTACTTCCTCCACCTGCAATAACAATTGAAAATTTCTTCATTTTACTATCTCACTTCCTTTTCATAAGACAATAAATTGATACATATATTATGTTTGGTTTTATTGTTTTTTCACTCTAACAATTTAAAACTATATAAGTTTTTAATGAAGGCATCACTATCTTCACTTTGAAGGAGTGCATGCATATATTTTTTGTGTGAAACAATTTGGTTAAAGAATTGAAACAACAAGTTCATTTCATCGTTTCGTTTCTTTTCGAGCGCCAACAAGAATATGAGCTGCACTTGATTTCCATGATGTTCAAATGGTTTTTTCAACAAGGCCACTTCTATACCTGTTTTATCAGCAAATGTAAACAGGGCATGTGGAACCATCATCTCTGATCCTAAATTGGTTGGATAATTCTTTTCCCTCAACAAAACATCTTCATAGAATCCTTTTGTATCGGATATGAATCCTGATTCGTGCAACTTTTTAGACATCTCTAGTAAAAGTTCAGGCAGCTCTTTTGTGTCTGGATATACTTTTACATGTTCCTTTTGAATATAACAATCTAATATCTTAGAAACACGTTTATTCATACGAATCATGTGGATCATTGAATTCAATCGTTCAATATCCTTGATTTCTGGTAGCTTATCCATACTAAATACTTCAACATCTTTTAAGATCAGAAATGAATCCAACGTAATGACTAAATCAATGGATGTAAGATCCATCTTTTTCAAAGCTTCCTTATTTATGATATTCACAATCGCAATCTGGTTTTTAAAATACATTTCAAGCCATTGTGTCAACAATTGTTTAACGCTGTGGCGCTGACTTGTAACAACGATTGTTTTAAGTTTTACATTTTCATTCTCTAAAAATTGTGCCACATATACAGTTAAATATGAAATTTCATCTTCTGTAACATAAACACGTTTGTATTTGAAAAGAATCGGAACAATCATCATACTGATTTCAAACGCAAATGGAAACTTTGTCTTTACATCATCAACAATGGGATTTTTTAATTCATATCCACCAATAACTCGTCGATTCATAAATTCTATGTGCAAAAGCATTTTACTAGATAAAGCTTCCGATTCCTTTAAGTTGATTGAATATTTATCGAATACTTCATTACAAAATTCATCAAAGACAAGCACTGTAAAATCTGTGATTTCAGGTACTTCATCCGTTGATTTCATTTTAAATGTATGCAAAAGATTATATAGAATCGGAATATCAGCTTGCTCTAAATAAGGTGACTGCATACATAATTTAGTAATGACACGAGTGGAAAGATCGTCCGGAGAACTTATTTGATTATCTTCTAGGTTGTATCCATTTAAATTTCGTACTCGACATATCAAGATGCATGCTGCAAAAATAGATAAGTCTGTTTCTGATAAATAGACTTGTTCTCCATTCATGATTTTGATTACATCTTCCTTTGTGGATTTGTAATATTTCATAACCCACGAATCACTTAGAAGCATATAAAGAATGTCCATTAATGCATCTGGATTTTCGAGTGCCATGTCTTTTACAATTTTAAAAAGAAGTTCACGAATTTCACTTTCTTCTAATAAAATGACACACTCATCTTTTTTTAGTCTGAACAATTCCGCATTGTAGTTTTTCAACAAAAATTGAATCACTTTATTGATTTCTTTGCGGATTACAGAATCAGATAAACCTAATAATTCAGATAAATCATATATACTGCAATCCTCAAAGAATAGTATTTTACCTATAATTTTGTAAATACGATAGACAGCTAGATCTACATTTTCATTATCCTGATTGACTATGTTACGAATAATATCTAGGTGCTCATCATTGATCATATATCCTTGTTTGGTACTCGAACGTATTAATATACAGTTTGTCACATCATTCATAAATGTGATTTCATTACGTATAGTTCGTGTTGACACATTTAGATTTTCTGATATTTCTTTTCCATGAATCCCCGGATTATTCATAATCAATTTAATAATTTTTAATTGTCTAGCTGTTAACATGTTTCTCTTCCTACTTCTCTAAAGCTTGTTCTTTTTGTAGCTCTTCTTTCTCCATCATCTTGAAGAATGGATAATAGAATACAGTTTGTAGAATTAACAACACAAATACTAGGGCTACAGCCTTCCAATCTAATGTCATTAAGAATGCACTTACTCCTGGAGGCAAGAATCCTGGAGGATTGGCAATTGGTTTACCGACTAAGCCTAAATTCATTGTTAAATATACAATTGTTGTACAGATCAATGGTCCGAACACAAATGGAATAAACATAAATGGATTTAAGATAATTGGTGTACCAAAAATTAATGGTTCATTGATTCCAAACAAGCTTGGAATAATGGATACTTTACCTACTGAATTCAATGATTTTGCCTTTGATCTCATCATTAAAATATTTAATCCTAATGTTAAACCAGATCCTGTTACGCATAATATACCATAGAATAATCCAAACGTAAAAATATGTTGAACAGGTTGTCCTGCTGTATAAGCTGCAATATTTTCAGCGGCATACGCAATCGCAAAAGTTGCCCATACAGCGGAAGTAATACTTGGTCCATGTAATCCAAAGAACCATAATAGCTGAGTTAAGAACATCACAATCAATAAAGCTGGTAGTGTATCCATACCTGTTATAGCTGGTGCTAATACATTCATGATCAATTGTGGGAATGCAACACCACCAAAAGTCAATGAAAGATTTGCGATCGCAACGGCAATAATTGTGTTCAATACTAATGGTACTAATGCCGCAAAGCTATCTTGTACCATTGGTGGTACACTTTCTGGCATTTTAATATACCATTTACGCTCGTAACAAATGTGATAAATTTCAACTGTAAATAGAGCTGCAACAATACCAGTAAATAATCCAGTAGATCCTAAATAAGATGTATTTAATTGACCATCTTTAACTACAGCACAAAGAATAAAGAATACAACTAAAGCTGTAACAGCAGGTTGACTTCCTTTTAAATCATATTTTTCAGATAAAGTCTTCGCAATAAAGTATGTTGCATATACCGCAAGCATATCGTTTGTGAATGCTGATGCATATGTCAAGACACCCATATTCGCATTTAAAAAATCATAAACAGGTCCACTTCCTAAAAGGTTGGCAATACCTAAGAAAATAGTACAGAATGAACCAACAATAATAATAGGTATTGAAGCAACGATACCATCTTTGATAGCTTGAATGTGTTTTTGTTGTTCAAGCTTGTTCGCAATTGGCATCAAATACTTCATCAGTACGTTTTGAATTTTTTCCATTTTCGCTCTCCTCGTATACAATTTTTGTCGACCAAATTGTTAACTATATATTAAATGTTCACACTATAATTCTCAAATCTTCTTTTTCCACTTAAAGCGGAAATAAAATAGCCACCATAAAAAGTGGCTACGATATCCATTTCATAATTTCTTCTTCACTTTTAGATACACACTTCGCAATTTGAGATACGCTCATACCATTTGAAAGCATAGTTTGGATCATCAATGTCATTTCTTGATTCATTTGCGCAATCTTTTAATCTGATTCGTTTGCACGTTTATTTGCTTCTTGTACTTTTTTATTTGCTTCCTCTAATCGTTTTTGAGCTTCCTCTAATCGTTTATTCGCTTTCTTTAATCGTTTATGAGCTTCTTCAAATTCAAGTTTTAGTTCATTTTCTTGTTGTATTCTAAAGTCTTCAATCCATTTTGTCCAACAATCATTCGATATGGTTTCTACTCGTTTTTCTACCGTTTGAATTACTTCATCATTTTCTATCATCTTAGTTTTACCATTATCACGACAATTCAAAAAGTAATATACCATTTTTTCTTTATCATTCATCTGATCATAAGACTTATCTAAATTTTGTGTTGAATACACAGATATTTTCAACATGCCATCCGGAAAAAACAAAATACCATTATCATTTCTAAATTGAAGATCTATTTCAAATTCACATTCCTTACCATCATAGAACGCAATGACTTGACATGGGTTTAAATCATATTCTTCCTGTGATCCAAACAACCTCATAAGATAATATTCAGATAAGCGATGTAATTTGATTATATTTTGATCTATCAGAATAGCTAGTTTCATCTTGGTGTTGTCGTCAAATTCTACAAAAACTTCAAGTATTGGATCAACCCCCACATTCGTTACATGTACATTCACCACCTTTCTTTCCAAAAATACCGTGAGTAATGATTTTAAGGCATCGTTTGCCTCCTTACAATCTTCGCCAAACACATACTTAAAGGCGAAATCATTTAATAAATTTGCGCTACGCATGAGCACCTCATTTCTAGTAGGCATTTCCTACATACTCATATACGTAAAAAAATGCACTTTTTCTAATAAATTTTAATTTTTGCGCAAAAAAAGCGCCTTTCGACGCTAAATCCATTCCATTTTCTTACAAATATTATAAATTCCATCATCCACATTGGCATCTGTGACTAGAGTTGCGATATCCTTTAATTCTTGACACGCATTTCCCATCGCAACACTTGTCCATTGTGGATCAAACATCACCTTATCATTGGTGTCATCCCCAAAGACAACCACATCTTTTAAATCACCACCAATATGCTGCATCATATCTAGAATACCTTGATGCTTAGCATCATATTGAAACATTAAATAATCTGGCACAAAACGCATATTTCCTAATGTATCCTTTAAAGTCAATTCGGATTCTTTCTCTTTGGGGATTGAGATATACATTTTATAGATTACATCCAATGCATCTACATCTAAGTTCTCATCATAAATATATTCCGTTGGTTCCTTACGATCACCCACTTGATTTTGGAATGTATGATCCTTTGTATATACCTTAATCGAATCGTCTAGCGCAAATAAAACGCCATATCCTAAAGATAGTGCTTGGTTGGCAATTGCCTTTGATTTTTCTAAATCCAAAGGAATATTTTGAATCAATTCATCATTTATGACTAAACCTCCACCACCGCAACAAACCATATCATGAAGACCCACACTTTCCATAAACTTACGCGCTTTATAGTGAGCACGACCTGTCGCAATAGCTACAAAATGACCTGCCTTTTGAAGCTCATTCAAGGCTAGCTGTGCACTGGGTACAATTTTGCCCGTCGATTTATCTGTAAGTGTTCCATCTATGTCAAAGAAAAAGTATTTTTTATTCATATTTACCCCACACTTTCTGTACTTGAGTTAACACATCCCTCACATCTTGAATATATTCTAAATTTTGTTCCCCACTCAAGTTCGTAACATATTCTTCCATATCTCGAATTTCATAATTTAGTGCCAAACTACTTTCTCCACAAGTAATCTGATCTGTATGTCCATCACCCGTATATGTAACGGTTGCATGATCCGCTCTAGGAAAATTATACACCTCAACATCCCCATTCTCACATGCGATCAAACCTCTTTTTGGCTGCTTAGCACGCATCGTTAAAGAAATTGTCGCAATCTCCATCTCTTTATTTTGAAGTAAGATACCACTTGATTCATCCACACCCGTTTCAAGAGGTGTCATCGTTCTTAATACTGTATTAGGCTTACTTGTCATAAACCAACGCGCAAAACTTACGGCATACACACCAATATCAAGTAGAGCACCATCAGCAAGGTTCGGATTAAAGAATCGATTGTTCACATCATATTCTTTAAAGTTACCAAAATTGACTTGAACCATCTTCACTGGACCTAAACAATTGGATGAAATTACTTTTTTTACTCTTTAAATAAAGGCATATGAAATAGGGTAACCCCATCACTGATTGCCAAATGCCTTTCTTTGACAATTTCAACACACTCTTCCAATTCGTCCGAATTTATAATTATAGCCTTCTCACTAAAGACATGTTTATTATGCAACAAAGCATCCTTCATAATTTCATAATGCGAGTTATGCGGAGTCGCATTATAGACAATATCAATATTTCCATCTTTAAACATAGCTTGATAATTTTCATACACATGTTTAATTGAAAATTCTTCGAAAAACTTTTTAGTGGAACTATAATGACCAGAAGCCACACCATAAACACCAACATCTTCTTGAATCAAAGCATTGGCCATATCATGCGCAATCCAGCCAGGACCAACAATTTCCCGATTATAATGAATGAAATTCTCCATCCTTTTCCTTTTTGAATACACCCATATCATTCACTAGAATCATACCTGTCAATATATCCACAAATAAACTTGTATCGACAATACCAGGCATCATCAACAAGGTTTGATTCAACAAATGAATATCTTCTACATTTTTGAAGTACACATCGAATAAGATATTCCCTTCATCACTAATGAGAAAACCATCTTTATTTGAAGCGCTACGCCATTCAACAATCCCATTTAATTCTTCTAATTTCTTTTTCACAATACTATATGCTTTAGGTAATACTTCCACTACAACAGGCACTTGAAATGCCAAAGTCTCATGAAATTTAGTTTCATCAACCAATACAATATATTCATCGGCCATGGACGCAATAATTTTTTCTTGCGTATGAATACCACCACCGCTTTTTAAAGCATTCAAATGTGAATCTACCTCATCACATCCATCAAAAGCAATATCAACATGATCCACATATTGTGTATTCAATACAGTTAATCCTTCTTTTTGGGCTTTTAAAGCTGTTTTTGCAGAAGGTGTAACCACTTGAATATCTTTATCCTTTACATAATCAATCAAATATTGAATGGTACTGCCACCGCCTAGGCCTACAACCATTCCATCCTTCACTAATTTTGATGCATACAATGCACATTTCTTTTTCATAATCATCACCACCTTCAATATATCATGTAATTTATTTTCGTCAATAAATACTTTATGTAATTTTAATTCATACGCAAAAAAGAAGAACTATACCTTCAAAGAAGCATATAATTCTTCACATTGTCTGATTCGATCATAACTATCTGTGCGTTCATTCGTTAAAAATAAATATAAAATTTCAATGACGGTCGCCACAGAAATTCTTGAAAAACAAAACTCATTTAAAAAGAGCTTTTCACGCGTCGAAGTCTGAATATGATATACACATTCTTTGGCAACAACTGAATCCTCGTTATTCGTAATTCCAATCGTAGGTACACCTCGCTTCTTCATTTCTTGACATACCGCTAAAACTTGACTACTTTCTCCACTATTTGAGATTGCGATGACTACATCATTCGAATCAAGACCAAGCGCATAAGAAGCTTGATTTTCCCAAATAGTAGATGTAAAGGTTAAAATACCAATTTCATTAAATTTAAACATACAGTCAAGTGCCACTGGAATCGTATTTCCCACGGCACACACAAGTACGTGTTTAGCATTTTGAATCAAAGAAAGAATCACACTCAATTGATTCACATCTATATTGCGAATTGTAGCCGTAAGTTCTGAAATCTTATTGGAAAGAATGGTTTCTAAAGAACCTGAAATATCACTTGTAGAAATGGTATTTGATTTTTGTTTGATTTCATTGACACAATCCCTAGCCAAATTCACCTTTAAATGATGGAAACTATCCATCTGACATTTTCTGGCAAATCGCGAAACACTCGCTTGCGAAGTATTACATGCTTGGGCAAGCTGTTTAATTGTCATATTCACCACATCTTTTGGATGTTGGATAATATAATCTGCAATTTTCTTTTCGGAATCAAAAAAAGAATTATAATGTCCATGAATTGTATCGAGTATCATATAATCACCACCACTTCTATATTATCAAAAAAGAGATCAAATTACTTGATCTCATGTACGTAAATATTATTAACACGATCCGGTCCTACAGAAATCATAGAAACACGTACGCCAGTAAACTCTTCAATGAAGTGTACATAGTCTAAACATTCCTGAGGCAATTGATCTACTGTAGTCATCTTAGTGATATCTGTCTTCCAACCTTTGAAAGTCTTATAGATTGGTTTAGCCTTGGCAACATCTGCCTGATCACTAGGAATATAATTATATTCTTTACCGTCGATTTCGTATCCAACGCAAACCTTGATTTCATCCAAACCATCTAATACATCAATCTTAGTGATAACAATATCTGTTAATCCACTCATTAAGTTTGCGTGTTTTACAGTTAATAGATCCAACCATCCACAACGACGAGGACGACCTGTAGTAGCTCCATATTCTCCACCGTGCTCACGAATCCATTCACCTTGTTCATCTAATAATTCAGTAACGAATGGTCCTTCACCAACACGTGTTGAGTATGCTTTTACTACACCTACAACAGTCTGAATACGACTTGGTGCAATACAAGCACCTGTAGTAACACCAGCACTTGTTGGACTTGAAGAAGTTACATATGGATATGTTCCATAGTTGATATCAAGCATAGCTGCCTGAGCCCCTTCAAACAATACTGTCTTATCTGCATCCAAAGCATCATTGACTAAGTGTGTTGTTTCTTGGATCATAGGGACAATACGATCATAAATAGCTTCAAAATCAGCTACCATCTTATCGTAATCCATTGCTTTTCGACCATAAACAGCAGTAAATAATTTATTTTTGAAATCTAAACAGTCTTTTAAACGAACTTTAAAATGTTCAAAATCTTTAAATTCATGGTAACGAATACCGTGACGAGCATACTTATCTGCATAACATGGACCAATTCCACGTTTTGTAGTTCCGATTTTATTAGCTGCTGCTTGCTCTTCTAATTCATCTTGATATTGATGATATGGCATTAACATCTGTGCACGGTCACTAATAATGATGTGTTTAGTTGATAAACCATCTTTTTCTAATTGTTCCATTTCTTTTAATAATACGAATGGGTTACAAACAACTCCTGGACCAATGATACAAGTTGCTTCTTCATGTAAAACACCACTTGGTAATAAGTGCAATACATGTTTCTTACCATTTACAATGACTGTATGACCCGCGTTGTCTCCACCTTGGAAACGAACGATCATATCCGCCTTTTCTGCTAAAACATCGACGATTTTTCCTTTACCCTCATCGCCCCATTGGGTACCTACAACTACTTGGCTTGACATAAGAGCCTCCTTTTAGGTATGTTCTTTACAATACCTAATTAATTATAAGTAACCCTCATATTATTGTCAATTGAGATTTTTTAAAAAAAGAGCTTGCACAACCATTTAATTCATGATATCATTAACAGGCACTTAGGGGTATCGTCCAAAGGCTAAGATAGCGGTCTCCAAAACCGTTGATGTGGGTTCGAGTCCTACTACCCCTGCCAGTTTGAAACTTAAAACTCTCAAAAATGCTTTATATAAAGCAGATTTGAGAGTTTTTTTGTTGTTGAAAAGTCGATTTTTACCCGTTTTGGCAAACTTTTTGGCAAACAATTCGAAAAAAATTATTTTTTTACTTTTCGAAACGAATTATTAAAAGTTCAAATAAAAAGCTTTTTATAACAGAATAGTCTCCCAGATTATATATAGATCAACCTATAGCCAAAACAAATTTCAATCAACCTTCACATAATAATCTGAGATTGTTTTCATGAAACTAAGAATTACGTTTACTTATTCGTGCTCAATAAAGCACAAAAAAAAAAGCAAAGAAACATTAAGTCTCTTTGTTCTTATGCGTTCGAGATGTAATCACAGATGTTCTTAGATGCAGGTGCTTTCGATGAAGGTCTTCTTTTTTTACAACTTGGACAAGCCATCCTCACGGAAACTTAGAAAACTAAACTGGAAGTTGTCTGGTTTAGCTCTCTACATTCCTTTTCACTAATCTATCTCTTTAATTTAATTATTGCATGATATATAATTCAACAGATTTTGTTCCTATAATCTAATATTAAATGTTATAGGATAATGATCAGAAAATTTTATGTTATCATGTACTTTTACATTCTCACATTTAGTAATCAATTCTCTTTTGATAAATATATGATCAATACATGTTTTGCGAATCAATTTTCCCATTGCATCCACGATATATTTTGTGGGTAGATTACATATACATACATGCGTTGGAAGTATTTTTCTGAAAGTTTTCCAATCAGGATATCCTTGATAATCACCAGCATTAAAGTCACCCACTATAACATCTGCAATTCCGCTAATACTTTTTATATAAGGCAAATTTTCTTTACCATTTTTCGCATGTATTCCCAACAATGAAAATGCATTCTCTATTTCTATAGCCACTTCTCTATTAGTAGGAATTCCATTAGTATATATGTCATTATTCTTTGGCGGAAACGATTTAACTCTTGTCACAATTACGGTCTGCATAAATATAAATCCGTTATTAAAGGTATTATTACTAATGATTTTATATTTCCCACTTGAGAATGTAGTTACAAATTCATTATATGAATCGCTATATATCCATCTGCCATCTTCATTTTTCATTTTGAATGGGATTTGTTGCAATACGGCTATGGTATTTTCTCTGTCTAAAAATGTCTTTATAAATTGTAATATATCTAAAAGATTAGTCGTATCCTCTGTCAAGCCAGTATTCCAATTCAATATTTGATACATATATTTTCACTCCATTTTGTAAATCAATTTTTATTAATTCGATAACTTCCGATTTTTTGATTTATTTTAACACAAAATATAAGTGGTTTGTAGAGAGGAAACATATGGAGCTTATACAAACATACAAATTGGATACACTTACACAGATTTAAACGATTATTCATATTTCTATACTCTACATGACATTGAGAACTATTATGTTTATGACCGTGCAAAATTCACCTATTTAATTGATAAATCCAAAGTCGTCTTTAAACAACGCTTAATAGATGATATAGATAAACCTTTCAAATACGTATCTATAGAATTATTAGAAGGCCATTATATAGATGATTTATCTTTAAATGCTTTAAAAATATTTTTAGAATAATATTCGCTGGCAGCTATAACTATTCGTTATACATAAGGCTCTTCTTATAATTGTCATACTAAGCAATCAACAGAAATAAAGGTGTTGTTCGAAAACTAATTTCGTTACAACACCTTGTTTTTTTATTTATTTTACCATGGGTATGTCACTTTCTTTTTTTCACTTGTTTTATCCGACCACATAGAGCTGATATTATGCTCTCTACAGTAATCAGCTACTCTTTTCCCTAGTAACTTTTCTGTTTTATCAAAATTCCTTGCTGTTTTTTTATCCAATACGTGATTATTCCAGCCTTTAAAATATATTTTCCATGGTTCATCACTATCTTTAATCGTATGTTGACGATAACGAACCAAATACGCAGGATCAACTATACGTCTTTTGCATTTATGCGGCGCATGATTTGAAATGTATTTTAAAAACATGTATGAGGTAAAAACTCCTCCTCCTGGTTTTAACTCTAACAAATCGCATAATTTATAAAAATCTTTATCCGCCATTTCAGCCTCATATCCTTTTTTCAAATATATGACAGCTGCCCAATTTGTATCAATTGCTCCAATCAACAACTCATACGGAGATGCACCTATATCTAGTATGCATCTGAATTTATAGTGCTGGTATTGTACTTCAAATTCGTTTAAATCAATTTTTTTCTCTCGCATATCTGATACCAGATAATGTAAATTCGATAAATATATAGCCATTTTCAGTCCTCCTACTATTTAAAATAAAAATTCTTCTTCAATAATTTATATCCTTCACGATAAAGCAGAATCAAATCATCTCCTAATCGCGCTAATTTCGCCGGTTCTATAATCCATTCTTTATCATCCGCCAACGTCTTCGTTGTATTAACATTACTTGTTGATACACTTTTCTTTTTCGTTGGTTTATATCCGATTAACTTTGCAAAATAATCCTGTGTTTCGGTGTCAGAAGCCTCTAAAATTACTTTAAATGAGAAATTGTTCATCATTGCCATTCTCTCAGATTTTCCATACAACAAATCAATATCTGCCATAGATTGTGTAAGAATCATAATTCGTACATGTTTTTTTCTTAATTTTCTCAAAGCATCTGTTATTTCAAGCTTCCCTAGTGAAACAAATTCATCTAGACAAAACAGAATATTCGTCTTACTTTCATTCGATCTTTCTGAGAAAAACTCTAAGCATTGAGCTGTAATCAAATGTAATAATGGTGCATATAGTTTTAACTTACTATCATCAATCACAACAAACACGTTCTTTGTTTCCAGTTTACCTGGATCAAAAGATTCAGAACCATCAACCGGTCTACTTATACTTTTTTGAATTGTTTCATTTGTTGCGAATAGTTTTATTACTGCATCACATGCTTGTTTACAGCCAGATGTATTCTGTTCAGATGCTCCTTCAAACGAATTGATATACTGAATTGCGTCCCTATTCTTTGTTTCATCAATCTTTGAGAATAAATCCTTCCAGCTACTTTGGAATACCATTTTACAAGTATCTATAAAATCATATCCCGCAAAATAGAACGCTATGAATGATGCCGTTAGAATCTTTCGACCTTCTGTATTGTAGAACTGGCTGGCATCACTAAAATCGTCATTATCCGGCATCATTAGAAATGCTAATTGTTCTAGTAATTCATTTTTCTTTGATTTTTCATCAACCAAATCGATTTGATAAAAAACATTGTACGGAATAGTACCATTACCAGGTTGATACACTAATTTATTTTCTATATTTACATTCTTAGAAATGTCACCAGAAATATCTATAGTTAAACTCGTACCTTTCCATTTTAATAAGGTTGGAATCAATATAGCCGATGTCTTCCCTACCCCAGATCCACCAAAAACACTAATATGTCCTTCTGCATTTGTTGGAGAATATACTACATTACGTTTTTGAATCCCAAAAATAATACCTTCCGCTGAATCTCTTGAACTTTCTTTCAATAATACATTTGTCTTATTATCTTTTTTTATATAGTTCTTAATAATTGTAAATACCAAATAAACAATTGCCAGTACTAAAACAATAAGAATTATATTGTTCAAATTTTCTAAAATATCATCTATATTCGTCATTGCCATCTTCCTCTAGAATATTGGTGCTCAATTTCTAATTTCCTTTCCATTTCTAGTTCTCGTTCCTGCTTCAATTGCAATACTGTTTTATTTCCACCTTGTTCTCTTGTAATACCAGACATAATAGAACAATCAACTCCCCTTTCTTTCAAATAATGATTCAAATCCGGATGAAATGAACGTAGTTCTTTTCGATTTAATACATCATTGCAGCATATCTTTTCTCCACCATGTTTCTTATCTACAACAACCGGAATAAAATTAAAATGTAGATGTGGCTGCCCTGATTCATCATTATGTACAATTGCCTGGATTACATTCTCTCTACCATAACGTTCCTCTAAAAAGTCATACGACAACTTGAAAAACGTTTCGTATTGATCTTTATCTAGGTCTTTAGGAGCTGTAATAATCCAGCCAGCCATTACCTTTACATCATTTCTTCCATAACAATACAATTGAGATTTTCTTTCCATGAAGTAGTCATAATCTGATTGTCCACGATAAGGAGACAACGCATAATTTAAATTCGATTTATCAGCATCAATATCTTCGTTAGACGGATTTTCAATTGTACGAGCATTGTGGCGTAGCATATTTACAACTGCAGATTGAGTAAACTTCTTTACACTTGCCATTTTTATTTTCTTCTTTCTTTATTTTGTTTTTTATTTCATTTTTATTCTGCCATACAAGATATGGCAGTTTTGATAAAACTCCCACCGCTGCGCTTATCTTGTCCTTGCAGGAGGCATAGCTTTCAATAAAATTGAAAGCTATAAGGGAGCGCACTCCCTTACGATAGTTTTCCTGGAATACTATTTTCTTTCGAAAATGTATTCCAACCAACTATCTATCCCACTAAGCACGCCATACATATCTCATCACTTCCTAGATATTCATGCGTGCTTTTCGCAAGTTGCACTTGCAGGGCTTCATTTCTTCGAAATGATAAGGACGCTGTCCTTACGCAAACATTTCCGAACTAGGAAATGTTTCCTATCCTTCTTTAGTCATCATCATCTTCAAACAACGAAATAATGTTTTCGTCTGTTTTATCAGTAATTTTATTCGCTACATCAATTTTTGATTGATTGAAAAATTGATAGTAATGTTCTAAAACAACAGCTACAGTATCTCCAATGCGATCTGCCACCTCATATACAGTTAATCCTAATTTTGAGCTCAAATAACAAACATAACTGTGTCTTAAACCATGATAGGTAATATGAGGTAATCCATTATACTCAGCCAATTCTTCCATCCATCGAACCGGTGTATGCCCACCTATCGGATAATCAAATCCTTTTGATAGCGATGGAAATATATATCCATTTCTTTTAAAGCCTTCAAACCCTGAAAAATAGCTTCTCATTTCTTTGACCAATTTAAATAATGCATCATCCATATATATCGAATAGCCATTCCCATTCTTTCTACCATACACATATTTATTCTCTTCATTAATATGATGATTGATATGAATAATTCCTGTATCTCCTTGATATTCAATATCCGTCCATTTCAATGCTCTTTGTTCGCCTTTTCGACATCCTGTAAGGTAACCGAACATTAAAAAGTATTTAATAAATAAAGGATCTGTATGAGATTTTGAATATACCTCAGGGATACTGTCAATGACCATCTTAAACTGATATGGTTCCCAGTATCTCACTTCATTACTACTTTTAATCTTTTTCAAAGGCTTGAAATTCGCAGCATTATTTCGAACCAACATGTCATGACTGACTGCATAATTCAACATTGTTTTTATGTTTGCACAATTTTTATTTATATAGTTAATAGAATAATTTTTCTCACGCATTTCCCTACTCAATTTTTCTAAATCTGATGTTGAAATTGTTGATATTTTTCGCTTTCCGAGTGGTTTCTTTATATGATTTGTGTACCACGACCTTAACTTTTTCGTTGAATTGCTAGGTTGTACCGATAAATATTCAACATACTTCTCAAACAATTCATCCATAGTCACATTTCTATTGATATTCTTGTATTTATTTAAATATATCAATTCAAACTCTTTAGCGTCTTTCTTTAATAGAAAGGGTTCTCCGCTATCATTTGTACGTATTGTCGTAACTTTTTTAGTCTTTGGATTCCGGTATACAATCCGATACCCTCTTCCATTCTCATTCTTATAAACTGCCATTACATGTGCTCCTTTTTATTATTTTTCATCTTTTAGGACACTTAGGACACTTAGGACACTTTTTTTTCATATGCATATCGAACGTCCTAAACGTCCTAAGTGTCCTATTTATCCATTTTTAATCATTTTTAATTAAAGTAAGACTATATAATCTCCCATTTGCATGTCCTGAATCTTTTTCACATCTAATTCCTTCTGAATACAATAACTCAAGGTTATTTTTAATTTTTCTACCCAATGAAGTAGCTGTAATGGACAGTCCTACCAGAGCACATAGTTCTGACATAGTTCCACTGAATTCTTTCTTGATTTGGATAAAATTTCTTACTTTTGCAATATCTGGATCAATATCTTCATATTCTTCATCTGCTATTTTTTCAAATTTACATGTTTTTGAATCAAAATACACATTCAGCACTTGTTCCTCTACATTTCTTCCACCTATTTCGATTTTCGCAACTCTTTCACCCAATCTAGCTCGACTTAGATGAATGAAGCTTCCATTCAACAATCCTACCAGTTTTGTTCCTCCAATCGAGACATTATAGGCGTTTGTTGCCCCTTGTTTACGGTCATGATTTAACAACAATATGTGTAAATCTAAAGTTTTAGCTATCCCTTTTACGAAATCTAAGTCTGCTCGTAATTTTTCATTGCTATATTCGTTGTATTGACTTATTGTACGTATATTATCGAACATGTCTATCACAACCACTTTTAAATCATTAATTTCTACCATTGCTTGCTCCAGCACCTCTAACAATGTGGGTATATCATCATTCATATTTAAATCATCATCATTACCCAATTGAATATATACGTCAGACACGAAATATAAATTTATATCAAATTGAACATTCATAGCGTTAATTTTCTGAGCAATCGTATCAACTTCAGAATCCAGGCTTATATACAACACACCTGATTTCTTTGTTTTAAAATCTAAAAAGCGTGTTCCTGAAGCTATACATTTAGCAAAATTTAGCGCCAGTGTTGATTTTCCTGCTTTTGGAGCACCTGATAAAAGGCTTATTTTCCCTTCCCCTCTTAGTATTTGTTCAATATATTCGTTTTGATCTTCATAGTTTAAATTTTTTAGATCTTGAATGTTTAAAATATTAAAATTTTCCACTATAAAAACACTCCTTTCACTTATATGGAAAAGAGTGTTCGATGTACACACATATTGATTAAGAACCAATTTAATGTTAAAATTCATTCAGAGTGTCATCGAACACTTCTATCAGGAACATGTATTCAGGTTGCCAGACTCGCGTACATGTTCTTTTTTTTGTTCATTTACTTCTCGTTCCGCGTTAATACGAAGTAAATCTACATCTAATCCAAGATATTCCATCACATATCTATTTGGAATTCCCCACGGGCCAAATCTTGAATCATACTTTTTTTCTAATACTTTCACCATATCATTAAAATATGCTTTGGTGAAAATTTTCGTATTTGTTCCAATCAGATTCAAACAGTCAGTATATTTGAGAAAAGGTTTTCTAGAAATACGATATTTTTCTGAATATGTCATATTTGTTCTCCTTTCATCAGGTATTGCATTACCTCTTGAAGTAATTTTAACATATTATATTATGAAATACAATAATCATAAAATTTTATATTATAATGTAATATTTTTAAAATATATAAATCTTTGACATATTTTGATATAATTCTGAAAAGGAGGAATTTTATGCCTAATGTTACAAAAACTTATGAAATTGGTCTTTATTTAGATAAAGCACTTAATGATAAAAAAATGTCAATAAAAGAATTATCTAAGATTACTGGCATCAACGTAAATCTACTAAGATTATATTTAGTCAACGAAAAAAAGCCATCATTAGATGTTATAAAAAAGCTATCTTCCGCTTTAGATAAAGATGTTGAATTTTTTATAAATGACTCTTATTTCAAAAACGGCGACATTAAAGCTTCTATTCTGAACAATAATTTAATCCTACATATTGATGAAACAAATGAAAAGGATTTAAGAAAAGCATATAAAGCAATGAGTCACATGATAAATCAAATTTTTAACTCTGTTTCGTTAGCAGGAAAAAAAGAAATTTTAGATACTCTACACTTATATTTAACTACGGATATTTATAAAATCGCATATAATGAAAAAAATCCAGATAAGAATTACTGGAAACATTTGTATTCTGACAATTCATTACTACATGATGCATTTGGTATCGACGAGAAAGATATTGCAAAAATGGTATCTATATTCAACAAATTATTCAAACCATCTGTTCCAGATGAGAAAAAAGAAGAATTATTATATAGTACTCTAGATAAAATTAACTCGTTAGAAAATGTTGAAAATGATAAAAAAGATGACAATTGATTAAATCAACTGTCATCTCTTTTTATTTTATTTTTACTATATTGTATTCATCATTATTTTCTGCTTCAACATTATATGTTGCACGTTCATTCATTCTAAATAACAAAACTTTATTAATGTCATCCTCCGTATATTCTGAGCCATCCAAATATATGTCTGAATAATTATTAGGCATATATCCATCATTATATTCAAATGTTTCCTCCATTGTTTCCCATGGTCCAATAGCACATAGACTATACAAATCCGAAACCTTATCAAATTCTTTTATTAGATCAGCTTTATCTGAATGTCTATGTATCAAATATAAATCTACATAAACAGCCACTTGACTTTGAACTGAACTTACTAAATAAGAACCAATAAAAGTATTATCTACTGTTATATTTCTACCATAATGATGCATATCCTCATTTAAAATATAATCCAATACCTTTTTGTTACCTTGTTCCAATTCTTTACTAAATTTTTTAATTTGTTTGGCCTTTGTAAATACCTCTGGTAAAAAATCAATTTTGAACTTTTTCTCACTATTAGTAACCGTAATCCCTGCCTGTTTAGCGTAATTCTCATTATAATTTGCTACAACAGTAACTTCGTCTCCGTTTGTATACTTATGATCTTGATTTTTATCTCCTTTCAATTCATATTTAATAGATTGAAAGAATGCATAATTGTTTTGGTCATTTCGATCTATCAATGCCCAATCATCAGTCTCATTATGGTTTATACGAAGTATTCCAGAACCACTAAAACCACCTATACTTTTCAAACTCACATTTTGCATTAAATCCACTTCATTTTTATTAGATCCACATCCAAATAGTGAAAAGGATAATACAACAGCTATAAAGCCACTTAATAATTTTTTAATCATATTAATTTCTCACTCCCCATTACATTATACCGCTATTTGTTGTATTTTATGAAACAGTATTTTATACTATTTATGTATTATCTATTTATCATTTCTATTTTTTGTTTAATACCATATAAATTTAAAATTATTACGAATCATACATTCAATATAGGTATTACATTCCAAAAATTCATCAAAATTTTCTATAGCATCTAGTGGCAGTACTGCCATCACATTTAATTTGAACGCAAAAAATACAAGGAGGAAAAATTCTATGCAATTAGACTACGACAAATTTATTATCAATGCTGAAATTGAAGAATTTAGTGAAATCTTTTCTGAACCATTTTATCAAGGCTTTATCAAAGGCTTCTACCAAGGTGTAAAGGAAGAGAGAAAAAGACGAACAATAGAAGTAATATCTAACTGTTTAACACTAGGCCTTTCTTTAGATGTAACTGCATCAATTGCGAATATCTCAGTCGAGGAAGTTAAGCAATATATTAAGGAGAACCATTTAAACTAATGCATTTTCCATCAAGGTGGCCATATTTAAATTGAACATAAATAAGTACAAGGAGGCAAAATCCCTATGGAACTAAAATACAATAGCATTTACCTTAAAGGGAAAGAAGAAGAGAGAAAAAGACGAACAATCCAAGTAATATCTAACTGTTTAAAACTAAACCTTTCTTTAGATGTAACTGCATCAATTGCAGATATCTCAGTTGAGGAAGTTAAACAGTGTATTAAAGAGAATCATTTAAACTAGTACGTTTTTCAAAAAGGTGGCAGTACTGCCATCATGTTTAATTTGAACACAAAGATACAAGGAGGAAAAAATCTATGCAATTAGATTACAACAAAATTTTTATCAATACTGAAATTGAAGATTTTGGTGAAATCTTTTCTGAACCATTTTATCGAGGCTATATCGAAGGATTTATTGAAGGCTTCTATCAAGGCGTAGAGGAAGAGAGAGAAAGATGGATGATTAAAATTATATCTTATGGCTTAAAGCAAAATTTTTCTTTAGAAGAGATTTCATCAATTGCAGAAATTTCGGCTGAGGAAGTTGAACAATACATCAAAGAGAATTGTTTAAACTAATACTTTTCCCATTAAGGTGGCAGTACTGCAATCATGTTTAATTTGAACGCAAAAGATACAAGGAGGCAAAATCCCTATGGAACTAAAATACAATAACATCTTCCTTAAAGGTGAAAATCAAGGAAAAGAGAAAGAAAACAAAAGATGGATAATAAAAATTATATCTTATGGCTTAAAACAAAATCTTTCTTTAGAAGAGATTGCATCATTTACAGAAATTTCAGTTGAAGAAGTTGAACAATACATCAAAGAAAATTGTCTAAACTAAAACTTTTCCAATTAAGGTGGCAGTACTGCCATCTTTTAATTTTACGAACATCCATCAAACTGTAATACATTTTTGCAAGTATTAAAAAAAGATCACTCAATTGAGTGACCTAGAAGTTTTATACCACTATTTTTATTAAACAGTGCATATGATATACTACCGAATCTTTATGCAACTGCTCGATACCTTGTATACACATATTCATAAATTTGCTGGCGATATGAAGAAATACTTACCTCATCATAACATTCTGGAAGCTCTGCCCATAAGGTATCACGAATAAGGTTATCAATAGCTGCTTTTGTTTCTTGTTTATCTGTCCAATGATCAAATTTAGCTATATTTGTTTTGATTTTTTGAAGAAGTGATATAGCTAACTCTTTTAGCTTTTTGATATCTGCTTTGCTTAAATCATCACGGAATAACATATCATAAAGAGAAAGTTCTTCATCACTTGTAAATCCTTCTCTAACATAACGCTGTTCTTCCTGGGTCATTTGATTTGCTAAATTCATTAAGTCTACAAAAGTTTTCTCGATTTTTGCTCTATCCTGCTCACTATTATAATCCTCAATGATTTTTTGATAGTGCTCATAATAATTAATACGATTTGGATTCACAAAAAGCATATCGTTAATTTTTTGTTGAATAGCAGCTTCTAAATCCCTTAAAACCAGATTTTTCTTTTTGACTCTAGAGAATTCTCTACGAAGAAGATCAAAATCAATCGCACTTATATCAAATCTACGTGATTCTTCTTGTACCCTTAGACTTGTATGTTGAATTTCAACATAAGAGCTTATGATTCCATTGATTTCGACCATAAGATCTGTTGTATTAATATGCTTACGCTTCTTTTGTAATTCAGCATAGATAGCCGCAATAGCCTCATACTGTTTACGTGTATGTCCGGTAATATCATCTCTATCCATATATTTCATAAGACGATTAAGTTCTGATGCATACGTAGTAAAGGTTTTCTTATCTTCAATCGATCCACATACTGCATTTGCAGCTTCTTGAAGATATGATAATTTCATAAAGTCATAAGCGTTGATTAGCATTTCTAAATCAAAATCATTTTCATCCAAAAATGCAGTTGCTTTACCTATTGTTTCTATAATACGAGCAATTAGTTCATCCTTATTTATAGTTGGATCTGAACCTCCATTGCCCCCAGCATTAGCTGTATAATCCGCAAGAGCCTTTTTCAAAGCTTTTACGATACCAATATAATCTACAATCAAACCATTGCTCTTTCCTTCATTCACACGGTTTGCACGCGCAATAGTCTGCATAAGAGTATGAGCCTTCAACGGTTTATCTAAATACAAACATGAAAGACATTTAACATCAAAGCCAGTAAGCCACATCGCACATACAAATACAACACGTAACGGATTTTTAGAATCTTTAAATTCTTTATCCAATTCACGCTTTTCCATCTTTGTACGATGCGTTTTAATATCCAAGCCCCATTTTTTAAATGTTTGGATTTCATTCTGTTCCTGGCTGATCACAACAGCCATTTCCGTTTCTTCCATCCATTTAATCTTTCTTTCAAGCTCTTGACTCTCCTGTTGGCTAGTATGCTTTAATTGAGCTTTCAAGATTTTTATTTCCTCTTTCCAATATTCCTGAACAAAATTATACATACGTACACATGTAACTTTATTCAAGCATACAAACATAGCTTTGCCGCTTGTCCACAAATCAGAATAGTGGCGCACAAAATCTTTAGCAATAGATCTCAATCTAGGCTCTGCTGTAAGTAGATGTATCTCCTTTGCAAATTCAGCTTCAAGCTTATCTTGTTGATCTACATTCAAATCCGCATTTTCAATCGCATCCAAGATTTGATTTGTGATTTCAGGATTATGTAAATCTAAAATCTTCTCACCACGATTTTCATAATAAAGAGGCACAGTGGCACCATCTTCAACAGCTCTCTTGAAGTCATATACCGATACATATCCACCAAATGTACGAGCCGTAATATTATCACTCGATAGTAATGGTGTACCAGTAAACCCAATACGAGCAGCTGTAGGTAATAATTTCATCATATTATCAGCAAATATACCATACTGACTACGATGAGCCTCATCTGACATAATAATGACATCATGATCTGGATAAATAGGCTTTTCATTAGGCTTATTGAATTTCTGAATCAATGTGAAGATAAAACTAGGATTTCCCTGTAGTTTCTTTATTAAATCATCCCCACTTGTAGCAATAAATTGAGATGCTTTTATATCTTTACCAAGAACCCCACAATTTTCAAACGTGTCACTAATCTGCTTATTAAGTTCCTCACGATCTGTAAGGATAACAAAAGTTGGTGTTCCCTCCATCTTTCGACGAACTTTTTTAGCAAAGAAAACCATAGAGTAACTTTTACCAGAACCCTGTGTATGCCAGAAAACACCTAACTTACCATCATTAAGTTTTCGATCAGCATATGCCTTCATAGCCTCATTTACACCAAGATACTGGTGATTACGTGCAAGTATCTTTGCCGTATGACCATTAGAATGATCATACAAAATAAAATTCTCAAATAAATCCAGGAAATTTTCTTTCTTACAAATACCACGAAGCATCGTTTCTAAGGCAACACTTCCCTGGTCTTCTTCAGCAAGACGTTTCCATTCATGAAAGAATTCAAACTTACTACCAAGCGTACCAACCTTTGCTTCCGTTCCATTAGAAAGCATAAGGAATGCATTATAATAGAATAAATGCGGAATTGTATCCTGGTAATCCGTATAGTTATCATCATAAGCATTTTGAACGTCTACAGTATTCTTTTTAAGCTCCACAAAAAGAAGTGGAATGCCATTCACAAAACCCACTATATCCGTTCTTCTACGATATAAATCACCATGAATTTTTAATTCTTTGATTGCAAGAAAATAGTTGTTATTCGGATTTTGAAAATCAATAACCGCAGCCCTTTTAGTTTCACTCTGGCCATTTGGCTTTTTAACAGTAACAGGAATCCCATCACGAATCAAAAAGTATTTTTCTTCATTCACCTGCAACAATGAAGCAGTTGACAATCTCTTTTCTAAAATTTCTTTAGCTTCAATAATCTGATTCTCATTGATCCAAGGATTATACTTTTTAAGTGCCTCTTTAAAATATCGATATAGCAAAATATCTTTATAGCTTTCTCGACCAAAAGTACCATTCTTACCAAGTACTTCAGTATTATATGCAAACTGAACATCCCAACCTAATTCATCACGCAGTAAATTACCTGCACTTTCCTGGACAAGGATATTTTCTGAATAATCATAGCTCATTACCGGACACCTCCTTTTTTATTCTTTTATTTTCAACCCCTAAAATCTGTAACTTTATCGTTCTCTCCTGTACATTTTTTGGAGTATTTGCGTTTTTTACAAATAACAAACTCTTATCATCCGACTCATCAATAAGATTACATAATATTGTAAAATTCTTTACCTGAATATCATTTAACGTCATTGCCAAAGATATGATATCTGTAAAGGAATTTTCATCTAAAAACATAAACAATTTTCTTAATAATCCAGCAATCAAGTCTGATACTTGAACATATATATTTTCATGCGATTTCACAAACTGCCAATTCTTAAACTGAACGCCATTTTCATATAATTCTAATTCAGACATTTGCCTTTGTACTGTAAATTCTTCATCAAATATATGTCTTGATTTGCTGAATATTTCACATCTCTCCGAATAGAAAAGATAGTATTCTTGGATAAGCGTATATGGTTCGTTATCTTGAATAAAAGCCATCTTATCTTGCTTACCGGCAAACTTTAACATTTGTCTTAGTATTTCTAAAAAGAATCCTGGATTATATTCACTATCATCATTATATTCCCAAATCAAAGAGCACAATTCATCACAGAATGCTGGTACATCTTTAACGTCAGGATATGTATGTTTTATAAAGATATCTATCATTTCATCTTGGTGATCAACCACAAAATCATACAATGCATTCTTAATATCCCACATATAATCAAAGCATTGAGGGAACGTTTCCCACAAAGAATCCACGATATCTACTACCGAATAAAAGAGATTATTCACTGCACTATAATGAATGTATAACCCACTTTTATTTAACCAATCTAAAAATCCTGTAGCTCTTTTACTACCTATGAAAGATATAAAATCTTTTGAATTGAGAAACAAATGTTTAAATTTTAATTCTTTCTGCCCCTCTTTAAATTCTAGCGCTGCATATAATGCAGGAATATCAATGTTATAAGACTTACCTTCATGTGCGACTCCAGCTAATACAAAGTCCCCCTTTAAAGCATCATCACTATTAAAACCTGTTTTAGTAAGACAAAACTTTCTACAATTTCCACTTTCATCATAATAAAAGGTCATTTCTTCTTCAAAAGGTGAAATACCATTCATTTTAAACACCGCATTCTTTATGTCTTCAACATTGATTTTAGTCATACCTACACCTCAATCTCTCCACTCATTAGTTTTGGTAATAAACGATCACGAGCTTCAATTAATAATTGAATTTGTTTATATAAGCAAATAATTGTATCAAAAACTGGTTGCATTACCTGTCCAAACTTATTTATTGTCTCAATGTTCGCAATTATTTCAAAACTTTCAAGCTGTTCTCCACTTATATTAGGTTGTGCACTACTTGAACTAGATAAAGCAATAATTTGATCCAAAACACATTTTTGCGAATAATAACAAAATACAAAAGGCGTTGGATTTGTAAGTTCCTTATTATAAAACACTTTACCTACACGCTGATTAGTATATAAATTTTGAACCTCCGGAATAAGTCCAATTTTACCAATAGTTGCTCCTGTCATTGCAATAACAATATCACCTTTATGTAATTTGAATTCTGGTATTTTCTGCGTATATTCCGGCGATACATAATCAATATTTGATGTATCTATCGTATTATTTACTATATTTTTTATTTTTACCACAGGATATCCTGCATCTTGCCACCAACTACTTTTGAAAGCATAACCAGATTTAACATGCAAAAATTCTCCAATTTTCGTTCTTTTCCACCCCTCAGGCACCCCATCAATAACCTCTGCACTGCCGTATTCAGGAAAATGTAAATCAACAAACCATTCTTTATAAAGTCGTTGTGTGGCTTCTTCAAGAAGTTTAATTTGTTGTTGATTATTTTTTATAAGATCATCATATGCCGATAAAATATCAGCAATTCGAGTTTGTCTTTTTATATCATAATCTGCTATCAAAAAATCAGGGATAATTTCTTTATTACCACGGGGCATCTTAGTTCCATTAGCACTAGCCATCATAAAGTCGAAAAATTTATCTTGCGACAAAGCATAGTACAGAAACTTTTTATTCCAATTATCATTATTTGTTCTAAAAACAATCACATCATTTGAACAACCACTTATTCTATCCGCAAACCATATTTTTTAAAATACGGTCTTATATTTGAAATCAAAATATCTCCAGGTTCATATCTTGTAACACGATTAGCTTTAGGTAAACTCTCACAATCAATAATACCTCCACGGTTGGGAACCATATTATCTGTGGAAATATACTCTTTTATTTTTAAGGATGAAACATCTATCTTATCAGTAACATAATGCATAGCTTCCTTTAATTCAATCATATTCCCATCTCCTTCATATTCTTAGAAATGGTATTCATTAAATCATTTGATTCTTCTTGTAAAGACAATAACTCTCTATGGATTTCAGCCATACGTTCTTCAAAATTCACTCCATCATCTTCAACTGGTGCTACTCCTACATAAACACCTGGTGTAAGCGACCAATTTTTCTCTTCAATTTCTGAAATAGTTGCTATCTTACAAAGCCCTAAAACATCTTGATATTCGCCTTCACCAAATTTTTCATATAACCAATTTGCTTCTTTTGCAATCGTTAATTCTTCATTCTTTGAAGCTATCATTTCGTCATATTCGGCTTGAATTCTCTTTTTGTCATTTCTACCAGCATGATCAACTTCAATCTTTGCACGTCTTTTTAATTCCTTTAATTCATCATTTATAATACATATCAATTCTTCAAATGAAAGAGTTGATCCTAGAGTATTTCTATATTCATCAATAAGAGCAGCGTATTTATTAGTTTCCCCACGATATAACCATACTATCGCGTTCAAGTTTTTCATTTGCCATTCAGACCATTCATTCCATGTTTTATCTACCATTGTGTAATAATTTCTAGCATCAATGAAAAGAACTTTATCTTTAATATTTTCGTTTTTCCCTTTATTCATGAACCACAATGAACAAGGCAATGATTTTTTTGAAGTGTAGAAAAACTTATTTGCAACACTAATCATAACATCCATATGTCCCGTTTTAATTAGTTTTTCTCTAATATCTTTATCCTTATTTTGACTATCTGTTGCAGATGCAGCCATAACAAAACCGGAACGTCCAGTTTCATTAAGATAACTATAAAAATATGAAATCCACAAATAGTTAGCGTTACTTACTTCTTTCTTATCATTAACAGAAGGCATACCAAAAGGGAGACGTCTTGCATTTTCACACGGTTCAGCTTTCACTTTATCCACATTAAAGGGCGGATTTGCCATAACGTAGTCGCAGCAACCATCAAGATTGTGAGCATCATGATAGAATGTATTAGCTTCGTCACCTGATTTAATGACGCCTGTAAGTCCATGCACAGCCATGTTCATAAGACAAAGTTGAGCATTATATTCTGTTTTTTCTTGACCATAGAATGTCATAGCACTATTTGCATTCATTCCTGACGCATTTACAAAATCTCCAGATTGAACAAACATACCACCTGAACCACAAGCCGGATCAAGCAATATACCACTAGTAGGTTCAATAATATTAACAATCATTTTTACTAAAGACTTAGGAGTGAAAAACACACCATCATCTGAAGCAACCTGCGGAGCAAACTTATTAAGGAAGAATTCATAAATCTGCCCAAGAATATCACCACCAACTTCATCAAATGCTTTATTATTAAATATTCTTAATAATTCAGCTAACAAATCTCCTGAAAAATCAGTATATGTTTTAGGTAGTACACCTACTAATTGTTCACTTTGATCTTCAATTAATTGCATAGCATTATTGACTACTTCACCTAAACTATTCATCTTGTGGCCATCTTTATTAATAAGTCCAGCAGAAGCAATATTTTCTGGAAGATTTAACAAGTAATCATATTGTGCTTCCTTAGGTAAATATAGTGCACTTTTGGCAGCAAAATCACTAGCTTCAACCGGCATTACTCGACCGCCACGAGATGGACGTCCTTTTAGAATTTCTTCTTCAACCATCTTATATCTACTGTACGCATAACGTAAGAAAATAAGTCCAAGTACTGGCATACAATATTGATTTGACGTTAATTTTGATTCTGCACGTAACAAATCTGCAGATTCCCATAATTCTGATTCAAGTTTTCTTATATTAATCATCTCAATTATTCCTCCACCTTATAATCAAGCCATGCCTCCTCGACACCAGAAGAGTCGATATCATTCTTAAGGCAGAACTTCTTTATATTTTTCATTGCGGTAAAGTTTGGTTTTGCTTTACCACCTTCCCATCTATTAACAGTAGAAAATGCCACTTGTACTTCTTTAGCAAATTCCTGTTGCGTTAAAAAACATCTTTGTCTAATTCTTTTAATTTCTTCTGGAAATTCCATGTTGCATCTCCTTCTCTTTTATATACCATTAATATAGCGTTATTATACAACATATTCATGATATTTTCGATCTTATAGATTGAATATAAACTTTATCACATTGCAAGAAGTCGAAAAAAAGAACACTTCAAAAGTAGAATTTGAAGTGTCTATTTAATTTAATACATATTTTTCAGTTAAACTATTTTGTAGCACCACAAGTCGAGCATCTGTATCCTGTTGTCACAGTTTCGATATGTGTCACCGCATCATGGTGTACTGTCTGATAGCCAGTGACATCTTCACGCCACTCCGTGTACCAACCCCCTTTATCATCACCATTAATCATATGTTGATATACATGAGCTGAAGCATCAGTACCTGTTAAATCCGCACCACAAGAACTACAGATTTCATGCTCTCTCATCTCAGTCACAGGAACCTGTTCGTCATAGACAGCCTGATCTACAACTGTACGAGTTTCAGTCACAGCCACCCAGTCATGTGTATGTTCAGCTGGTTTAGAACTGCTTGAGTTTGAACCGCTGTTGTTCGATGGCTTTGATGTGCCAGAGTTATTGCTATTGCTGTTTGAAGGTTTAGAAGAAGGTTTTGAACTGCTAGAGCTTGAGTTGTTCTTGTTTGAACTTGTATTTGTAGTAGCCGTAGTATTCTCCTTCTTCGATTCTGAAGCATTTGACTTATTAGAAGTATCTGCTTTTGCAGTTTCTTCTTTCTTTTCTTCCTGTTTCACTTCCTGTTCGTCTTTCTTCTCATTCTTTGCCTTTAAAGTTGATTGACTTTTTGATTTTTGTTTAGTAGTTGTCTTATGCGTTATTTGATCCTCTTTCATTGAATTTGAACAACTATCTAAACTCACTCCAACTATAATTATCACTAATATCAAGCCTACAATTAATAGAATCTTTTTCTTTTTATCATTGAACATATTCACACCTATTTAATCTTTCCACAGCTACTGCACTTGTAGCCTGTCAATTCCTGTTTGGTAGTTGCGGGGGAATCCACGACATATCTTGTTTCATACACGGCATCGTGATGAACAGTCTTGTATCCTGTTACTACTTCTCTCCATTCAGAGTGATATCCTGAACAACCATCATTTGCTTCAAAATGTTCTATATATCTTCCCGTGATATCCGCTCCGCATTGATTGCATATTGAGAACTCCTTCATCTCTGTGATTGGAACCTGTTCGTCATAGGCAGCCTGTACCAAAACCTGTTCGTTATGCCCTTTTTCTGGAACATTTACAGTTTTGTACTGTGCAACCCATTCATGTTTATGTTCAGACGGTTTTGAGTTGTTTGAACTTGAGCCGCTGTTATTTGATGGTTTGGATGAGCTAGAGTTATTGCTACTGTTTGAAGGTTTTGAAGAAGGTTTTGAACTGCTAGAGCTTGAGTTGTTCTTGTTTGAACTTGAGCTAGTCGAAGCGGTGTTATTCTTCTTTGATTCTGAAGAATTTGATTTGTTAGAAGAATCAGCTTTGGCGGTTTCTTCTTTCTTTTCTTCCTCTGTCTTTGCAGAATCTTCAGATGGTGTCAAAGTGGCAGTACTGCCATCTTTTTTCGTTACATCTAGATTGACTTTATTTTCTTTTAAAGAAACATCCACTTTTTTTACATCTGTAGTATCAACATCTTTGAACACGAATGTTTTGTCCTGATCCTGTAATCCTACTTTTACATCCAACTTGTCGTTTTCTTTTACCTCATAATATAAAGTACGTTCTTCTTTGTTCTTTACAGCGTCTCCATCTTCCAACAAGTTATCACTGAAGCTTTCTTCAGAACTTGATTTCGTTTCGAATACTGTGATCTTTTTTCCAGTATTATTTGTAATCTTCAAAGATTTTGAATCCTTGGTTTTCTTACCAAGTGTTTTAACTTCCTTTTTCTTAGCAACTTCTGTTGTCTTTGTATCTTTTGTTCCTGTCGATGAAGCAGAACATCCTGTCAAAATCATACTTAATGCGATTGCTCCTGCCGTTAAAATTTGTTTTATTTTCATATATAACCCCCCTCTGGAACCAATATTTTTCGTTCCAATATATAAAAGGCACTTCATATTATTCTTGAAGTGCCTTGTCATTTATGTATTTCTTTAAAATTATGTTTTAGCACACCTAAAATGTACAGAAGATATTTTTTTCAGTTTCGCATAAGTTTTTATCTCAAATTTATTATACAACCTTCTTAATACAAGGTTATAAATAATCGAAGAAATTGTGATGTAAAAGCCTTTATATTAAAACATCATTGCGTATTCAGATATGCTAAAGCATAAGCTTACCAACCATCCTAGAATCGTCTGTGCAAACAATACGATGACTGTGATTACGATATAGGCAATCAGTGTGAATGTATCTGAGAACATGTTGACTGTACCACTGTCCAACCCACATGCATGAAAACATACGGTCGCAAAGAGTAATAACATCCACACTCTAGAAACAATAGCACTGATTCCTAACAAAAAACTTAAGAACAATCCAATCATTTGAAATAAGAATGAAATCAAAATTCTAAAAAACATTCCAATCAATTCTAATACTATCATTTTTGTACACCTCCATTTACTTTTGGTTTATAAAATTCCCATTTCAAGATTAACTACTTAACTTATAAAGTTTATAACTACTTATAACCATTTTACCGCTATTTGCAGTATATTAAAAGATTTTTATTTCTCTTTCATATAATAAATCTGAGGATTGTATATGTATTTAAAAAGAATTAGAGACTTGAGAGAAGATAACGATTTAACTCAAACGGCAGTTGCAAAATACTTGAGAATAAGTCAACAATATTATTCAAATATCGAAAAAGGTGAACGTACCATTTCTGTCGATATAATTTGCATGCTTGCAGATTATTATAAAGTTTCTACTGATTATTTATTAAACAGAACAGACACAAAAAAACCATTTTAAGCAAGCTACACAACTTGTTTTTTTTATGATCAAAATGAGCCTATTTTTTGGCAAACTTTTGGCAAACTTTTATACATAAAAATCTATTAAAAATAATTTATATACAATTTAATATGCTTTACTTAAAGTATATTTGCCATTATCCATACCTTTATATTTCTATTTATTTCTCCTACTACCCCTGCCAGTTTGAAACTCAAAGTTCTGAATTTGCTTTATATAAAGCTGTTCAGAACTTTTTTTGTTTCTTAGCCTCTCATTTCTGGCAAACAATTTGGCAAACTTTTTTACAATCAAGGAGCTGAACTCCATAAGTAATAAAATTTACTTATTCGTTACAGCTCCATTATGCTCTAAACACGTCAATCATATCCACAAACCATTGTAGATTCTCTGAATTAAAACCATGCCCACCATGAAACGCCATATATAGTCTTCCATCTTCATTCAAGTTTATTGAAAAATTATGATTCGATAAAGCAATAATTTGCTCTAATCGATTTGAATTCAATATCTCAAGAACTAATTTCTCATCCCCACAACACAAATTAAACTTCTTATCAAATGTCTCATTTTCAGTTTTAATACTTTGTTTATCCAATAAACTACGAGGATATATGGTTAGCCATGTATTAAACCTTTGATCAAGCTTACACAACATCCATTCACCCGTATAAACTGTATTTTCATTCTTTTCCCACAAACCAGTCTCATCACGCAATATTTCAGTCACATCTGTAAGTTTAATGGTACAAAACTCTACATCTAGACCTTTATATTTACCTTGTACATATCCACTGCCACTACAATAATCATGTTTAGGCAAAGGAATATTCGTATCACTAACATTAAGCATATGAGTATTTGGATTAAATTGTACGTCCTCAAAGAATTCTTTTATAATCATATCCATACTAGATGTAGTACTTTCCTCTTTATCCTTGATCATCTGTCCTAAGCCAAGAATCACACATCCAACAATGACCAAAACAAGATTACCACCAAACACAATACCCACTATCGCAATCAACAATCCAAGTATAGACAACAATCTTTTACCCATACCATTCATCTCCCTTCACTCCCATATTAACAAGCCCACAAATCCATCTCAAACAACTCACTAAATTTACCAAAATATAGACAAAGAAGGCCAATGATCACTGGCCTTCATTCATTAATTTCTCTTTTTCTTAAACACAGTTAATACCAATACGAACCCACTCATCAATAATAAAGCCATCCATTGACCCATATTGTATAAGTATGCCGTATTCAAAGACTTCTTCTTATCCGACTTAACATCTTTCTTTTTATCTTCCTTTGAAGTCGTTGGCTTTTCTGTATTCGTACTAGGCTTACTATCCTCTTTCCCTGGCTTTTCAGCATCTGTTCCAGGATTCTTACCCTCTTCTGGCGTTGTCGGCTTTTCTGTATCCGTACCAGGCTTAGTATCTTCCTCTGTTCCTGGTTTTTCAGCATTTGCAGCCTTGATTTCAAAGTTAGTCGTACATTCACCATCAATATAAACCACTGTCAATGTATGTTTACCAACAGACAACGTTTCAAGATAATCCTTCTTCAATGTGACAAGAGTAGAACCAGTAACCGCTGTATACTTATCTGCACCAATTAAAGTGCCATCCACCTTAACACCTGTAAATTTAGAGATTTCACCATCCGCTTTGAAGCCAAGATCCTTACCACTATTCTTGATCCACTCTCCATTTGCGCCATCAATAAAATTATATGTTGGAAGAGTTCGCTTGTAACCGCAAATATTACAAGTATCATCCACATCATTATCATAAAGATGAGCCGCTTTATCTTTTATGCTACCAGTCTTATCTGTACAAGAAGCATCTGTACATTCATGCCAATGAGATGTAGTATCACTTGTCCATTTACCATAAGTATGTGTATGTGTTGGAACTGTTCCTGTACCCTCTTTAATTTCAATTTGGGCAGAGATATTTAATGTATGATTTTTATCATCTTTATATTTCACATTATACAATCCCGGTTTAAGGCCTGTAATTTCTGTACCTGTACAAGGATAAAACTTTGTATCCGTATCTTCAATATACTCCATTTCATCCGTTACACCCGTAATCCTTCCATCATTTGCACCAGGATATGAAGTATCAAAACCCTTTAATCCAGTAGGAGCTGGTCTTTGTACTGTTTCAATTTTCCATTTCGTTGTCACAGCATCCGTTGAACCATCATCCCATTTACCAGTTTTTGATGTTACCTTCACTGTATATGTACCAGCATCTTTTGCCTTATTACCTTCAATTTTCATCATAACTGAATCATAACCAAAGACTTCTACTTCTTGTTCTTTACCGTTATACTTCAAGTTACGAGCTTTAATTATTGGCTTTTCAGGATCTGCCGTTAAAGATGCAAAATTTGCATTAAATGTAATATCATGATTCTCTACTTTAAAAGTTACAAGATAAGGATTAAATTCATTTCTTTTCCACGGAAGATAACTACCATTTGCTTGCTGAATTATGATATTTTTATTGTAGTAACCCTTATCAGCTGTTAAAGTCGCAAGAATAGTTTCCCCTTCTTTTGCCGTAACAACCTGTCCTTCCTCTCTATCATTATTCATCAAGACAACCGTTCCATTCGTTATTGTATCCGCAACCTTTACTTCATATAGTCTTGCCCATTGCGCTATAAAAGCTGTATCTTGAGTAATCTTGATCTTAGTACCAGGTGTTACTCTTGTTTCGGTACCATCCGCATATTTTACAAGCCACTCTTTAAAGTAATACTTATCAGAAGGAGGTGAACATGTTTTTCCTATTGGTGAATATTCAAAATCACGCACTTTATAATCCTCATCCGATTTTGGTATCTTCATAACTGCATTAGGCCCTTTTCCTTCACCCGGAGAGTATGTTATTTTGACTCTTTCTACTTCTGGTTCAGGAGGAACAACTGGTTTTTCAATCTTTTTCCACTTCGCATAAATATTTACATCGCTTATGATTGGCTTAGTAAAATCATGCTTAATCGTACGTGCTTCATCATCATACCAAGCATCAAATACAATCGTTCCATCCTCATATGTTTTCAAAACTTCAATTTCTTCAACAATTTCTCCACCTGTGACATTAAATGGATATGTAATGGAAGTGGCAGTTTTATACTTTTCATCTTCATGTGTTATAAAATGAAACCATTTAATTGGATTATGATAATATTGTTCCCCATAACTATGGACATACTTATCGTTTTCTCGTACCATGGCATATACTCTAACAGGATTTCTATGAGTATACATAGGTTTACTATAAACATATTTAAATGTATATTTCCCGTTTGCATCTGATTTTACAAATTGAGTTGTCACATCATTGCAATTAAGTTCAAAATCCAAGTTTGGGATAGGCTTCCCAGCAGAATCTGTAAAATATATTTCTCCCCAAAACGAATTATTCTCATTATCATTATTGACTTGTTGGCCTACATTTTTAAACGTGATTGTAATTGATTCTTTTTCAGTAGCTACAGCCTTTAAACCAGCCACACTTACCGATGGCACTAACTCTAAATCTTCTTTTCTTTCTTCTGTATCTTGTACATCTAATTCTTGCGTTTCATCTGCATGTATTGCTGTTATCGGAGTTAAAGACAACAACATACTTAAAGCTAGACCAACACTCATACATTGCTTCATCATTTGTGTTTCCTCCTTTTTTTATTGAACCAAGTGGAAAATGCAGGGTTTGATCCTGCATTTTGCGGCATTAGAAGCTACCGCCACCACCACCATACGTGTCACCACTACTACTAGAATATGTGCTACTTCCTCCGCTCGAACTATCATCATCGTCAGATTTAATTCGATGACGAGTTATCGTGTGATACAAGAAGTAGTCATGAGACTCTTTCATCTTCAACGTATTTTTCTTCATATAGTTATGTGCTTTGTCTTCAAAACTAACAGAATGAAGCTGTTCACGCTTTTTACTAACCACAAAGACTGCACAGACAAAACCTACTAGAAGACTAATTGGAACGCAGTACCATGGAAGCCATTTAAACGGCATATTTCCAACATCATAAGGCTTACCATTATGTGCCTTTTCTACAAACTTTTCGCAAAGACTACCAAACGTTGTAAAAGCCTTCATGTACTTCTCTTTCTTAAAAGAAGGACCTAGCTTTTCACTTATATAACTAATTCCGGCATCCGTAAATGCTGTAATACCATAACCATGAGTAGCCATCCAGAACTTACGTGTTTCCATGTTGACCACTAAAAGAATTCCATCTTTATTTTTACCCTGACCATACTCAAGCGCTTCATACATCGTCATCGCATAATCAAGAAGTGCCTTACCACCCGTATCTTTTGTAGTCAATATCGCAACATCTAAACCTTGACGCTTACCAATTTGGGTTAAAGTATCATTTAACTCTTTTCTTTCATCCTCAGTTAATAAACGCGCATCATCATTCACAAATCTTAGTCCATCTTGTAATGAAGTAAGACCACTTAAAGCTTGCGCATACTCTTCGGAAAGATTAGGTGCTCTAGTAATATAGTCATCGCAAAGTCTAGCGTATGTATCGAATGCACTCGCATATTCTCCATTACTTAAATAAGGTGCAAACTCACTACCAATCGTACTAATATCTTCTGATGAAATAGCTGTAGTACCTTTTCCATAAGTAGACATCCACCACTTGCGAACTTCCATATTGACAACCAATAAAGCCCCATCATCACCATAGCCACGCTCATTATATTTCGCTTTTGCGTAGTCTTCTATGGATTGATCACCCATATCATCTGTAGTGATTATGGCAACATCTACACCTTGTCTTTCACTGATTTCAGTTAAAGTATCATTTAATTCCTGCTGTTCACTTACAGTTAATAAGTCTGCATTATCCTCTACATATCTTAGATCTTCACTCGCAAAAACCGGGAAGCACATCATAAGTGCAAGTAGAAGAGATGAACATAAAATATTAAGTTTTTTCATAAACAACCCCCTACTTTCCCCAACTCATAATCAATATTACGATATAAGCTAAAACACTTCCAAGAAGCGTAACCACTACATAGTATAAGTAAACTAGGCTCTTATTTTCTGGAAGATTCCCTACAAATTTACCCGTTTGACCATTCATCGCAAAACTGTAGTTTTCACCCTTCCATTTCGTATTTAAGATCCACACTGGATACAACGCATATTTAGCCGTACCATTCTGAATCTGAACTGCACTGTCCTCACAAGTAACTGTGTCATACTTACCGCAATTGGTCATAAACGCATCTTCCGTAGACTTCTTTACACGGGTATTGGCACGATCAATACTTGAATCGGCATCCACATCATATTTATCGGCTAAAAACCCTGCTAAATAAGCCGTCTGAAAATCCACCGCATCTTTTAAGTCATAAGGCTCAATAGACTCCATCATATCATCTGGCATCTTGCTCGAACCATCCACCGGAATGTTTTCAAATCTTACATGCCCCTTACGATATAAACGATAGTATTTGGTTTCCGTATAATCATATTCTGAGTCCGACCACATACGAACCTTTGTCGCATTATAACGAACCTCACCATCGGCATCCGCATCAAACAACCAGAAAGGAACATATACACCTTTAATTTCTTCAATATGATTTTCTGATTTGAATTCTTTAGGCAATAAAGTCTTACCCTTATAGTGCTGTTTCAACCCTTCCTTAGCCGCCTTTTTATCCAATTTAAACGGAATCACTAAATCTGGCTTTAAGATACCACCCAATTTTTCCTTTACGACAATCGGACTTCCACAAAACGGACAAGATGCAGCCGCCATATTTTCATCCGCAACAATTTCACCACCACACGAATTACAAACATATGTCAATAATCCATCAGTTTCATTTTCAGCCCACTCTTGACCTGGCTTCACATCCCACTCAAATTGATCTTCTTCCTCGATCTTTACAGAATCATATTGCTGAAGTGTTTCCAGAGAAAATTCTGTATCACAATAAGGACACTTCATCTTCTGAAGTTTTGTATCAAACGAAATGGAACCATTACAACAAGGACATTTAAACTCTTGTAAAGCACTCATAATTAAAACCCTCTACTTTTCTATGTCATTATCATCAAATGGGTCACCACACTCCGGACAGAATTTAGGTGGATGATGCGGATCCTCAGGTTGCCAACCACACTTATCACAACGATACAATGGTTCATGTGCCGGCTTTTTTGCACCACACTCTGTGCAGAATTTACCCTTATTTACAGTACCACAAGTCGGACAAGCCCAACCCTCAACACTAGGCTTAGGCGTTCCACACTCCGGACAGAATTTACCACTTGCTAGATGTCCACAAGTTGGACAAGTCCAGCCATCTGCCTTTGCCTCAGGCGTAGGTGCAAGAGTCGGTGTTGGAGTTGGATCAGGAGCTGGTTGAGCAGCAGCACCAGCCGCATATAAGTTTTGCGCATTAATACCACCCTGATTCATGGCCATACCCATGCCCATAAATCCAGTCATTGCACCTGACGCATTATTGGCAGCATCCTTCATAGCTGTAGCCTGGGCACCAACCAAACGACTTGCCGCAACTGTTTGATTCATCGTCATCGCATTTTCTTCCCACTCTGTGATCTTCTTTTCTTGATCCTCAGGAATACTCAAAGAGTTAATATTGAAAGATACAACTTCCAAGCCACGCTTAGCACGCCAAATATCACTTAATTCATCATTTAGTGCAGCCGCAACATCCATTGTGTGAGCTGGAATTTCATAATACATCACACGATCCGCACTTAGTTTTGCCAAGGCAGGCTGCAAAGCTGTCATCAATTCACCCTTAAGTTTGCCCTCAATGGTTTCAGACTCAAAATCCTCTGCCACATTTCCACAAACATTCGTATAGAATAAGATTGGATCGGCCACACGATATGTAAAGTTACCGTTACAACGCAATTTCACAGACAACTTGAAGCCCAATTCTTCATTCACAACCACTCTAAATGGAATTGGAGTCGCCGTTCCATAAAGAACTTCACCCATTTCTTTTGTGTTCACATAATACACTCTTTGATCCTTAGCCGTATCTCCACCAAAAGTGAAACGCTTAGCCATTGTTGAGAAAGAATCCTTAATACTCTGACCTAAGCTTCCCGCAAAGATAGAAGGTTCACTTGAAGAATCATACACAAATTCTCCTGGCGTTGCACAAAGCTCAACAACACGACCCTGATCAACAATCAACATACATTGACCATCCGCAACCGCAATCACACTACCATTTGAAATGATATTATCATTTCCTTTATTACTCGACTTTTTACCCGTCCTTTTAGAACCCTTACGAACCAATACATCCTGCTCTAATGCATCACAATAAAAGTACTCCTTCCATTGATCACCAAAAACAGAACCAACAGCTCCAGCACCCGCTTTAATTAATCCCATATTATTTACCTACCATTCTTCTATTGTTTTTACTTGTATTTCTTTTACAATCGCTCTTACTAAAGAATCAAATTCATTCGATTTACTCAGAATTTCGATTCTCAATACACCACTTGATATATCTGGATAGTCCACAAGATATGTACGTTTTATATAATTACCATCCTCTTCCTCATATATACATGTCTTATAAGCAAGTATCTCTAAATCTTTATAATCTAGATTTTCAAACTCAACACGAACCACTTCATCATAAGACATCGCATTGTTTCGAATATAAGGAATAGTATCCACAAACACTAAAATATCCGTATTCTGACCAAGAATGCGATACATCATTCCAGACGCAACCACTTTACTTTTATACGAAACCCGCTCATCCTCTACAAGAAAATAAGCATCAATATTCGAAAGAGTGAATGTACAAGCCAATCCTTGTACACTCATCTCTTTTCTTTTGGCATATCCATCATTTGGATTCGACATAAAGTACAATTATTCAACATCTAAAAGTTCAACAACTTTGAACTCTTTAATGATTGCTTCTGCAAGTTCATCGGAAATATCTTTATCATCATATTCACAGACTTCAATACAAACGATTCCATTTGGAAGATCTGGATGTTCAATATAGTATTCTTTCTTTAAATTATCCTCATCCGATAAATCTGCAACTAAAGCTCTATAGCCACCGACTTTTGTCTCTGTATATTCAGCTTCCCCATTCAAATCTTTTGTCGCAAGCTCTTCAATAGTATATCCATCACTCCATTCTGCGAATGCATCGTCTCCTACATATACTAGAAGAGCCGGAAGATAATCATCACGAACTTCATATTTTATGCTTCCAAGTGATAATTCCGTATTGTAAACAGGCTTTTCTAAACCCTTCACCAAATAGAAAGAATCCAAGTTTGGCAATTTAAAATTACAAGCTAGACCCTCCGATTCATACTCTTTTCGATCCGCAAACTTCTGCTCCTCTTTCTTCTCTACCGTTTTTGTACCATCCGTCTTTGTAGTCGTACCACCATCACTTGCACCACACGCAACTAGACTTAAGCCCATACCAAGCACAAACAGACTTGTTAATAACTTATTATTTTTCATATTATGTTCTCCTATTATTATTTAATTTCTACCTTCAATTGCTGCAAAGCCGCCAATAATATATCTTCTAATCCTGTCGTATCATCCGAATTATCACGAAGTGTTACAGAACATGACAATATTACATTTTTATCGCCCACTGGATAATTTAACTTATACCTATACGTCGTATCATTGGCACTATTCCAATAATTCGTGTAGCTCATAGAACGATATCCAGAATATTCACCCAATGTATACTCTGTAAATGGCTCTTCTCCTTTACTTAAATGTTCATTATGGAAGACGATAGCCTCTTCAAGCGTATCACTTGAATCCGTACATATGTTTACGTATATTGAACGATCTGGATCTTTTCGACTTAATGTATAACCAATGTTTCCCTTATCTTGCTCACCCTTGATCGTGTCATACTTTTCACTAGGCGTATAGAACGAAGTCAAATCCCTTGGTAAAGTTAATTTTGCACGAGACGATTCACCAACAATTTCCTTGCTGTTTTCATCCACCTTCTCTTCTTTAACATCCTGCTTTACTTCCTCTTTCTTTTCTTCCTTCACCTTTTCTAGCTTCATATTCTTAATGATAGCCTTCGCAAAAGGTTCTAAATCAGAAGTATCCTTTTCTTTATCATTCTTCTGGTTGATCTCAATAGAAACGACCTTATTGATATCCTCGACTGGATAATCTACATAATAGTGAAGTCTAGTATTTTCAACTGTACCCAGATTGATGGTGTGACTATACGCATCAAAGCCCTCAAACGTACAAGGCTTATACTTTTTATCCTCGTCATTTTCACCATACATTGAATTCTGTAGATCCGCACTCTTTTCAGCAGAGCTAGACGACAACAATTTAATTTCAGCATTCAACTCATACTTATTCTCTTCATTTAAACACTTATAGACAATCGAACCATTATCCTTTAACATACTCTCCATTTTACCTACACCCTCTCTAGATGAAGTAAAATAAGGAGACAGATCTTCGGGAACACTCAATTTAGCCGTTCGATCCTGCGTATCGATTTGCTTCTCTTCTTTTTTCTTTTCTTTCTTCTTTTCTGCTACCTTAGCCTCTTCTTTTTTAGGCTCGGGTTTATCACTTGAACAAGCCACTAAACTCAGTCCCATACCCAAAACTAAGAAGCCGGTTAATAACTTATTCCCATTCATATTATTCTCCTATTAATTCAATCTTTAAATTATGTACCACATCCAGCAACAATGGCTCTAACAAGGAAGTATCGTCATCATCACGTAATTCTTCACGAATGGTTAGTACGACATCTTGACCATCCACTAGATAATCAAGCACATAATGATATTCAATCGATTTATCACTTGACACCACATACTTATATCCAGAATATTCACCTACAGTACATGGCTCATACATTTTTGATTCATCCTTACAAACCTTGTTGTGAGAAATACTGGCAGCCTCTGCTGAATCCCAGCCATCCGTTCCAATTGAGAAATGAATGGTAAACGTACGATCTTTCGCATACAATGAATAACCAAGAACATTCGATTCTTCCATATAGCTATATCTAGAAATTTCTCTAGCAGGCGTATGAAAAGAAGTCAAATCTTTAGGTAAAGTAACTCTTACCTTTTTATTCGCATAACTAATAATCGTACTATCCTTTTCTTTTTCTTCCTCAGCTGCCTTAGCCTTTTCTTCTTCCTTCTTCTCTTCTTTTACCTTTTCTTCTTTTTCTTCAATTGCCTTAGTCTCTTCTATTTTCTTTTCTTCAGCTACCTTAGTCTCTGGCTCATTTGATGAACAAGCCACTAAACTTAGTCCCATACCCAAAACTAAGAAGCCAGTTAATAACTTATTCCTTTTCACTCTTATCACCTACTCTTCCATACAAATTTCAACAACGATATTATCCAATACAGCAAGTGTTACCTCATCCAAATCATTGGCTTTTTCTTGTTCTACATAAATTTGTAAGACAACATTATCTTCACCAACCGGATAATCGATCAACATCTTAGAATAGGTTTTATCAGACGAATCATATACCGTCGTTTTCTTATAACCCGAATACTTACCAATCGTAAATGCCTTATATTGATCCGCCTCATCTTCAAAACCTGCATTCAAGACATCCGCCGTTTCCTTGGCTGTATTACGATAATCACAATCAATTGAAATTCGCGTGATATACGTACGATCATCCGAATGTAAATCATATTTAAGAATACGACCACCCTCTAGCTTACCCGATATATCTAAGCCCTCTTGTTTCGGTGTATAAACCGACAATAAATCTGGCATTGTCATCTTAATGAAATAGCCATTCATTTGTGCGACTCCAGTCATTTCACCAATTTCTACCTTTTCTTCTTTTTTCACTTGTGAAGACCTTGGTTCTTCTGGCTTTTTTGCACAAGAAACTAGGCTTAAGCCTATACCTAGCGCAAGCAAGATCTTAGCTAGCTTATGATTCATAGGCTTACTCACATTTCTTCTTTTCAACTTTTACATTATCTAAAATTGCAGTAATAATAGCTTCTGTATCCGAATCATCCGCTTCCGCTTTTAGCTTTTCAACAACAACCTTAATTGTTCCTTTAAAACCATCTCGATCCAAATTGAAATACATATTGTACGTTACATAATCATCATAAGAATAATCCGAAATCTTATTTACACCTGTATAGTTTCCAACCTGATAAGGCTTATAAAGCTTACTCTCATCTTCCTCACCTTTATTGAAGGTTTCAGCCACTTCATCCGCTGTCGCATCTGCATTTGCTTCAACTGCCGCAATCTTTTTCGTATCGGCTTCTTTATTTTCAAAGCTATAGCGAATAAAGGAATCATTGACAATCTCTCCTGTAACCTCTACACCATCTGCTGGCGTATAAATCGTTGTGAAATCTTTAGGCATTGTGATGATGATCTCATACTTCTTGTTGTAGTTTTTGCTCACCACAAAATCCGTTGTTTTCTCTTCCTTCTTTTCCTCTTTCTTTTCTTCCTTTTTAGCTTCGACAACCTTTGTATCTTCCTTTTTAGGCTCTGGATCATTCGATGAACAAGCAGCTAAACTCAAGCCCATTCCGATTACTAATAAGCTCTTCACAAAGTTTGTGTTCATGACTACTTAACCTCAACTTTCATATTGCCCAAAATAGCTTTCATCGCTACTTCCATATCCGCAGTATCCGAATCATTGAATTGTTCAACCGTTACAGACATCACTACAGCAGAACCATCCACACTTTCAAAATCCAACAACAAGTTATCTTTACATTTGAAACTAGGATTTTCACTTGTAGTCACTTGTCTAAAACCATTGAAATCACCCACCGTGCTAGGCTTATATTGTTTCGACTCATCATCCTTAAATCCTTCATTAATACGATTCGCATAGGCTTCTGCACTCTCAGCACCGATTGGCTTTACATAAATAGCCATTTTAAAATCACCAAATTCATCTTCAAGCGTATATGTGATTTGTTGCTCACTTACTTCTGTTTTTACTTCTAAACCATCTCTACTTGGTGTATAGAATGAAGTAAGCTGTGGAATTGTGACTGTATATGTCTTACTCGAAATTTCTCTTACTAATACAGCATCTGTACTTTCTTCCTTTTTTTCCTCTTTCTTTTCTTCTTTCTTCTCTTCTTTTTTCTCTTCCTTCTTTTCAACAACCTTTGTATCTTCCGGCTTTTCACTTGAACAAGCTGTTAATCCAAAAAACATACTTAGTGCTAGTGCACTCGCAAACAATTTTTTATTATTCATATTGATACTCCAATTCTAATTTGTCATGATCAAACAAATTTTTGATCTCTAATTTTTCATATAACGGCATTACTTTACAATACGATAAGACTTGTTGATTATAGTCATCATATCCATACACAAATCCATCTTCTTCCATACCTACACTAAACAATAGGCCAGAATGCGAATTTTCTTGATCCTGCATTGCATACAAACCATTCTCATCGATTTGAAGTGTTACACTCTCATTTGTATACGTACCCTCAAGACTTTTAAACGGCTGATTTCTCAATGCATCAAATAAATCAATCAACTGATCCTTTTCTGTCAGTGCCTGCCCACTACGAAGGCTTTTTACTTTATCTAACCCATATAATGGTCCTTGACTACAAACACGCTCAATCGGCAAACCATCCTCAATCGCAATCACTTCCACCAAACCATTTGTCGTTAGCGCAAAACCATAAGTGACACCAGGACCTATTTCATACACATGAACTTGTTTATACTCATTAAAACAACCATGCACCTCATACGTTTTATCCGTTCCACTATAGTAAAGCGATAGCTTATTATTCTTTAATGTCATAGTCATCTGGTCAAACGTGGAAGAATCTTCTATCTTATAAGACTTCTTGCGACTTGGCCTATACAAAACCATCTTTGTTCCAGAGCCAAAATTTGTGGCGACAGGAATCAATACATTCAATTTCCCTTTGTGGTAAAACACATCCAGATTTGAAGGCAACAAACCAATTGTTTGAGCTCTTAATTCCTTTACATTGTCATAATATTCATTGGCATATTCCTGATCAAAAGCCTGTGCAGCCCATACCTTCATATCTTTTTGACTGATTTTATATTTCTTATACAACTTTTTATTCGAAACACGCTTCTTCGTTTTAGAATCAAAATGATACACCTTATACCTAGGATATTCCGTCTCTACTTCTTCCTTAATAACTAAACTCAATAGATTTGAATGTGTATACACATCATAACTAACCTTTGTGTACGGCAATGTATACCCTTCTTCTTTTGCCTCATCTAAAGAATCTACCAAATCCTTGTATTCATTTTTGATTGTCTGATTCAATTTCTTTGCGCTCTTTGAATCACAATGAATATAAGGTAAGGAAATGTCGTACTTACCAACATTTCCCCATGCATCCTTATATTCTTCATGAATATTGTAGAAATCTGAAATATATACCTCTTCATTAGGTTGTGATTTACAACCTGTAAACATTAGATTCAAACTAAGAAACAAGACCGAACAAAATTTAGTCCAGATCATAGTTCGCAAGAGCTTGATCGGCTGCATCCTTAAACTGTGTACGATCTCCAATGATCGTTGCTCCAAACGCATCCACTGTCGCTTTCGCTTTTTCTTCTAAATTTTCACCATTCTTTTTTGCTTTCGCTAAATCCCACATACTCTTTGTTGCCTTAAATTGAGTTACTGACTTTTTAATGCCACTTCTAAATGAATCATCTAAGCCAAACAATTTATTTAGATAATCTACACATTGATGACATCTTGTTTCATCATCAAATGGAATATAGACATCATTTAAACCTTTTGTATGTACAAAGCCTAAGTGAACACACATTTTATCTTTATCCGAACCACTTGTTCTTGCGGGCATCCTTTCAGTTCTATATAGCTGAAGATTTTCTAAACGATATACACACGCATATGTTTTTGTATTAAACAAACCTCCACGAGCTTCAATAACCGCAATCAAACCTAGACTTGGTGCAATATAAATAGGGTGGAAAGACTGCATCTTTTGATTTTTATCACGTGTTTTTTTCAAAGGTTCCATTAAATCTTGCCAAACCTTTGTACCCACCTCAGTTTGATGAATATGGTCCTTGACATTATCTAAATCAGAATGAACATAGTCGTAATATTTTAATCCCTTTGCACGACAACCCTTTGTACAAATATAATTTCCATCCATTAATTTCTGTGATTGTAAAACATTAATTGTAGCACCACAAATTGCACATGTATTTGCCATATATGATTCCTCCTTTTCTGTGCATTATTATGATTCAAGCGCATCCTTTAATGCGTTTGCCACCTGTAAAGATTCCTGATACTTTTCGTTTGACTGTACCATTACTTCTTTATCCTGCATTTCTGAAATGATCTTGACATCCTCTTTGGTAATCTTCAAAGAAATCATTTTGATGAATGGATGATTCGTTTGAATATTTACCTTGAATTGGTACGTAAATTCGTATCTTGCTGGTTTATAAGAACATGTCTTCCCTTTCTTATTTGTGAAATGAAGTTCTCGCTTATTCTCTTCAATTTCTACCAAAACATTTTGAATGTCACTTAAGTCAAACACATCTGGATTTTCATCACTAAGCTTTGTTGCCTTTGTCACGACAAACCAGTTGTGCTTTCGATCAACCATTACCTTTGGATACTCACCAAACGTTTCAGCTGCCACAAACGCTTTGACTCTTTGTGCGTTTTCTTCACGATATGTTAGCTGCCCTTTGATCTGTGTTATTGTTGTGTTTTTGTAGTCTGTAAATAATGGTGACATTTTTTTCTTACAGTCATTACAGATCGTACCATCCGCACATTTATAACCTTCCATCAATGCCATCTTCTTTTTACACACATCACATTCCTTTTTAGAAAACAACCCCATTTCATTTCCCTCCTTTCTTCGTTTGATTGACTTGTTTACTTGTGCTATATTGTATTTAGAAAGCACTTTCAAAACTTATGTAATCAACTTACAAATTCATTATAGAAAGTATTATAAAATTTACCCCACCCCAAAACTTAAAAAGGGTGGGAACTGCGGTAAATAAAGGGGAAAATCATGAAAAAAGTTATAAAATATTTATTAGTATTTGGTCTAGGCCTATGCAATCTATATGGGTGTTCATCAAAATCTTTACTCGATAAAGATAACCCTGTGACCCTGACAATGTGGCATGTTTATGGAGAACAAGCCAATTCTCCAATGAATCAATTGATTGCTGAATTCAATGAAACAGAAGGCAAGGACAAGGGCATTATAATTAATGTCACAAAAATAACCAATGCGAGTAAAATTGGTTCTGAGCTTGAAGAAAGTTTATCTAAAGAACCAGGTGCAGATCCAATGCCAGATCTTTATACAGGACATATTCATAATGCCAAACAGGTAGGCTTAGATAAGAGTGTTGTATGGAATGATGTGTTTACAGAGAAGGAAATTTCAAATTTTGTTGATGAGTTTTTAGATGCTGGAATGCTAGAGGATAAGCTTGTGGATCTTCCATTATCAAAATCAACAATCGTTTTATTTATGAATGGTACACAATTTGAAAAGTTTTCTAACGATACCGCTGTTTCATTAAATGATTTTGACACTTGGAATCAAACGTTTGATGTAGCCGAAAAATATTATGAATGGTCAAATGGAAAGCCGTTATTATGCTTTGATTATCTATTAAATTCCATTGAATCTTATGCGATCGCATTAGGAACAAAGAATATGTTTACAGAGAATGGCTGGTACAATACGGAGGATCCTGCTTTTAAAAAAGCCTTTAGAACCTTTCTAGAACCATTGATCAAAGGCCATATTTCTGCTTCAGATTTCTATTCAAGCACAGAACTTACAACCGGAGAAACACTCATTGGTGTATCCAGCAGTGCAGCCTATCTCTATTTAAATGACATCGTTACATATCCAGATAATACAACGGAACCATTAAATGCGATTGCCCTGCCTTATCCAAAGGCCGATAAAGACCATGCCCTCATGACACAAGCTGGTGTTGGATTATGTGCCTATAAGACTACAGAACAAAAACAAGAAGCCGCTAGTGTCTTTGCACATTGGCTTGTGGAGCCAAAACGAAACATGGACTTTGTGATCCAAGCAGGTTACATGCCAGTCACAAAAAAAGCATTTAAAAACTTAAAAAATGAAAAGTTTGAAGATGAAGAAACACAATCTTTATACAATACACTCACCGAAATGAAATCCGACTATACCGTTATTTCTAGAGAGGTTCCAAATGCGATTTCTAGAAAGGCCTATGCATTTTATGATCAAGTAAGAAGCCACCAACAAGAATGGCAAGCACGAGCTAATGCCGGTGAAGATATTGATGAAATTGTAGATGAAGCAATGAATATTTTAAAAAGTCTTTCTTGAGGTTAGCCTATGCAATTAAGTTTTAAATCAAAAGAAAGATCCATGAAACGAAAGCTTTTCGTATATATGTTCTTTCTAGTGACTACCATCAGTATTACTTTATTAATGGGACTCTTCCTATTTGGAAGACTTGGAACGACCGAACAAGACTTTCATAAAAAACTATCCATTCAAAGTGAATACTTCACAAAGAATATGGAAAATTATTGGGATGACTTGGCCTCTATGAATATCGCACTGGCTGATAATATGGAAGCTATATTAGAAACAACCCTAGCGAATCAAGGATTAACCTTTCAACAGCTGCAGGACAATCCCAATGCCATCTATTCTTTAGAAAACGATATGATTCAGCCTTTAGGACAATATCTTGAACGAGCTAATTGTTCAGGAGCTTATGTACAACTAGATACGACAATCAATTCCACTTTGGATAATGCGCAGGCACAACGAAGTGGTGTGTATCTTCAAAAAACGACAATGTCCTATTCAAAGGAAGACTTGATTTTATATCGTGGAATTGCCAATATCGGCAAAAAACATGGCATCATGCCACATCGTAAATGGAGACAGGAATTTGATATTACACTTGTACCCGATTATGAAGAATTAAAAAAAGGGAACTTTGATTATTCCCTATCAAATATTATTCAATTGCCATACACAGGTGAAAGAATCGCACTATTACGTGTTCCTTTAGTTGGAAAGGATGGTACCTTCTATGGTCTTTGTGGTTTTGAAATTTCACAAAGCTGGTTTAAATTTGCACATCCCCAGCCCTCAACTCTCAACCATTTAACGTGTCTTTTAGTGCCAGACTCCGATTCAATCATCACAAATGAAGGCTTTAGTACGGGAAGCCAAAACGGATTCTATTATATGCCAAATGGAGATCTTTCCATTAAGCCTATTGGCAACAACTTATTGAGAATCATAAGTAAAAATCGTAATTATATTGGGGTTAAGAATACTGTCAAAATTTCTAAGAATCAAACCTATTCAACATATGTTATGATTTTGGATTCTGACTACAATCGAGCCATCGCAAAAAGTAATATTGAATTATTCTTCTTTACCATTGTCCTATTATTATTTGTATTTTTAGGATGTTCCTTCTTCAGTCAAAGATACCTGTCCCCAATTCTAAAAGGATTAGAACAGCTGCGTAAAGACAATAAAAACAGTATGCGCTATGATGTACAAGAAATTGATGATCTTTTGGATTTCTTATCTTCAAAAGACTATGAAGTTGAGAATAAAATGTTGACGCTTGAGCTAGAAATGCAGGAAAATCGCAAGAAGCTGCAACAGATTGAAAATGAACATGAACTCATTCAAAGAGAATATGACAAAGCAAGGGTGGAAGTTGAGCGTCTGGCAAAAAAACGTGAAGCCGATGTAGATGAAGAAGAATATAAACGTTTCCTTGAATGTCTTGCGACACTGACACGCAAAGAAAAAGAGATCTTAGATCTCTATGTGAAGGGATATTCAAGTAAGGATATTCTAGAAACATTAAATATTACGGACAATACATTAAAGTATCACAATCGTAATATTTATAGTAAGCTTGGTGTAAAATCAAGAAAACAATTGTTGATGTACATGACATTATTAAACAACAAAAGGAGCTAACAATTAGCTCCTTTCAGATTGTTGACAAAAGCCTATACCTTTTCGTAAGGACATAGGTTTTTTATTGTATATAGGCAATTTTCGAAATGAAATTGTCTTTTTTTGTATATTTT